>Ga0335078_10004892_pt1 | contig 19837 bp, 17 predicted proteins | sample Lox_Sample_32_FD_206711 | JGI IMG/M metagenome (GOLD analysis project Ga0335078, IMG submission 206711) | Soil microbial communities from Loxahatchee National Wildlife Refuge, Florida, United States - Lox_Sample_3.2 | ecosystem: Environmental > Terrestrial > Soil > Wetlands | place: USA... | reverse complement strand
GCTAGCCGAAGAGTCAGCAGCGGCCTGGCAATTGCGGCTCACTGCCGACGCAATGCTACGGGCGGATGGCACCGTGGCCGAGGCGATTTCAGGCCGTCATGGCGCGGGAATCCTGAAATTGGCGAACTTGATCCCGGGCACTAAGCCACTTGCCGCGGCCTCTTCTTTGTATACAGGCGGCGTCCGGCATCTCCTCCTGAGCGGCGGCCTGGAGGCGGCCAAGCCGTTTCTCGCCGAAAGTCTGGTAGACCGGGTCCTCGCCTACCTGCCGGACGGCAGCGCAGCGAGCAAGCCAACTCACGGCCGCCCATGGGCGCAGCTACCGCCTGGATTCGCGATCACGCGCGCGTCCAGGACTGACAGCTTTACCTGTATCGAAGCATACCGGGCGAGCACAGGTTAGGCGAAACGCCTATCCTGCCGGTACCCGTTTCTGCTTCCTGGCTCCAGTCTCTTTGGCTGCCATAGGTTCCATCGATGACCATCGCATCGTTTAGGGCCATTCTTGTGTTCGCGGGCGCCCCTGTGCGCACAGAGCGCGATAAGAGTGGACAACGCGGCTTCTTGCCTCATTTTGGCCTAAAGGCCACATCGCGAGCTGCATAGAAGGCCGTGCATCATCTGAGAAATCTGAGGGGCTCAGGCGGGACGAAATCGAGCATCCTTGGCGTGTCCTTACAGGTAGTGGGCTCGTGATGACCGGGAGGGGAACCTTCTCACTGTGGATGATGACTAGGCGGCCACCGTCCTCAGAGACTTGAGGCAAGCCTGCAGACCCGATTTGCTGCCTGTCGTTGAGAAGGGACGTGCGATCCGTTGTGACCAGCGAACCCGGCGCTGAGCCTGAGGAGGCAAACCCCGCTCGTGTGTATGACCTGCTTCTCGGCGGGTCGCACCATTTCGCCTCCGACCGCGCCTTTGCCGCAACAGTGCGCGCGGCGTGGCCGGAAGCCGCGGAAACCATGCGTGCCAACCGGGCGTTCCTGGGCCGGGCCGTGCGCTTCCTGACCGCTGAGGCTGGCATCCGGCAGTTCCTCGACATCGGCTCGGGCCTGCCGACGATGGGTAACGTGCACGAAGTGGCGCAGCAGGCCGCATCCGATGCGCGCGTCGTGTATGTCGACAATGACCCTGTCGCGGTCCAGCACAGCCGCGCGGTGCTGGCACGCACCAGCAACGTGACCGTCGTGCAGGCGGACCTGCGTCACCCCGCCGAGATCCTCGCCAGCCCCGCGCTGCGAGACCTGCTGGATTTTTCCCACCCGGTCGCGCTTTTGCTGGTGGCTATCCTCCATTTCATTCGCGATGCCGAGGACCCGGGGGCTCAGGTCGCCTGGCTGCGAGAGGGATTGCCGCCTGGCAGTTACCTTGTCATTTCGCATGCCACCGGTGATCTCCAAGGTCCGAAGGTCGCCAGCGCGGGGGAGATTTACGCGCGAGCCATGCCGTCGTTCCAGCTCCGGACCCGGGCCGAGATCCGGGAATTCTTCGGCGGCTTCGACCTTATCGACCCTGGTCTTGTTTTCATTCCTGACTGGCGCCCGGATATCCGGCAAGGCACTGAAAAAAGGTCGCAGGTTACGGCGGCGTTGCGGTTAAGGGATGAGCTGGCCAGCCCAATGGAGGATCACCATGGCGAGGTCCAATACGCAGGAAGGCAGCCTTGGGCGAAAGGATGACCTGGTGCCTGATGATGGGTCAGTCATCGACCCGTGCGGACGAGGTCAAAGGGACCTGCGCGCGGGGCCGGTAAAGCGCGGGCTGGACTCCCGGACGGCTGGATCTTGCGGCTGGCCGCGGCTGCTGCCGGTCCGCGCGGCAGTCGGCCACGCCGAATGGCCGGCCACGGCTGCTGGGAGGGGCCGCAGTGACCGGGTCTTCAGCGCGGGCTACCGGGGGGTGCCCAGTGCCGTCGGGCAGGCCCGCCGGGACGAAGCGCGGATGCTTGACGGGTTCCCGGCGGCAGAGACGCTGATTCTGCTCCTGTCTGAGGTGGCTACCAACGCTGTCATGCACAGCAGATCCGGTCTGCCGGGGGGACACTTCGCGGTAGTCGTTGTGGACCTGCTCCGCGGCGAGTATGCCAAGGTAACCGTGATTGACGACGGCGGCCCCTGGGCCGGACGTGCCCACGGCGGCGACATCGCCTACCGGCACGGGCTGAGCATCGTCCAGGATCTGTCGGCCGGGATGTGCATCGAGGGTGACGACGCCGGGCGGGCGGTCTGGTTCGTCTGCGGCTGGGCAGCGACGTGATGCCCGGCCGGGCCTCACGTGCGGACACGCGGCCGGGGATGCAGGCGCCCGCGCTGCGGTGGCGGCAGGACTTCCCCGGCGACCCGGCCGCGATGAGTGCCCTGCGGCGATGGCTGGAGGAACTGCTGCCGGCATGCCCATCACGGGATGACGTCGTCAGCGTTGCCGTCGAGCTGGGCGCGAATGCGGTCTGCCACACCGCCAGCGGCAAAGCTCACTTCACCGTGGAGGTGACCTGGGCGGCGCGGATGGTCCGGGTAGCCGTCGTTGACGGTGGCGCAGCGGACGGTCCCCGGCTCGCCGCGGACCCGATGAGTGAGGATGGCCGCGGCCTGCTGATCGTCCGCGCGCTGTCGGCGTGCACAGGAGTCACCGGTGACGCTCGCGGCCGGGTCATGTGGGCCGACGTCTTGTGGACCGGGTACCCCGACGGCACACCGCCGTCCTGACACCAGCCAAGCCCGCCACCCCGAGGCGCCCGTCGCACTGACACGGCAATTTCGCCCGCCGCGCGAGGCCCAGATGGCCACGGCGGGGCCGATGGGTAACCCCCACCGCCTGGCCGTCAGCCGGATAGGCGCACGGATGACCCATCTCTTCAGGGCTATTTCCCGCCGCGGCGGATAGGCGAGGTGCCGGACGATCCGGGAGCGCCGCATCGCCTGAGAAACCAGGATGAGGTGGGCGGCCTCGGCATGGAGATCGTTGCTGAGCGCCGCGCTGGCGTGTTCGGGGGATGCGCGATCGCGGCGGGCAGGGGTACCTTGCCGCCGGGCACTGAGCGCGGTCACGATGACCGCCGCCTCCACGACGGCACGGCGTCGTTCTGCGGTCAGCCGGGCCGACCGCGCGGCGACCGTGGCCAGTTCGGAGATGTCTGCGTGCCAGTAGGGTTTGAGGATCAGCTGCGCGTCGCGGATCTCGATCACGCGCCGGTGCAGCCGGTAACGGATGTTGAACCGGGTGCCGGGCTGGCGCGGCAGCTCGATCTGCGGCACGGCCTGCCGCAGGGTGGCCCACAGCGGATGCAACCGCCAGTAGGCGTACCAGAGCAGCCCCTGCCGCCACAGCATGGCCAGGCCGGGGAACCAGGCACTGACGGTCGCACCGCCGATGATCTGGATAACCGCCACGGCCTGCGCCGCCGCGATAGCGGCAATCCCAAGGCCCCTGGCAACTGCCCCGTTCCGCATGCTTACGGGCCTTCTGCCGGTGAGGGCAGTTGCCTGCCGCGCTGGCCCAGCCGCAGCGCCTGGGCGAAGTACCCAATGGCTCCGGCCTGACGGCCCCGCGCTGCGGAGATGCGGCCAAGTTTGCACAGCGGGGCGGCAAGCTGCTCATCGCGGCAGAACTCAAGCCAGATCCGGGCGGCACTGCGCAGCGGACCGGCTTCCGCTGCGACCCGGCCGAGCTGCCGCAGCGCCGATCCCACCCCGGCCAGCATCCGGGCTTCGGCTGGCGCGTCACCGCGGGCGCGGGCGGCCCGCACCCCCAGGCGGGCAATGGCCAGCTCCTCGAGGTAGCAGCCGTGCCAGCCAAGCAGCGGCCACAGCACTCCGGCAAGGCGGACCGCTGCAGCGTGATCGCCGCGAACGGCAGCGGCGCGTACCGCGGCGGCCATCGCCGGCTGATGCCGGTCTACCCAGACAGCGGCCCGATCAGGGGGGTTACGCGAGCCGTCCTGGGGTGTTGTGCAGGTGGCGGGCTGCGCGCCGGCGCTGCCGGCCAGGACGGCGTGTGCAGAAATCGCGGCGCACGTGTACCAGGTGAGCATCCTGCCGGTGGCGGCGCGACGTTCCCGTTCGGTGCCGGTCCGACGGGCTTGCTCGTGGGCCTGCTGATGGGCCAGGTCATGGAACTGCCACCAGCCGTGGCCTGCCTGCTCCATGAGCCCGGCCATAGCCGCCTCATCAAGCAGCTCGCGGGCGCTCGCAGGGCTGGTGTCCGGGACCGCGGCGGCCAGCTCGGCGGTGACTTCGGGACCCGGGCAGAGCGACAGCAGCCGGAACGCCCGCGCTGTGGCGGCTGCCAGCTGCCGGGAGGTGGCCTCTATCACCGTGCTGATCCGCGCCTCCGCGCGGGGAAAGCCCTGGGCCACCAGCCGGGGCTCCTCCATGGCCAGCTGCACCGCCAGCTCAGCGACCGGGTTATCGCTGCGGGCGGTCAGGTGCGCAGCACAGCACAGCGCCAGGGGAAAACCGCCGCACGCCCGGGCCAGCTCTTTCAGCACGGCCATCACGCCGGCCGTCCGCGCTGGGCCAAGCCGGCGAGCCAGCAGCATGATCGCGGCGGCTCGCTTCAGCGGGCGCAGCCGGAGCTGCCGGAACCCGGCCGCCGGGCGGGCGTCCAGGACCTGGTGGCTGGTGATCACGGCGAGGCGGCGGCCGGCGATCACCGAATGCCACAGCCTCGTCCGCTCTGCGTGACCAGCCGGGATGGAGCCGGCCGGGGCGCCGAGGGCCCGCAGCCACCGCGCCAGCGCTTCGGAGGGGCTCTCGGGTAGTCCCTGCGGGTCGGCGAGGCGGGCATACAGCAACCCATCGCGGAAGTGCCGCCGGTGCTGGTGCAGCCACCACGCTCCCAGTGCGGTCTTGCCGACGCCAGGTACCCCGGAGATTACGATGGTCAGCTGACCGTGCCCGGGATGGCCAGCAGCTGGTCTAGGGCGCTCAGTTCGCCGTCCCGTCCCGCCAGCCACGCCGGGGGGCCGGGAAGCTGACGGGGCTTCAGCACCGGAAAGCGGCTTGCGCTCATGCTGCCCTCCTCACAGCACCACGTGGCCGCACGCCAGCGCAGCCATCGGGCAGGTGGCTAGCCGGAGCTGCCGCGGCCGCAGGCCATCCCACAGCGGGTTCAGATTCCAGGAGGCGGCCCAGAGCCGGGCCTGCCGGAACATTCGGGCCAGCACCCGTCCAGCCTGCGCCGGACGGCGGATTGTGGATAGCTGAGAGAATCTCGCGCAAAGGTGAGCAGTCCTCTCTCCTTGTGTTGCCACTGGTTTCCGGGCATGGCCCCGTGCCGGGCAGCCACGGGCATGAGAGCGGCTCTCACTTCGGCGCCGTATACCATTCGCGACCCTGTGTGAGTACGCTTTAGCCTCGAAGTAGCCCGGACGTTACCTATGCCTTACAGGCGGTCAATTGATATTCAGCGGGACGATGCAGGCCAGCGATAGGCGGTCATGAACACGAGCGATTTGCTACGGTGAGTGACCGTGATTGCGCCGGACGTATCCGGTATCAGTACCTGAGCCAGCTCAAGGACGGCGAAGATCCCCAGGTCGGGCTGCTCCACAGCATGGCGGCGGAGATCACCGGGCAGTGCGGGCACACGCTGCTGAAGGCGCACAGGCTCGCCTGGGGATGGACCGTCACGGAGGCGGTCGACGCGTTCCATCAGATGTGCCGCCGCGAGAACATCAAACCGCGCGGACTGGTCGCGCGGTCGTGGATGGACTGGGAGGCCGGCTCACGGCCGAACTGGGACTACCAGGATCTGCTGTCCCGCCTGTTCCACACCAGCCCCGTCCATCTGGGCTGGGCCGCCGATTACACCCCAGCTGAGCTGCCCGCGGACCAGAAGGTCCTCGCCTTGTCCCAGGCGACGTCCTTCGCAGGCGGAACGGCGGAGGTCAGCGAGCCCATCGCCAGTGCCAGCAGGCACCCCCGTGCGCTGCTGCCTCTGCCCCCGGACACCCGTGATTTCACCGGCCGGGCCGAGCAGCTGGGCGAGGTCACTCGCCTGATCGCCCCGGCAGCGGCACGCCCGGGGACCGCATTGCCGATCGTCTGCCTGTCCGGCCAGGCCGGCGTCGGGAAGACGACGCTCGCGATTCATGCCGCCCACAAGATCAGCGGCGAGTTCCCCGGCGGGCAGCTCTACACCAATCTGCGCGGGACGGACGCGCGCGGGCAGGACCCGGCAGACGTCCTGGCCGGGTTTCTCCGCGAGCTTGGTGTCGACGGAACGGACATCCCCGAGGGACTCGATGAACGCGCACGCATGTACCGGGCGCAGCTGGCAGGCCGGCGCATGCTCGTGGTGCTCGACAACGCCGCCGACGAGGCGCAGGTCCGCCCGCTCCTGCCGGGGAGCCCGGGGTGCGCCGTGCTGGTGACCAGCACGTGCCGGATGGCTGCCCTGGCAGGTGCGGCCGCCGTCCCCCTCGGCCTGATGCCGCCCGGCCAGGCGGCCGAGCTGCTGACGGCTATCATCGGCGCGGCCCGCGCGCAGGCCGAGCCGGAGGCCGTCGGCGAGATCGCCCGGCTGTGCGGGTACCTCCCGCTCGCGCTCCGGATCGCCGGAGCCCGGCTCGTGTCGCGGCCAGCGTGGAAGATCTCCTGGTTCGCGGCACGGCTTGGCGATGAAAGCAGGCGCCTTGACCTGCTCAAAGCCGGCGACCTTGAGGTCCGTGCCTCGTTCGCCCTGAGCTATCACGGCCGGGACGAGGCTGAGCGGCTTGCGTTCCGCATGTTGGGCCTGCTCGCCGCCGACTTCCCGGCGTGGAACCTTGCCGCTCTCATCGAGACAGACGGGGATGAAGCCGAGCAACTGCTCGAACAGCTCGTCGACGCGGTCCTGGCCGATGTCGCCGGTGTCGATGCGACGGGCCTGATCCGGTACCGGCTGCATGACCTGCTGCGCGCCTTCGCCAGGGAATGCTTCCACGACACCGAACCGCACGGCGTGCGGGAAGAATCCCTGGCCAGGCTCGCCGACCAGTACATCGGCGCAGCACAGCTCGCCTCTGCCCTGGTCCACCCCGGCGCACCTGGCATTGCCGCCGCGGCCGCGCCGCAGCTTCTCGCCGGCGACGTCGTCCGCGGCGATCCATGGGGCTGGTTCATGGCCGAACGAGCCAGCCTGGTGCGGCTGGTTGGGCAGGTTCACGCCGCCCGGTTGTGGGACCGGACCTGGCGGCTGGCCGAGCTGCTGCCCGTCATGTTCGACTGGCGCGCTGACTGGCGTTCCTGGGAACACACCCACCAGCTCGCCCTCGACGCCGCCCGCCAGGCGGCCGACGCGAACGCCGAGGCCGGGATCTTGCGCAGCCTGGGTGCGTTGTACCGGGAGCTGGGCCGCTATGACGAAGCCGTCGCCATGCTCACCCAGGCAGCGTCGATCTTCGATGCCCGCGCTGACCGGCACAAGTGGGCGGCCGTCATGCGGAACCTCGGCGATACCTACCGCTACCAGGGCCGTCTGGGCGAGGCCATCGAAACGTTCGCCGCCGGGCTTGCCGTTTTCCAGGAGGCCGCCGATACCCGCTCGGTGGCCGGGGTCCTCAACGGCATGGCCGACGCCTGCCGCGGACTGTCCCGATGGGACCAGGCGAGCAGCGCATTCCAGGCCTGCATCGGCATCTACCACGACCTGGCCGACCAGCTGGAGGAGGCACGCGCCAAGATCCGTTACGCCCTGGTCTTCCGCGACCAATGCCTCAGCGAGCAGGCAATCCCCCTGCTCACCGAAGGACTGCAGGCCGTCGGGGAACTCGGTGACCGCCGGTGGGAGGCCCGGGCTACCCGGCAGCTGGCCATCGTGCACCGCAACGACGGTGACACGGCGACCGCGATCACCATGTTCGCCGGGTGCATGTCGATCTTCGGTGAGCTGGAAGACCGGCGGGGCATGGCCGTGGTGTTCCGTAACCGCGGCGACGCGCAGCGGCTGGCGGGCAGCCTGCACGAGGCAGAATCCGACCTGTCGGACGCGCTCGCGGCCTTCGGTGCCCTCGGTGACCGCCGCTGGATCGCCCGCACCCGCCTGAGCACCGCCGGCCTGGCCCGGATCCGGCGCGACTGGGCGGCTGCGCGGCAGCATCTGGATGCGGCGCTGGCGGCCTTCCGCGCCATCAGCGACCGGCCTGCGGAGGCAAGAACACTTCGCGAGCTGGGCATGCTGCTCCGCGACCAGGGCGACCTGACCGGTTCCGGAGCGGCGCTGAACGCCAGCCAGGCGATTTTCGAGGCACTGGGCGACGCGCTGTGGACGGCCCGCGTCCTGGCCAGCAAAGCCACCCTCGACCAGATGCGCGGCGCCGATCCCGCGCTCTTGATCCGCCAGGCCAGGGCCATGTGCCGTGAGCACGGGATCACCTCGGAAGAAATGATTACCAGCGTGCTGCGGGAGTGGTGACCTGATGTCCCCTCCGGTCAGCGAAGCTACCCGTTACGAGCAGGTCATGGCCGCTCACTCGGCACGGCCAGGAGATCTCGCCGCGCGATTTGCCCGCGCCAGCCGGGCCGCGCGGACCGCGATCGGCGTGACCTCCGAGCACGAAACAGCCATCCGGGACGTAGCGGCAGGCGTCGCCGCCCCCGCCCTGATCGCCTTTGTCATCTGGATGCAGGAACAGTCACAGCAGCGCGGGGTGCGGCGGCTCCGGTTCCTGTCCCGCGACGGCCAGGTCCTCTACGAGCTGACCCGGCACCTGCCGCCATTACCCGGTACCCGGCTGGACCTCGAATACGTCTACAGCAGCCGCCTGACCTGGAGCCTCGCCGCCACCCAGCCCGGCCGGCTAGCCGAGGCGCCGTGGCTGTTCAACAGCTTCATCAAGTCCAACGCCGCCGACGTGTGCGCCCGTCTCGGCCTGCCGCTCCCCCAGTACGAGCCGGCCATGCGTGCCTGCGGGGTGTCCCTGGACCCTGATGCGCGAGCCGGCCAGCCTGCCCAGGCCGCAGCTCTGCGCCGGTTCGTCACCACCCCGGAAGTAGCCCGCGCCGTCGAAGCGCGGATCGGCGAGATGCGTCGCCTGGTCCTGGACTATGCCAGGCAGCACCATCTCGCCGAAGCCGGCACCGGACTGGCCGATATCGGCTGGACCGGCCGGATGGTCGGCTCGCTCATCCAGGTGTGTGAGGCGGCAGGCATGAGCCGGCCGAGCGTCCTGTTCTGGGGCCACGAGCCGCGCCCGGACACCGGCTGGACCGACCCCGGCCGGGTCGCCGCCTACATGTACAACACCGCCACCGGGCAAGGGCTGCAATGGCGGGTACCCAACGCCCCGTTCGTGATGGAGACCTTCTGCATGGGCGACCACGGCATCCTGTCCGGCTACCGCCCCGGCGCTGCCGGGCAGACACAACCCGTGCTCCTGTCCCCCAGCAACGACGCGGCAGAAGCGTGGGGGCTCCGGCTGTACCGGTCGGCGGTGTACGCATTCTGCGCGGCGCTTGAAGCTGACGGCAGCCTGCCCGGCGACGACGTACGCCCGCTGGTCCACCAGGTCATGGACGCCTTCTGGTGCCACCCCACCCCGCCCGAAGCACGCGCCTGGGGAGCCTACCCCTACGACAGCGATCCGGCCGGGACCGCTGTGCGCCCGCTCGCGCGGCCATTCACGACCCAGGACCAGCACACCCGCGGCGACCGTGCGTGGCTCGCGGGATCACTCGCCCTGAGCAGGCCAGAGAAGCAGGCCGCGTTCCTGCACCATGCGCCGAGTAGCGAACTCGCCGGTGCACCCGAGACGGACTTATGCGACGCGGCGACAGCGATCGGCGGCCTGGGCATCGGCCTGGATGACGCCGAGTACGTGGGCGACGTGCTGTGGTACTGCCTGACCCACCGCGGCCGGGAAGGCAATCCCGGGGGGCAGAAGCGCGTCATCACCGACCGGCTGGTCCGCTGGGCTACCCGGGATGGCGGGGATTCCTCCCGGGCCGCCGCCGCCATCCGCTCCGTCCTGGACGAGTACCTGGCCGGGTGGTAGCCGGACCGGCAGAGCCGGGCCGCGCGGCCCGGACCACGGCCCGCGGACCTGAGGCGATCCGGCCGCATTCCGCGCAGAGGCCCGGCCAGGCGCACCGGTCCGCGGATGCGGACCCGGTCGCCGCGCAGAGCCTCCGGGACGGCCCGTGCCGACATCTGCTGGACCAGACCAGCTTGCCCCGGGCCGTCGCGCCAACCGAGAAGGAAGGAGTCTGCGCATGCGAACCGCACGGCGGTAAGGCAGGGGCTTCGACGCCGCCGGGGATCTTCACCCCGAAGGGGTGCCTGGCGGCCGGGCGGCTACCGGCAGCGCGACGCACCGGGCTGCCAACGCCCACCGCAAATGCGGCGCCGCGACGGCGCGCGGATATTTCCCTGCCCTCGGCGAACTGTTTCCTGCTCGGTGATGAATAGTGATGCTGAGGCTGGAATGGGCGTGCACAGGCTGGCGTATTCATGAATAGTGCGGATTAGCCAGAGCCCCGGAAAGGCCACACAGGCCAGGCGAATCACGCCTCTGCCTGCTATTTTCCACGGAAGTCCTTCGGCCGGGAAACTGGCCGAAGCAAGATGTACAAAACGTTCACTTAGCTATGGACCGAGCGCGGTCCATAGCTAATATTGGAAAGGGGGACGTACATTGAATCCGGTCTTTTGATTACGGCGCATTCGCGCCGGGAGTCATTGAGGGAGTGATTCATGAGCCTCACGCAAGAGCACGATTCCCGCCCGTCGGCGGGCTCACGGTCACGGCGCAGGCCGCGGCAGCAGGCCCCGCGTCCCCGTACCGTGCGGTTCGACTTGACCGAGGAGGAGTTCGCCGAGCTGGAGCACGCGGCCGGGCGCGCGGGGCTGGCCAAGGGCGCGTACGCGGCCGAGGCCGCCCTGTCAGCCGCCCGGGGCGCCGCCGTCGAGCCGGATACGGTGTTCCGGGAGGCGCTGGGCGAGCTGATCCGCGCGTCCGGCCTGGTCCGCAAGATCGGTGGGCTTCTCAACCAGGCGGTCGCGAAGCTGAACGCGACCGGGCAGCATCCGGCCGAGCTGGTCCCGGTCGCGCAGGCGTGCCTGCGCCGCGTGGACCGGCTGGATGCCGCCGCGGAACAGCTCCGCAGGACCGTCCGGTGATATCCGGATGGCATCCGGTCCGCCGTGGACGGTCCGCCGGGCCGGGCACGGTGGTCCGCTGGTCCGGGACCGGTCCCGGACCAGCGGGCAGCGGTCCGCGGTCCGCGGGCGGGCCATCCGTGCCTGGCGGGCGGCCCGCCGGGCCGGGGGATCACGGTCCGGAGGCCGGGACGTGATCGCGGAGGCGGCACCGCGATGATCGGGAAGGTCCCGGACAGTCCGGACAAGCGCGGCGAGCGGTGCGAGGGCCTGATCTACTACCTGTACGGCCCGGGACGGCACGAGGAGCACACCGACCCGCATATCGTCGCGGGGTGGCGGCACCCGGCCGAGCTGGAGCCGCCGCTGCGCGCGGACGGGTCACGGGATTTCCGGCGGCTGTCCGGGCTGCTGAACCAGCCGCAGGCCGCGCTGGGCAAGTGGGGATGCCGGCGGCCGGTCTGGCATACGGTGATGCGCGCCGCGCCGCGTGACAAGACGCTCAGCGATGATGAGTGGGCGCAGATCGCCGGCGACGTGATGCACCGCGCCGGCCTGTGCCGTTACGGCGAGGAAGACGAGGGCGTCCGGTGGATCGCGGTCCGGCACGGCGATGATCACATCCACATCGTGGCGATGCTGGCCCGCCAGGACGGCCGCCGCTGGCGGCTGGATTTTGAGAAGAAGCGCGTCCGGGAGGCGTGCCTGGCCGCCGAGGAACACTACGGGCTGGAGTCCACCGCCCCTGGGGACAGCACCGCGGCCCGCCGTCCGTCTCGCGCCGAGACCGAGAAGGCCGCGCGCCGCGGTCTGGACGAGCCGCCGCGCGTCACGCTGCGCCGCCACGTCACCACTGCGGCAGCCGGCGCGCGCAGCGATCAGGAGTTCTTCGCCCGCCTGGAGGCGGCCGGGGTGCTGGTCCGCACGCGGCTCAGCGCCCAGAACCCGGGCCGGGTCACCGGGTACGCGGTCGCGCTGCCCGGCGACACCGGCAAGGACGGCGGGCCGGTGTGGTTCGGCGGCGGCAAGCTCGCCGCAGACCTGAGCTGGCCCAAGCTCCGCTGCCGCTGGGCCGGTCCCGGCACCGCGCCCGGCGACCCGTTCACGGCGGGCGAGCGGAACGCGCTGTGGGACCACGCCGCCCGCAGCGCCAGCCAGGCCGCCGCGCAGATCCGCGCGCTGGCCGGCACTGACCCGGCCGCCGCCGCCGATGCGGCCTGGGCTGCGTCCGACACCCTGCACGCGGCAGCCGCCGTGCTCGGCAGCCGCATCCTGCGGCAGGCCGCCGATGCCTACGACCGGGCCGCCCGCTCCCCCTGCGCGCGCATCCCCGCCCCGACCCCGGCCGGGAACAGCCTGCGCCGCGCCGCCCGGCTGATCGCCGCGTTCGCCTACCTGACCAAGGACTCGTCGCTGGCCCCGATCGTGCTGCTCACCCGGCTGGCCTCCCTCGCCGAGGCGGTCGCCGGGCTACGGCAGGCCCAGCAGCATGCAGCCCAGGCCGCCGGCGCGCTGCGGGCGGCCGAGCGGCTGCACGCCGCCGCCGACACCCGCGCGGGACCTGGCCGCAGCGAACCGCCACAGGTGCTGAGCCCGGCAGCGCTGGCGGGCGCTTCCTTCCCGGCCCCGCCCCGGCCGGTCCCCGCCGACCCCCTCGCGGCCACCAGGCGCAGGCCCGCCCCGCGCGCTCCCGCGCCGTCCCGCCGCCATGGCAGTACATAACCCCAGCCCGCATCGAGTCACCGAAGGAGACAGACATGACAATCGACCCGTCCGCACACCACCCCGACCCGCTCGGCGAGGCGTTCAGCCACTCCTCCCAGAAAGCGGCGCAGTTCGTCTCCATGGTCGGCGCCGCCTACGAGATCGCCGCGCGCCGCAAAGCGATCCGCGCCGCCCGCGACGCCGCCCGCACCGAGCAGCAGCGCCGGGCGCTCCAGGAACAGGAACGCGCCGCCCGGGAGGCCGCCAGGGCACGGTGGGCGCCCGCCTTCGACGCGCGGTGGCAGGCCCAGGCCGACCTGCTCCAGGCCGGCCGCCTCTGGGCCGCCGCCGCCCCGTACGCCGGCACCGACCCCGAGGCGGCCTCGGCGCTGCGCAGGACCGAGGAGCGCCTGCGCGTCCTGCACCCTTACGCCATGGCCCGCTATGACCGGCTCCGCGTCGAAGGAGCCGGCCCGCTGGGGGCGATGCGGGAGGCCGTGCACCTGTTCGCCCGGGAGCCGCACGCGCGCCCCGGCCAGCCAGCCCCCGCACGGCCAGGGATCGAGGCCGGCACGCCCGGCGCAGCTTCCTGGCCCGACGCTGCCGAGGCTGCCAGCGTGAGCGCCCCCCAGCCCGGTCCCCGCCCGGACCTTCACCAGGACGCCGAGCAGCGCGGGCGGCGGATCGCCGAGCGGCTGCAAGCCCGCGCCCTGGCTGAGCGCGGATCACGGCTCAGCCCCGACGAGCTGGCCACAGCCCTGGAGGCATCGACCAGCCTGCCCGCCGAGGTGATCGCCCGGCTCGCCCGCGCTCGCAGCGAGGAGGACAGGGCTGCTCGCGCCGAGCGTGCCCGCGCCGCCGACCTGGACCGCGCCGCGGCCTCGCATTCCGCGAGGCAGCACGCCAATGGCCTGACCGCGGCGGGCACGACACGATGATCGCCGACACCGCAGGCGCGCACGCGTCGGCGGACCGGACCGCGGCCCAGCTCGCAGCAGAGAGCTTCCCCTGCACGACCGCGGACGGTATCCGGGCCGCTGTCAACGGCCGGCTCCAGCAGCCAGCCCCGTCACCGGCCCGCACGGCCGCCGCCCAGAACGCCCCGCGCCCTGGGCTTACCCCGTGAGACACTGGCAACGGAGGCAGATATGAACGCACTGGCTCAAAGTCCCCTGTTCTGGGGTGCGCTGATCAGTGGGCTTCTGGTGGTGTACCTCCTGCCCAGCATTATCGGCGCGATCCGTAACGTCGAGGGTCTCGGCTGGCTCGTGGCCTTCAACGTGCTGTTCCCCGGCGTCGGGTGGCTGGGGGGCATGATCCTGGCCTGCACGCTCCCCCGCCGCGAGCCGCCCGCCGCGTACCCGACGGCGGGCTACTATACGCAGCCGCCGCATCAATACTGGTAGACACCGCGGTCAGGATCGGCGGCTGCTGAAATGACTCGGCCGAGCGGTCCGACCCGCCTCCTGCTACCGGCGGGCGGCCCGCCGCTGGGAGCTCGACTGCGGTCGCGGGCAAGACTCTGAACGTGTGTGGACGGCGCCGACGGGCGGAGACAGCGGAGGGAGCGGGAAGCTCGCGCCGGCGAGCCGAGATGGCTCCGGGCTGAGCGCCGACGGGGTGCGCTCACGGTTGTCGCACAGAGCGGGCTCCTGGCCTTTTGGGGAGCGAGCGCCGAAGGTGACAGCGTTGGTGACCACGGCGAGGACGTCGGAGACGTCGACGTCGAGTTTCGCGGCGGTCCGCACGGTCTGGTAGGCGGTGTCGGCGGGCAGGATGCGGACGATCTCAGCCAGCTCCGGGTTTTCCACGTGGCGGAGCTGGTCATCGGCAATCTGGAGTTCCCGGCCAGCGGTGATGCGGTGGATGTGCCGGGCGGTCTCCTCCGGCAGCAGGCCGGCGATCAGCACGGCGACCTGCTGCATCGCCAGATAGGTGCTCGCCGGGTCATCCAGCCGGGGGTTCGATGACTCGATCCTGGCGTCGATGAGCACGGCCGACAGAGGCTCGCGGCGGTCGCAGAGAATGCCGCGCAGGGTGTCCGGGCCGTGGTGCTGGAAGATCTCGGCCGGGTCTTTGCCTTCCAGCAGCGCTGTCTGGAGTTTCGGGGTGAGCGGCAGGAGGATGCCGCGAGCGCGGAGGGTGGCCCTGCGCCCGGCGGGGTCGCTGTCGAAGGCGACGAGGATGCCGGTGCGGTCCAGGTCGGCGGCCTGGCCGATCAGGGCGGCTTGCTGGCTGGTCACGGCGGTGCCGCAGGGAGCGAGCCCGGCATACCGGCGAGGGTCGGCGGTGGTGACGGCGATCGCGTCGAACGGTCCTTCCACGATGACGGGCATAGCCCCGGCGGCGAGGGCCGGGCGGGCCTGGTGCAGCCCGAACAGCAGGCTGCCTTTCCTGTATCCGGCCGTCTCGGGACTATTGAGGTATTTCGGCACGCCGGGGCCAGCGCGCGGGCCGACACGCCCGATGAACCCGGCGAGCATGCCGTCGGCGTCCTGGACCGGGAGCATGATCCGGTTCCGGAAGATGTCGATGAGGGTGCCGCGGGAGGACGGTTTGCCGAGCCCGGCTGCCTGGATCTCGCGGCCGTCGTGGCCGAGGCGGCGCAGGTGGCCGGTGAGCGCGTCCCACCCGGCGGGGGCGTATCCGATGTGCCAGTCCCGCGCGGTTGCCTCGCTGACGCCGCGGCCGGACAGGTAGCCGGGCGCCCAGCTTCCGCTGAGCTGGCTGGTGAAGTAGGTCTCGGCATCGCGCAGGATGGCCAGGGTGCGCGGGCTTGGCCCGGCTCGCGGCCGGGACGCGGCGGGAGGCGTGGCCGGGGCAGCGGCCTGGCGGCTGACGGCATCGGCCCGCCGGCTCTGGGCATGCCTGGCGGCCGGAGTGGCGGGCTGCTGGCGGGGAGCAGGGACCGGAGCGGGGTCGTCGCCGCGCAGGATGCGGTCGGTGTGCCGGATGATGCGGGCAGCGGATGTGGTGATGCGGTGCCCGGCGGTGAGGATGGCTGCCGCGGGCTGGGCGCGCGGGTCACGGCCGGCCCAGCTAGCCGGGTAGGCGAGTTCGCCGCTGGCCGTGACGCCGTGCCGGGCGCAGATGATGTAGGCAACGGAGTCGGCTTCGGCCTTGCGCAGCCCTGTGCAGCCGGAGGTGGTCGTCCCGGGCGGGTGACCGCCGGGTGTGCTGTGCAGCAGGACGTGGCCGAGCTGGTGCGCCAGCGCCCAGATGGCTTGCTCGCCGGTCAGGCCCGGCAGGAGCCGGATGCGGCGGACGGCCCAGAAGGTGGTGCCGTCGGCTGGCGCGCCGTTTTCGCGCTCGACCGCGAATCCCTCACGGCGGGCCAGCCAGCACAGCGCATCCCACAGGCCAGCCGGAGCCTGGCCGGGCGGGGGCAGCCCGGCCGGGACGGGGACTGGCTGCCCGGTGGTTTGCGACAGGTCCCAGACGTTGGCGACCCGGTCGGCATCCCGCCAGGTCGGCGGTTCATCGTCGTCACGTTCGTCACGGTCTTGCGGTCGTCCCGGGCCGGGCCGGGGCGGGATGCGGAAGGTCTCGATGCCCTTTTCGTGGCGGCGGACCTGCCGGCCGGTCGCGGCCCATTGCCGGTAGTCCCGGACCATGGTGACGCCGGGCCGCTGGGAGGAGATCAGCAGGATGTTCGCGACGTCCTCCCCGGGCATGAGCGCGGCCAGGCGCAGCCGTGCGGCCCAGTCGCCGGGGGTCCGCAGCGCCTGGGCGTCCTCGTGCAGGCGGGCGCGGAGCGCGGCCAGTTTCTGCTGGCGCTCGTCCTCCCGGGCCAGCTCGGGGACGGCGGGACGCGGAGCCATCACCGGACTCCCGGCGGTCCCGCGGAGCCCGGCCCGGGCTGGTGTCCGGGCAGCCGGGAGGCGAGGGGGGGGTAGCTGCCGTTGACCAGGCGCTCAGGGGCGGCGGGTCCGCCTGGTGCCTTGCCCGGGTCGGGTGGTGAGCTTGCTCCGATCTGGCCGTATGCTGCGGCCAGCAGCCCGCGCAGGCTGTGGTTGGCGACGCGGTAGCCGTCGCGGCGGAGCTTGCCGCCGAGCGCTTTCTGGCTGAGCCGCTCGCCGCGCTGGCGGGCTTCGGCCAGGATGCCCGCAACGGCTGCGATGATCTCGCTGTCGTGGTCTCCGCCGGCGTTTGCGTCGTGGTCGCCAGCAGCCTGCCGGCCGTCCGCATGCTCTATTTCCTGCGCCGTTTCCTGCGCTGGCGTCGGTCCGGGCAGCGGCTGGCCGGGCAGGCCGGGAGCGGCGGGGACGGCAGCCGTGGGCGGAAGGCTCCTCGGCACGCTGCCTGGAACGGCGGGCGGCAGGGCCGGTGACGGTGGGCCGGGCGGCAGGCCGGCGGTGATCAGGCTGGCGATGGCATCGCGGGCAGGCTCTGCGGTGCTGTAGTCCAGCCGGGCCAGGTGCGCGGTCCGGGTGAACACCTGGACCTGGCGGAGCACGCCGGCAGCGACGTCCGGATCGCTGAAGCCGGCGCGGATGAGGGCGGCGTGCGCGCGGCGCTCGGCGGCACGGACGCGCCGGGCCGCCGGGGCTCCCGCCCGGGCCGCCTGGCCCCGGGCGTGCAGTGCGCGGCGGAACTGGTACAGGCGCGTGGCTGCCTGCTCGATCCGGATACGGCGGGTAGCTTCCTGCGCCGAGAGCTGCTCGTCGGCGGCGAGCAGCCGCTGCACGCGGAGGCGCTCGACCGGGTACAGCCAGCGCAGCGCGGCCATCTGCCGGTCTGCCCGGCCCGCTGCCCGCTGCCGCAGCTCCCGCAAGGTGAACTCGAACAAGACGGCACCGATGACGGGCATGAGCCCGAATGCCTCGGGGGCGCCGGGGCGGTGCGGCGCGTGGGTCCAGTTGAAGCTGGCGGAGGCCACGACCAGGCCCCAGACGGCCAGGCGGGGCGCGAGCCCGGATTCGGCTCGCGCGGCGCGGCGGGTCAGCAGCACGGCGCACACGCCGGCCGCGCCGTCCAGAGCCAGGAATAGCAGGTACGGCCAGGGTCCGGTCAAGCCCATGTTTTCCCGCGCGAACCCGGTCAGGCCCTGGGCGGAGATCCCGGCGGCGACCGCGGAGAACCCGCCGAGCAGCAGGTACTGGGCGGCCGATGCCGCCGTCTCCCGCGCCTGCGCCCGGCCGCTCACCGGCTGCCCGCAACGACGGCCACGCCACGATGCCCGGCAGCCGGGCGTCCTGGCCCACCCGCCGCGGTGCCCGTGCGGACGGCCGGTGCCTTGCCGCCGCGCGAGGGCTGCCGGCCAGGTGCCAGGATGGCGTTCCGGCCCGTGCTCGCGGCCTGCGGTCGCCGTACTATCATGCATGACCCCGGAACAGAAGATTGATGATTCAGATCATCATTTAAAATCAAAGCCACTGTACGGCATGACTAGGACCAATTGTCAACGCCGCTGTGATCAACGACTTAAAGCATTAATATAAAGTGATGACTGGCTTGGGTGAGGGAGGCTCAGTGACGCCGGATGAGGCCGGGCAGGACGGCGCGGGCAGACAGCCCCTGCGAACCCTGGCCGATAAGGTCAACTGGCTCATCGAGCAGGCACACCCGGCCGGCCGCGGCCCCCTGTCCAACGCCGAGGTCTGCTTCCTGATCCACACGGTCACCGGGGAGGAGATCTCGGTCACCACCTTGTGGAAACTGCGCAACGGCCAGCAGAAGAACCCACAGCTCCGGGTGATCCAGGCGCTGGCCACCACGTTCGGGGTGGAGCCGGCGTTCTTCTTTGACGACTATGACGAGGCAAAGCTCGGGCTGCTGCAAGACCAGGTGGAGCTGCTGGCCCTGGTCCGGGATGCGGGCATCACCAGCGCCCAGTTCCGCGCGCTCCTCGGGCTGGATGACCAGGGACGCAAGACGTTCGCCGACATGATCCGGCGCGTGGCACGCGCTGAGGCCGGGGCGCCGGGCGGCGATCAGGACGAAACCGGCGATAACGGCTGAACCAGTGTTATCCAGGGCTCGTTACCACAGGGACGGGCTTTGCCCGCCGAGCCCACCGGGGGGCGAGGGACCGCGCTGACGGGACCCTCGCCTGGCCGGGCGAACCGCCTGAGTCATTCGAGGTGACAAGTGCCTGCCGGGGCCGCACAGCGGCGGTTCGCCGCGATCGTTGCAGAACTTGACATTCCCGCGCCATTCGATCTGGGCCAGTTCCTGGCCAGACTCGTGCACCAGCGCAACAAGGCGATCTACCTGCACCCGTTCACTTCCGGGCCGGGACTGCCGTGCGGCCTGTCGATCGGCACCGCCGAGACCGACCATGTCTTCCACGAGGAAGGCACCACGCCCTGGCACAAGACGCACATCGTCATGCACGAGATCGCGCACCTGCTGCTGGACCACGACGGCGGCACACATGCCTGGCACGGCCTGGCCCGCATGCTGCTGCCCGACGTCGACCCCTCCCTTGTCCGGCTCGTGCTAGGCCGCAGCGCCTACACGAGCACCGAAGAACAGGAAGCCGAGACGCTCGCGTCGCTGATCCTCGGCCAGGCTGCCCCGCCAGCCAGGGAACCCGCGGCCGGTGCCGGCACCGCGGCGCTCATGCGCCGCCCGGAACGGACCCGGGGAAACGGCCACCGGCAACGCAAGGGTTCCCGGATACCGCACCCGCACCTCCGCCGCGGCGCCCGGCCGGGCCGCGACCAGGCACCCGGTCAGCCGGGCTGGTGACCTGCCCGGTCCCCCGCCCCGGGCGGCCGGGCCACAAGACGGCGCACGATCGGCGAACGCCGATCGTGCAGGAGACCAGCAGGAGGCGGGCTATTTAAGCCGAAGTTAGGGCTTGTTCGGTTGGTGTCGTGGCGCTGACCTGGGTGTTTTCCGTTATGTCCTGTTTTGTCGTCTGACTACGCCAGGGTGAGCGGGATCGGGGCGCCGATCAGGGCGAAGGCGTCTCGCTGGAGGCTGGTCGGCTCGGCCAGCATCGGTACGGTGGTGGTGGCGCCGGCGAACCGGACCTCGTTGCGGGTCAAGGTGGCCAGGTGGCCGAGCAGCCCGCCGAAGTCGTGGTAGGGCCGGCCTGCCGGGTCGTGCT
>Ga0335078_10004891_pt1 | contig 19837 bp, 19 predicted proteins | sample Lox_Sample_32_FD_206711 | JGI IMG/M metagenome (GOLD analysis project Ga0335078, IMG submission 206711) | Soil microbial communities from Loxahatchee National Wildlife Refuge, Florida, United States - Lox_Sample_3.2 | ecosystem: Environmental > Terrestrial > Soil > Wetlands | place: USA... | reverse complement strand
CCTCCCCCCCAGCACCGAGAGCTCGCCCACGCGATCCTGGACGGGATGCTCCAGTCGCTCGCGCGGTTGCGGATCCACTTTGACGAGCTCGTCTGGGAGTCGGATTTCGTCAAGGACGGATCGGTCGGCCGGGTGGTCGAACGCCTCCGAAACTCTCCGAGGGCCGTCCGGCAAGACAACGGAGCGTGGGCGATCGACGCAAGCTCCCACGGGCTCCCGAAGGAGTCCACACTGCTCATCTTTCAGCGCGCGAACGGGACCAGCCTCTATATCACCCGCGACATCGCCTACCATCTCACGAAGTTCGCCCGGTTCGCCCGGGTCATCGACGTTCTCGGCCAGGACCACCAGCTCCACGCGCGGAGCCTGGACGCGATGCTCGCGGAGATCGGAGAGAGCCGCCGGCCGACCTACGTGATCTACCAGGACATCACCGTGCCTGAGGGGGGACGGATGTCGACGCGGGGCGGCTCCGCCGTGTGGCTGGACGAGCTGCTCGCCGAAGCGGTGGAACGGGCGCGGGCGGAGGTCCTTGCGCGCCGAGAGGACCTCTCGGTCACGGACGTGGACCGGATCGCCGAAGCGGTCGCTACCGGTGCGGTTCGGTTCCACATCCTGCGAGCGGCCCCGGACAAGCCGGTCGTCTTCCGATGGGAGGACGCGCTCTCGTTCGAAGGAAGGAGCGGACCGTTCCTCCAGTACTCCTACGCGCGCGCCTCGAGCGTGCTCCGAAAGGGGGAGGCGACCCAGCCGCCGTACCCGTTCGAGGCGAACCGGCTCTCCGACCCGGAGGAACTCGCGCTCGTCCGGATCATCTCCCGCTTCCCTCGAACCGTGGCTTACGCGGCCCGAACGGGCCACGTCCACTCGGTCGCCGGCTTCGCCCACGAGCTCGCGGACCAGTTCAATCGGTTCTATCACGCCGTCCCGGTTCTCCGCTCGAACGAGGAACGAGCGAGCCGGATCGCGCTCGTGGCGAGCGTCCGGCAGACCCTAGGTAACGCTCTCGACCTTCTCGGGATCGAACCTCTAGAGGCCATGTAAGAGCCTCCGTCGAAACCGACTTATCGGAGGGTGCCGCTCCGCCCACAGGGGAACCAGTGATGGCAAGCATACGAGAGGACTTCGGGAACTTCATTCGGCGAGGAAACCTCGTTCAACTGGCAATCGCCTTCGTCATGGGCGCCGCCTTTTCCGCGCTCGTGACCGCGCTGGTCGCGGACATCATTACTCCGCTGATCGGCGTCGCGGGGCAGTTCGACTTTTCCTCGTGGCATACCGGCGTTAACGGCAGCGTTTTCCAACAGGGCCTTTTCCTGAACACGATGATTTCGTTCATCACCATCGCCCTCGTAGTGTTCTTCTTGATCGCACTACCGTACCAGCGGCACGAGGACCGCAAGGCCGCCAAGGCCGCGCAAGCCCCGCCGACCACACGGGCGTGCCCCGAATGCCTCTCCAACATTCCCATCGCGGCGAAGCGCTGCTCGTTCTGCACCTCGGTGGTGCCGCCGGTCGCCGCCGCTACCGCACCGAGCGCCTAGACCGACCGAACCGGGTCGGGGAGACGTGCCTCCGCGAACCCCTTCTGACGGAGGCGGCACGCGTCGCACTTGCCGCATGGCGTGGCGCCGCCCGCGTAGCAGCTCCACGTGAGCGCCCACGGGACCCCGAGTCGCTCGCCCAGGCGCACGATCTCGGCCTTCGACAGGCGGAGAAGCGGAGTCACGATTCGGACCTTCTGGCGCCGCTCTACACCCGCCCTGGTCGCGAGCCGGGCCAGCCGTTCGAACGCTCGGAAGTACTCAGGGCGGCAATCCGGGTACCCGGAGTAGTCGATCGCGTTCGCGCCGAGGAAGATCGACCCGAGACGGTGACTCTCGGCGTAACCGAGAGCGATGGAGAGAAGGATCGTGTTCCGCGCGGGGACATACGTCGAGGGAATCCGGCGGCTGGAGGAGCCTCTCTGCGGGATGGGCCGTCGGGGGTCCGTAAGGGACGAGGCGAGGAGCGGACCGAGCGGAAGGCGCACCACGACGTGTTCCGTGATGCGGTAGTGCTTCGCGAGAGCGCGGGCCGAACGCACCTCCCGGGAGTGACGCTGACCGTAGAGGACTGTCAGGGCGTGGACCTCGCCCCCGCGGCGGGAAGCGAGCGCAAGACAGGTAGCGGAGTCCATGCCGCCCGAGAGCAGGACGACGCTTCCCCTCCGCCGCCACGCGGTACCGGTCAAGCGACCACCATCGTGCCGGCCAGCACGGCCGCGGCGAGAGCCACAGCGCTCAGCATGCCGAGGAAGTTCGTGGAACCTTTCGAGAGGTGACCGTCGTTCTCGAACATTTCGCCGAGGATCGAATCGACCTGGCAGGCCGTGAAACCGACGACCGTGACGGTCCCCACGAACAGGAACGGGTTCGGGATCGGGGTTCGAAACGCCCAGAATAGGAGAAGGCCGACGACGGCGGTCGTGACCGCTCCCACGAACGCGAACAGGTGGCCCCGAGCGGAGACGCCGCCGTTGGTACCGGGCGGTACGGGCCGGCCCGAGAGGATGCTTTTCGCATGCCCGGAGAGCACTCCGAACTCGCTCGCGAAGGTGTCCGACGCGCCGAAGGCGAGCGCGCTTGCGAAGAGGAGGGGGGTGGCGTCGGACGCAAGAACCCCAGGGAACGCTCCTCCGGCCACGGCGATCGCCGTGGGGATGAGGATGTGGGCCATCACGTTCGAGACCCCCCGCTCGCCCGCGCGGCCCTCCTGCACCTTTTCGCGCTTCTTCTGCTCGAATCGGTACCGGGTCGCGAGGGCGCTCGCGGCCACGAAGAGCACGAGCAGCGCGAGGTACGGAAAGCCGACGAAGAGCACGATCACGATCCCGAACGCGGCCGCGACCACTCCGGCATAGGGCGTCAGCGCCCTTCCCACGACCGCGCCGACCGCGAGAAGGACCGTCGCGACGACTCCCGCGACGGCAAATAGACCCTCGAGCAAATGAATGACTCCCGCGGGCGGCAACAGGCGATGGGTTTAACGCCTTCGAGCAGGAGCGTGGCCGAGGGCTCGTCAGTCCAACGCCATGATCCGGAGGACGGCGCTCGAGAACGAGTTCGCGTACACATCCGCCGAACCCTCATCTCGGAGACGGGTGTACGTCGGGTCGTCCTCGTGCCCGGGCGGAGTCACCACGGCGGTGACGAGTCCAAGCTCGCGCCCGGCCGCGACGTCGATGTCCCGGTCCCCGACGATCGCGCTGGTCGCGAAATCGATGTCCCACTCCTCCTGGGCTTGGTGGAACAACAGGGTCCCGGGCTTCCGGCACTCGCACCGGGTTTCCGGCGCATGAGGACAGAAGTAGAAACCGTCCACCCGGGCGTGGAAGGGACCGAGGAGCTCGTTCAGGCGGCTATGGATCCGCCCGACGTCCTCCTTCGTGTAGAATCCTCGTTCCACCCCGGACTGGTTCGTAACGCAGATGACGAGGTATCCGTGGGCCTTCGCGAGCTCGAGGGCCCTACCCACACCTCGGAACAGCTCGAGTCGCTCGGCGTCGCGCAGGTAGTGAAGGTCCGGGTTCAGCGTGCCGTCACGGTCGACGAACAACGTCCTCCGAAGAGGCCGGCCGAAAGTGCCCTCCGCCCGCGTGAGTTCCACCGGGCGGCGGAGGACCAGGACAGGATAAGGGTTCATCTCCGACCCGGATTCCCGAGACGATGCCCACGGGTGCCGCGGAGGTCGACCGACACCGGAACGAGCTCGACCGAGCGATCGGCGAAGCGACCGAGGAACTCCGTCGCGAAACGGGCCCTCTCGGGATTCTCTACTCTGGCGGGGTCGACTCGAGCCTCCTCGCCTGGGAGCTCCGGGACCGACCGGGGGTCACGCTCTACACCCTTGCGAGCGACGGGAGCGCTGACCTTCGCGCTGGCGAGACGGGGGCCGGGCGCTTGGGGCTCCCATGGGAGCATCTCCCACTGAGCGAATCCTCGATCGCCACGGCGACCGCTCGGTTCTCGGAAGAGCTCGGCGGGGTGGCCCCGGTCGTTCGGACCGTCCTGCTCTCCTTGGCCATCGCGATCAGCCAGTGCCCCCGGGACCGACTGCTGTGCGGTCAAGGAGTGGACGAGCTGTTCCTCGGATACGCGCATTACCGGGGACTCTCGGTGCACGATGCGGAGCGACGGTCCCTCGATGACCTCGCTCGCCTGCTCGAGAGCGACTGGCCGCGGACCCAAAGGATCGCCGAGAGGGTTGGAAAGAGGATCACGGCACCCTATCTCGTCCCCGTGTTCCGAGAGGCGGCGCTCCGCATCCCGGTCGAGCTCCGCCTTCCCGCGGACCGGCCGAAGGGGTTCTTTCGGGACTGGTCGCGGCACCGCGGCCTTCCCGAGGAGCTCGCGACCCGGCGCAAGCGAGCGCTCCAGTACGGCAGCGGCGTGGACGCGCTCGTACGCCGCAGCGCGCGAACGGACCGTTAGGCCTCTACGCGAGTGCCCGCCTCGCCGCGCAGCGCGCGGGCCAGCGATGGGATGTCGGCGATCACGAACCGACGACCGCCCCCATCCAAGAACTCGAGGCCGGCGGTGACCTTCGGTCCCATCGACCCGTGGGCGAACTCCCCCCGTCGTTGGAACTCGGCGAGCTCTCGGCGCGACACCTGGCCGAGCCAACGCTCGCCGCGTTTTCCGAACGACACGGCCGCACCGGGGACGTCCGTCACGATAGCGAGCGTGTGGATCCCGAGCTCCTGGGCGACCAATGACGCCGCGAGGTCCTTGTCGATCACCGCCTCGACGCCCTCGTACGTACCGTCGGGCCTTCGAACGACGGGAATCCCTCCCCCGCCCGCAACGACCGGGATCCAGCTCGATCCCATGTTCGACTCGAGAAGGGAACGGACCGCAGCGCCCTCGATCCATCGCACCGGTCGAGGCGACGGCACGATCCTTCGCCAGCCGCCCCGCGCGCCGTCATACTGCATCGACCAGCCGTATTGCTTGCGAAGGACGCGCGCCTCATCCTCCGGATAATAGCGGCCAACCGGCTTCGATGGGTTCCGGAATGCCGGGTCGTCGGCCGACACCTCGGTCCGGCTGATCACCGTGATCACCGAACGCTTCACCCCACGGCGCGCGAGGGCCGGCGTGAGCTCGGTCTGGATGAGGTAGCCGATCTGCCCCTGCGTCTCGGCGCCGAGGACGTCCATCGGCCGCGGCGCGATCTCGCGAGCGGCAAGCTCGTTCTGACGCAGTAGAGCCCCCACTTGGGGACCGTTACCGTGCGATAGTACGAGCGTGTCTCCGCTCGCGGCGACCTCGGCAAGCACCGCCACGGCCTGGTGCATCTGGGTCCGGGCTTCCTCCCACGAGCCGCGTCCACCGGCCCGATGGAGGGCGTTCCCCCCCAAGGCGACCAGGATCCCCGCCATCCGCGTCCGTTCCGGCAACCCGGCCAGGGATGAATAGTTCGGCGGTGGACCCGGCTCGACGGCGCTCCTCGGCCCACGGTCCGAATACCCCTATATACCCAGGGTCCGCTCTCGGAGCGTGGCGGACAAGGCGGAGTCCCTTTTCTGTCCCCTCGAGTTCCGTTACGGCCGCGATTCGGTCCGGGACATTTTCTCCCGGGACGCCCGGTTGCAACGCGCTCTTCGCGTCGAGGCCGCGCTGGCAACCTCCGAGGCCGAGCTCGGGATGATTCCCGCGGACGCGGCGGCCGCGATCGACCAGGCTGCCTCGACCTCGAAGGTCTCGGTCGCTCGTGTGGACGAGCTCGAGCGGGTCCTTCGCCACGATGTCATGGCGATGACGCGGGCGCTGGCCGAAGCGGCCGGACCGGCAGGCCGCTGGGTGCACTTCGGTGCGACCAGCGCGGACATCACGGACACCGCGCTCGCCCTGGAGCTCAAGGAGAGCGTCACCATCCTTCGGGAGGACCTGACGAAGCTGGCACGTACGCTCGTCGAGCTGGCCCGGAAGCACCGGGCGACACCCGAGGTCGGCCGGACCCACGGCCAGCACGGAGTGCCGATCAGCTTCGGCTACAAGATGGCCGTCGCAGCGGCCGAGGTCGCACGGCACCGCGACCGCCTCGACCAGTTGACGCCCCGGCTGGCCGTGGGTAAGATGGCCGGGGCTGTCGGAACGGGCGCCGGCTTTGGCGGCCGGGGGGCGGAGCTCGAGGCTCTCGTCATGAAACGGCTTGGACTCGCCGCAGACGAGGCGCCCACTCAGATCGTCGGGCGGGACCGCATCGCCGAGTTCACGAACTTCCTCGCCCTAGTGGCCGCGACGGCCGAACGGGTCGCGACCGAGGTGCGAAACCTCCAACGGACCGAGATCGCCGAGGTGTCCGAGCCGTTCGACGAAACGCACCAGGTCGGCAGCTCAACGATGGCCCAGAAGCGCAACCCGATGGTCTCGGAGAACGTCACCAGCCTCGCTCGCCTCGTGCGCGCGTTCGCGTTGCCTCCGCTCGAGAACATGGTGCAGTGGCACGAGCGGGACCTCGCGAACTCGGCGAACGAGCGGATCGTCCTCCCCCACGCCATCGTGCTCACGGACGACTACCTCACGAAGCTCGCCGAGGTGTTCGCTGGCCTCCGCGTGGATTCCGGTCGCATGGCCGCAGAGCTCGAGCGCTCGGCCGGTGGGTCGATGACCGAGAACCTGATGCTGGCGCTGACCTCGAGGGGGCTCGCCCGTTCGGAAGCGCACGAGCTCCTTCGGACGCTGACCAGCGACCCCTCGAAAGGCCCCCCGCTCGTCGAACGAGCGAAGGCGAATCCGGTCATCCGTTCGCACTTCTCGCCCCTCGAGATCGAGGAGCTTCTCGACCCCGGGACCTACGTCCGAGCGGCCGCCGCCAAGACCGACCGGATCGTCCACGACCTCGAGCAACGCCTCTCGGCATGACGGAGAGCGACTTCGCCTGGACGGCGGTCGTGCGGCTCCGGTTGGACGACACGACGCTCGCCGACTGGCTCGACCAGGCGCTTCGGCCGGAGGCTTCCCGAGAGGTGCCACGGGCCCAGGCCGAGATACGTCGGGGCGAGGGGAACTCGCTCGAGCTGACGATCCGCGCCCGGGACTCCGGGGCCATGCGCGCCGCGCTGAACACCTATCTCGGGTGGATCCACCTTTCCCTCGCAACCGCCCGGTCGGCCCGCGGGCAGAACTGACGGCGGGGTCCACCTCCGCTGCCGAAGCGCTTATGTTGGTCGGCCGGTCACCGGCCCCGTGGCCCTGCCCGCGAAACTCCAGAACGACATCCGCCAGTTCCAGCGGCTCCAGCAAGAACTATCCGCCGTCCAGCAGCAGCGGCTTCAGATCGACCTCAAGCTCCGCGAGGTCAACCATACCCTGGAGGAGCTGAAAGGGCTCCCCGAGGACGTCGTCGTCTATCGCCCGATTGGGGGACTCCTCGTCCGGGCGAAGAACCGCAAGGAGGTGGAGGACCTTCTGACCGAGGACAAGGAGACCTCCGAGGTCCGGCTCAAGGCGGTCGAGCGGCAGGAGAACCACCTCAAGGAGCGCTACACCCAGATGCAGCAGGACCTCACACAGGCGCTCCAGGTCGCGGGCGCCGCGGGCCCCTCGGCACCGGCCACCGACGCCGGGACCCAATCGTAAGTGGTAACGGTCCGCCGCTACGACTTTCGCCGCACGAGACGGGCCGCCACTTCCTTGAGCAGCGGCTTACCCCGGGACGGAATGGTCTGGCTCTTGTCGACGCACTTGAGTGCGACCCGCGTCAGTTCTTCGATCCGCCGCTCGGAGTAGTCGAGGCTCCCCGTCTCTCGGATGACAGTCCGTGCTCGTTCAATGTCCTCGGGGGTCGCTTGGGCGTTGCCGAGGACGCGGCGGAGCCGTGAGCGGTCGGTTTCGGACCCGTTCGCCCAGGCCTTGACGACCAGCAGCGTGCGCTTCCCCTCCACGAGGTCGTTCGAGCTCTTGCCCGACTCTTCGGCGTCGAACCCGGCCCCGAGGACGTCATCCCGGAGCTGGAAAGCGATCCCGATGTTGGTTCCGAATGTCTCGAGGTCGCCGAGCCGGTCGGCACGGCGCCCGCCGAGAAGGGCTCCGATCTTGAGCGGGGAGACGACCGTATAGATGGCGGACTTGAATCGGTGGACGGCGAACACGTCCGACTCTCGGACCGTGCCGGGGTCGAGAGCGCCGCTGCGAATGTCGAGCAGCTGGCCGACGGCGGTCAAGCGCGTCATCCTCGCATACTCTTCCAACGCCGCGAGTCGGGCGGAGGGCGGGGCGCGGGCGGCGAGGAAAGATTCGACGGTGAGCGGCTCTTCGAAGTCCCCGAGGGTGATCGCGATCCCGACGCCGTAGTCCTCGCTCGAACCCTCCCAGTGGTCCCGTCGGTGGGCCTGCGCGAGCGATAGGTGGACGGTAGGACCTCCCCGACGTTCCTCGGCGTGGTCGATGATGTCGTCGTGGATCAGCATCCAGCTCTGGAAGTGCTCTACCGCCGCGGCCGCGGGCAATGCGGGACGCGGGCTCCGCCCCGTGGCGAGGTAGTATCCTCCCAGCACGAGCATCGCCCGGAACCGCTTCCCGCCCCGGAGGGTGAACTCCTGGTTCACGTCGATGTAGGACCGGACCTCGGGCGGAGCGCCCCGGCGGGTGCGGTCGTACGAGGCCTTCAGTTCGCGCTCGAGAAGTGGTAGGAATCGAGAGAGGGCGGCGAGGTCCACGGCAGGTGCATCTGGACGTCCATCCTATTTAACGGACCGGGCGTTCGCCGACGTGATGGCGTCCACCACGTTCATCGAGTTCGCGAGCGCGCTCGTGGAGGCGATGGGTCAGAAACTCGACGCGGCGAAGCCGACCCCGGAAGGGCTCACCCTCCGAACGAGCGATGGTTTCCTCTACTCGTTCCTCGAGGACCCCAACGTCGTCTCGCTCGAGACGATCCGCCAGCTGCTCGGAAGCGAGCGCAACGTGCTCGCACGGCTGGTGGTGCTCACCCCCGGGCACCTTCCCCTTGCCTTCACCCAAGAGATCCAGAGCCACGGCGGGACTCTTGTCGAAGGTAGCCGGTTCGCGGAGCTCGCCCGACAGCTCGGCCTCGAGACGTACTTGGGAGAAGAGCCGCGTGCCCCACCCAAGGAGGCCCGCCGCCTTCTGCCGAGCGCGCAACAGCTCGACGGCATCGTCCATCGGGCGCGCACGTGGCTGGACTGGGGGGTCCCGGCCCTCGCCCTTCGGTTCTATCGACAGGCGGCGGACCTGAAGCCCGGGTTCCTGCCGGCCCGGATCGGCATCGGCCGTGCCCTTCTGGGACTCGGGTTGATCGATGACGCCGACCGGGCGTTCGACGACGTGATCCTGCTCCGACCCGACGACATCGAGGCGCGCCTGGGGAAGGCCGCCGTCCTCGGGGCCCGGGCCCGACCCAAGGAGGAGGTCGCGGCCTACCGCAAGATCCTGGCGGAGGACGACACCCGGAACGAGGTCCGGGCTCACCTGCTCGCGGCCCTGATCGAGATCGGAGACTGGTCGGGAGCGAAGGTCGAAATCGAGGCCTTGCTGCGCAAGACCCCCGAAGAGCCCCAGCTCCGATTCCTCCATTCCGAAGCCCTTTCGCGGACGGGAGAGAAGTCGAAGGCCCAGGACGAGCGGCTCGAGGCGCGCCGGCTCGGACTCACCTTCGAGCGCGAGACCGCACTGTGCAAGCACCTCGGCATCGCACCCCCCGAGCCGCCGGCGCCGGCCGTCGAAGAGGTCCCTCCGGCCGCCCCATTACCCAAGGCCACGGCGCGACGAAAGAGCGCTCGCCCACGGGGCGGCGTCCGCAAACAAGGGACACGACCCTCGAAGCCGCGGGTCGGTCCTTCCGTCGGTCCTCCGGCGGGCCGCAAACGTAAGTAGTCCCTCCCCGGGTCGGGTCGCGCCGGAGGCTGAATGCGCGTCATTTCGGTGCTACCGAGCGCCACCGAGATCGTCCACGCCCTCGGCCACGGACGTGAACTGGTGGGCCGAAGCTCGGAGTGCGACTTCCCCTCCGACGTTAGAGCACTGCCTGCCGTGATGCGTCCTCGAACCCTCGACGCGGACCGGCCTTCGAGGGCGATTGACGAACGGGTCCGGAGCGCCCGGTCCCGGCACGAGAGCCTCTACGAGCTCGACCTCGACCTCCTTCGGTCGCTGCGCCCGGACCTTCTGTTGACCCAGAACCTGTGCAGCGTCTGCTCCGTCACGGAGGAAGAGGTCGCCGACGCGTGCGCCCGGGCCGGGGTACGGCCCCGCGTCGTGTCGCTCGCTCCCACGAACCTTACCGAGGTCTGGACCTCGTTCGAAGAGGTCGGCCGCGCGCTCTCGGACGCCAACGCCGGGGACGTGCTCGCTCGGTCGTGCCGAGCTCGTGCGGAGCCCTCACCGGGGTCCGGCGCCACCGTCGCGGTGGTCGAGTGGGTCGACCCGCCGATACTGGCGGGCCTGTGGACTCCCGACATCATCACGGCGGCCGGGGGTCGACCCATCGGTCCCGGGACGGGGGAGCCGGGAGCTCGAACTACCTGGGACAACCTCGTGAGAGTGCGACCCGATCTAGTCATCGTGAGCCCCTGCAGCTTCTCGGTCGATCGAACGACCCGGGAGCTCGACACGAATCCAAAGCTGCGGGCCGCGATCCGCTCACTGGGCCCTCGCCTCGGAACGTTCGTCGCGGACGAAGCGTACTTCAGCCGGCCCGGACCCCGACTGGCGGACGGGATCGACCTCGTTCGCGCACTTCTCCGGGGAAGGGAGACCCGAGGGCCGATGCCGGTTGTCCCAATTGACTCGAACCCGAAGGCGATACGGGAGGTCGGAGCGTGAGCAACGGGCCATACTACTACACGGCCTGGACACCGACCACGCCCCCGCGAGCGGCCCACGCCACCTCTCGGACCGAGCTCATCCACATCGCCATCACCTTCGTGGTGCTCACCGTGGACCTCGTCATCATCCTCAGCGGGCGGGGCCTCCTCGAATCGGGGACCGTCACCACGTTGGTCGCCCCGCTGTCCATCTACTTTGTTCTTCTCGCGGTCGCCGCCACGCTCACGGGCTTCTTCGCCCACGAGATGGCCCACAAGTTCGTTGCCCGCCGCCTAGGGTATTGGGCGGAGTTCCGGATGTGGCCGACGGGCCTCCTTCTGTCGCTCATCACTTCCGTGGGCGGCTTCCTCTTCGCGGCGCCGGGAGCAACGATGGTCGACGGGATGGACCCCCGGGACCTCCAGGGATGGGGTCGAACGGGGGTGGCCGGCCCCGTGACGAACCTCGTGTTCGCCGCCGGGTTCTACGCCGGCTCGATCGCCACGCTCGGCTTCGGGCCCAACGTCTTCGGCGCGCTCCTGTTCCTGGCCGTGATCAACTCGCTGTTCGCGACGTTCAACCTCCTCCCAATCGGCCTCCTCGACGGCGCGAAGGTCTATCGATGGGGCGCCGGCCGATGGGCCGCCGTGTTCACGGTCGCCGCGGCCGCTCTCGTGGTGTCGTACATGGCATTCTACTTTTACGGGACACCGCTGCTGGCGTGGTAGGGCGGTAGAGGTCGATGAGCGCCCCGAGAGTCGTTGAGCTCGGTCAGGGACGTCAACTCCTGGACCTCGGGTTCCGCGACACGGAAGGCCTCGTGGCGGCCTACCTTCTTCCCGAACAGGATGGCTGGGACCTCATCGAGACCGGCCCGTCAACCTGCCGCGACGCGCTTCTCGCCGGTGTCTCACGCGCGGGCGTCTCCCGCGATCAGGTCCGGCGGGTCTTCGTGACCCACATCCACCTGGACCACGCCGGTGGAATGGGCGCTGTCGTGGAGGCGTTCCCGAACGCCACGTTCTACGCGCACGAGCTCGGGGTCCCTCACATGATCGACCCGACGAGGCTCGTAGCCAGCGCGCGCCGGGCGTGGGGAGATGCGACCTCCGACCAGCTCTGGGGGCCGATCCCGCCGGTGCCAACCTCGCGCATCGTCCCCCTGCGAGGCGGAGAAGAGTTTCCGATCGCGCACGGAACGCTGAAGGTCCTCGCCACCCCCGGGCACGCGCGACACCACCTCGCGTTCTTCGACACCGCGCTTCGCGGCGTCTTTACGGGCGACGGAGCGGGGGTCCGCCTGGAGAACTCAGCGCACCTGAGGCCGGCCGTCCCGCCCCCGGACCTCGACCTCGAGCAGTTGTTCGCCAGCATCGAGCTCATGCGGAGCACCGACCCGAAGCTCGTCCTCTTCAGCCATTTCGGTCCGAGCCCCGAGGGCGCCGCGGACCTGCGCCGGTATCGGACGATCGTGGAGCAATGGCGCGACGTAGCCCTTGCGGCCGCCCGAGAGAAACCTGACGCGGATTTTGTCGCCGGTCGATTGAAGGAGTATGACCTCGGAGGCGGCACCGGTTCCGCGCCGACTCCCGGGGAGTCGATCATCTCGAGCTATCGACTCGCGGCGCTCGGCTTTCTCCGGTACTTCGAGACCCGCGGGCTCCTCCCCCAGGGCTCACGGTGACGCCCTCCCGTCCGTCCGACCGGGGGGTCGCGGCGGTCCTTCTGATCATCGGACGGATCGTCTACGCCTTCAACTGGTACAACGTGGGAGCGGTGCTTCCGCTGCTCAGCAAGGGGCTCGACGCGAACACGGCCGAGCTCGGGGTCGTCCTCGGGGCGTTCCTGGTGGGCGCCGGTGTCTTCCAAGTCCCCGCTGGCCTCATCGCCATGCGCTGGGGCTACCGTACCACTTCGATATTCGCGCTCGCGCTGATGGGGTCGTTCAGCCTGGCTTCGGCGTTCTCCCCCGACTGGGTCGTGCTGGCCGTCCTCCGGTTCGGCGCCGGCGCGGGAGCGGCGTTCTTCTTCGCTCCGGCGCTCGGACTGGTCTCCTCGTACTATCCTGTGGGTTCCCGAGGGCCGGTGATCGGCCTCTACAACTCGGGCTTTGCGGTCGGGGCCGCCGCGGGTCTGTTCATCGGTGCTCTCGTCGGGGCAGCCGAAGGATGGGTCTGGGCGCTCGCCGACGGTGGCATCGCCCTCCTCGTGATGGCTATCGGCGCGGTCGTGACGTTGCCCCCCCTCCCTCGACCCGATGTTCCCCCCACCTGGAAGGCCACGTGGCGGGTCGGACGACCCATCCTGCTCTCCCGGAACCTCTGGTCGCTCGCGCTCGGGCTGAGCGGCATGTGGGCGTCGTTCTATATCGTCGCGCAGTACTTCGTCCAGTTCGCCCACACGGTCCACCCCGGCTGGCCCGTCGCGCTCGCGGCGGGGATACCCACCGTGATGATCGTTGCGGAGGTGTTCGGTGGCCCCATCGGCGGTTGGTTCGCGGAACGGAAGGCCGACATGCGGAGGATCCTCCTCCTCTGGGGCATCGCGTCTTCGGTGGGGGTCGCGCTGATCGCGTTCGTCCCGTTGGAGGCGCTGTGGCCGCTCTTCGTGTTCCTCGGCTTCGCGGACGGTGTTCTGTTCGCGGTCCTCTATCTGGTCCCGACGTACCTTCCCGAGGGACGGGGCGAGAACACCGCGCTCGCGATCGGGTTTCTCAATTCGGTCCAGCTGTTCTTCGGCAGTTTCTTCGCGATCGTGTTCGGGGTCCTGGTGGGAGTGCTCGGGTACGACGTGGGTTGGGTGTTCGCGGGGATCGTTCTGGTGGGTTTCCTGCCGTTCCTAGCCTTCTTGCGAGTTCCGCGTTCCGGCTGGGTGCCGACGCCGCCGGAACCTTCGGCGCGGTGAACCGGTCTCGAGCGCCTCTACAACCGTCACAAGGTTGGTCGGCCGCCCTTCCACGGGGTATCCCGCGGTGAGCACCATCGGTCCGGTCGGGACGAGCCCCGCGACATCGACCAGTTCGAGCGACCGCTGGCGCAGGGACTGTAGGTCGCTGTGCGCCGCCGCCGGGAACGACCGCACCGCCCGGACCAACGCGAGATGCCGACGGACCGACTCCGAGCTCGAAAGAGCGAGCACCGGGCAGGTCGGTCGGAGCGCTGCGATGAGCCGAGCCGTCCGACCGGAGTGGGTGGGGGTGACGATCGCTCGAGCGTGCACGTTCTCGGCAAGGTCCACGGCGGCCCGCGCGACCGACAGTTCGGCCGACCCAGAGCCGGGGGAACGCACCAGTCCCCTCACGGGGGAAGGGTCGAAGCGTGCCTCGGTCGCCCTCGCGATGCGGTCCAGCCACTGAACGGCTTCGAACGGGTACTGCCCGACGGCGCTCTCCTCGCTGAGCATGACCGCGTCGGCCCCATCGAGGACCGCATTCGCTACGTCGGTCGCCTCGGCGCGCGTCGGCCTCGGTGACGTGAGCATGCTTCGTAGCATCTGGGTCGCCACGATGGAGAAACGGCCGTCGGCGTTCGCCTTGCGGACCAGCATCTTCTGTTCGAGGGCGAGGCGTTCGAGCGGAACTTCGATGCCGAGGTCTCCTCGGGCGACCATGATCCCGTCCGCGACCCGCAGGATCCTCTCGATGTTGCCGAGCGCCTCGGCCCGCTCGATCTTTGCGATGATACCGACCGTCGGGCCCCCGGCGTGGGTGTCGAGCCATCGGCGTGCGGCCAGCACATCGGCCTCGTCTCGCACGAACGAAAGCGCGAGGAAGTCGAACCCCTCCTGAAGGGCGAGGGCGGCGTCGTGCTGGTCCCGGGGGCCGAAGGCGGCCGTTCGCAAGCGCGCGCGTGGGAGGAATATCCCGGCATGCGAGGAGACGATGCCCCCGCTCACCACACGGGTCTCAATGGCGGTCGGGCTGGCGCTCTCGACGCGCAGCTGGACATCCCCGTCTCCGAGCAGCACCGGGTCGCCCCGTCGGGCCGCCCGTTCGAACGAGGGGATCTCCACGTACGTTCGGTAACCGCTTCCCAGCGTCGGGTCCTGGTCGAGGGTCCAGTGGTCGCCGCGCGACAAGCGCACCGCGCCTCCCGCGATCTCTCCGATCCGCAATTTGGGCCCCTGGACATCGACCACCAGGGCCACCTCCCGTCGTGCGCGCCGAGCGACCTCGTGTAGGCGCCGGAGCGTGGCCCGATGCTCCTCGTCGGAGCCGTGGGAGACGTTGACCCGGAACGCGTCGGTCCCGGATTCGAGGAGCCTCAGGAGCCGGTCCGCGCGGTCCGTCGCCGGGCCCACAGTGGCGAGAATCTTGGTCCGGCGCATCGACCACCGATACGGCTCCCCCCGTAAAACCACCCGGAGCGAACGGGCCGTGCGCCAACTATTCTTTTGTAGAGGACCACGGTGGTTCCGGCAGCCCCGTGGTGTAGTGGCCAAGCATGCTGGCCTTTGGAGCCGGCGACAGCGGTTCGAATCCGCTCGGGGCTATCCACCAGCGGGTTCGAGATCTCTCAAGGAGAGCGACAACTCCCCGTCTTTAGGGAGGACCAGGATACAGGAGGTCTATCTCATCGAGGCTCGACGTCGGGCACTCGTTCCACCAGCCGGTCCTGCTCATCGTCGACGGAGCCGGCACGGCTCAACTTGCCTCAGCGGGCGAGCCCGCTAGGGCTTCGACGGCGGCGTTTGGGGCGGAGCGGCTCCCGTCGACTTCCCGGCGTCCCCGACTCCGACGAACGGAGACATCATCGGCATCATTTGGCCGAACGGGTGGCCAGTGACTCCTGCCACGAGACGGTCGATGCCCATCAAGAGCAAGGCGAGCGCAAGGAAGAATATCAGCAACCACAACGCCAGGAGGGGTTCGACCAGGACGACGAGGGCGAGGGCGATAGAGAACACGCCGACGATCACGGCGAAAGCCCGATACCATGTCGGAAGTTTCATCGAGGATGCGGCCATTTTTGCCTCGGCATCGGATCGCGGACTGCGTTCTTAACCCCGTCGGAGAAAGGGTCTGCGCGAGCGAACGAACATTCCTCCGTATCGGCTCCGCTCGTTCGAGACGAACTGGGAAGAGCTCGGGCCGATCACCGAGCGAACTGCCCTGAGCGGACGGAGAGCTCTGGGTCGCCCAACAGAAAGGTCTTAGACAGGCGTACGTCGATGCTGTACGAGCAGGACGACCCGTTATCGGATTCCCTGCTCTCGGCGAACCCAAGGGGAACGGTCTGTTCGGATCATGTCGGCGTCGCGCGACCCCCCTAAGCTCCGCGTCGAGGAGGGCACGAGGGCCGCGCGCCGAGCTCGCGGCAAAGAGATTCGGGCCCGGGTGCCAAGGTCGAGTCACGCCGCCTGGAAGCCGCCCGCGCACCGGCCGAACGTGGTCGACCTTCTTCGGGCGGCCGACCGCGGACGCGTCCCGACGCTCCTTCCGATCCGCTACGGCCGCATGATGATCTCCCCGTTCGGTTTCCTGCGGGGCACCGCATCCGTGATGGCACGCGACCTCGCATCGACCCCGGTCACAGGCCTCATGGTCCAGTTGTGCGGAGACGCGCATCTCTGCAACTTCGGAGTGTTCGGGACCCCCGAACGACAGCAGGTGTTCGACGTCAACGACTTTGACGAGACCCTCGAGGGTCCCTGGGAGTGGGACGTCAAGCGACTGGCAACGAGCTTCGTGGTGGCGGGTCGGCAAAATCGGTACCCGCGGACCGTCGTACGAGAGGCTGCCCGCACGGTCCTGAGCTCGTACCGCGAGATGTTGGCGCGGTTTGCCGCCATGCGATACTTGGATGTCTGGTACTTCCACCTGGACGTCAGAACTCCACCGCTGCCCGAGGACCGCGTCCTCCGCAAGTTGATGGGGCGTGCCGCGGGAAAGGCGAGGCGGCGGACCGGCCTTCACGCGTTTCCGGGGCTGACAAGGTCGGGGAAAGGACGGCCGCGGATCCAGGACGATCCCCCCTTGATCGTCCATTACCGTAGCTCCACGGCGGAGGAGATCTCGCGATCCCTCTACGACCGCTACCTCCGAACGCTCCCGGATGAGCGACGGATGCTGCTCGACCGCTACCACGTCGCCGATGTCGCCCAGAAGGTCGTCGGTGTCGGCAGCGTCGGCCTCGAATGCTCCGTGCTGCTCCTGCTCGGTGATAGCGACCTGGAGGACCCGCTGCTCCTCCAGCTCAAGCAAGCGACCACCTCGGCTCTCGAGCCGTACCTCGGGGCGAGCCCGTACGACAACCACGCTCAACGGGTGGTGGTCGGTCAGCATCTCATCCAAGAGACGAGCGACGTCTTCCTCGGGTGGGGCCGTCTCGGGACCCGGGACTTCTACGTGCGCCAGCTGCGCGACATGAAGTTCTCGTACGACATCTCGTCGCTCGGCCCCCGGGAGTTCCTCGGACAGGCCGAGCTGTGCGGGACCGCCTTGGCCCGCGCGCACGCACGGACGGGGGACCCCGCCGGGATCAGCGGCTACCTTGGGAGCGGCGGCGCGTTCGACCGCGCGGTGACGGAGTTCGCCGAGCTGTACGCCGACCAGACCGAGCGTGACTACGAGACGCTCCGACAGGCGGCGCGACGAGGGCGGCTGCCGGTCAGCGTCGACGTCTAGTTCAGCGCGGAACGGTCGGGTCGTCGGCTGCCGCCGGCTTGGGTGGGTCCCTAGATTCGCCCGGTCGCGGTCGAGTGTCGACCGTACGGGAAGGTTTGCGGACCGGGACCCTGACCCCGGCCATCTCGAGATGCCGCTCGGCGTGCCCGATGTAGACCTGCCGAGGACGGGCGATCTTCTGTTCCGGGTCGTTGAGCATCTCGATCCACTGGGCGATCCAGCCGGACATCCTCGGGATCGCGAAGAGGACGGGGAACATGTCGGTCGGGAACCCCATCGCCTGGTAGATGATCCCCGAGTAGAAGTCGACGTTCGGGTAGAGGCGACGGGAAATGAAGTAATCGTCCGATAGCGCGACGTTCTCGAGCGCGAGCGCCACGTCGATGAGCGGATTGCGTCCGGTGACGGCGAAGACCTCCTCGGCGATCTGCTGGATGAGCCTCGCGCGCGGGTCGTAGTTCTTGTAGATGCGGTGGCCGAATCCCATCAGGAGCCGGCGACCCTCCTTGACCTGACGGATGAGCTGGGGCACCCGGTCCTTGGACCCGATCTCTTGCAGCATCCGGACGACCTGCTCGTTCGCCCCGCCATGGAGCGGTCCGTAGAGCGCGGCGGCGGCCGCAGCGGCGCAACTGTACGGGTCGGCGTGGGAGCTCCCGACCGCGCGCATCGCGTTGCTGCTGCAGTTCTGCTCGTGGTCGGCGTGCAGCACGAACAGCGTGTCGAGCGCCTTTGCGAGGACCGGGTCCGGTGTGTACTGGGTCGTCCAGGATGGCCGGTACATCATCGCGAGGAAGTTCTCAGTGTACGACAGGTCGTTGCTCGGGTGGATGTACGGCATTCCCATCGAGTGGCGGTGGGCGAACGCCGCCACGGTCGGCACCTTGGCGATGAGCCGATACGCCTGCTGATAGCGAATGTGCTCGTCCGAGATGTTCTTGGCGTCGGGGTAGAAGGTGGAGAGCGCGGCGAGCGTGCTCACCATCATGCCCATCGGATGGGCATCGTGATGGAACCCGTCCATGAACTTCTGGACGTTCTCGTGCAGCATCGTGTGGTGAGTGATGTTGTACAGCCAGTCATCCAGCTGGACCTTCGTCGGGAGACTCCCGTAGATCAGCAGATACGCGACCTCGAGGTAGGACTTGGACGCGGCGAGCTCCTCGATCGGGTACCCCCGGTAGCGGAGGATCCCCTTGTCCCCGTCGATGAACGTGATCGCGCTGCGGCACGACGCCGTGTTCGCGAACGACGGGTCGTAGACCAGGAGACCCGGCGCGTCGGTTCCCGCGCGCATCTGATGGAACTCGGTCGCCCGGATCGCTCCGTCCTGGATCGGGAGCCGGTAGTTCGTCGAGGTTCGTTCATCGGTGACGGAAAGGAATCCGCTAGCGGGTGGAGGGCTCGGCGGGGACCGGGAACTGCGGGACTTACGTGCGGGCACTGGGGTTCGCCTCTGGGGGCGCCAAACACTGGGGGTTCTTGAATCCGTTCCGAGCGTCCGGGGACCGCCCGGACCTGTAGAGAACCACCCCTCCGCTATCGTGTCCGAGCGCCCGGAGAGGCCATCTACGGCCGGTCGATCGTTGCCCCATGGCGAGGCGCCGAGGACCCCCCGCCAAAGTGTCGCGGTCCCGCTGGAACGACACCGTGCGCGCCGGCTGGAACCGAGTATCGTACCGGTATCGACCGCGCAGGAGCTCCGGGGACGTCTTCGGCCACCGGGAGGCCGAGTATCGAGCCTGGCTCGACCCAATCGTCCGCGCGCTCCCGCGCGACGCGCCCGTACTCGACCTCGGGTCGGGGACGGGAGATCCCGCCGCTCGGGTCCTTAGCGAGCGTTTCCGGGTGACGGGAGTGGACATCTCCGACGTACAGGTGCGCCGCGCGCGGCGGTTGGTGCCAAAGGCCCGGTTCGTACGCGCGGACATCGCAGAGGTCGACTTTCCGAGTGCGAGCTTTGCTGCCGTCGTGGCCCTCTACTCGCTGATCCACGTCCCCCGTGAGCAACACCGAGCCGTGATCGCCCGGGTCGCTCGGTGGCTCGTCCCCGGGGGCTGGTTCCTCGCGATCGTCGGCCAGGCTCGGTACGAGGGCAAGGAGAACGGATGGCTCGGTTCGGACGCACCGATGCTCTGGAGCCACTACGACGGCCCCACCTATCGGCGTTGGCTCATGGCGGAGGGGTTCCGTATCGTGCGGGAGAGCTTCGTCCCCGAGGGCGACGGTGGCCACCGACTGTTCCTCGCCCGAGCCAAGCGACGGGCCCGAAGCCCCGCTAACGCGAGGAAGCCGGTCGTCGGGTCGGGAAGACGAGCACCCGACCCTCCTCCGCGGACCCTAGCTCGTCCACCTCATGGAGGACCCGGACGGCCTCTTTCCCCGTCGGGGTCAGGTGGTA
>Ga0335078_10004890_pt1 | contig 19838 bp, 17 predicted proteins | sample Lox_Sample_32_FD_206711 | JGI IMG/M metagenome (GOLD analysis project Ga0335078, IMG submission 206711) | Soil microbial communities from Loxahatchee National Wildlife Refuge, Florida, United States - Lox_Sample_3.2 | ecosystem: Environmental > Terrestrial > Soil > Wetlands | place: USA... | reverse complement strand
TGGGGCAGGAAGCGTTCGGCGTGAACGCGCACATCCGTGACGTCACGGAACGCTTTGCAAGGGAAGGATACCTGGCGATTGCTCCGGAGTTATTTCACCGTACGGCTCCGCTGGGATTCGAGGGACGATACGATGACTTTCAAACCGTGATGCCGCACGTTTCGGCGTTACGCCATTCGCAGATTGAGACGGACTTACGCGCGGCGCACGGCTTGATTTCTACGAACGGGGGAAACGAACTGCCGGTGGCGGCCGTCGGATTTTGCATGGGAGGGATGGTGGCGTTTCTTGCGGCGATTACTCTTCCCGTGGCTGCGGCGGCATCATTCTACGGCGGAGGAATTGCACCTAGCCCGCAACGGGCGGGGCTGCTCGATCGAACGAAGGATTTGCGCGCTCCAGTGCTGATGTTCTGGGGCGGACGCGATAAGCATCTCGGAACCGACACGGTGCGACAGATCACCGACGCCCTGCGCACCGCCGGCAAGAATTTCGTGAACGTGGAAATTTCAGATGCGGATCACGGATTTTTTTGTGATGCGCGTCCCGCTTACAATCCAACCGCCGCTGCGGAGGCGTGGCCGCTAACGCTTGCATTCCTGAAAACGCACATCGAAAAGAAGGAAAAGGGCATCTCGGCGGATTGATCCACGAAGCAGGCCTCACATTTTATCGCGGGCCGGATTGCGTCTATAATTTTCGCGTGGTTGACCAAACCGGCAAACCAAAGAGGGCCGTTGTGCTCGTCAGCGGAGGCATGGATTCCTGCGTCACGGCGGCGATGGCGCGCGAAACGCACGAACTGGCCTTCCTGCATGCAAGTTATGGCCAGCGGACCGAACGCCGAGAGCGGAGCGCGTTCGATGCAATTGCAGATTTGTATGGGGTGCGTCAACGGCTCACGGTGCGGCTGGATTATTTTTCCCAGATTGGCGGTTCCGCGCTCACAGATCCGGCCATTGCCGTACCGGAGGGAAGTTCCGGGCATGAGGGTCGCCGGCTAACGCCAGCGCGAGATGAAATCCCGATTACTTACGTTCCCTTCCGCAATGCGCACTTTCTTTCCGTGGCCGTGAGCTGGGCCGAAGTAATTGGCGCGAGCGCCGTCTTCATCGGAGCGGTGGAGGAGGACAGTTCCGGATATCCCGATTGCCGCCCGGAATATTACCGGGTTTTTCAGGAATTGGCGCGAGTGGGAACTCGCCCCGAGACGCACGTTGAGATTGTGACGCCGGTGATTGCCATGCGAAAAAGCCAGATCATCCGGAAAGGAATGGAGCTGAACGCGCCACTGGAGCTGACCTGGTCGTGTTATCAAGATGAAGATCAGGCATGCGGAGTGTGCGATAGTTGCCAGCTGCGGTTGCGTGCCTTCGCGGAGGCGGGATGCGCCGACCCTATCGCGTATCGCCCGCGAGTTGAGCGATAATACCGGCAGGGATTCGCCGGAATTGCCGGAATGGCCGCGCCTTGCGCGCATCCCGGAGAATGACACCAAGGAGTAAAAAGTGATGAACAACTTGCTGCGAATCGCAAAGGTATTGATGTGCGGCCTGATTTGCGTGGCGCTGGCGCCGACGCTGGCCGGCAGTCGGGTGTTGGCACAGGGAAAGGGCTCTGTGAAGGGTGTGGTGAAGGATGAAAAGGGCAAGCCGCTGCCGGACGTGAATATCACGTTGCAGATGGGAGATGCCCCCGAGATTCAGTTGACGACTGACAAAGACGGCAAGTTCGCAAAAACCGGTTTGCCCGTGGGCACCTACACGATTTCGTACACGATACACGACGTGCCGAAGATCGAAAGGCCGCTACGAATCGTGGATGGAAAAGACACGGATGCAACTCTCGATATGAATGACAAAAACGTCGCGGACTACATCAAAGCCAGAAAGGCGGAAGCCGAAGACGAGGCGAAGTTCGGGAAGCTCAAGGCCCACTTCGACGCCGGAGCCGCGGCTTTGCAGCAGGAGCAAAGCGCCCACGATCAGCTGGTGAAGGCACCCGCGGACCAACGGCCTGCGCTACAAGACAAGGTGGATGCGACCGCCGCCACGGCGATTTCTGAATTCAAGGAAGCGCTGGCTGTGACCGCGCCGACCGAAGTCAACAATATCGCGGCCATCAACAACAGTCTGGGCCAGGCGTCCGACCTGGAGGGAAAATACGACGAAGCCGCGCAGTATTACACTCAAAGCGCGACGGCCAAGCCGGACGCCGGAGTTTACAACAACATGGGGATTGACCTCGCCAAAGCCGGTAAACTCGACGATGCAAAGGCGGCATTTGAGAAGAGCGCGCAACTGGATCCAGCCGGCGCCGCAAAAGCTTTCCGGAACTTTGGCGCCGTGGCGTCCAACGCCGGCCACATGAACGATCCCGCCGTGATGGAACTGCTGAAAAAGGCGACGGATCTGGATCCGAAAAATGCGCAGGGCTGGTATCTGTACGCAACGGTGCTGGTGGCAAATATGCAGACCAAACAAGAGGGAGAAAAGATGACGGTGATCCTGCTGCCAGGCACGGTGGAGGCGTATCAGAAATGCATTGACGTGGATCCGAACGGGCCGTATGCGGAGCAGGCGCGGCAGGGACTCGATGCGCTGAAGAGCATGGGCGTGGGAATCGATACGAAAGTAACGGCGCCGAAGACGAAGCACTAATGCTAAGTGAAGTTGAAGTCCGCCCGAGCTGGAAGCTGTCTAGAAGTGCGTCAGACTCCCGGTGATTTTCGTCCGGCGTAAAGCCCAGGAAAACGCGAAGAACGAGAATGGCAGAAGAATCACCGCAAAAATGGCCAGCGCGCGAATCGCGGGCCACAACTCACCCAATCCGGCGCCGTCGAGCAAGGCGGCGCGCAACCCCTCCAGCGAATAAGTGAGCGGAACGATCCGCGCGACGGTCTGCATCCACTGCGGCAACGCTGCGACCGGATACATCAATCCTCCAACGACTCCCGAGACACCCAGCAGGATCCATTTGGCAGGATTCCCGCGCTTGAAGATCAGCAAATAGCTGGCCGATAGAATTCCGAGCCCCGCGAAAGCCAGTATCGAAACGGCCAGCACAATCGCAGCGCCTGCCCAGTTCGCCGTGCCGACAGAAAATCCAAACAGCGCCACACCCCACGCTAGATAGACCAGCGTGCGCAGGGACATCAGCACAAACGGATAGACGGCGGCGCCCGCCAGAATCGCCGAAAGCGAAGTATCTGTGACCAGCAGCGCTTCGAGTGTCCCATTCTGCCGCGCCTGCAGGATACTTTCATCAAAGGCGTTAATGGAAATTCCCATGTAATCGAAAAACGCGATGCCAACGAGGACAAACGCGAAATAGGAATGGCCGGAGGGCAGCGAGCGGTCAAGTTGCGGGCTTTCAACAAACCGCGCAAGGAAATAAAAAGAAGCGACGGCGAACAATGTTTCCGCAAGCTGCAGTACAAACGCGCTGCTGTAGCTGCTCTGAATCGCGAAATCGCGCCGGAAGAAGGCAAGCAGTCTGCGGAGCAAATTCATCGCGGCGGCTCCGTCTGCGCGGCAGCCCGGCTTGTCAGGTGAGCCATCGCCTGTTCCAGCGTGCCTGCTGAACTCGTTCGCATCATCTCCGCCGGAGAGCCGCAGAAAAGCACGCGACCGGCGTCCAGCAGCACGACGCGATCCGCCAATTCCTGCACTTCCGACAGCGAGTGCGAAGCGAAAAGTAACGTGGCACCCTGGCGACGCACGAGTTCATCGCCCAAAAAGCGCCGGAATTCAGTTGCGGCAATCGGATCCAGGCTTCGCGTGGGCTCATCCAGCAGCAATACGCTGGGCCGATGCAGCACAGCACGCGCAAGGCTTAGCCGCTGCACGGTTCCCGCGGAAAGCAACCGCACCTGGCGGTCCAGCGAAGCACCCAGGCCAAGCTCTTCGGACACTTCGGCAATGCGCCGCCTGACTTCACCGCGTGCCAAATCGCGCAGCTCGGCGAAAAATTGCAGATTCTGCAGCGCGGTCAGGCGCGCATAGAAGCCCGGCTCGGCACCGCTGTGGAATCCCACCGCATGGCGCACGGCGGCGGGTTGACGCACCACATCGCAGCCATCGATTTCCGCCCTGCCGGCCGTGGGCAGCAGAAGCGTCGTCAAAATTCGCAGCAGAGTGGATTTTCCCGCGCCGTTCGCGCCGACAATCGCCAGCGATTCACCGGGCGCGACATCGAAAGAAATCGGCGCAAGCGCGCGATGGGTGGGCTGCGCGAAGGCAGCCGTAAACGCGCGCCAACCCGTGTAGGCCGGAGGGAAAAGTTTCTCGATATTTTCAACGCGGATTGCGCGGGAAACCACGATGCGCTGTTATACAGGAATCCGGCGCGGTGAATCCAGCACGGACGTTGCGGGCATCGTACACAAGCCGCTAGAATAGACCCAGTTTCCCTCTGCTTCTGGACGAGGACGCGCGATGGCGGACGGAATTTCGCTGAAAACAATCGTCGTAGCTTCCAAGGACAATGTTTCCTGCTCGCTCGGCGAAGAAGCTGCAATTCTGCACATGGGCAGCGGTGTGTACTACGGCCTCGATCCGGTCGGCGCGCGCATCTGGAAGCTGCTGGACCAGCCTCGATCCGTCTCCGACTTGCGCGCCGTGATTCTGGATGAATATGACGTGGAGCCGGCGAAGTGCGAAAGTGACCTGCTCGGTCTGCTGGAAAAATTGCGCACGGAAGGATTGATCGAGGTTCGCAGTGCGTAAGTGGCGCAGATTCCGTCGGCTCGCGCCAGATGAACGAGCGTCGCTCATCTGGGCGCTGATTCTCGTTCCCGCCACGGCCGCGGCACTACGTTCAATCGGTTTGCGGCGTTGGAAGGCGATGCTTTCGCGTTCCATTCCGCGCAGAAACTCTGCGTCCGTCACTTCTTCTAAGGAAAATCAGCCCGGCGCAGTCGAATCCGCGCGAGCCACAGCGCGAATGGTTGCGGCCGCAGCGCGTGAGGGCATATACCACGGCCGCTGCCTGGAGCAATCGCTCACTCTCTGGTGGCTGCTCGTCCGGCGCGGTCTGCCCGCGGAGCTGCACATCGGCGTGCGAAAATCCGCAACCGGATTTGAAGCGCACGCCTGGGTGGAACTATTTCAGACAGTCGTCAACGACGGAGACGCCGTCCGCGTGGACTACGTGCCCTTCGGCCGCGACATCGCGGCCGTGGGAATTGAGCCTCGGTGAGCGGCATCGCCGGGATCTTGAATCTCGACGGCGCTCCAGTAGATCCCAAATTAGTCTCAGCGATGACGGATTTTCTGGCCTATCGCGGGCCGGACGCGCAACGTGCGCACTGCGCCGGCCCGCTCGGTTTCGGGCATGCGCTGCTGCAGACCACCAGCGAATCAGCCGGAACTCATCAGCCCGCCAGTCTGGACGGAATCATCTGGATCACGGCAGACGCGCGGATTGACGCGCGCGAAAAGCTGATCGCCGATCTCAATGCAAATGAACGTGACTTTTCCGCTCAAAGTTCCGACGCACAGTTAATTTTGCACTCCTACCATGTTTGGGGAAATTCTTGCGTCGAGCACCTTCTCGGCGATTTCGCTTTCGCCATCTGGGATTCGGCCAAGCGAAAGCTATTTTGCGCGCGCGATCATTTTGGCGTCCGGTCCTTTTATTACGCTCGCGCCAGCAATTCGGTGGTCTTCAGCAATTCAGTGGATTGCGTGCGCCTGCATCCGGCGGTGTCGAGCGATCTGAACGAATTGGCCATCGCCGACTTCCTCTTATTTGAATCGAGCGCGGAACTGCGGAGCACGGCATTCTCCGCGATCGAGCGTCTTGAGCCCGCGCACATGTTGGAAGTGAGCGACGGGAAAATTTCCACGCGAAGGTATTGGACGCTGCCCGCGCCTGCGCCAAATTCAATCAAGCAGCCCGAGGGGTGTGTTGCGCAATTCCAAGGATTGATGCGGGCTGCGGTTGGGGACCGGCTGCGCTCGGCTCCCGCTGGAGTAATGATGAGTGGAGGGCTGGATTCAACCGCTGTGGCAGCCGTCGCGTGCACTGCGTCGAAAGCGGCCGGAAATAACGGCAGCGTTCGCGCTTACACGGAAGTTTACGATCACCTGATTCCGCATGACGAGCGCCATTTCGCAGGCTTGGCGGCAAAGGCGCTTGGGATTCCGATTGAATATTTCACTGCCGATGACTACCTGCCTTATCAGGAAGATGATTCGGACCGACACCTCTGGCCGCTTCCCATCCACACCGCATGGGCCGCGCCGAGGCTGGACCTGCTGCGCAGATTGGGCTCAACGTGCCGAATCGCGCTGGCCGGTTACGGCGGCGACCCGACGCTGACCGGCCAATTGAGCGCGCATTTCCGCGAGCTACTGAAGAACCGTGAATGGACCAGAAGCTTTATCGACGTCTATCGCTTTCTCGCCGCAGAAAAAAGATTTTCGCGGCTCTATTTGCGAACGCGTTGGCGCTTGCTCTTTGGAGGCAAGGGCGTCGAATCCGAATTTCCTGCGTGGATCAACTCGGACCTCGAAAAGCGTCTCAGCCTCCGGGACAGATGGAAGCAGTTCAGCAGCGAGCCTGTTGCGGAAAAGGGCGTGCGCCCGGTCGCATATGGCGCGCTCACGGCCTCCATTTGGCCCATCATATTTGAATCACTCGACGCTGGGACGACCGGTATTCCCGTCGATGTTGCGCATCCGTTTTTTGACCTTCGCCTAGTCGATTTCCTGTTGTCGCTGCCGACGCTGCCGCTGTGCTCTGACAAGGAACTGTTGCGGCGAGCGCTCCGCGGAGTGCTGCCGGACGAAGTGCGCCTGCGCCGCAAGACCACGCTTCCGGTTGACCCGCTGGTTGCGAGCCTTCGGAAACCCGAATCCGCCTGGGTCGATAGCTTTAGACCCGTAGCCGAACTGGAAGCTTTCGTGGAAAGAAAACGGGTACCCCGAGCATTCCAGGAGAAAGACTCCTGGGCCGCGTGGATAAATCTTAGGCCACTGAGTCTAAACTTTTGGTTGCAAAGGCTTGCGTCGGTGCGCTATAAACGGTTGTAGCTGGCCTCATAGGGAGTTTGCATTGGAGGGTTCGCAATGGTAGAGAGCACATCCAGCAAATCCAAGAAGACTTATCAAGAACCCGTACTTCGCGTGTACGGCGACATTCAATCGCTCACCAAGGTCGTCGCGGGTACAATGCACGGTAATGACGGCGGAACAGGCAAGTTCAGCAAGACCTAGTGCGGCTGTTCATCGAGTCGTTCCCATTCCCAACTTCGCTATCTATGGCCTATCTCTTCAGGCCAACCTGTCCCTGCCCGGTCTAAGACTCTCATCTGAATCTCGCGATGCCGATGTTCGCGTGCGTCTGAAGGAAGGGCAATTTCCGCCCTTTGCCGAATCGAAGAATCCCGGCGACGTTTACGTAAGCCCCAATCTCGACGAGCGCGGCAGACCGGTCGTGCGGATTTGCAAATCGGCTGACGGCGCCCAATTTGGATTTTTCTATTCCGACGGCGCGAGCTTTATTGTCGAAAAGATGGGTCGTGAGATTTGGGCAGACTGGCCGAACGAGAATTACACTCTGGAAGACGCGGCCACTTATCTGATCGGCCCAGTGATTGGATTTGTGTTGAGGCTGCGCGGTTTGCTGCCGCTTCACGCCAGCGCAATTTCGATGGACGGCCGCGCCATCGCGGTTGCGGGCGGTCCCGGCGCGGGCAAGTCCACCACGGCTGCGGCATTCGCCCGAATGGGGTACGCCATCATTTCGGAGGATTTAGCCGCGCTGCGAGAAACCGGCGGCCGATTCATCGCCGAGCCCGGCTATCCACGCATCAACTTGTGGCCCGATTCAGTCCAAAATCTTTTTGGATCGGAAAACGCGCTGCTGCGCATCAGTCCCACGTGGGACAAGCGATTTGTAGCACTCGACGACGCCGAAATGAGATTTGAAGATCGCGCGCTGCCGATTGGGGCGATTTATATTCTTGGTGACCGCGAAATGGACTCACGCGAAGCAATCGTGACGGAGTTGGACGGTCCCGAGGCTTTGTTGAAACTGGTGGCGAATACCTACGTGAACTATTTGCTGGACGCGGAAATGCGTCGCGCGGAATTCGATGCGCTCGGTCGCATGTTGAAGAACGTTGCGGTTCGGGAAGCACATCCGCCAGCGGAGCCTTCACGCATCGCGGAACTGTGCGATGCAATCCTGCTCGACGCGAGAAAATTGCCGCAGCCGGCATCAGCGTCGGCGCAACGAGGATCGGCCTGACATGTACAGCCTGCACGGATACGGCGACATGATTCGCGACACAGTGCGCATGGATGCATACGCACGCGCCATGCGCCAACTGGTAAAGCCCGGCTCCGTTGTTTTGGAAATCGGGACCGGGCCGGGGATTTTCGCCATTCTCGCAAGTCAGTTGGGCGCGCGAAAGGTATACGCGATCGAACCGAACGAAGTGATTCAAGTGGCGCGGGAAAATGCCGTGGAACATTGTTGCGCGGACCGGATTGAATTCATCGAGGGCCTTTCAACTTCCGTCACGCTTCCCGAGCGCGCCGATTTGATTTTTTCCGATTTGCGAGGCGTCCTTCCTTTGTTCGGGAAGCATATTCCGGCCATCGCGGACGCGCGGAAGCGGTTCCTCGCGCCGGGCGGAGTGCTTTGTCCGCGGAAGGATACTTTGTGGGCCGCCATCGTCGAACTGCCGGATTTGTACGGTGAAATTGTCGCGGCGTGGGAGAAAAACATCCTGGGCCAAAAATCAGATCCCGCGCGTCGGCGGATTGTGGACACCTACACCAAGACTTCGGCCAAACCAGAGCAAATGCTGACCGATCCACAGCTGCTCGCTACATTTGATTACGCGACGATCGAGGATCCCGATTTACGTGGGAAACTCGAATGGAAAGTGAAGCGGTCCGGCACGGGCCACGGAGTCTTGTTGTGGTTTGATGGCGATCTGGCTGATGGCGTGACTTTCTCCAATTCGCCGTGGCAACCGGTTACCGTTTACGCTTGCATGTTTTATCCCTGGACGCAGCCGGTGCCGCTTTTGCAGGGCCAGTCCGTTTCCGTCGAGATGCAGGCCAAGCTCGCTGGAAACGATTATGTATGGCGGTGGATTACCGACGTCGCGAAGTGCGGCAGCCACTGCGATGTGCACTTTGACCAGACTTCGCTCGGAGCGTTCATCGTCTCTATGGACTCGCTGCGGAAATCGGCCTCCACGCATGTGGCCAAACTTTCCGACGATGGCGCGATCGCGCGCAGGGTGCTGGAGTTGATGGACGGCCGCGCGACGCTGGAAGAAATTTCACGAACGCTGGCGCGTGAACATCCGGCACAATTTTCGGACTGGCGCGACGCGCTGAAATCCGTCGGCGCGCTTTCACAAAAATATAGCGTTTAAATTGCGCCGGGCTTGCACGGCAAGCGGGAGTCGCGGCAAAGTGTAGACTGTCGTGGCGCAATCCAAATCACCTTCCGCCCATCCACATTTTCCCGAACAAGAACTTCTACTGGCGTGTTCGCGCACGCGCATGACGGCGGAAATCGCGAGCCGCATTGCTGAAATCACCGCAGGCGAGGTCGATTGGAAGGCTCTGCTGGAGCTTGCCGCTGAGCATAGCGTGACGCCGCTGCTTTCACGGCAATTGCTCTCTCAATGTGCGGATGCGCTGCCGGCGGAAACGAGCGCCGCGCTGCGTGCCGCATCAGCACAAATCGCGGGAAGGAATCTCCAACTCGGCGCGGAGATGCTGCGCCTTGCAAATCGTTTTCGAGAAACGGGCATTCAGGCCGTCCCATACAAGGGCCCGCTGCTGGCGGCGCACGCGTATGGCAATCTTGCGCTGCGGGAATTCGCCGATCTGGATTTCGCCATACGGCAGAGCGATTTCCCTCGCGCGCAGGCGCTGCTGACGTCGGAAGGATATGCGGCAACATTCGGCGCCACACCGGAAGGCGAAGCCGCGCGTCCCAGCCATAGTGACTATCCATTTTTTCGCGCGGCAGACAGCGTAATTGTAGAGTTGCAAACCGATAAAACTCTTCGCTACTACCCGAAACCGCTGAATTTCGATGTGATGTTCGGCCGTTTGCGGCAGGTGTCCGTCGGCGGGCAGAATGTTGCGTCCTTTTCTAACGAAGAGACGCTGATCATGCTCGCGGTCCACGGTACGAAACATTTTTGGGAACGATTGATGTGGATCGCTGACATCGCCGAACTGGTGCAAGTTGAGGACAGCGTCGCGTGGCCGGAACTTTTCGCGCGCGCGGCGGAGATGCGCGTACAGCGGATGGTGAAATTGGCGCTGTACATCTCGCGAGAAATGCTGGACGCCCCGCTGCCCGGCGCCGTGCTCGAAAAATTGCAGGGCGATCCCGCGACAAAGCGAATCGGGGACGGCATCCGGGCACGATTCCTACAGGGAATAAACGGAGATTTACCCGTGTTCAGCCGATTCCGGTTCCGTTTGGCGACAAGCGAAAGTTTTTGGCGGGGCATTCCCTACGCGCTTCGTCTCGCGACTACAACGACGGATTCAGACCGCGAGGATGTGCCGCTACCCGGAAAATTTTCCAAGGCCCACACTTTGTTGCGGCCTTTTCTGCTGATGCGGAGATACGGCGTTCGGCGCCAGCAGCCGGTGCAATCCCGAAAGCATCAAGGAAAACCGATCTGATCGGCCAGCGAGCGTAGAAAGAAAGTTGCCAGTTGCGAAAATGGTTGAGACTGTTGCATTGTGCCCGGTGAGGCCATGAAAATTAGCACCGCCACTCCCCTTTCGCGCTGGACGATCTTCGCATTCTCAATTCTGATTTTTCTGATCATCGGGATTTCGAGCGGCAAAGAATGGTACGCGAGCCGGCTGGAAGATTCCTCCCAGCCCGCCGACTGGTTGCGCGCCGCGCAAATGGAACCGCGGAATGGAGATTACTGGTTCAAGGTAGCGCTGAATCGCGAATGGAGCTTGGATACCGGCGATACGAACGCCACGCTCGATTACTTTCGCAAAGCCGCAGCGATTGATCCCCGCTCCGCAATCTACTGGATGGAGTTGGCCGACGCTTACGAATCCGCCGGACAATTAGACGCTGCACGCGACGCCCACTTGAAGGCGCTGGCCGTGTACCCCGCGTCCGCCGAAGTCCATTGGCGATACGGAAGTTTCCTTCTCCGCCAGCAAGAATTGCAGGCCGGCTACCGGGAAATTCATCTCGCGTTGAGCACGCAACCTTCCCTGATCCCGCTGGCAATTTCTCGCGTTTGGCCCGCAACGCAAGACGCGGACGCCATGCTGAATTCAGTCTTGCCCGACAACGAGGAAGCGCACACGCAGGCGCTGCAGTGGTTCTGCGAGCAAAAACTCACGGACCCGGCGCTGATGGTTTGGAAGCGGATGACCTCGTCGCGCAGACCGCTGCCGATCGGAACCGTCTTCCCGCTGGAAACTCTTTTAATTGAGGGCGGACGCAGCGACGATGCACGCACGGTCTGGCGCGAAGCCCTCACGGCCAGCGGAAAATCCGCGGAAGCCCAGAGCAGCGATTCTCTTGTTTTCAACGGCGGTTTCGAATTCGATCCGGTGAATGGCGGGCTCGATTGGCACTTGGAACGCATGCTGGGTGCCAGATACGACTACGACGCCGCCGAGCCGCATGGAGGGCGCCGCGCTCTTCGAATTAGTTTCGATGGCGGGCAAAACCTGAACTTCCAGGGCGTGTGGCAGATCATTCCAGTGCGACCGAATACGCGTTATCACTTCGAAGGGTACCTGCGGACCGCGGGAATCACCACGGACAGCGGAATTCGTTTTTTGATTTACTTCATCGGTGGAAATCAGCCGAGCCTGACGCTGCCCGATCTAACCGGTGATCATCCCTGGGAAGCGCAGCGCGCGGATTTTACAACCGGCCCGGGCGTGGAATTCATCCGCGTCACGCTCTACCGCGCAGCCAGCGAAAGATTCAGCAACAAGATCGGCGGTACAGCGTGGGTGGATGACGTATCACTTCTCAGCGCGGAAACGGCACGTCAAAAACCATGACCGTCATTCGAATCGGAATTTGCGCGCTCATTACGTTCAGCGTCCTCGCCTACGGGGCGGTGGAACCCTGGTCGCAGGCAGTGCTCGAAATCGGTGCGGCTGCGCTCTTTCTCTGCTGGGGCTCGTTGGTGGCGCTCGGGAAAGCGGGGACGATCCGGTGGAATGCACTGCTCTGGCCGTTGATTGGGTTGGAAGCACTTGGGCTCCTTCAGTATCTGGTACCGCTTTCGGTGTACCCAAATCTGACGAGGCTTGAGCTGCTGCGCTTCACAAGCTACCTGCTGCTGTTGTTTCTGCTGACGCAGGCCTTTCGAACTCCCCGGCAGTGGGGAATCCTTGCGTGGTATTTGATCCTGTTCGGATTCTGCGTTGCGGTTTTTGGTATTTTGCAGGACCTGACGTTCAACGGAAAACTCTACTGGTTTCGAGAGCTGCGCAATGGCGGCATTCCGTATGGTCCCTATGTAAATCGAAATCACTTTGCGGGGCTGATGGAATTGGTTGTGCCGACGGGGCTGGCGATGCTGGCGCTGCCGGGTGTGCGCAGGCAACAACTGCCCCTCGTCGGGCTGCTCGCCACGTTGCCGGTCGGGGCGTTGTTTTTGTCGGCGTCGCGAGGAGGAATCGCCGCGCTGGGCTGCGAGCTGATTATCCTGACCATCCTGCTGTGGACGCGCCGCAAGCAGTCAGGTCAACTGTTTACCTTCATCGCGGCGCTGGTGCTGGCAGGCGGCCTGGTGGGTTGGCTCGGAATCGGCCGTGTGATTTCGCGATTCTCGCTAGTTCAGAGTACGGAGGTTACGGAATCCCGGCGCGTGTCGATGGCTCGAAGCGCCTGGCACATTTTTGAAGATCACCCCGTGATTGGCACCGGCATGGGCACGATCGTTTCGGTTTATCCGGCATATGAGACTGTTTACGACGGCAAGTTTGTGGATCACGTGCACAACGACCACGCCGAGATGCTGGCAGAAATGGGATCCCTAGGAGGTATTTGCTGGCTGGCCTTCATCGGCTTGCTGATCTACTACGGGATGAAAAACCTTTCGGCTCATCAGGACCCGATGGTTCGCGCTGTGCAGCTGGGTGCATTAGTAGGGTGCTGCGGGTTGCTGATACACAGTTTTGTAGATTTCAATTTGCATATTCCCGCCAATGCCCTGCTCTTCTACCTCTTGGCGGGACTGGCTACTTCGAGCCCGGTCTTCGGACCTACTAACTGATTGGCACTAAACGGACTTCAGAACATTTCCCTGTATCTAACCGAAGCGCGTCCGGTATAATTGTTGCCGCGCGGGGGATTGTAGATATGTACTGTAATGGTAGGAGTGTCCTTGCCGTCCTCGTAAGGACTTCCCTTCCTGTGCTTTTGACTGGACTGGCGGCTGCCGCTCCAGCGTTGCCCCAGCAACGCCTTGAAACCACCGAAGAAACCAATAGCCGGATACTCGAGCGCGCCAAGGAAACCGCGCCAAGTGGCGGCGAATATAGGCTCGGGACCGGAGATCTGGTCAACGTCGACGTCTTCGACGTACCCCAACTGAGCCGCGACGCCCGAATCAGCGAATCCGGCTATATTGCATTGCCTCTGCTTCCTGTGCGTGTGCTGGCAAGGGGCCTGACCACCACGCAATTAGAGGAAAAGATTAGCGAACTCCTGCAGGCGAACGGCCTGGTGACTCATCCGCAAGTGACGGTGACGCTGAAGGAACAGCACAGCATGCCGATTACGGTGATTGGCGCGGTGAAGGCTCCGCAAGTTATCCAAACCATCCGGCCGATGAGCTTGCTCGAGGTTCTTTCGGCCTGCGGCGGAATCACGGATGAAGCCGGCAGCACGCTGATGGTCACGCGAGGCAGCGCGGCGGATGCCAATCAGTCCGTAGCCGCCCCGCAAAGCGATGATCTGCCCATGCCGCAGACGTTTACGATCAGCCTGTGGGATCTATTGAACAACGCCGCTCCCAAAGACAACGTGATGCTAAATGGCGGCGATGTGGTAACCATCCCGCGCGCGGGAATCGTGTACGTGGTGGGCGCCGTAACGCATCCAGGTGGATTTGTGCTGTCAAACGACGCCGACCGGATGACCACGCTGAAGGCTCTGGCGCTCGCGCAGGGCACCTTGTCCACCGCGAAACCCAATGAAGCAGTGATTCTGCGGAAGGATGCCAGCGGGAAGGATCAGGAAATTCCGGTCGATCTGCGAAAGATCATGCAGCACAAGGGTGACGACGCGAAACTTGAAGCGAACGACATTCTTTTCGTGCCCGACAGCGCGGGCAAACATGCCATGCACCGCGCGGCGGACCTGATCATGAGTATGACCTCCGGAATCGCCATCGTGCGGGCAGGGGCGATGTGAGCTCGCACAAATCCTTCGCGTGTGTGAAACAGTTTTGATCCCGAGAAATTGGCTGAACGGACAAAAGTAGACCCCAGCGGAAACTTAATCCGGCAGTTGCAACTGGAAGGAATGCATGGACGATAACAACATCATCCCGCGAGACCGCAAAGCGCCCGGGCCGATTGAAATTATTGCCACGCCCAATACGCTTTCCTGGGAGCAACCGCAGCGGGAACCGCACCTGCTCGATTATCTACGCATTTTGCGCAAGCACCGATGGTTGATTCTGACTTTCCTACTGACTGTTGTGACGCTGGTTGCCATCGCGACATTCAAGATGAAGCCGGTGTACCAAGCCACAGCGCGTTTGGAGATTGACCGCGACGCTCCGGTGATCGCGCCTTTCCAGGGAGCCGACAGCGACGACATTTACGAGGACCTGGAGAATTACATCGAGACGCAGTCGAAAATTTTGCAAAGCGATACGCTGGCGCTGAAAACAATTCGGTCCACCGGCCTGGCAGAGAGCCCGGCATTTGGCGGCACGCCGAACAGCGATACGCAGATTCCGGAGCTATCGGCGAATCAGCCGCCGATGTTGCGCCCCGCCATCCTCGGCGAATTCGAGGGCTCATTGAGCGTGAAGCGCGTGCCCAACAGCAGGCTGCTGGATGTGAGCTTTGAATCCACCGATCCGCAACTGGCCGCGAAGGTCCTAAACGCCCATCTGAAGAATTACATCGAAGAAAACTTCACGAGCCACCTGGCGTCCACGAACGACGCGTCCCACTATTTCCAGGATCAGCTCGCCGAGCTGAAAGAAAAAGTGCAGCGTTCTGAAGACGCGCGGCTGCAATACGAGCGAGACAACCAGATCTGGGAGATCGACGAAAAAGAAAATATCACCACAGACAAGCTGGGGCAGATCGACAAGGAGCTGACCGACGCACAGGCGGACCGAATCAAGAAAGAAGCGGACTATAAGATGGCGCAAGGCGGCGACATGGATTCCATTCCCGCGGTTCGGGACAGCGTATTGATCCAGACGCTCACCAGCAAACAATCCGAGCTTCGCCAGGAACTGGCTGATGCCCTGAATCGAACCGGCCCGAATTTCCCGCAGGTTCAGCGGCTGCAAGAGCAGGTGAAACAACTGGACTCGCTGGTGGCGAATGAAAAAAAGAGCATCGTCGGCCGGATTGACGAGGAATATCAGGCGGCGGTTCAGCGAGAACAGCTCCTGAAGAATTCCCTGGAGCAGCAGAAAAAAGAAACAAACGACATGGGAGAAAAGCTGGTCCAGTACAACATCCTGAAGCGCGACGCAGATTCCTACAAGCAACTGTACGAAGGTCTGCAACAAAAGCTGAACGAAGCGGAAGTTTCAGCGGGATTGCATTCATCCAACATTCGTATCGTGGATTCAGCGATGATTCCTTCGGCGCCCGCGCGTCCGAATAAGTCCCGCAACATTCTGCTGGCGATCATCGTGGGGCTGATTGGCGGCGTGGGCATCGCTTTCCTGCGTGAATATCTGGACAACACGGTGAAGACGCCGGATGACATCGAGATGATGACAAAGTTGCCATCGCTGGCGGTGGTGCCGTCCTTCGCAAGCCTCGACGGTGCGAAGCCGGGGCGAATGTCACGCTTGCTATCCAGCGGTTCCTCGGGAGAAAGGGACCCGAACGTGGAATTGATGTCCTATTCCATGCCCCAATCGCAGGTCTCGGAGGCATTTCGCTCGCTACGCACTTCCCTGCTGCTTTCGCAAGCCGGACATCCGCCGCAAGTGATTCTGGTGACGAGCGCCCTGCCGCGCGAGGGCAAGACCACCTCGGCGGTGAATCTGGCTGTGACGCTGGCGCAACTCGGAGATCGCACATTGCTGATAGACGGCGACCTGCGCAAGCCGAGCGTTTCAAAAGTACTGTGTTTGCCGGAAGGAAAATACGCCGGACTAAGTTCCTATCTGGCGGGCGCGTCGTCGCTGGATCTGGTCACTGTGCTACATCCTGTGATTCCCAACCTGGCCGTGATTCCGACCGGGCCCATTCCGCCGAACCCCGCGGATCTGCTCTCCGCGGACAGAATGCGCCAGGCCATCCAGGAATTGCGGCAGGAATATAAATTCATTGTGATTGATTCTCCGCCGGTGATGGCCGCCACGGACTCAGTAATCCTTTCCGTCCTGGTGGACGGAGTGCTGCTGGTGGTGCGCAGCGGCGAGACGCCGAAGGAAGCCTTCCGGCGCATGCGCGATCTTCTCGGCGGGGTGAAATGCCGTTTGCTGGGCGTGCTGCTGAATGCCGTGGACTCGCACGCTCCCGATTATTACTATTCGTATCGCTACTATCCGTATTCGTATGGCGAAGGCGCCAAGTCCAAAAAGAAAGCTGCGAGTGCTTGAAGCACATGCGACGGTGCAGGCAGGTAAGGAGGTTTCGTGCGTTTTCTAATCACCGGCGGGGCTGGATTCATTGGCTCTCATCTGGCGGAGCGGCTGCTGAACCGCGGCGATGAGGTTTTGCTGTTCGATAATCTTTCAACCGGCAGCATCGAGAATATTCGGCATTTAAAATCACATGACCGAATGAATTATTTCCTGGATTCCATCGAGAATCGCCAACTTCTGGCGGAGTTGGTGGATGAATCGGACGCGGTGTTTCACCTCGCGGCCGCCGTCGGCGTGCGGTTGATCGTGGAAAGCCCGGTTCGGACGATTGAGACAAATGTGAACGGCACGCAGCTGGTGCTTGAGGCGGCTTACAAGAAGCGGAAGCGCGTCTTCATCGCGTCAACTTCGGAAGTCTACGGCAAGAGCACGCAAGTGCCGTTCCGAGAGGAAACGGATCTCGTACTCGGCGCGACGACGATGGGCCGCTGGAGTTACGCGGCATCTAAGGCACTGGATGAATTCCTGGCACTGGCTTACTGGAAGGAAAAGAAGCAGCCGGTTGATGTGGCGCGCTTCTTCAACACCGTCGGACCGAGACAAACAGGGCGCTATGGCATGGTGCTGCCAAATTTTGTTTCTCAAGCGCTGGAGTCCGCCCCGTTGACGGTCTTCGGAAGCGGAAAGCAATCGCGGTGCTTCTGCGACGTGAAGGACACCGTTGAGGCGATGCTGCGACTGATGGAAACGGATAAGGCCATCGGCGAGGTCGTGAATATCGGCACGGATCGCGAAATCAGCATGGAAGGCCTGGCGCAAATGGTGAAGCAGCGAACGAACAGTACCTCCGCCATCACATACACACCCTACGACCAGGCGTACGAACCGGGATTTGAGGATATGATGCGTCGAGTACCGTGCGTGGATAAGCTGGAGCGGTTGACCGGCTTCCGGCCTGTGACGCCGCTCGAGGAAATCATTGACCGCGTGGCGGATCATTTTAGCAAAAAGCGCGAAGATGCGAAGAAGGCGCGAAGCGTTAGCAGCACAAATTGACGATTTAAATCTAATCCTGCCCGAATGCGGGAGAACATTTTCCTGGCCAACCGACTGAAATTATGGCGAATCGTTGCGCGGCAACGCGAGCACGCAGCGTTCGGCGCCGGCTTCCGGGAAAGCTGCGCCCCGCCAAGCGATTCCCAAATGGCCGGGCCGGTGGATGAAGACAAATGAATCCCGATTCGAAGCGGCCCCGCGTCTCGGTTGTCATCCCCGTTTACAACGAACGAAAGACAATTGAAGAGATACTCGTTCGCGTCCAGGCGGTGGACATTGACAAGGAAATCGTCATCGTAGATGACGCATCTTCGGACGGCACACGAGAGCTTTTGGAACAAATCTCTCAATCAACGCAACAGAGTCCCGCAATATTCATTTTGCCTGCAAATGGTAAACGGCTTCGAACAGACAATATACGCGTGCTTTCGCAAACGCCCAACCAGGGGAAGGGCGCGGCGCTTCGGCGCGGAATGAAGGAAGCGCTCGGCGACGTGATCGTGATTCAGGACGCGGACCTTGAATACGACCCTGAGGACTACCACGCGCTGCTCGAACCGATCGCGCGGGGAGTTGCCGACGTTGTCTACGGTTCGCGGTTCTTGGGCGGCCCGCATCGCGTCCTCTATTACTGGCATTCGAACGTGAACTGGCTCTTGACCACAGTTTCCAACATGCTGACGGACCTGAACCTGACCGACGTGTGGACTTGCTACAAGGTATTTCGGCGCGAAGTGATCGAAAGTCTCGAGTTGAAGGAAGACCGCTTCGGATTTGAGCCGGAGGTGACCGCCAGAATCGCGCGCAACAAAAACTGGCGAGTGTTCGAGGTGCCGATTTCCTATTACGGCAGAACCTACGCCGAAGGAAAGAAAATTACATGGCGCGATGCCCTGCCCGGTTTGTGGAGTACGATTCGCTATAGCCTTTTCAAGTAAGCCTGCGCAAGCTTGAGCCGTTGTGATGCAAACCGAACGCGACTCGCGGCCAGAATCGAACCGAACTCATCGCAAATCTCTTCTGAGTTTTACCTACACGAAGGCCTTATTCGTATTGCTCATTCTCACGCTACCGATGCTGAATCCATGGGTGCACGGCGACGGCGTTGGATACTACGCGTATGCGCGTTCACTTCTAATCCAGCACAATTTGGATTTTGAGCAAGACTGGCGAGCGGCCAACGAATCTTTCGAAATGAACCGCGTGGATGTAAATGGAGCCGTTTCGGCGGACCAATACACCGCGACGAATCATCTGGACAATCATTTCACCATTGGGCCGGCGATTTTGTGGGCGCCTTTCCTGGTGCTCGCACATTTGAGTGTGATTCTGCTCGACCACATGGGCGCTCACATCGCTGCAAATGGTTTTTCGCGGCCCTACCTCATCACGATGGCGCTTGCCACCGTCGGCTATGGATTCGTAGGCCTGTTGCTGAGTTTCGACCTCGCGCGCAAATATGTTGCGGAGCGGTGGGCATTTTTGGCGACGGTCGGTTATTGGTTCGCGAGTTCGCTGCCCGTTTACATGTACTTGAATCCCGCGTGGTCGCATGCTTTGTCACTCTTCGCGGTAGCGATTTTTCTTCGGTACTGGGATCACACCAGAAAACACAGAACCACCGCTCAATGGGTGACGCTGGGACTCCTCGCGGCGTTAATGGTGAATGTTTACTACCTGAACGTGATTTTGCTGCTCGTTCCGGCGTTAGAAGCCGTGCAAATCTACGGAGCCAGTCAAAGCAGCACGAGTGAAGAAAGAGAACCAACCGGCCGGCTGGTCTCATCTCACATTTTGTTTGTTCTCGTATTCGTGTGCGGAATGTTGCCGACGTTCATCACGCGGAAACTTATCTACGGAAATTTTCTGGCGACGGGCTATCCGAGTGCCGGTTACTGGCGATGGGGTCATCCAGTCTTGTGGGCGGTGCTTTTTTCTTCCGATCACGGATTGCTTTCATGGACCCCGATCCTATTGTTGTCACTCGTGGGAACAATCT
>Ga0335078_10004889_pt1 | contig 19839 bp, 20 predicted proteins | sample Lox_Sample_32_FD_206711 | JGI IMG/M metagenome (GOLD analysis project Ga0335078, IMG submission 206711) | Soil microbial communities from Loxahatchee National Wildlife Refuge, Florida, United States - Lox_Sample_3.2 | ecosystem: Environmental > Terrestrial > Soil > Wetlands | place: USA... | reverse complement strand
CTGGAGTGGGACGTTTTACGGCGTCCTAAACGCTGCCGGCCCGGCTTTGCGCCCCGGGCCGGCCAATCTAATGTTTAGGCGCAGGGAGGCAACGGATGTCGCTCATCACGTTGACCGTTACTATCGCCGGCGCAACGGCGATAACGGTTACGGTCCGCATTCAGCGGCGCCGTCACCGGAGGTAGCAGTAAAGCCACGGCCGGGAGACCAGCCATGGCGCCTCCTTAAGATTACAACCCTTCGGCCGTTCGCACAAGCTGTCGGCAGTCCGCTGGTCAACCTGGACGCCAACAGTGGAACCAGCGGCTAGTGTCAGTGCCAGGACGAAACTCGCGGTGTAATCGCCGGAACATCAGGTCTGAAACTGCTTGTACCTTCGAGAGTTTTATAGCTATACTTTGGTCGTGACGAAGCCGCATCAGCGGCGAGAGGGCTGATGATATGAAGACGAACGTATTGACAATCACCGACGGACGCACGGACAAAACTTACACTTTACCTATCGACAAAGGGACTATCCGCGCAATGGACCTCCGTCAAATAAAGGAGGACGCGGAAGACTTCGGGCTCATGACGTATGACCCGGCGTTCATGAACACCGCGTCCTGCCAGAGCCGCATTACTTTTATTGACGGCGAGCGTGGCATCCTGCGCTATCGTGGGTATCCGATCGAGGAATTGGCCGAGAAGTGCACGTTTCTGGAGGTGGCATACCTTATCCTGAACGGCGAGCTCCCCGACGAGACGCAGTTGAAGGACTGGATCTACCTGGTGAAGCATCACACGATGCTGCATGAGACCACCAAGAAGTTTCTGGAAGGTTTCCGCTATGACGCTCACCCGATGGGCATGTTTGTGAGCACGGTGGCGGCGCTGTCGACCGTATATCCGGAGGCGAAGAACGTCCTGGAGCGGGAGAACCGCCAACTGCAGATTGTCAGGCTGATCGGCAAGGTTCCCACGATTGCCGCCTACACTTACCGGCACAGCCTGGGGCTTCCCTACGTCTATCCGGACAACGATCTGAACTACACGGGGAACTTCATGAACATGCTGTGGAAGATGGTAGAGCCAAAGTACGTGGCCAATCCGGTGCTGGCGCGGGCGCTCTCCATCCTCTTTATTCTGCACGCGGATCACGAGCAGAATTGCAGCACCAACACGATGCGGGCGGTGGGCAGCTCGCAGGCCGATCCGTACCTTTCGGTGGCGGCGGCGGCCGCGGCTTTGTCCGGCCCGCTGCACGGCGGCGCAAACGAGCAGGTGCTGCGCATGCTCGACACGATCGGCAGCAAAGAGAACGTTCCCGCATACATCGAGCAGGTGAAATCCGGCAAGCTCAAGCTGATGGGCTTCGGGCACCGGGTGTACAAGAACTACGATCCGCGCGCGCGCATCATCAAATGGGCGGCGGACCAGGTATTCCAGGTGACCGGCCGGAACCTCAGGCTGGACATCGCGCTGGAACTGGAGAAGATCGCGCTCGAAGACGAGTATTTCATCAAGCGCAAGCTTTATCCCAACGTGGATTTCTACTCTGGAATCATTTACCAGGCCATGGGGTTCAAGCCCGACATGTTCACTGTGCTGTTTGCGATTCCGCGCACGGTCGGATGGCTGGCGCATTGGGACGAGCTGATGCAGGATGCGGAGCAGAAGATCGCCCGCCCGCGGCAGGTCTACACGGGCGCGGAACTGCGGCATCTGCCTGCGGAGAAGCCCACCATCCGAGTGCCTGTAGCAGCGCACTGATCGCGGCGCACGCGCACCGCGCCCTTCGGGGCCTCGATTTGAAGTTCCTGGCGCGGCCATCGGGTAGCTGGCCGCGCCGGCGGAGATTCCGCGGCTCTTCAACGGCGGGCTGACATTTTCCGGGCGTGCAGGTAGAGATTGATGCCGCACACCGCCACTGCGCACGAAACCAGCAGAGTTACAGGGACGTTGGGATAGACGAAGGCTTCCAGATAATGGACCAGGAACGGCTCGTGGTATGGATTGACGCCGCCTTTCGATTCGAGCCACTGTTCCAGTAAGGTCAGCGGGCAGGGCCAGGGCGCGAGCTCGATGAAGATGCCGTAGATGAGAGACACAAAGTGCGCCCACCGCAGGACGCGGCGGTTCCGGGCGACCAGCCAGCCGAAGATTACCCACAAGATCCAGACGGAGTGGAAGGCGAGCACAGCGGTGGCCAGCACGCGGTAGATGTTCATTTGCGGCGCTTACCGAATGCGACGATTCTAGCGCCGTTGATGGGGCCGCAGAGGGGGGAAGACTTGCGGCGCAGCGATCGATAGGGTGCTCGAGTAGCTTTCGTAGTGGGCTAACTTGTTGAAAGAATTGGTACCTGCGCAATCGGCTTAGAAGGCGAGGGCCAGGAAGTCGGCGGGGTTGGGGGGGTGGCGGTTCGGGCGGCGGCGTCGCCGACGAGCTGGAAGCGGCGGAAATGGTCCTGGAGGAGGTTGAAGAACTCCCCTGGGTCTCTTGAGGAACTGGCGCAAAACGGAGCGCCCCACGCCGCTTCAGATCCGCGGACCTGCTGTCCCGCATGGCGGCGCAGGAAAACGCGCCCCTTTGCTTCCGGATCGAAGAGGTGCTGGTTGGTTTTAGGGGCGGCGGGGGATGCCGTTGCGGCTGGAGGCGGCCTTGCCCTCGGGAGTGCGGGGGCGTCCGATTTGAGGGTAGGGGGGTGGGGATGGGGATGCGCGGGCGGATTTTGGGAACGGGTCGATTGTTGGGGAGATGTGGTTTTGGGAGTGAGGTGATGCGAGCCAATGGCGCAGCAGGCTATCTCCGAAGAGAAAAGCCGACGAAGATGACATTGGCGTCCACGCCCGGATTCACGTCCGAGCGATCTGCGTTTGAGATGTGATCGAACCGATAGCCCGCCGGAAAGCTCCGCTGTGAACTGGTGAAGTACCGGACACCCACGCCGAAGTGAAAGGTGAAATTGAACTGCGTGGCGCCGGCGATGTTGAGCAGAACCGGCGGCAGTGAGTAGACCAGGCCGCCGCTTGTGGAAAAGAAGGGTGGCAGGCGGCCGGCCGGGCTAAAGGCCAGCTTACTGAGGCTCGCAGAACACAGTGACAACTTCCAGCGGGCGACGGAACCCCGCTTGCTTACGCGCGCGGCTCGGGGCGAGGCTTATTGGCGCCACCGAGCCACGACGGTGAGAAAAGACGGCGGCGCGATTTCCATGGCTGTCCGGCGGCTGCATCAGAACCGCGGCGAGGACTGCATCCAGGGAGTGCTCCAACACGATGCGCGGGCGGCGCAGCAGCAGGCGTCCGTAGTGCAAGGCGGCACTGACGATCCGGCGCCGTTCCGATTCAGGGTGGGGGATTGCCGAAAAAAGCCAGCCCAGACGCCGAATTCGTTGGCGCTGACCTGACCCGCGGCGGGAAGTGCGGCACAGCAAGCGATGGCGGCCCACCGGGCGAACCAGATCTTCAGTGCGGTCTTGCTTTCTCGCGAGTTCGCGAGGCAAACTCCTGGCGCTTTGCAGGCGAGCACTTTTCCAGCTCAGCGACTCGGCTGCGGGTTGGCGCTGCCGCTCCCCATCGGCCCGGCCCGCCATTGCACGCTGTTGCGAAATAAAAGACGCTCGTGCTGGGCTACAGCCAACCGGGCCTCTAAATTCCTAATGATAGCCGAGCGGTTTACGATGGCACCGCTGCCCGACACTTCCCGGATGGAGCGACTCGGGGCCTGTCTTTCGCGAAACACCGATTGATAGTCCGATTACGGAGGTCGCCCTCCTGATCATCGCACGCAGCTGCGCAGAGCTGTTGGATGGGAACACACTTCGATGGGGCGTCAGCCCGACAACGAGCACAGGAATTGTGAGACGGGTCTTTCAAGAGTGCCGCGACAAAAGGATGTTGCACTTTCCCGGTTTCGAAATGGAATCGCGATTCGACGGGGGGATCAGCGGAATTTCCAGATGGGCCGCATGCTTCATACGCCAGTGTCCTATGGCCCGCGATCGGAACGGTTCTGCCATTCTCCACTCCAAACATCCTCTATGACGGCCCATACAGTGCCATCGAGTTGTACTCTATTGAGGCGATGCGCTCACCAGACTGGCGAAAGTTCTACGGCCAGAGATTTGAAATCGACCGGGACTTAATCGACGGCGTCGCACTGCTTCTTCGGGGGCAGGGTTTCTGCCGACCTTACCTCCGCCTGAGCGTGCAAACAAATCCGGCTACCGCACGGCTACCGCCCGCATCCCCAACGCCTGCAAATATCCTTCATTCAACCGGCAGTTCTGCAGCTTCACTTTCTCCAGCAGGTCCGCCAGCGCCGCCCGAGCGTGCTCGATGGTGGGCCGCTGCTTCATCTTCTCTTCCGCCGCGCCGGTCCCGCCGGGCAGGGCGGCGAACTTCACGATTTCGTCCCAGTGCGCCGGACGGGCGAAGGTCACCGGCGAGGACGTTGCGTCCATCTTCTTATACGGCCAGAACGCCCAGCCCACGCCGTTCTTCTCGAGCATGGCGCGGAATTGCGCGATCCAGGCGTCGGTGTTCTCGCCCGATTCGCCCATCCAGATGGGCGCCTGGTAGCGCTCGCGGAAATCCAGGTAGCTCTGGATGACGTCCTTGGTGGGGGCGGTCCAGTATTTGTGAAAGGTGTAAATAGCGTTGGGATCGATGGGGGGCCCAAATACCGCGAAGTTACTGTCCCACTGTGCGCCGCCCAGGATCACGGCGTGGTTCGGGTCCACCTGGCGGATGGCGGCGGTGATCTTGCGATAGAGCGGCTCCAGGCGCGGATTGTATTTCGCCACCGGCGGCGGGATCGGCTCGTTCAGCAGATCGTAGCCCAGCACCGTGGGATCGTCGGCGTACCGCTGTGCGATGCTGCGCCAGAAGGCCGCGGTGAAATCCTGCTCTTCGGGGCTTTCCCAGAGCCACGGATAGCCCCAGCTATCGTCGATGTTAGTGCCTGTCTGGCCGCCCGGCGCGCAGTGCATGTCCAGGATCACCCAGAGGTGGGCGGCGCGGCACCAGGCGATGACCCGGTCGAGCAGCGGAAAGCCCGTGCCATCGTCAATCAACTTGTAGTGAAACGGAATGCGGACGCAGTTGAAGCCGGCCTCGTGAATGAACTGGATGTCGGCTTCGGTAATGTAGCTATCGCGGTACTGTTTCCAGAATCTGGCAGCCTCGCGCGGGCCGATCAGGTTGTTCAGAAGGGCTGAAATCTCGCGGTACGACGCGGGTCCCTTGTCGAAGTGCCACATATAGCCTTCCGGCACCAGCCAGTTACCCAGGTTGATGCCGCGCAGCAGCAGTTTGTGGCCATCGGGCGCCACGATGAATTTGCCTTCCGTGTGCACGAAACGGGAGTTGGCGGCCGCCAGAGTGGATGCCAGCAGGCCGGCCAGGGCCAAATTTTTGAGAAGAATGCGCATTTATCCGCTATCATAAACGAAAAAGAGAATTTCCCATGCGGATTTCCCTATGCGCAAACTAGCTGAAGTAGAAGAGGCCAAGTCGCTCCTCGAAACCGCCAAAAGCTGGGGCGTCTGGAAATGGCTCACCGAGAAAAGGAAGCTGCGGCAGACGGCGGACAGGGCCTGGGACGCTTTCGACGTTCTGGAAAAGGAGGTCCGCAGCACCTGGAACGACGATCTGAACAAGGCTTACGCCGAGTTCGCGGCGGAAGCCGAGATGGCCGAGGGGGGGGCGCCGGCCAAGCGGAAGTACGAGAAGGCCCGCAAAGAGGCGGCCGATTTGGACCCCAAAATCAAGGCTTTGGCGCAGAAGCAGCAGGAGATCGATGCGGAAGCCTGGAACGTGCGCATGGAGGCCGAACGGATGTTCGACGAGGCAGAGAAGCGCCTAAGCACCAGCATGGCGTGCGAGGCGGCGCAGATGGCCATCGATGCCTATAACCTGCGCGAAAAGGCTGTCCGCAAGGCCGAAGCCGCCGGGCGCGCAAAATAGGTCCAACTTCGACTGCATGTAATGGTACCGAAACTGCACTTAGTTGTGTGCAGCGTTGAAGACATTTGATCAGGGCCGGTTGGTTTGGCGGCTCTCGAGCCGGAAGGCTGGCCTGTTCAACTTCCGCAACCTGCTGATGATTCAGAGTTTTGTACCCCATAAGGCGTGGGGAGAGGGGGTCTCAGAGGCATGATGATTGCGGATTACGAAACTCGGGTGGGTGAGGCCACCCAATTTGACGCACTGCGAAACCACACGGACGCAGATGGCGCGGAGTCCCTGGGCCTGGCCGCCCTGGATGGCGATGCCAGTCAGTACGAGCAAACAGCATTTCAGGATCGCGCACCCGCGGCGGCGGAGCCGGATGATTCGGTGCGGCGTTACCTGCGGGAGATCGGCGCCGTGCCCCTGCTGACGCGCGCCCAGGAAGTGGAGTTATCGCGCCGCATGGAGCGCGGCCGGATCCGGCGTGACAAAGCCATTTGCCGTTCCGCGCTAGTGCAACAGCGGATCATGGAATTGCTGGCGCAGGTGGCGGCGGGCACCGTCGAGCTGGACGATCTAGTGGAGCGGGGCGACGTGGAGGAAGGCAGCGCTTGCGATCGGGAGCGCTGCACTCGCCTCCATGCGCACTTCACGCACATCAAGCGCCAGTATGCCCGGCTGCTCCAGGTCGAGCGTCGGCTGCCTGCCGGCGCCGGCCGCACCGGACGTCGGCACGCGTTCGGATTGCACCGGGCACGCGTGGCGGTGGCGCAGTCGCTCCGCCGGATCCCGTTCCGCGCCAGCCAATGGGCTGCCTTCACTAATGAACTGGAGCGTCGCGCGCTGGAACTGGCCCGGCTGGACCGCGAATTGCGCAGCGTGGCGGAGGCGCCGGGCCGCGAAGCGCGCATCCGCGCGCGCGTCCTGCGCGTCGAAATCCACAAGTGTGAAGCCGAAGCGCGCGCCACGCAAGCCGAGTTGCAGGCCACCCTGCAGCGCATCCGCCAGGGCGAGCAGGAAGCCCAGCAGGCCAAAGCAGACCTGGTGAAAGCCAATCTCCGGCTAGTGGTCTCGGTGGCCAAGCGGTACATGAACCGGGGGCTGCCGCTGCTCGACCTGGTCCAGGAAGGCAACCTGGGCCTCATGCGCGCAGCGGATAAGTTTGATTACCGGCGGGGATTCAAGTTCTCAACATACGCCACCTGGTGGGTGATGCAATCGGTCTCGCGGGCGCTCGGCGAGCAGAGCCGCACCATCCGGATTCCCATCCATATGAACGATCAGCTGAACAAGTTCTTCCGCGCTTCGCGCCAACTCGAGCGCGAGCTGGGCCGGGCGCCGGAGGATGCCGAGCTGGCCGCCCGCATGAAGACTTCCGGCGAGAAGGTCAGCAAGCTGCGGCTGATTTCCCGCGAGCCGATCTCGTTGGATCTGCCGGTGGGGCTGGACGAGGTTTCCACGCTCGGCGAGCTGATCGCCGACCGCTGGAGCGATTCGCCTTCCGATTCCGTGCTAGCCTCTGAAGTGCAGAGTGAGACGTCCGCGTTCCTGGGCACCCTGGTTCCCCGCGAAGAGCAGGTGCTGCGGCTGCGGTTCGGCGTGGGATGCGGGCGCGAGCACACGCTCGAAGAGATTGGCCGCGACCTGGATGTGACGCGCGAGCGCGTGCGGCAGATCGAGCTGCGCGCCCTGCGCAAGCTGCGCCACGAAAGGGCCCGCCGCTTGCGCGACCTGCTAACGTAGTCCGCATGGGGGCTGGCGCGCTGTGACGCGGCGCTGGCGGCTGTTTGCCGTCCTGGCCCTGGCTGCCTCGATCCCGGCATGGGCCGCGGACCCGGAGGCGCCTAGTGTTCCCAATTTCCATCGTGTCGACGGCCGCCTCTACCGGGGCGGACAACCCGCCGGACCGGGCTACGGCAGCCTCGCGCGCCTGGGAATCAAGACCGTCATCGATCTGCGTGGTGAAAGCGGGCACGGCCGCCAGGCTGAAAAGCAAGCCGTGGAAGCGGCCGGCATGCGCTACGTGGGCGTGCCGCTGAAACCCACAGGCGCTCCTCCCGCCGCCCGGGTTGCCCGAGTGCTCGCCCTGCTCGAAAGCTCGCCGGCGCCCGTATTTGTGCATTGCCGCCGCGGAGCCGACCGCACCGGCACCGTCATCGCCTGCTATCGCATCGCCCACGACCACTGGGATAATCGGCGGGCGCTGGCGGAGGCCAAGTCGTACGGCATGAGCTGGGTCGAGTTTGGCATGCGGCGTTTCATCCTGCGGTTCCGCGCGCCGCCGGCCGCCGCCACGCTAAACTGAAGAGCATGGAGGAGGAGGTTCTTGGCCGGGCATACGATTCGCGCATCATGCGGCGCCTGCTCGGCTACATGCGGCCGTACCGCCGCCTGGTCTTCTTTTCGCTGCTCTTCCTGCTGCTGCAATCCGGGTTTCAGGTCCTCGGTCCGCTGCTGACCAAGATCGCGGTGGACCGCTACCTCGCCCCCAGCGCCACGCGTCTCCCCACCCCCCTGGACCGTTATCTGCCGGCCGAGCCCTGGAACGGCCTGGCGGCGGTGGGCGTGCTGTACCTGGGCGTGCTGCTGGGCAACTTCATCTTCGAATTTGGGCAGGTCTACCTAATGCAGTACACTGGCCAGCTTGCCATGTTTGACCTGCGCAAGCAGCTTATGGCGCACCTGCAGGAGTTGGACATCGCTTTTTACGACCGCAATCCGGTGGGCCGCCTGGTCACCCGCGTCACTACCGACGTGGACGTGTTGAACGACCTGTTCGCCTCCGGCCTGGTGACGATCCTGGGTGACGTGCTGGTTCTCAGCTTTATTGTGGCCATCATGTTCAAGCTGAGTCCCGGCCTTACGCTTCTGATGCTGGGCGTGATGCCGGTGGTGATTTTGGCCACCGCCATTTTCCGGCGCAGCGTCACGCAGTGCTACCGACGCATCCGGATTGCCATCGCCAAGATCAACGCTTACCTCCAGGAGCACGTGACCGGCATCGTGGTGTTGCAGCTTTTCAACCGAGAGGCCAAGAGCCGCGAGGAGTTTGCGAGCGTCAACCGCGAGCACATGGACGCTTACAAGGACGCCATCCTGGCCTATGGCTGGTTCTATCCGGTGGTGGAGTTTTTGTCCATGCTCACGCTGGCGGGCATCCTGGCCTACGGCGGCTTCCGCATCGAGGGCGGCGCGCTCACGCTGGGGGTGGTGGTGGCGTTTCTGCAATACGGCCTGCGGTTCTTTCGGCCGATCCAGGATCTCAGCGAGAAGTACAACATCCTGCAGGGCGCCATGGCCTCGGCCGAACGCATCTTCAAGCTGCTCGATACGGTGGTCGATTTCCCCGCGCCCGCGGATCCCGCGCCTCCGCCGGCCTCGCCGCGCATCGAGTTCGACCACGTTTGGTTTGCCTACAAGGGGGAGGACTGGGTGCTGCGCGACGTGAGTTTCACCATCGAGCCCGGCGAGACGGTGGCCGTGGTGGGCCACACCGGCGCCGGCAAGACCACCATCATCAGCCTCCTGTTGCGCTTCTACGAGGTGCACCAGGGCGCGATTCGGGTGGGCGGCCGCGACGTCCGCGAACTCGACCCGCGGGAGCTCCGCCGCCAGTTCGGCGTGGTCCTGCAGGATCCGTATCTGTTCACGGGCACGCTTGAAGACAACATCCGCCTGGGCACCGGCGGCATTGGGCGCGAAGCGGTGGAAGAGGCCGCCGAACAGGTCAACCTGATGGACTTCATCAACTCGCTGCCCGACGGGTTCGCGCAGCCAGTGCGCGAGCGCGGCACCGGCCTCTCGACCGGGCAGAAGCAGCTCATTAGCTTCGCCCGCGCCCTGGCGCACAGCCCGCGCTTCCTGATCCTCGACGAAGCTACTTCGAGCGTGGATACGGAGACCGAATTCCGCGTGCGCGATGCGCTCAGCCGCATGGTGGAAGGGCGCACGTCCATCGTCATTGCCCACCGCCTCTCCACCATCCAGCGCGCCGACCGCATCCTGGTGATGCACAAGGGCCGCCTGCGCGAGTCCGGCACGCACCAGCAGTTACTGGCACAGCGCGGCATTTACTGGAAGCTGTACCAGTTGCAGTATAAGGACCAGGAGATCCCCGTGCCGGCCGCCAAGTAATTGCCCGCAAAACGGCGCGTGGGCAGTTAATTCAAGGATTTGAGGCGCCCACGCGCCTTTGCGGGCTGGCGAACGATGAACCCGGCGGGGTCAGCGTTTGGACTTCTTGTGCTTCACGGCGCCCTCAACCATCTCGACCGATTTGCCGGTTTGCGCCTGAGCCGTGCTGATGATGTCCTTATAGTCCTTCTTATCCATCCGCAGCACCAATTCCTTGGCAGTCTGGCCTTCGTGATAATCCACGGTGAGCCAGTGCGTCTTGGATTTGGTCAGCATGACCACGGCGCCGGCTCCCAGCGACGCGACCATCACTATAGCCCCCTGCTTGATGCGGTGGTGCTTCGCAAACTCGTAGGAGAATTTGTCGATGGTATTGTACGGGATGTCAGCTACCGTCCGTCCCGCGACCGTCACGATCAGCGCCTTGGTGTTTTCGCTGAAGACGAGATGGCACTTCACCTGATGTTCCCGGGCGTCCGACAGCTTTTCCTTATCGTAGATCACGTCGGCTGTCACAGCGTGGGTCAGCCACAGGCCCAACCCCAAAAGAAGAACGGTTCTCTGCATGAGCCGCATGCTAGCCGGTAAGCGTCCGGGAAGTGATGTAAGAACTCCGCAATTTCTCCGCAAGCCCCCCCAGTGATAGGATTAATCGTATTCATGGACAGAAGCGCCCTGAAGGTGGGCCGGTTCCGCATCGGGGATTGCGTGATCGACCGCTCGCAGCGCACGGTGACTAACGGAACCGGGAGGCACCGCCCGCGTCCCAAAGTCTTCGACGTGCTGCTGTACCTGGCTGACAACTCCGAGCGGGTGGTCACCAAGGAAGAGCTATTCGGCGCGCTATGGCCAGGCACCTCCACCACCGACGATGCCCTGGTAGCCTGCGTCCGGGAAATCCGGCATTTGCTGGGCGACGATTCCCGTCATCCGCAGATTGTCCTGACAGCGCCTAAGAAAGGATACCTTCTGACGGCTCCGCCCGAGCCAGCCGCGGCAGCCGTGCCTCGGGAAATCCCCGCACCAGACCGGCCGAAGACAAGGGTGCTTCACTGGATAATCGCATCCGCTGCGCTGGCCGTGCTAGCCATCGGCGCGGCGCTTTACATCCGGCCGGTGCGCCAGGCGCTGGTGGGCTGGTGGCGGTTCGATGAAGCTGGTGGCCGGCGCGTGCTGGACCGCTCCGGGTGCGGCAACGACGGCATCATCTTTAATGGACTACGCCGCGAACCTAGCCCGCACGGCAGCGCCCTGGTGTTCGACGGCAAAGGTTATGTGAACGGGATGTCACCCGGGAATCTCTTCCCTTCGGGAGATTCCGCGTTCACGATCTCCGCGTGGCTCAACTGCCGCCGCGTGCCGCAAAGCGGCGCCAGCCTTTTGCAATTCGGCACGCACGGCTGGGATCCGCCGCGCGCGAACATGCTCCTGCGCCTGGCGGCGTCCGGCGCGTTGGCATTCGGCTGCGGATTCGGATATCAAATGATCACCGGCACAACCAGGGTCGATGACGGCGTGTGGCACCACGTGGCGGGTGTCTACGCCGCTGGGAGTACCCGGCGGATGGAGCTGTTTGCCGATGGCGAAGCCGAGATCTCCGGCATCTTGCCGGAACCGCCACATGTGGGAAAAGGCTCGGTATGGACCATGGGCGTCTATCAGGGAGGCGGCGTGCCTTTCGAGGGCATGCTCGCCGATGTGCGCCTGTACCGCCGCGCCCTGACCCATCCGCAGTTGGCGGCCCTGTATCGCTGCGGATTGCCCGCGGCGGACATTCCGTTACCCCAGGACCGCCACGGCTACTATCTGCCGCTCTACCGCGCCACCATCAGCGGTCCGGCGCGGCCACCCGATGCGCTTTCGGCGCCTTTCGTTTATGATGGCTTCGGCCGCGGTGGAGTCGAGTTCGCAGCCTCGAACGGGACCTGTACGCTCCCCAGCCTGCGCGGCGCGGCGCTGGGCGATGATCTGCGCATCCGCGCTGACATTCTGCTGCCGGCCGCGACCGAGGGGGGACCGTTCTTTCGCGCGCGCCGGGTGGCCCCCGGCGACCCCATTGAGGGAGGCGGAAACGGCGGGTACTGGGTGCGCCTGCACGCCGATGGATCTGTGTCGGTGCACTCGCTCAACCAACCGGAGCAGCAACCCAACCCGCCGTTCGCGCTGGCCGCACCGCCGCCCGGCTTCGCGCGCGGGCAGTTTCACACCGTGGAGGCCGAGGTGCGGGGGCACAGCCTGCGTGTGTGGCTGGATCATGCGCCGGTCAGATTTCCCGGCGGCGAGATGCTTTCGGCGCCGGACAACGGCCACCACGACACCGCGGCCGGAATCGGGTTTTTTGTCGAGGGCGAGCCCGTCGAGTCGATCCGGACACAAGATGTTGAGGTGCGGTCTCTGCCTTAGTACTCCGGGCCGAACCTAGCTTACCCGGATACCGCTTGCGATTCCGGGGCTGCTTTACGCAAACTGGTAGTTAATGGCCTCCAAAGTCCGCAAAGCTGTTTTTCCGGCCGCGGGTCTCGGCACCCGATTTCTGCCGGCCACCAAGGCTCAGCCCAAGGAGATGCTGCCCCTCGTCGACAAGCCGATCATCCAGTACGGCGTCGAAGAGGCCATGCATTCCGGCATTCAGAACATCATTATTGTTACCGGGCGCGGCAAAACCGCCATCGAGGATCATTTCGACGTCAGCTTCGAACTCGAAAACATGCTTGAAACGCGCGGCAAGCGGGACCTGCTCTCCATCGTGCGGAACGTCTCGGACATGATCAATGTCTCGTATGTGCGGCAGAAAGAAGCCCTGGGGCTAGGCCACGCCGTGCTGCGCGCCATGGAACTGGTGGGCGACGAACCTTTTGCCGTGGTGCTGGCCGACGATGTGATCGACGCCGAAACGCCGTGCCTGCGCCAGTTGCTGGACGTTTACGAGTTCTTCTGCTCGCCGGTGGTGGCGGTGATGGAGGTTCCGCCGGAAAATATCTCGGCTTACGGGGTGATCGATGGCGAGCCGGTTTCCCACAACGGGGGCAAGGACCGGGTTTACCGCATCCGCGACCTTGTGGAAAAACCCGACCCCAAGGATGCCCCCTCGAACCTGGCCATCGTTGGGCGGTATGTGCTGATCCCGGAGATCTTTCAATCCCTGCTGGCCATCGAACCCGGCTCGGGATCGGAGATCCAATTGACCGACGCCTTGCGGCATTTGTTGCGTAGCCGCCCCCTATATGCGTACCGGTTCGAAGGTACCCGCTACGACGCGGGGGATAAACTCGGATTTCTTAAGGCTACGGTGGAATTCGCCCTGCGGCGGCACGACCTGGGAGCGCCATTCCGGGAATACCTCCGCTGCCTTAATCTGTAGTTTTCTTATAGTTTCCGGGCCTGAGAAGGAGTCTTGGCCGCCGTACCGGGGGTTCGGTAACAGCAGTACTAGAAATTTTTTCAGAAATCATTGCACCGGCGATTTTTGAGTGTTATTATAATTCCGCAGTTGTCTATTACTCTTAGGTCGCGGACGCATGGTTGAGACGATATTGATCTTCGCATTCTCCCTGGCGCTGTTTGTTTACTGGTTCCGCTACACTGTGCTGCTTCTGCTAAGCGAGGACCAGGTGGACGCTGAGAACGGCATTTTGGACCAGTTGAGCCTGGCGGAAACCCGCCAGACCTTGCGAAGCGGAGAAAAAGACCTGCAATTGGAGCGTTTGCATCGCGCCCTGGAGAAGGATTACGTGATGCTCCGGTATCTGCTGGACCATGCGGCGGGCCTGAGCCTGCGCCCCGTGGAACATCATCTGCTGATTCTGGACTACCGCCTGATGGCCACCTGGTACCGCGTGGCGCGGAACGGGTCGGCCGGGCAGGCCCGCCGTGCGCTCCAGGAGATGGCTGGCGTGCTGAGCTGTATCGCCAGCAAGATGGGCGAGCGGGCTGCGCTCCTGGCGGAGAGCTGACGCTCTTGGCGGCCTGAGCGGCCGCCGCAGTTTAAGGGCCTGCCCCAGGCACTTTGGCGGAACTTCCGGGAACCTTTTGCCGGGCTGTGGTGTCTATAATGGTCTCAGGGAAGGCAGACCATGGGCACCTTGGTTCTGGACCTCGGCTCACAAAAAGCGGCGGAAGCCGCCACCAGCGCTGAAGACCTGGCATTGGTCCGGGCCCTCCGGGAGGGGTCGGAAGGCGCTTACGAGACGCTCCTGGCGCGGTTTCAGCAGCCGGTCTATAACCTGGCTTTGCGGCTGCTGGACGACCCGCCGGATGCCTCCGACGTAGTGCAGGAAGTGTTTCTCAAGGTATTCCGGAACGTGGGCCACTTTCGCGGCCAGAGCAGCCTGAAGACCTGGATCTTCCGCATCGCGATCAACGAGGCGCACAACCAGCGCCGTTGGTTCTTCCGGCACCGCTGCCGGGAGGTCGGCATGGAAGATCGGGAGGAAGAGTCGCGGAGCCCGGCCGATGTGCTGGCAGACCACACGCCGTCGCCTTTCGATTACGTGTTCGACCGCGAGAAGCAGGCCCTGATCGAGGAAGCGCTGGCGCGCATCAATCCGTCTTTTCGGGATGCGGTTGTCCTGCGCGATATTACGAATTTGAGTTACGAGGAGATCGCCGACGTTCTGCAGGTCTCCTTGGGGACGGTTAAATCGAGAATCCTGCGAGGGCGCGAAGCTTTGCGCCAGCAGTTGGAAAAGAGGCTGCACGCCGAGCCCGCGTTGCGCCTGATGCCTAATACGGCCGAGTGAACGTTATGAGCTGCCAAACGGTGCGAAATTCTCTATCGGCATTCCTGGACCAGAGGTTGGCCCGGGAAGAAGAGAGCCGCGTGACGCAGCACCTGGCCGCATGCCGGGCTTGCGCCCGGCGCCGCGACGAGCTCGCCGGGGTGCGCGCCAGCCTGGCGGATCTTCCGGTGGCGCCCGTTCCGCAGTACTTGCAGGCGCAGCTCCAGGTGCTGGCTTCGCGTGAGAGGGCCCGCTGGAATGCCACCAAGACGCTGCCGTTGGCGTTGCGCAACTGGACTGATCGAGTCCGGTTCAAAGCCGACAACATCATGCGGCCGCTGGCGCTGCCCTTCGCCGGAGGACTGGTCTCCGCTTTGTTGCTGTTCAGCGTTCTTATGCCCATCCTGGGATCCCGTCCCACGGTGGGCCGGGACGTTCCCATCCGCTTGTACACGGCGGCCACCCTGGTGCAGGCCACATCGTTCGACGTAAGCAACGACAACGCCGTGGTGGAGTTGTTTGTGGATGCCAAGGGGCAGGCCACGGACTATTCCGTGCAGTCCGGCAAGGTGAGCCCGGCCATGCAGGCGGATCTGAGCAAGCTGATATTCTTCAGCCGCTTCACGCCAGCCACCTGGTTTGGCCAGCCCACCAACGGCAGAGTGCTGGTATCCTTCCGCCGCATCCACTACGTGGTTCGCGGCTGACGGTGCGGCGCCCGAAACTCGGCCAGCATTTCCTGGTTCGCGGTTCCATCCTGGAACGGATCGCGCGTGCGGGGTGCCCGGACCGCGAGGCGCTCGTGGTGGAGATCGGTCCAGGCCGTGGCGCGCTGACCAGCCGCCTGCTGGCTCGCGCGGGTCACGTCATCGCCATCGAGATCGATTCTGATTTGGCCGCCGGTCTCGCGCATTTGCACGCTGGCGTTGAAGTCATCGCAGCCGATGCCCTGGCGATCGACCTGGCGCAATGGGGACCGGCCGTCTTTGCCGGCAACCTGCCCTACTACGCCGCGACGGCCATCCTGGAGCGCATTGTAGAGCTGGGACCGCTGCTGCGGCGCGGCGTCTTCCTGGTGCAGAAAGAAGTAGCCGAACGGATCACGGCGGCGCCGGGCAACCGCGATTACGGTTACCTCAGCGTGGCCATGCAACTGTCCGCCGAGGCGGAGATGTTGTTTACGGTGGCGCCCTCCGCGTTCCGGCCGCCGCCCAAGGTGGACTCCGCCGTCCTGCGTCTGACGCCCCGCGACCGCGCCGCGGAGCTGGGCATCGCCGGCAAGCGGGAATTCCTCACCTTCGTCTCGCATTGTTTCCGCCAGCGCCGCAAGACGTTACGCAACAACCTGGCCGGCGAGTACGGCGCAGCGGTGGCCGATTGGCCCGAGGCCGGGCTGCGCGCCGAACAGCTCGGCACGCCAGAGTTCGCCGCCATGTATCGCCGACTCGCGATACGATGATTCCTTCCATGCGCTACCAGGACGCCGGCGTGAACATCGACGAAGCGGATCGCGCCGTGGCTTCGATCCGCAAGCTCGCGCGCGGGACCTTCACGCGCGGCGTGCTCACCGACATCGGCACCTTCGGCGCGTGCTATTCGCTGGCCGGATGGAAGAACCCGGTGCTGATCAGCTCGGCCGACGGCGTGGGCACCAAGATCAAGGTCGCATTCCTCACCGGCCGCCACGACACCATCGGCGAGGACCTGGTGAACCATTGCGTGAACGACATCGCCGTGCAGGGCGCCGTGCCGCTTTTCTTCCTGGACTACTTCGCGACCGGCAAACTGGAGGCCAGCGTAGCCGCGCAGGTGGCCGCTGGGCTGGCGCGCGGATGCCGCGGCAACGGCTGCGCTCTGATCGGCGGCGAGACTGCCGAAATGCCCGGCCTGTACGCGCCGGGAGAATACGACTTGGCCGGCTTCATTGTGGGCGCGGCCGAGCGGCGCTCGCTGCTGACCGGGCAGCGCATCCGCGCCGGCGATGTGCTGCTGGGCCTGCCTTCCACGGGACTGCACACCAATGGCTATTCGCTGGCCCGCAAGCTGCTGTTCGACGTGGCCGGATACACGCCCGCCAGCATCCTTCCGGAACTCTCGGGCACCGTGGCCGACGCGCTGCTGGCGGTGCATCGCAGCTATCTGAAACCCATCCGCGCGCTAGCGGATCGCGGCCTGCTGCGCGGCGCCGCGCACATTACCGGCGGCGGACTGACCGATAATACGCCGCGCATGCTGCCCACGGGACTGGCCGCCGAAATCGACACCGCGGCCTGGACCGCTCCCCCCATCTTCGAGCTGCTGCGGCGGCTGGGCAACCTGCCGCTCGACGACTTCCGCCGCACGTTCAATCTGGGCATTGGCATGATCCTTGCGGTCCCGCGCGCGCAGGCTCGCCGCGCTGGGGAAGTCCTCGGGGAGATGGGCGAGTCATTCTGCGTGGCCGGCCGCGTGGCGCCACAAAAGCGCGGCGGGCCAAGGGTGGTGTATCGATGAAACGACTCGGAATCCTGCTTTCCGGGCGTGGCTCGAACTTCGAGGCGATCGCCGATAACGTGGCAGCCGGCAAGATCGACGCCGAGATCGCCATCGTGATCAGCAATCGCGGGGAGGCGCGCGGGCTCGAAGTTGCCCGGCAGCGCGGCCTGCCGGCGGTATCGATCCCATCCAAAGGGATCGAACGCACGGTCTACGACGCCATGCTGGTGGAGGAGTTGAAGAAGCGCGCGGTGGATCTGGTGTGCCTGGCGGGATATATGCGCATACTCAGCGCCGGCTTTATCCGGGAGTTTCCCGGCGGCGTGCTGAACATCCATCCGTCTTTGTTGCCGAGCTTTCCGGGTCTGGACGCACAGCACCAGGCGCTTGAGCACGGCGTCAAGATCACCGGCTGCACGGTACACTTCGTAGATGAGTATCTGGATGCGGGGCCTATCATCATCCAGGCCGCGGTGCCCGTGCTGGACGATGATACAGTCGAGTCGCTCTCGGCGCGCATCTTAAAAGAGGAGCATCGGATTTACAGCCAGGCGATCCAGTTGGTGGTGAGCGGAAAGTTACTGATTGACGGGCGCCGTGTCCTGGCCGGCGATTGACTTGGGCGGGGCTATCGGGGTTAGCGGGGTCTTGACTGCGCGCCGCCCTATGTAGTCCGCGAAACGGACAGGCGGTAACTCGCCGCGCTCCAGTTGCCGCCGCACGGCTTTCTGATACCGCCGCAACGCTTCCTCGCGGCGGGAAGGTGTCAACCGGCACTCCTGTAAGTCCAGCAGGAACTCTACTTCCCACGGCTGGAAACACGTGCGCCGGACATCGCCATGCAGCAGTTCCTTCACCAGCCGGTCGAAGCGGTTGGCCATCAACTCCAGATCCGCCGGATCTTCCATGCAGAATAAATCGGCAGGTGGCCGATGAAGCTTTAATAATGCAAGCTGACGTTCTTTTACACTCGTATAAGTAGCCGTTTTTGCCTTCCGCACATCTATCAAGGTGAGAGTACGGAGGTGATGCGATGGCTCCCCAAGTGGAATTGCAGAGGGTCACCGAACCCGCGGATGAGGCAGACATCCTGCGGGAACAACTGGACTACCTTATCGATCATGCGGCCCGCGGCGCGGAGTGTGGATGTGCCGCTTGTCACCGTTATCTCCGCGTTCGTGCCATCCTGCTGGAAATCTTCCAGGAGCCGCAGGCCACCAAGGTGCGTGAGATTCCGACCGCACTGGCGCGGGCGGCCTGAGCCGATTCCGAGCTTTCGCGCCTCGAAGCACGTAACCACAGACCAGGTAAGAGTCCGCCGAGTAAAGTCTCGGCGCGGCAGACAAAGTGTCTGCGTCACGTTCGAATTGCTACAATCATTTCCTGGCGCCAAACAGGTGAAATGCTGTAATTATCTTCTCACTTATAGGCGGCCAGAATTGGTTTTGCTGACTGGGCACTTTCGAGCTATAATTGTGTACCATGAAGCACAGCATCTTGACCCTCCTGATCGGAGTCCTGTCGTTCAGCGCGCATTTAATGGCGCAGTTGAGCGTCTCCCCAATCGCTCTGACCTTTCAGGAAGGCGCTCCGGTGAGTCTAATCGGCTCCGTTTCGGCGAACGGGGACCTGTTTAATTCGGTCACAGTTGTCAACACGTCGAACAAGACAATCGTTCGCTTGCAACTCGCCTGGGTCGCGCTCGACGCCGCCCAGAAAACCGTCGTTTCCTCGCCGGTCATCGCGCCCGCGAGTGATGTAAATCTGAAGCCCTGGGAGTCTGCTGAGGTCGGGCGGCAGGGCGCGTCGGTTAGTGACGCAATGGCACTTTCCAAACGCTGGGGAAAACCTGTTGAGGTGGACCTGGGTATCGTCTATGTGCGATTCGCTGACGGGAGCAGTTGGAGCTATCCCGTCACGGAGCGCAACGGCCGGTTCATCGCAAAGTACGACCCGCAGCTCCTTCAGAAGCTGAGCCCCGCGATCGAGTGGGCAAGGCAACAGCCGCGGCCGGCAGCGGCGCAAGAATAAAGACAGTACCGCGGTTGCGAGGCCTCGGCACGACCAACGCCGTCGCAGTTAGGCCAGCCAGCCTTGGAGGGTCCAACCGGGCGCTGGCGCAGCCGCGCCTGTCCAACCGGCGTATTGGTTGCCGTTGTGATACCGTCTTTGCATGCAGGATAAAGACGGTATCTCCCGAAGAAGCTTGCTTCGGAAATCGAGCCTTTTGGGCGTCAGCGCGCTCTCCCTTCTAAAGTCTCCCGGGGCCCGCGCGGCCGGCGGACCGTTGAAGGCCGGCCTGGTCGGCTGCGGCGGACGCGGCACGCAGGCCGTGGTGGACATGCTGACCGGCAACGAAGATGTCGAGTTGGCCGCCATGGCGGACGTCTTCGAAGACCATCTGGAGCAGTCGCTGGCGCGCTTGCGCGATCCCAGTTTTCTGGCGCAGCACGCCCCAATCACCGTGCCGCGCAACGGCCAGCCCCGCGAGATGAACGCCGCGGACCTGGTGGCTTCCATCCAGCCGCGCGTCCGCGTGGCGCCGGACCATCACTTCACGGGCTTCGATGCCTACCGGA
>Ga0335078_10004888_pt1 | contig 19839 bp, 17 predicted proteins | sample Lox_Sample_32_FD_206711 | JGI IMG/M metagenome (GOLD analysis project Ga0335078, IMG submission 206711) | Soil microbial communities from Loxahatchee National Wildlife Refuge, Florida, United States - Lox_Sample_3.2 | ecosystem: Environmental > Terrestrial > Soil > Wetlands | place: USA... | reverse complement strand
AGCGCGGTGCGCAAGCAATCGTTTGTGCTTGCCTATATCGATGGATTCATGTTCTTGGGCTTCGCCGTCATCGCTGCACTTTTGTTGATGCTGTTCCTCCGGGACCCGCCACCACAATCTCTTGTGCAGGAACGATAAGGTTCAATGAAGCGCGCGCGGCCACTCATTCCCCTGGGTCGGCGGGTTCGGCCTTCGCGGCCACGTCCGGATAGTCGTAAGTCGTCGACGACTGGATGCCGGAGAACGTGTAGCCGAGATGGCGCTCGACCGGCAGATCGATCCATGGCGTGTTCTTCGCGGGGTCGCGCACGACACCCAATGGATCTTCGCCTCTCTCGACCCGCTCCATTTGCTCGAGCAGCGTCTCGCGGTAGAGAACGACGCCCTGGTCGCTCCGTCCAAGATGTTCGAGCGAGTGATCCGTAATCTCGCCCTGCGTGATCATGACCATCATGTCCTGCGCATTGAGCAGCTCGGGCATGAATTCGCCGGCCGGCGTTGACCACGGATTGTCCCACACCGGAACCTCCGTCTGCGCCGGTTTCCCGGTGTCGCGGCGGCGGCTGTTGTACCAGTAGAAGATGGTGTTGGTGTCGTCGACCGGGACACGGAATTGGTACTGCACCCAGTCGGTGCCGCCATAGGCGACCATGGCGTGACCGGGAAAGATCTGCGGGTGGCCGACGGTCCACTCTTCGGAGTCCGGGCTGTCCCCCTCCCACAAGCGGCGCTTGATGATCCCGTACTCGAAGACATCGTACGCAACGGCCTGGTGCTTGCGAATCTGAACCCGCGGAAGCCCTTTGCGCCGATTGACGTAATCGGTGTAGCGCATGTGCAGAAACTCGATGTGCAGCGGGTCCATCGTGTTTTCGGCGATCTGCAGCCAGTTGCACGGCATGCGGCTGATGCCGACGTCCTTGTCATAGTCGTCGCGCACGACGAACTCATAGCGCGGTGGCAGCGGCACCGGAGCGGGCCCGAGATAGGTCCACAGCATGCCGCCCATCGCCTCCACCGGATAGGCAGTTATCCGGATCTCGTCTTTCATGCGGCTGCGCGGGTCCTCGGCCGGCTGCTCGAGGCACCGGCCGTCGGGTGCGAATTTCCAGCCGTGATAGCAGCAGCGGATGCCGTCCGTGTCGGCCATGCCGCATGCGAGCGAGGCGCCGCGATGAGGGCAGCGCTGCGCCACGAGTCCGTAGGCGCCCTGCTCGGTCCGGAACAGGACGAGCTTCTCCCCGAGCAGCGTCACCGGCTTTACCGGCTCGTCCTTCAGCGCGAGCACTGGCGCGACGGGATACCAGAAGCACCGGAGATACCGCCCCATCGGCGTGTCCCGGCCGACGCTGGTGAGTTGCCGATAGCGCTCGTGCCGAGGCTGGTGTCTGTTCTGCGGGTCCGGCGCGTTCGTCGCCATCGGTGGTCCTTTCGTCACGAAGGCCAAGGCGTCCGAGACTAGCCTCCTTTTCGCCTGCAATCAGCAGAGAGGTCCGCAAGTTCGATCCTGCGCGCCGTCACCGTTCATGCCATGATATGCACCGCCGCGGCGCCGGACCGTCACGGGTCAGCGCGCGGGCTTTCTCGGCGTGGGGGCGAGCATGGGCAACGAGCCGAGCTTCGAGGACGCCGTCACAACTGGCATGCACACGATTGCCGACGGCATCGCGCGCAGCATCGACACCGCGCTCGATGGCGCGCTCCTGCGCTGGCTCGCGCGCCTGTTCGGGCTGGCGCCGGCCCGCACGCCGGAGCCGCCGCCCAGCCTCTAGTGGCGTGTCACGCCGCGGCCGGCGCCGTCGCGGCAATAGCGCGTGGATCGGGGCCATAGGCGTTGGCGCCGCCGACACCGGGCCGGCAGCCCATCTCCACGAACGACCAGAGATGAAGCGCGAAAGCCTCGGCGACGAAGAGCGCGCCGGTGTGCGGCGAGGCGGCGAGGCCCGACGCGAAGTCGAGCGCCAATGGCGCCACGATGAAGAGCAGGAGCCACCAGCCGCTCTTGCCGCGGTCGTGCAGCCGCTTCGAGGCGACCGCGATCACCATCCACCCAAGCACCAGGCAGAGCGCGACCGCGACGAGGAAGAGCCAGATTCCGGCGCGCCCGCCTAGATGCTGCACGAGAAAAATCTCGATCGCCATCGACAGCGCGGCCACCGAGAAGCCCCACATGCCACTGAAGATGTAGAGCCACAGCATGACCGCGCCGGGCAGCCACAGCATGTGGAGAAGGGTGCCGCGCGCCGCCGGCGTCGCCGCAAGCGCCAAGCTGCCGAGCGCATAGAGGGCAAGGCCGAAGATCCAGAATCGCCCGCGCGCGATCCTGCCTTCGAAGCCGAACAAGAATCGAAGCGCCGCCATGCGCCACCCCCCGGCCGCGCGATCCTAACGGCAGCACGGCGTCGCGGAAAGCGCGTGCGAACCGTTTTCGCTGCAACGGGCAAGCCACACATTGCCCGCCCGAACCTCCGGCGAAAGGCCCTGAGCCGGCGGGCTCAACAAGCCGGCATCGGCGTCTGGCGCCGCTTGCGCCGTTGGCTCCCGGCAATTCTTGCCGAACCCCGGCACAATGCGGCAGCAAATGCTAGCGCCGCCATGATGGCCGCCGCGGCGGCGCCGGCCCCGACGCGGCTGACCACGCCTTCAGCGATCCGTTGTGCGGCGGTGTCGAGCGGGTCCTCAGTCGCGTTCTGCTCCATGGTCCCTTCCTCGCAGCCGGCCGGATTATGCAGGTGCCGGCGCAAACGCGGACTGTGAACGGCTTCACACGTCCAAGGCCATTTTTGGGCGCAATATGTTTTCTGTGCAGCGGAGAGACGGGCCGGCGGCTGGAGCCTCGCCTCGGCCCCGCATCGGGCGCGGAGGAGCCATGACGAGCGCGGTGGGGTCGAAATCCCACCGGCCGGCGTAAGACCTTCGCGGCGCACGCGCGTTTCACGCGAATCCGTGCGCTGGCACGGGCCTTGCAATGCGCGTGTTCGAGGATCGGCGGGCGCCGCGAGGAGATGTTGTGGGCGGTCCGCCTTGTCTACAGGTGAAGGGGCAATGAAGAAGGCGACCTTGCGATACCGCGCCGAGCGCTTTTGCGCCCGGCTCAATGACGGCCTGACGGCCGTCGCGATCGTGCTGGCGATGATGGTGTTCATGGTCGGCACTTACCGCACGCTCGAGAACGTCGAGACGGCGATCGCGACGAGCGACTCGGGCTGGAACGAAGCGCCCGACGCCCCGCCGCAGCAGGCGCAGAACTGACCCTGCCGCCGAAAGCGGCAAACGAACCATCATCTGCCCGGTTATTGGCATGCCCCGCCGTGCTAGACTCACGGCATGACTGATGGCGTCACCATCACGGCGGCTCCGCCGCCTCAGAATCCGATCAGCCGGACGGAACCGTACCGGTCACACGGGCGGCCGATTCGCGACGGCGATCTCGTGCAATGGGTTCTGACCGAGGCGCCGAAAGCGACGACGCTGGCCGGGTTCATCGATCTGTTCGCTTGGCGGCTCGTCGGCGAAGGCTTGCCGCTGGCGCGTGCGACGATCCATGTCGGCACGCTCCACCCGCAGCTCCTCGGTCTTACTGCCCGCTGGGAGCGGGATAGCGAGTTCGTCGAGCAGTCGCGCATCCTCCACACGATCGTTTCGGCGCCGGCCTATCGCGACAGTCCGCTTCGTCCGGCTGTCGAGCGCGGCGAGACGGTGCGCCACCGCCTCGATCGCGAGGATGCCACCCTCCCGCTGCTGGTCGAGCTCACCGCGGCGGGGATCACGGACTATCTGGTCCAGCCGCTCCCAAGTCACGGCGCGCGCCACCATGTCATGACTTTTGCCACCGACCGGTCGGGCGGTTTCACCGCGGCCGATATGGCCATGATCGCGCGCGTTCTTCCCGCGGCCACCGCATTGATCGAAGCAGAGGCGGTGCGGCATCTGCTGGTCAACGTCCTCGACACGTATCTCGGCCCGACGATCGGCCGCCACATCCTTGCCGGCGAGGTTCAGCGCCGCCAGGGCGAGGAGATCCGCGCCGCCCTTATCGCGACCGATCTCCGCGGCTTCACGGGGCTCTCGGACCGGTACCCGGCCGACGAGCTGCTCGAGCTCCTCGATCAGTATTTCGATGCCATGACCTCGCCGATCCAGGCGCAGGGCGGCGAGGTGCTGAAGTTCGTGGGGGATGGGCTGCTGGCGATTTTCCCGATCCAGGACGGCGATGATGCGGCTGCGGCGCGTGCGGCGTGCGCCGCTGCCGAAGAAGGCTTGGTGCGCCTCGCCGCGGTCAACGAAGCGCGCACCTTCTCCGCGCGCCCGCCGCTCCGCATCGGCGTCGGGCTCCATATCGGCAGCGTCTTCTACGGCAATGTCGGCGCGATCGACCGGCTCGACTTCACGGCGATCGGTCCGGCGGTCAATCTCGTGTGCCGGCTCGAAGGGCTGACGAAGCGGATCGACCGGCCGCTCCTGATGTCGAGCGAGATCGCGCCGCTCGTCGGCCGCACAGTTGAGTCGCTGGGGTTCCACCCGGTGCGCGGATTCGCCTCGCCCGAGGAAGTGTTCGGCCTCGCCTAGAGTGCGATCGGTTTGGATGGAAGCGGTCTCGCTTCCATTCAAACCGTGAATCGCACTCTAAATATCTGGAGTAAAGCCGGATTCACGGTTCACATGAATCGCGGAGCGATTCCATGTGAACCGATCCGGCTCTAGCCTTCGAGCAGCCAGCCGAACTTTTCCCGCGCTTTCTTTGCGATTTCGGCCGAGGGTGCGTTGGTCGGCGGGAACTTGTCGCGCCAATGCCATGGCCGGCAGGCATCGATGATCGCCACCGAATGCGTCATGTCGCGCTGCGCGCGCTTCTCCGGGCTGAGCCGCGGGTCGGCCGGGGAGTCCCAGGAATTGCTGATGAACTGGATCGAGTCCTTGGGATCGGTGCGCGTGATCATCGCCCAGAGGAGATTGTCGAGATCGGTCACATCGACATCGTCGTCCACCACGACGATGTATTTCGACGCATAGGCCGAGGCGCCGCATTGGGCTGCGACATGGCCGGCCTGGGTCGCATGACCGGGATAGCGCTGCTTGATCGAGATGGCGTGGAACATGCGTGCGCCGCCCACCTCATGGCACCACACCTGTTTCACGTCCGGCACGCCCGCGTTCGCCAGGTTCTGCATGATGGTGGCCGAGCGCAGCACGGCGCGATAGCGCGCCATCTCGTCCGGGCCCGCGCCCATCGGCGGCACGCCCAAGAGAATGGGATCGTTGCGGTGATAGATCGCCTTCACGTCGAGCACATGCACCATGCTGGCGCCGCCGGCATAATGCCCGGTCCATTCGCCGAATGGGCCTTCGAGGTGGCGCTTGTCCGGCTCGACGAAGCCCTCAAGCACGATCTCGGCGTCGGCGGGAAAGGGAAGCCCCGTGACGCGGCCCTTCACCATCTTCACCGGGCGCCCGCGCAAACCACCGATGATGTCGAGCTCAAAGACGCCGTAAGGTGCCTCGAGCCCGCCATAGAAGAAGGCCAAAGGATCGCCGCCCAGCACCATCACGACAGGCATCTTCTCGCCGCGGGCGAAGTATTTCTCGCGGTGGATATAACCGTGATGGCCCGCCGCCATGAGAATGCCGACGCTCTTCTTGTCATGCACCTGCGCGCGATAGGCCCCGGCATTGAGCCAGTTCTCCTCGGGGTCGCGGGTGATGCTGTAGGTGCCGGTGCCGATGTAGCGCCCGCCATCCTTCTCATGCCAGATCGGCGCCGGGAACTTCTCGACATCGACCTCATCGCCCAGCATCACGTTCTCGAGCACAGGCCCGTCGGTTACGATCTGGTGCGGCGCGATCCGCGGCTCCTTGAGATAGGCGTCGCGATAGGCCTGGCTCAGCTCCCATTTGCTGAGATGATCAGGAAATCCCAGCGTCATGTTGCGGCGCGTGCCGGCGAAGACGTTCAAGAGCACGCGGAAGCCTTTCGCGCAGCCCGGAATTTCGTCGAAGAGGACGCACGGGCCGTTCTCGGCGCGCAAGACCGCTTCGGCGGCAAGCCCGATATCCTCCTGCCACGTGGCGCCCGCGATATCGCGCACCTCGCCCAAACGCCGCGCATAGTCGAGCCATTCGCGCAGATCGTCATAGGCGATCCGCCCCTCGATGTTGCTGCCGCCGCTTTTGCCGCCGTCGCTCATGCGCCTGCCTTTCGCTTCCTCGCTCATCTTCGCGCGGCCTGCGCGCGGCGCAAGCCCTCATGCCGTGCTAGGATCGGCGGCAAAACGCCGGGGGAGGAAACATGAGAAACGTGGCCTGCATCGCTTCGGCCGTCGCGGCGCTGGCGCTCGCCACGCAGGTGGCGCACGCCGAGCCCATCAAAATCGGCCTCGTCGCCGTCACCGCGTTTGCGCCCGTCTATGTGGCGCAGGAGAAGGGCTATTTCGCGCGCGAGGGCGTGCCGGCGGAGCTCGTCAATTTCGACGCGGCCGCGCCCGTGGCGGTCGCGACCGTGTCGGGCTCGGTCGATTTCGGCGTCGCGGCCGTCACCGGCGCCTTCTACAACTTGGCCGGCGAGGGCGAATTGAAGCTCATCGCCGGCGCCGCGCACGAGGCGCCCGGCTTCCATCTCCAGGCCTTCCTCGTTTCACGTCACGCCTGGGAGGGCGGGCTCAAGAGCGTCAAGGATTTCCCCAACCACAGCTTCGGCGTCACCACCAAGGCCGCGCCGCCGATCTATGTCGTGGGCGGCATCGTCGCGCCGAAGGAAGGATTCGACTTCAAAACGATCGAGGTTCTGTCGCTGCAGTCGATCCCGAACATCGTCACCGCCTTGACCGGCGGCAAGGCCGATTTCACGTCGGTCTCCGTGACGCCCGGCATTCTACCGGTCATCGATCGCGGCGATGTGAAGCTCCTAGGCTGGGTCGGCGACATCGCGCCGTGGCAATTCGGCATCGTGTTCACGAGCACCAAGACGGCGAACGAGCGCAAGGACACGGTCGAGCGGTTCCTGCGCGCCTATCGCGCCGGCGCGAAGGATTATCACGACGCCACGACCGCGGCGGACGGCATGCCCGCGAAGGGCGCGGCAGCTGATGCGATGACCGGGATTCTCGCGAAATACACGAAGCAGACGGCGGCAGAGGTGAAGCTCGGCATTCCCTATGTCGATGCCGCGGGCCGGCTTGACGAGGCCGACATCCTGCGCCAAGTCGAGTTCTACAAGAAGGAGGGGCTGGTGAAGGCGGGCGTCGATGGCGCCGCCACCATCGACAAGCGCTACGCCCTGCCGCTCGCTAGCCGCTGACGCGGCTCGGCGCATCTTCATACTCTCGTCATGACCGGGCTTGTCCCGGCCATCCACGTCCTCGTTCAGCAAAGAACACACGTGGATGCCCGGCACGGAGGCCGGGCATGACGGTTAATCGTGCTTGCTTCGGTTACCGCGCCGCGCGCTCGGGATGCAGGATCAGCTTCTGGACGCGCCAGTTGATGATCTCGCCGACGATGAGGGTGTTCTCGTCGGGACACGCCATTGCGTGGATCCAGCCGAACGCCTTCATCTCCTTGCCCGCCTTGCCCAGCATGCCGACGAGCTTGCCGTCGAGCGTCAGCTTGTAGATGCGGCCGGGAAAGGCGTCGGCCGTGTAGAGGAACTGATGCGGCGGCGGCGTGATGCAGATGACCCACGGCGCGCCCGGCTTCAGGAGCGCCGGAACGTTGGCGGCCATCGGATCCGAATATTTGTTGCCGATCACCATGCGCGCGTCGGGCGGGGGCGGCACGTCGATCGTGAACTGGCGCAGGAAATTGCCCGCTGTATCGAACACCTCGATGCGGCGGTTGCCGCGATCGGCGACATAGAGATTGTTCTCGGCGTCGGCGCCGATGCTGTGCGGCGTGTTGAATTCGCCCGCGCCCGATCCCGGCGCGCCGAACGAGCCCACAAAATTGCCGTCCTTGTCGAGCTTCGCCACGCGTGAATCGATGTAGCCGTCGCTGATATAGGCGTTGCCGACAGCGTCCCACGTGACGTCGGTCGGCTGGCGGTAGCGGCCGTCGACCGGCGGCAGCGGCGGCTTCGGGTGCTTCAAGGGGCCGGTGTCCTCGTCCGAGGCTTCCTGCTTCCGGCCCGAGACGAAGAGGACGCGCCCTTGCGGGTCGAACTTCACGATCATGTCCGAGCCCTTATCGACCGCCCAGATATTGTCCTGGCGGTCGATACGGACGGAATGCGCGAATGACCATGCATAGAGGTTCTTGCCGATCTCGCGGATGTATTTCCCGTCCGGCCCGAATTCGAGCAGTTGCGCCGCCGTCTCGGCATAGGCCGGTCCCGTGCTCGAGCCGCCGCGCGAGAAGACGAAGACATGGCCCTTCGAGTTGACGGCGACTCCCGTCGGCTCGCCGATATAGAGGTTGGGGGGCAGCTTGAGGAAATCGGGCACTGAATCGAACGGGATTTCCGGCACCGTCTGCTGCGCCAACGCCGGCGCGCCCGCGAGCACGAAGCCCGCGACCAGCAAAAGCTTCCGCATGAAAGCCCCTCCTCCAAGGCCCCGCTCCTCTAACAGAGCGTCGGAGCGCGGGCAATGGCGGCCGCGATCAGCCGAGTGCGTGGCGCAGATATTCCGAGGTGAGGCGCACGCGCCGCGCCATCTCGCGCGCGATGTTGGCGAGCACCTTGCTCGCGATGCGCGGATGCTCGTCGAGAAGTGCGCGGAATTCCTTCTCCTCGAGCTCCCAGCACACGACATCGTCGTCCGCCACGACCGAGGCCGAGCGCCGTCCGGTGCCGAGAAGCGCCATCTCGCCCACGACCGTGCCCATCGCAAGGCTCGCGACGCGCACGCCCTCGCGGCCCGGAAGCGCCATGCGTACGCTGACCGAGCCCTTGGTCAGAAGCCACAGCCGGTCGGCGGCGTCGCCCTCGATGCAGATCGTCTCGCCCGGAGCGAACGACCGCGCGGTGAGGCGCGAGCGCAGGAGCGCCAATTCGTCGGCGTCGAGCCCGTGCGTGAAGTCGAGCGCGGAGAGCGCCAGCTCGTCGACATGCGGCACGTTGGCAGTGCGGCGATTGAGCGCCTCCTCCTCCATCCATTCGACCGAGCTGTCGAGGTCGTGCATGATGCGCGCGCCCGCGCGCGCGTCGCCGTGCGCAAGCTCGCCGATCGAGCGCGTGAGGTCGGGCGGCACGCTGCAGAAGACGAGCCATTTTCCCCGCCGCCGCGCGTTCGCCACGATCTCGATCAGCACCTGCGCGCCCGAGATGTCGATGTCGGTGATGCCGTGCACGTCGAGCGTCACCATGTCGGTCTCGTCGAGGAGCGCCACGACCCGGTCGGCGAGATCGTCGGCGTTGCCGAAGAACAGCACACCTTGCAGCTCGAGCACGGCGCGCCGGGGCCCGCTTTCGAGCAGGGCCGCCTGCGCGTCGGCGGGGCGCATGCGCTTCGACGCGATCTCGTTGCCCCGCAAGCTGCGGCGCAGGATCGGCCGGCTCATATTGGCGATGAAGATGATGCAGGCCAAGGCCGCGCCGGCGAGCACGCCCGCGACGATCGCGCCGCTCGCTGTGATCGACATGACGACCAGTATCACAAGGATGTCGTGCCACGCATGGCGCCGCGCGACCCGGCCGCGGTTCAAAAGCGTGTCGAGGAGCAGCCTCAGGCTCCAGCGGTCGAACGACGCGATGCCGTTTGCGAGTACGGTCGCCGACAGCACCACGACCGGGATGGCGCCGAGCTGAGGCGAGAGCGTCAGCACGATCGCGAGCAGCACGAGCGCGCCCACGATGGGCGTCAGCGCCGTGCGTCCGCCGCTCTTGTACGCGTTGATGACGACATTGGGCGAGAGCTGCACCGCGAGCGACCCGGTCAACGCCGCGACGCAGTTGCCGATGCCGTTCGCCACGAGATCGCGCGTCGGGCGGAGTGGCCGGCCGGTCGTCTTCTGCGCAACGCGGAGCGTCAGGAGCGTGTCGAACGTGGCGACGATCGCGAGGCTCAATGCCGTCAGCACGAGATCGGGCAGGAGCGGCACGATCTTCCTCGGCAGGTCCGTAGGCTTGAGGCCGATGAACGGGAGCGCCGGCAGGAAGGCGTGGCCTGCGCCGGGCGCCCCCATGGTCGGGCCGAGGTCGAGGCCGGGCGCGAGCGCTTCGAGCGCGTAGTAACCAACGATGCCGGTCGCGAGCCCGAACAGCGCACCCGCCACTTTGAGCGTGAAGCGGCGTCCCAGTATCGTCGCGCCCGCCAGCGCCAGCATGAAGACGAGCATGAAGGGATGGATGATCGAGGGTCCGTTGCTGAAGCTCACATAGCGTTCGAGCTGCGGCAGGCAGAGCAGGAGCGCCACGCCGTTGAGGAACCCCGCGAGTACCGGATGGGGAGTGAACTTGACGATGCGGGCGACGCCGCCCAGGCCGAACAGGATCTGCATCGCGCCGGCGAGCAGAACGCAGAGCGCCAACGCCGCGAGCGCGACATTGGGCTCGGCCAGCGCCGGAATGCGCCACAGCGTCGCCAAAAGGCTCGCCTGGATCACGGCGGTGCTCGAGCGTGGCGAGGGAATGAGCCACGCCGTGCCCGAGGCGAGTGCCGCCGCGGGGGCGGCGAAGATGAGGCAGCAGAGTCCGGCGGCGACGCCGGCCGCGACATAGGTGGGGCCGAGCGGCGCAAACGCCAAGACGCCCGCGGCGAGGCACGACGGCACGGCCGTCGCGAGCTGGGCGACGCCGGTCAGCACCTCGCGCCCGACGAGCGTCAGTCCGCGCGGCTCTATCGCTCCGGTTGCCTCCGCCATCGGCGTCATCTTACTTGTGCACGCGACCGTTGCCAGCGAGCAAAACAGGCCGCCCTAGGGCAAGGGTCGGGTGGTTCTCAGCCTCGATTGTGACAGTCGTGCCAGCGCTTTACCGCGACGAGCGCCCAGACCGCTTCGACCAGGCCGAACGGCCACGCCCCTTGGAGAAAGCCGTAGGCCGAGCCCAATGCGCACGCGGCGGCAAAGCCCAGGATGAACCAATGGCTACGCCGCTCAAGCGCATAACAGATGAGCATCGCCGTTACTGCGAAGAGCCCGAAGAGGGTTAGACGGTCCACTTTCCGTCAGCCGATCGCCACGCCGCCTCCACCATCGGCGTATCTTACCTGCGCTCGCGACAGGCGCCAGCAAGACGGAAAGCGGTCGCAGCAACCGCCAGTTCACGGCTCTGGCCGAGACGGAGGCCTGCATCGCCAGTGCCATTCGCGGTGATGCTCCGTGACGTTGCGCGGACGTGATTTTCCATGCGCTTCCACCGGGCGCGGCGCCCGCGGTTTGTTTGTAGTTAGATTGCCGCCGCGGCGTGTTTAAGTTTCAAATATAACTGTTGTGCTGGCACCCCGCGCTGCAATAATTTGATCACAATCAAGACCGTGCCGGGCAAGGCGCGGCGAGACAGAAGCTCCGAGAAAAAGGAGCAGAACGGCAGAATGACGGGGGCGAAGGTGAGCATACATCAGACGTTTAGCTTGATCGGCCTGATCGCATTCACGGCAGCGATCGTGTTTCTCGCGATAGGATTCATCGAGAGTCGGCTCAATGCATTCGAGCAGCGTATTTCGCGATCGAACGCGGATAATGAACCTCGCCGATGACCGCTGCTGCGAAGCACGTGGTGTGCTTCGCGGAGGCGGAACCGGCTCGTCAGCATCGCGGTTAGGGCAAAAAAGCCCGAACAGCGTTACGCGATCCACCCAGTCATTTCGTCGATCGCCAAGTCCAGCGCAAAAGTAGTTTGACTCTGATCAAAGTTATGTTAAATCAAATTTCAAAGAGCGACAGTGAGAGAACATCGAAAATAGCGGGCCGACGCGGGCGCACGCGGCGGGAGAGTTGCCGTGGCGTGCCGAAGTGGCATCCGTACTTCGCTGAAAAGACCGAATTGCCGCCCTGGGGGGACACTGTGAGAGCCTTCGACACGCGGAAAGCCGCGAAGCCGAGACGTTCCGTGCGGACGATCTTGGCATTGGCCTTTATGATTGCCCTGGCCAGCGTGATCGGCGTTCTCGCGACGAGGCTCGGAGGACGCGGCACTACGGCGTGCCGACGGGTGGACCCTGGCGAGATTGCGCACGTCCTGAACTGCCCTTAGTGCCGCGTTTGCGGTTCTGGACGAGGCGCCGGCCGCCATCGCGCGCTTCGTGCTCGCGCGGCAGGGCGGCTTCAGAACCCCTTGAGCATCGCCGCGCCGTGCTGCACGACGGGCGTTCCCTCGAAGCAGTGGCCGACGCATTTGCGCCATTCGCCGAAGTCGGCCGAGCCGCGGAAATCGACCGTGTGATTCTCGAGCGTCTCCCACATGACGAGCAGATGGTAGCGGCGCGGCGTCTCGACCGAACGCTGGAGCTCGAGCCCCTTGCAGCCCCTGGCGCGCTTGAAGAACGGCACCGCCTTCTGCACCCCCGCCTCGAACTCGGCCTCGAGCCCGGGCTTCACGTCGATCTGCGCCATCTCGAGGATCATTGCCGCGCCTCGCGGATCGCGCGCCACACGCGCTCGGGCGTTGCCGGCATGTCGATGTGTCGCACGCGATAGGGTTTGAGCGCGTCGATCACCGCGTTCATCACTGACGGCAACGAGCCGGCGCAGCCCGCCTCGCCGCAGCCTTTGACGCCCAGCGGATTCGTCGTGCACGGCACCGGATGGCTGCCGAACTCGAAGCTCGGCGCGTCCTCCGCGCGCGGCATGGCGTAGTCCATGTAGGAGCCGCTGATGAGTTGCCCGTCGCGGTCATAGACCGTGCGCTCCATCAGCGCCTGACCGATCCCCTGCACCACGCCGCCATGCGCCTGCCCCGCCGCGAGCAGCGGATTCAGCAGGTTGCCGAAATCGTTCACCATCGCGTATTTGACGACGGAGACGATGCCGGTGTCGGGATCGATCTCGACCTCGGCGATGTGGCAGCCGTTGGGATAGGCCGAGGGCGGCGTGTCCATCACCAGCGCGGCGTCGAGTGTCTGCGGCAATTCGGCCGGCAGCTTCGTCCCCTGCTTCACCCGTTGCGCCACTTCCATGATGCCGATCGAGCGATCGGTGCCGACGATGCGGAACTTTCCTTCCGAAAACTCGATGTCGGCGACCGCGGCTTCCAGGAAGTGTGCGGCGATCTGTTTGCCTTGCTCGATCACCTTGTCGCACGCGGTGAGGAGCGCGGTGCCGCCCATCATCGCCGTGCGCGAGCCGCCGGTGCCGCCGCCGAACAGAAGCTGGTCGCTGTCGCCTTGCAGCAGCTTCAGCCGCTCGAACGGGATGCCGAGCCGGTTCACGACAATCTGCGCGAAGGGCGAGGCGTGGCCTTGCCCGTAATCAAGCGTGCCGCTCACCATGGTGACGCTGCCGTCACTCTCGAACCGGATGCCGCCCATCTCCTTGCCGCCGGGCGCCGTCACTTCGAGATAGGAGCCGATGCCGAGCCCGCGCAAACGCCCGCGCGCCTCGCTCGTGCGCTTCCTCGCCGCATAGCCGCCGAGATCGGCCAACGCGAGCGCGTCGTTGAGCACGGCGGCGAAATCGCCGCTGTCATAGGCCGAGCCCGACGGCGCCTTGTAGGGAATGGCTTCGGGCGGGATGAAGTTGCGTCGGCGCAATTCGAGCCGATCGATCCCCATCTCGTCGGCGGCCGCGTCCATCAGCCGCTCCATGTAGTAGTTGCCCTCGGGGCGCCCGGCGCCGCGATAGGGGCCGACCGGCTGCGTGTTGGTGTAGACGCCCTTCGACGTCACCTCGACGAGCGGCGTGCGATAGACGCCGATGACGTTCTTGACCGCGTTGACGGAGTAGGGGAGCGGCGCGATCGGATATGCCCCGGCATTGCCGAAGCCGTTGAGCCGCAGCGCGAGGATGTGGCCCTCTTTGTCGAGCGCCAGCTCCGCTTCCATCTCGTGATCGCGCCCGTGATTGTCGGAAAGGAAGCTGCCGGTGCGCTCGTCGGTCCATTTGACGGGCCGGCCGAGCAGCTTCGCCGCGTAGAGCACGCACGGATATTCCGGAAACACCTGCGACTTCATGCCAAAGCTGCCGCCGACATTGTGCGTCAGCACATGCACCTTGTCTGGGGGGACGCCGAGCACCGGCGCGAGATTGCCGCGCAAGCCCCACACGCCCTGGCAGCCCAAGGTCAGCGTGTAGCGCCCGCCGTTCGCATCGAAGCTGCCGACCGCGGCGCGCGGTTCGATCGCGTTGACGACGATGCGGCTGTTCACGGGTTTCAGTTTCGTGACATGCGCCGCTTTGGCGAAGGCCTCGGAGACCTTCGCGGCGTCGCCGTAATGGAAGTCCAAGAGGATGTTGCCCGGCGCCTCGTCGTGGAGCTGCGGCGCGCCGGGCTTGGCGCCGTCCGATGCCGTCGTCACCGCCGGCAGCGCGTCGATGTCGCAGATGACGGCCTCGGCCGCGTCCTTCGCCTGCGCCACTGTCTCGGCGACCGCGAACGCCACCGGCTCGCCGATATAGCGCACGCGCGTCTTGGCCAGCGCCGGACGGCCGGCGTGCTTCCACGGCGTGCCGTCGCGGTTCTGCGCCGCGAACGGGCTCTTCAAGGGCTGGATACCGGCCGCCTCGAGATCGGCCGGACCATAGACGCCGAGCACGCCCGGCAACTTGCGCGCATCGTCGAGCGCGAGGCGGCGGATCGTGCCGTGCGCGACGGGCGAGCGCACCATCACCGCATAAGCCTGCCCCGGCAGGTTCACGTCGTCCGTGTAGCGCCCCTCGCCGCGCAGCAAGGTCGGATCTTCCTTGCGCGTCACCGGCTGGCCTACGCCGAACTTCACCAGCGCCGGATCGATCGCGTCGTTGAGCGTGTCCATGTGCCTCGTCCCCGCTTCTTCGCAAGGGCACCATAACGGACCGAATGCGCACGCGACAACGCCCTAGGACCGCAGGGCCGCCCTGCCGGAACAGCGCTCCGCCCGGTCCGTTAGCCGGGGAACAGCATGGAGGGGCTCATGCCGAAAGCGAAGAAACCGCCGACCAAGGCAACCCCGCAGCGCAACGAGGGCGAGGGGAACCGCACCGCGGCGCGCCGCTATGACAAGGCGCAGCAGGAATTCGTGAAGCGCGGCAAGGTCGAGGAGAAGGCGCGCGAGTCCGAGCGCGCCGTCGAGCGCGACGAGCGCAAGGAATTGGAGCGCGCCGAGCAGGAAGGCCGCCGCCACATCGCCGAGGAAGATCCTGAGGTGGAGCGGTAGCGGGTTATCCGCGCGACTTTTTTTCTTTGTCATGCCCGGCCTTGTGCCGGGCATCCACGTGTTCGGCTTTACGGAAGAGAACCCGTGGATGGCCGGGACAAGCCCGGCCATGACGGATCACTTCTGCTGCTCGTCCGCGTTCTTCACCGCTGCAGCGCGCGCATGGCGCGGTCGAGGCCTTCGAGCGTCAGCGCGAACATGCGGCCTTCCATGAGCTTCGACATCATGGCGATCGACGGCGTGCCGGCCCAATAGCGCTCCGGCACGGGGTTGAGCCACGCGGCCTTCGGATAGGTCAGGGTGAGGCGTCGCATCCAGGTCGCGCCGGCCTCGGCATTCATGTGTTCGACGCTGCCGCCCGGCTCGGCGATCTCGTAAGGCGCCATGGTCGCGTCGCCGACAAGGATCAGCTTCCAACCCTGGTCAAGGCGGTGCAGCACCTCCATCGTCGGCGTCTTCTCGGCGTGGCGGCGGCGCGCGTCCTTCCACAAATGCTCGTAGGGGCAGTTGTGGAAATAATAATGTTCGAGGTGCTTGAACTCCGTACGCGCGGCGGAGAACAGCTCGGCGCAGGCCTTGACGTGCCCGTCCATCGAGCCGCCGATGTCGAGGAGCAGCAGAACCTTCACGGCGTTGTGCCGCTCCGGCACGAGGCGGAGATCGAGCCAGCCGGCATTCTTCGCGGTCGAGCGGATCGTATCGTCGAGATCGAGCAATTCGGCCGCGCCCTCGCGCGCGAACTGGCGCAAGCGCCGCAAAGCGAGCTTGAGGTTACGCGTGCCCAGTTCGACGTCACCGTCGAGATTCTTGAACTCGCGCTTGTCCCACACTTTGACCGCGCGCCCCTCGCGCCCTTCCTCCTGGCCGATGCGCACGCCTTCGGGGTTCGTGCCCTTGGCCCCGAACGGCGATTTGCCGAGCGTGCCGATCCACTTGTTGCCGCCCTCGTGCCGGCCCTTCTGTTCCTCGAGGCGCTGACGCAAGGTTTCGAGCAGTTTCTCGAGCCCGCCCATCGCCTCGATCTCGCGCCGCTCCTCCTCGGTGAAGAGCCGCTCGGCAAGCTGCGTCAGCCAGTCGTCGGGCACGAGCGCGGCCTCGGCCACGCTCTCAAGCCCCTGGAAATATTGCGCGAAGACGCGGTCGAACTTGTCGATGTTGCGCTCGTCTTTCACCAGCGCCGCGCGCGCGAGGAAATAGAAATCGTCGACGCTGTGGCCCGCTACATGCTTGCCCATCGCCTCCATCAACGTCAGGTACTCGCGCAGCGACACCGGCACGCGCGCGCGCTTCAATTCGAGGAAGAAGCCCGCGAACATCAGGTCTGACCGCGCTCGCGGCGATGGATGAAGGCGAGCCGCTCGAAAAGCTGCACGTCTTGTTCGTTCTTCAAGAGCGCGCCGTGAAGCGGCGGGATGAGTTTTTGGGGGTCGCGCGTGCGCAGCACTTCAGGAGAAATATCTTCGACCAGCAGCAGCTTGATCCAGTCGATGAGCTCCGAGGTCGAGGGCTTCTTCTTCAGGCCCGGCACGTCGCGAATTTCGTAGAAGACGTCGAGCGCCTCTTTGAGCAATGCCTGCTTCAGGCGCGGGTGATGCACCTCGACGATCTTCGTCATGGTGTCGCGGTCGGGAAAGCGGATGTAGTGGAAGAAGCAGCGGCGGAGGAACGCATCCGGCAGCTCCTTCTCGTTGTTCGACGTGATGAGCACCACCGGACGCTGCTTCGCCACCACAGTCTCGCGTGTCTCGTAGACGTAGAATTCCATGCGGTCGAGCTCGAGCAGCAGGTCGTTCGGGAATTCGATGTCGGCCTTGTCGATCTCGTCGATCAAAAGCACCGGGCGCTCGTCGGCGGCGAAGGCTTCCCACAATTTGCCGCGGGCGATGTAGTTGCGGATATCGTGGACGCGTGCCTCGCCCAATTGCCCGTCGCGGAGCCGCGCCACCGCGTCGTACTCGTAAAGGCCCTGCTGCGCCTTCGTCGTCGACTTGATGTGCCAGGTGATGAGCGGCGCCGACAGCGCCTTCGCGATCTCGTGCGCGAGGATGGTCTTGCCAGTGCCGGGCTCGCCTTTGACGAGGAGAGGCCGTTCGAGCGCGATCGCGGCGTTGACGGCGACGCGCAGATCCTGCGTCGCGATATAGGTGTCAGTGCCCTCAAAGCGCGCCATGTTCTCTCCTCGGCCCGAAGTGCCGAGGGATAGCGGAAACGGCGCCCTCGCGATAGGCTCGGCCGGCGGATCGCATGCGGGAGAGCGCGATGGACGAAGGCTTCAAATGGCGCGTCGGCGACGTGGAGATCAGCAGCATCCCCGAATTCACCGTGGCGATGTTTGCTCCTTCGTTCATCTATCCCGACCTGGCGCCGGAACGTCTCGAGCAACACAGATCGTGGCTCGAACCCAAGCACCTCGATCCCGCGACCCAGAAGCTTGTGATTGCGATCCAGGCTTATGTCGTAAAGACGAAGCGCCGCACCATTCTCGTCGATGCGTGCAGCGGCAACGACAAGGAGCGGCCCTCGCGCCCACTCTTCCATCGCCAGAAGCGGCCCTGGCTCCAGCGCTTGGCCGATGCGGGCTTCCGGCCCGAGGACATCGACTTCGTGCTGTGCACGCATCTTCACATCGATCATGTCGGCTGGAACACGCGGCTTCTGAATGGGCGCTGGGTCCCGACGTTTCCCAAGGCGCGCTATCTCATCACCAAGGCCGAGTGGGAGCACTGGCAGGACGAGGAGAAACGCAAGGCCTATTCGACCGACGAGCACATCGAGGACAGCGTGCTGCCGATCACCGCCGCGGGCCAGTGCGACTTCGTGGCGATGGACTATGCCTTCGACGACGAGGCATGGCTCGATCCGACGCCCGGCCATACGCCGGGTCATGTCGCGCTGCGCGTGCGCTCCAAGGGGCAGGAGGCGGCGCTCTCGGGCGACCTCATGCACACGGCGCTGCAATGCGCCGAGCCGCAGATCAGCAGCTGCTTCTGCGTCGACCGCGCGCTCTCGGCGAAATCGCGGCGCAGCTTCCTCGAGCGCTGCGCCGAGGGCCACGCGCTCGTGCTGCCGGCGCATTTCCCTTATCCCTCGGGCGGCCACGTCGCGCCCGCGGGCGCGGGCTTCCGCTTCACGTTTGCGGGCTGAAGGCGGCTACGCGGCCTTCGTCACGCGAAGCCGGACGGCGAGCCCGGCTCGCGGTGCCAGCGCAACGAGAGCGTCGAGACTGAATTTGCCGATGCGGCCGCGCAGCAGATCATTGAGGCGAGGTTGGGTAATCCCGAGTCGCTTTGCCGCTTCAGTCTGAGAAATACGCCAAGCCCTAATTGCGGCAGAAATCTCGATCATGAGGCAAGATCGAAGCTTCATGTTTTCCGCATCGATCGGATTCGATTCCAACGCGTTCCAGACGCTCGGGTAGGCTCGTGCCTTCATCATCGACGCTCCATCAGTTGTCGAAGCCGGAAGGCTGCCAGTTCGATGTCTCGCTTCGAAGTCTTCTGCGTTTTCTTCTGAAAGGCATGAAGTACGTACACGATATCCTCCAAGCGAGCGACATAGATGACACGGAATGCACCTGTTGCGTCGCGCACGCGTATTTCCCTTGCGCCTCGACCGATGACGGTCAGCGGCTTCCAGTCGTTGGGCTCGAGCCCGCGTTGAACGCGGTCCAATTGATATCCGACCTCTCGCCGCGCCGTGACCGGGAAACCGCGAATGTCGGCCAAGGAACTGCCCAAAAATGCGGTCAGCTTCATTTATATCAATAATGATATACCGGACGACGCGCCCGTCGGCAAGGCGCACGCTCGACGTTCGTGTCACCGATAGCGCCAGAGCCCGTTGTGGGCGACGCGGGCGTCGTCTTGCGTCGCGAGATACTGGTAGCTCTGCGACGTGTCGGCGAGGGCAAGCCCTTCGGCGACGAGAAGCCGCCCCAGATCGACGCCCATGCTGTCGTGGCAGACATAGGCGGGCTCGCCTTCCTGGCCCGGGGGCAGGACGCAGGTAACGGCGGAATTGCCGGCGAGCCGCCGCGCGAGCGCCGCGCGCGCCGCTTCGCCGCAGGCCGCGTGTTCGTCGCCGCAGCGGTCGCGCGCATCGGGCGCGCGCACGCCGAAGAGATGGACCGCGCGTCCGTCGACCGCGAGATTGGCGCCGCCGGCGGCCCTGGCTGCGCCGCCGATCGGCACGGCCGCCGGTGCGCTGGCGCGGGCGGCGGCGGGAATGGTGCGCGGCGGTGCGGGCGCGCGTGGCGGCGGCGGCGACAGCGCCGCCGTGCGCGCGACCGGCGCGGCTTCGTGCACGGCCGGGGCTGGTGCCGTCCGGGCTGGCGCAGGTGCGGGCGCCGCGAACGTGACCGCGGGCGCAGCTTCGGTTCCGGCGTCGGCCGGCACGGCATGGACCGGCGGTTCCGCCACGGCGACGACCGGAAGATCGGCGCCAGGATCCCTGGGTGCGGGGGCCGCGGCCGCGACCGGCGGCGCGGAGGAGCCGGTGTCGGCCGGCTCGGCAGTTACTTCAACCGCGGGTGGCGTGGGCGCCGCGGCATCTTCGCGCGCCGCGCGCCACTCGGACGACAGTCCGACGGCGAAGGCCAGCGCCGCGACCGTTGCGA
>Ga0335078_10004887_pt1 | contig 19840 bp, 25 predicted proteins | sample Lox_Sample_32_FD_206711 | JGI IMG/M metagenome (GOLD analysis project Ga0335078, IMG submission 206711) | Soil microbial communities from Loxahatchee National Wildlife Refuge, Florida, United States - Lox_Sample_3.2 | ecosystem: Environmental > Terrestrial > Soil > Wetlands | place: USA... | reverse complement strand
CAGGTTTAGGGGGAAGGAGGACGTGGCCACCGCCATCGGTTTGTTCAGGATGTCCTTCGAGATAGCCAGGGGGCGGCTATCTAACTCGGGAGCTAGACAACCGCCGCAAACAGCGGTGCCTACGCTCTCGGGCGCAGTGGCCGCGCTGTAGCCGTCAGTTCAACGAAACGAACTTCGCGACCGCTTCGAGGAGGACGTCAGGGGTCTCGACCTGCGGGACATGGCCCGTGCGGGCGAGCAGCTCGAACTTCGCCCCCGGGATCGCGGCTGCGAACGCGCGCCCGTAAGCAGGTGGCACCACGCGGTCGGCCTCGCCCGAGATCACAAGTACCGGCATCTTTACGGTCGCCAAGCGGGCTTTCAAGGAGGCGTCGGTCATCTGCGGGGCGTAGACCTGTAGCGCGGCCCTGTTCGAGCCTGCGATTGCGCGCTGCTCGTCCGTCAACTTTGTCGGGTCGATCAGGAACGGTGCAGGATTGTAGTAAGAGAGGCTCATCACCTGGTCCAGTGCGAGCATCGAGACGTCTGTCACCTGCTGGCCGGGGACCTCGATGCCCGCAGCGCTCACCATGACGGCGCAGCAGACTTGCGGAGGGGCCAGGATTGCGAGCTCTGCAGCGATCCAGCCTCCAATCGAGTTCCCGATGACGGTCACGTCCCTCTTGCCAAGCTGTCCCAGAAAAGCGGCGTAGAGCATTGCGAGCCCCCTGACGTCGTGCAGGGAATTGGGCCGGGGCGTCTTCGCAAAGCCGGGATGGATCGGTGTGAGCACCCTCACGTGACCGCGCGCGGCAAGCAGCCCTGCGAACCGGGCCATCGAAGCAGGGCCGGCGCCTCCGTGTAGAAGCAGGAATGGTCGCCCATCGCCCCGTTCCTCCACGGTCAGCTCGACCTTGGAACCTTGGTAGGAAACCTGGTGGGCGCGGGTGTCCGGTTTCATCATCGGTCGTCAGCCGAGCCTCCGGTTCCTGACGGATTTAGGTATCCCTGAGCACGCCTGGAAGGCGACGTCGGCGAACATAGGGGTATTGTGTTTCCATATTCACAAAGCATAAATCCCCTATCCATGAAAATGGACCCCGAATCTCGATTGCCAGCTAGGACCGTTTCCCCCCAGCAGAAGGCCGCGAGGAGAATCTTGGAGGAGTGCATCGCGGACGGCCTTCGGGAGGTTGCAGGAGAGGACGGCCACGAGCTGGTGTCCAAGCTGTTTCCATTGGACCTGGCCGCGGCCGACCCGCGGAAGCTCCACGAGGTCCTCGTCTCCGTCTTCAAAGAGAAGGGTGCGGTGGTGATAGAGAGGGAGGTCGCGAAGAGGCTGCTCGATAGGCTAGCGGGCGAGGAGCCAATGCACGACACGGGTCACGCAGTGAAGACGATTGACGGTGAGGTCCAGCAGCAGATAGAGATTCTACGCCGGTTCGCCGAGGTGGCGGGGCTTCCAGGCGCGAGGGGCCGGGCGCGCGGCAAGACTGCAGACCTTGGATTGACCGCTGTGAGCTTCGCAGATGCGTTCACCGGCAAGCACTAGGGCGCCCATGGCGGTCGGGGCCGCAAGCGTCTCGTTGTTCGCAGTCCTGACGGTGCTCGTCCACGGCGTGAGGTTCAACGTGAATCCGCTTTCGCTCCCGACCTACCTCATACTCACCATCATCTTCATCACTTCGGGCTCGATTCTTGTCTCGTACATCTCGGCGAGGGCCTACCTTGGGGAGAGGCTTCCGAGCATGCTCTTCCTGGGCTCGGCCGCCCTGATCTTCGGGCTAACCAGCCTGATAGCGGCCGTCTCCGCTCTGATGTCTTCAGGAAGGAGCGGGACCAACGGCGCGACCACGGTGTTCATCATCGGCGTGTCGGTCTCCGCGCTCGCGCACCTGGCCTCGGTCGGCACGAGAAAGTCCGGCGACAGGGCCAAGCGCGGGACCGTGCGCCTCGTCGCGCTCGAGTTCGCCCTCGTCTTCGTCCTGGTGGGCGCCGCCACCGCGGTCGCGTTCTCGGGGACGCTCCCCACGTTCCTAGTCCCAGGCACAGGGGACACCGCAATCGCCAAGGGCATGCTGGTGGTGTCGATTCTCGCCATGGCGTTCGCGGCCCTCGCCGTCGCAAGGCCCTCGATCGCCTCTCCGGTCCTGTCCTGGTACTGCTCCGCGCTTGCGATGATGGTGGTGGGCCTCGTCGGGATACTCCTCTCGAACTGGGTCTTCGAGGCCGCCGACTTCATCGTCGGGAGGACGGCCCTCTCGATAGCGGGCCTGTTCCTCGTGCTCTCGGTGAGGTCGGCGGAGACGTCGCCGCCGTTGGACCCGGATTCCGCACTCCTGGAGATCTTCAAGCCCGCGACCCGCGAGTCCAGGCCGCCGCCCGCGCCCCAGCCCGACCTTGAAGATGGAAACGCGTCCCTCTACGAGAGGTCTATGCTCCTCGAGGCCGACCCTTCGTCCAACTTTGAGCGGGCGGTCAAGGCGTTCGCGGAGGAGATGGCCTCCACGGGGCGCGTGGTCTTCGTCTTCACCTCGAAGGGGAGCCCGGTCAGCCTGCTTCTGCGACAGGTCGAGGGCGTGAGGTTCTTCATATTCGCCGATGTCTCCTACCCCAAGGCCTCGGGGGAGAAGGAGGTCCTCGTCCCCGCGACCGACCTCTCTGCCATCCTCAACGTCGTGAGCGAGACCGTGACCGACAAGCGGGAGCCTAGGAAGGCGATCGTCTTCGACAACATCTCCTCCCTCATCCTCGAGAAAGGGTTCAACGACGTCTACAAGTTCCTGAGGCAGATGAACGAGATAGCGAGCGGGGGGGACGTCGTCACCCTCTTCGTCATGCTCGAGGGGGCCCATGACGAGCAGACGGTCAACTTGGTCAGGAACCTGTATTCGGGGCAGCTGGGATACGACTCGTCGGGCCTGCGGTCGAAGAAGCGCTAGCGCGGTCGGATGCCCTCCAAAGCTTATACTTCCAGAGGCCGTGTTGCCCCCGGCACGTGCGGATAATCGAGAGCGCCGTGGTCGACAGGATCCTGAAAGCCCTCGCCGACCCCGAGAACACAAGGATCATGATGTGCATCCTCGGTCAGTCCAAGTCGGCCCAGGCGATCAGCGCGGAGACGGCGATCCCGCAGAGCACGGTCTACAGGAAGCTCGACGAGCTCAAGGAGGCGGGCCTCGTGATGACCCAGCAGTTCGTCGTCAGCGCGGGGAAGAGGGTCGACTACCTTATCGTCACGTTCTCCGAGGTCAAGCTTTCAGTGCAGGACGGGAGGCGCGTCATCGAGCTCGTCCCCACGGACACGGCGGCGACGGCCAAGTGGCTAGGCCTTTTCAGGGGAGACTAGCTCGGGCTGGCGGGCGACCGGCGAGGACTGCTGGAAGCTCTTCCTCATGTCGTAGACCCAGAGCAGGAGTAGGGCGCTGAATATGAGAGGGGTCCCGTCGGAGTCCAAAGTGGACCAGTAGGCAGGGACTGACACCGAGAAGGCCGCGGCGCCGAGGATGAGGAGCCTGCGAAGGATGAGGAACGAGATCGCCGCGAGGAAGAACAGCCAGAACCTCGGGATCTTCCCGATTATCCTGGTTATCGCGACGCCCTCGTAGAGGGCAACGGCGAAGATGACGAGCGTGAGTACCGTTGCCGCGAGCCCCAGCGTATCCAACTGGCGCTGAGGAGTTTGGCGGGCCGTCCATATATGTTCGGTGCCGAGTTCCCAGATTCTGAGAACCAATTGTCGAGAAAGATGCCCACGCTTTAAGTGGGGAGGCGCAAGTTCTATTCCAATGGCCATCGAGGGCAACTCCAGGCAAAGGGGAGCGCGTCACACGTGCATGACGCTGGTGACCGACTCGGGGACGGGCGAGAGCTCCTGCGCGGCCTGCGGCAAGGTCGCACAGGGCGCCCGGGCGGAGGCTCCGGTTATGATGTACCCGGTCCAGCAGAGGCTCGCGGAGCTAAAGGCGAAGAGCACGAGCTTCACGGCTTCGTTCGAGTCAAAGGCCAGGCGGTCGTTCCCTGAGGAGGAGGCATTGGCGGAAAGTCTCTTCGTGGACGTGGGCAGGGAGCTCAGGCACCTCAGGAAGCTCGTCGAGCGGGCAGAGAGCGGAGCTCCGCGCCAGAGTTAGCCCCTTCGCAACCTCAGGGCTAGAGCTTCAGGTCCTTCCTCAGCGACTTGTACCTGTTTCGAAGCGTGACCTCGGTCACCTCGGCCGCCTCGGCCACCTGCTTCTGGGTCTTGCCCTTCTCCCTCTCAAGCTGGGTCGCCAAGTAAAGCGCAGCCCCCGCCTGGGCCATGGGGTCCTTCCCTGCCGTGAGGCCTTTCTTGCTCGCGAGGTCGAGGATCTCGCGAGCCCTCCGCATAACCCTGGGCGAGGCCCCTGTCGCCGAGCCAAGCCTTGGAAGGGACCTCGCCGGGTCCTCTATGGGCATCCTGATGTCGAGGACCCCCACGAGAGCTCGATAGGAGCGAGAGAGCTCCTTCATTCGGATGTTCCCCGCCGAGGCGACGTCCTTGAGGCTCCGCGGGACCTCCCTCTCCCTGCAGGCGGCGTAGAGGCAGGCGGCCGCTAGGCCTGTCGTCGACCTGCCCCTCGTGACCTTGCTCTCGACCGCCTTTCTGTAGATGTACGCCGCCTGCTCGACTATGGCCGCGTTGAGGGAGAGCTTGTCGGCGACGGTCCTTATCTCGTCGAAGGCCTTGCCCATGCTCCGGTACCCCGGGACCTTTGGCTGACTCCTACGGTCCCAGACCCTTATCCTCTCAAGGTTTGAGCGCGCCCTGCCGCGGACCGCTCGGCCCCCGGCGTCTGCGTTGTCCTTCCCTATCACGGTGCTCAGGCCCATGTCTGGCCGGGCTATCGAGGTCGGAGGCCCGGCCGTGGACTCGACCCTGCCCTCCTCGCCCGTGAAGGTCGGCCCCTCGGCCTCCTCCCTCTCGCGGAGCACGTAGCCGCAGTTCTGGCAGACGAGCTCGCCGCTCTCGACGTCGCGGATGAAGGGACCCTTGCCGCAGTTCGGGCACTTCTTCGGAATCCCAGACCCGGCTTCTGGCTCGCTCGAGGTCAAGGGCTAATGGTCGAGCCGCCCATCCCAGAGTCCTTAGCTCTCCGCCTCATCCTCGAGAGGTAGACGATCTGGTAGAGGGAAATGACCAGCCATATCACCAGGAGGGCGAGGACCACGAAGCTGAGGTCGAGGCTCCGCACGAAGGCGATGTCCACAAGGATGAGCAAGACCGCCCCGAACCCCACCACCATCCTCGCGATCCCTATCGCTGCCATGGTCCCCCGCTGACCACCACCGCCCATCCCGCCCCGTGCCATCCGCTCGTCCTGGACCTGCTTGAGCTTGGCCTCATCGAGATAGTACTTGCCGCCCACCTCGACGAATATCCCGGTCGCGCCCAGGCGGCGGTGCATCGCCTCCTCGAACCGGGGAGGTAGCCCCAGCTCCGGGATCGTCATGGCCCTGTCCGGGCTCGTCGCGCCTTTGACCCTGAAGGTAGATATGATCTCTCTGAGCTTTCCGCCGCGCCCTTCCCCGGGGCCGAACATGGCTGTGGCTTGCGCCTCGACGCCGGGATTAATCCTTTCCAGGCCCTACTTCGTGTAGTAGAGCGTGATGAAGTACATCGCGTAGCAGGGGATGAAGGCCCCGCCCATCTGCATGCTGTTGCTTCCATTCGAGAAGCCCGACAGGACGAAGAAGTAGCCCCCGATGCCGGCGATCGCGATGAGCAGGAGCCCAAGCCCGGCGCCGACCTTCACGCTCCTCCTGTGGTAGCGGAGCGAGATATCGAAGACCACTATCGCTGCGGCGAAGACCGCTATCCCCTCGAGAGCGTGCCAGATCAAGAAGGGTCCCTGGCTCGCAAAGCCCTGGACGAAGGCCACGGCAGAGTAGCCCGAATTGGAGGCCGTGGTCACGAAGACGTTGACAAAGTCCCCGGTCCACGCTTGGATGGTGAGGAGGAGGATCATCGCTGCGAGGGATAACCTGAAGGGCCGCCAACTCCGAGTCTCCATCTCGGCCATGCCCGTGCTTCGGCGACTTTCGCTAATAATCGTATGCACTCGCGAGTCTTAAATCGAACGGCTGCCTCGTCGGGACGTTGCGCCCAAGGCGGGGCATCGGGAAGGGCCTCTCTGCCGCGGTCGTAGTCGTGGTAGCGGTGATCGTGGCGACGGCCGTCTTCGGCTTCGGTGGCAAGGCGGCATCGAGCACTTCTATCACGTCGAGCGACTCTTCCACTCGCTCCCTTCCCACGATAATTCCAACAAGCATTCCGTACACGACCCCTACCGTGTCGAGCACCTCTTCCTCAATCTCCGCGCCGGCCGGGTCCGCGTCCGAGACCTCGACGGTTGCGGTCACCAGCGCGACGACGGGGACCCCGGAGATGATCCTCTCCGACCTGGGGGTGAACGTGAACGGGACGGGGTTCGGGAACCTCAATGACAATGATTCCGAAATCATGAACAACAGCTTCTACATCGGGGAGCCGGGTGTCTCGTTCAACGTGGAAGTGAGCATCTCGTACGGCCAGTGCACGGACTCCTGCCCGACCGAGGTGACGGCGGTCAGCGTGGAAGAGCCGGGGTTCACCGTGATCGGGACGACGCCAGGCCTGCCCGTCGCGAGCAGCGACATGGGGACCCACGGCGTCGCCCAGCAGTTCATGTTCACCGTCAACGTCCAGCCCCCGAGCACCCCCTACAACGGCCCCCTCGACATCCTCTGCCAGGTCTCGAAGTAGCGCTCAGGCCGTCACGGCGACCACGGGCGAGGGCCGGTTGGCGAACTTGTGGACCGCGAACACGTAGACGATGAAGAATGGAAGGATGAGAAGGTCCTGGAAGTCCGCTATCGAGGTGCCCGAGACCTCGACGAGCCAGAAGGTCCCGAAGGAGAGGAGCAGCGCCGCGACGACGACCTTCATGTTGGCCTGCTTTATCCTCCGGACATGGTTCCGAAGCGCGTACGTCCCCACGACGACGACCACAATCCCGCCGACCATCCCGAATACGGTCGCGCCGAAGTTCACGGGGATCAGGGCGACGAGCACTATCGATGCCTCGAAAGCCTCGATGGCCCCCACTGAGAAGCCGGTGGCCGCAGTGTCCTTCTCGTGGTGCTCGACGGGGCCCTTGTTCTTCCTCGCATTGAGGACGGACCTCCTAGCGCTCTTCACGAGCCTCTGCCCAAAGTACAACATCAGTACGGCCCCTATGAGCTCGACGTAGTCGAGGGGCAGCCGGGCCAGCAGGTCGCCCACGACGAAGAGCGGGACGAAGACCACGAGAATCCCCAGCGAGACGTAAGCGAAGGCAGCCGGGCGCTTGGAGTCGGCGTAGAGCGCCAGGCCTACCGCGGAGGCCTCGACCAGCTCGAGGGTGGTTATCCCTAGCGCCGCGAAGAAGATGGAGACGTCAAGGGACATCCGGGTTCGGGGGCCATTCCCGGGATAAAAGCGAGTGGCGCTACCCCGTTGTCGCGCGTGCCCGCGCCCTGATTGGCCCTACCACAGCGACGAGGGTCGCTGAGACGAGCATCGCCAGAAAGAGGGCCCAGCCGCTGAACTCTGGGACCGTGCTCGATGTCGACGAGGCGCCGGTCGAACTCGCGGTAGATGTGGTCGAGGAGGCAGGACCGCTCAGGGGGGCGTAGTAGGCGACGCCGACCGTGTGGATCTGGCTCCCTCCGGAATAGGTCCGCCCTGCGACGCAATACATGTTGGAAAAGTCTGACACGCACGAGCTGTCATCGAACGCGGTCGGGTAAACGGTGGCGTTGACCCAGGGAGAGACCCCCACCGAGACTATCGACGTGTAGTATACGCGATTGCTGCTGACGGCGTTGAGGTTGAAGCCTCCAGCGCAATAGATGTAGATGGACTGGAGGACGCAGGAGACGGCAGAGAGTGCGTTGGGGTAAGCCCAGGTCTGTGTCCAGGGTCCTGCCCCCGTGGGGCCTAGCGGGGCCCACTCGACGTTGGCGGTGGGGAACTGTGGGAGTCCGCTCTCCTCGTTCCCCGCGACGCAGTAGACCGTGCTATTCTGGACCACGCACGACTCGCTGTTGATCGCCAACGGGTAGGGCGCGGACTTGCTCCACGACGAGAGCCCGTTTGAGAGGGAGGAGTAGTAGACCGCGTTGGTCTCGTCTCCCGTCAGGTCGAAGCCCCCGATGCAGTAGATGTAGCCGGCGTTGGTGATGCACTTCGTCGCGGCGATGGTCTGGGGGTAAGCGCCGGCGCCCGTCCACTTTCCTATCCCTGAGGCAGAGAGGGGCGCCTCGTACACGTTGCTCAGGACGTTGGTGGCGTTCTCGCCGCCCACGCAGTAGATGGTCGAGCTCCAGACTGCGCACCCCGAGCTGTCCACGGCCTCGGGATAGGGGGTCGTCGGGGTCCAGTTCCCTATCCCGGTGGGGGAGAGGGCGGCGTAGTATGTGTTCGTGTAGTCGTGCCCGTTGGCGTCGAAACCGCCCACGCAGTAGACGGTGTCGGATCTCTCCACGCAGGCGTCGCCGGCCACCTGGATGGGGTAGCTCGTCGTGGAGGCCCATGGGCCGATCGCGGCCCAGGCAGGGTTGACGGGGACCACGAGGAGGGCTGAGACGAGCGCCACTGCAGCGGTCGCCGTCGCGCCCCTTCGGTTCGAGAGTTCCATGTTATCGTCCTAGTTCAGGTTGTAGAGCGGCGTGGACATCACTAGCCTCGCTGCGTTGACGGCCCGCATATCCGGGTCTTCGAAGTTAGAGCTCGAGCTTTGGATCACCTTGAGCGCGGCCGCGGGGAGACCTTCGGGGATAAGGGCCTGGGCGAGGCTGGAGACCGCGGAGTCGGGCGTCCCCCCGCTGAATGGGGTCGGGTCGAATCGGCTGGACTCGTCCTGGGAGGCGGTCTGCATGTTGACCGGGAAGTTGAAGCGCTCAATCATCGACCCGGTGTCTATCCACGCGATACCGGAGGGCCACCCGAAGACGGATGGGGGGTCGAAGAGGAGCTGGCCCTGCGAGTCGATCGTGGCCGCGCCCGAGAGAGGCACGGCGGTGGCCCTGGTCGCCCTCAAACTGGAGACCACGTACTCGACGGGGCTCTTCACGTTGGCGAGGTAGGCAGCCTCCGAGAGAAAGTCGTCCGAGGTGAGGATTGCCTCGACCACGGCCTTGACGCTGTAGCCGCTCTGGAGGTACACCTCCGCGAGGCGTCCCACGGCTTCGCTAGGCGGGTTTGGGTGGACGAAGTACTCGAAGAGCTCCGTCGCCAGGTTGGCCGCGGTCTCCGGCCTGGCCGCGAGAATCTCCACGCCGTCCTGGGGCATGAAGTCCCCGGTCTTCCCCAGGTACGTCTTGACCGAGTCGTCGTGCTGGTCCGGATGGAACACGCCCGTGCCGTCGTCGCCCACTGAGTAGCCCGTGAATATCCTGGCGCCGGCCTGGACGTCGGCTTCGGTGTAGGGGCCCCTGCCGGTCGTGAAGACCTCCAGGACCTCCCTCCCGAAGTTCTCGTTGGGGGCGAGCTTCGGGTTGGCGTTGTTGTCGAGCCAGAAGAGCATCGCGCCGTCCGAGGTCATCCCCTGGAGGATGTCCGCGAAGTTTCCGAGCGCGTTTGCTCGGAGGAACTGGTTCTGCTGATACATGAGGTAGCCGTTGAGCACCTTGGAATAGCCGGTCGCAAAGTGGTTGTGCCAGAAGAGGGTCATCCTCTCCTCGAGGGGCCTGGTCGTGAGGGCCATCTTCTGAAGCCACCAGTCGGCGAGGATATAGAGCTCGTTCGGGACCGTCCTCCCGGAGTAGGCCAGGCGGATGGCCGGGGGAGGGAGCGAGCTCTCGGGCGTCGAGCTGTAGTTTAGGAGCGAGCTCACGGCTCGGTCGAACCCCATGCTCTCGTAGGCTTCCAGCCGCTCGGGCGGCTCCCCAAAGCTCGCTCGGCGAAGGAGGTGAGGGACGCGGAGGTCCTCCTTGATCGAGCTGCGTCCCGAGGCGGGGAGGACGGCTGCGGACGCGAGCTTCACGAGGTCCCCGCTGAGGTAGCCGGCCGCGGCGGCCCCGGCTGTCAGCGCCGCCCCAATCTGCAGGAACTTCCTCCTATCCATGGTATCCACTCTGGCCTTAGGTCTTCGCGGGCTCGACGACGGCGGGGGGCGATGGCAGGTTCGCGAACTTGTAGACCGCGACAACGTAGACGACGAATATCGGGATGAGCAGGAGGTTCTGGAGGCTGGTCGGCGAGGTCAGCAAGGAAAAGGCCGTCGGGGTCGGCTGGGTCAGCCTCCTCGATAGAGGGACGAGCAGCAGACCGCTATACCTCAGCCCGACCTCAACCCACCACAGGGTCCCGAAGGCGAGCAGGAGGGAGGACACCACGACCTTCATGTTGGCCTGCTTGACCTTCCTCACCTGGTTTCTGAGGAGGAAGGTGGCCACGATGACTACGATGATTCCTGCCCCCATCCCGAGGGTGGTCGAGTCGAAGTCGAGGGGGAGGAGCCCGACGAGGACTATAGACGCCTCGAAGGCCTCTATCGCGCCCACCGAGAAGCCCGTGACGAATAGGTCCTTTTCAAAGTGGTAGCTAGCGACCTTGCCCTTCCTCGCGTTCAAGACCGCGCGCCTCGCGCTCTTGACGAGCCTCTGACCAAAGTATAGCATGAGGGCCCCTCCTACAAGCTTGACGTCGTAGATTGGGAGGCGGGAGAACTCGGTCCCTATGATGAAGAGCGGGACGAAGACCATCGTGACCCCGAGCGCGACCGAGAGGAACGCTGCGGGACGCTTCGAGTCGCCGTAGAGGGCCAGGCCAACCGCGGCAGCCTCGACGATCTCAAGGATTGTTATCCCGAGAGCCCCGAGAAATATCGATGGGTCCAACTAGGTCCTGTGGTTAGCTCATGCCGGCCTGAGTTAAAAGCTCTGAAGACGTGTCGCTCAAGAGCGTGGCGACGGACCGGAGTAACCTCGAAAGACCTCCAGCATCACGTCGGACGGCGGGACACCCATCCCCGAAAGGAGGCGCTGCATCTCGAAGACCATCTCAGGCTTGCCGCAGACGTAGTAGACTGGCAGCTCCAAGCCCTCCGTGACGTCGCATAGGTGGCGCTCGCCAATCCTTCCTTTGGAGCCCGCCCATCCCCGAGGGGTCTCTCCCGAGAGGGTCTGGAACACTTGGAAGTTGGGGTTGCGCTTTGCAAGCTCGTCGAGCTCCGCTTGGAATGCCACTTCTTTGTGAGAGTGGTTGCTGTAGACGAGCCTCACGGGGATCCGTAGACCCTTGTCTGAGGCATACTCCGCCATGCCTTTCAGGGGAGTTATGCCAATTCCTCCGGCGAGGAGGACGGCGGGCCTGTCTTCCTGGAGGAGGAACCTGCCGAACGGGCCCTGCAGGCTGACCCGGTCTCCAGGCTTTAGGGATGCGAACGCCCGCTTGAAGGACGACGAAGATTGGCGGACCGCATACTCGAGGTCGGGGCGCGTAGGCGAGGTGGCTATCGACATCGGACGGGTGTCCTCGCCTTCGTCGGTCTTGAGCGAGAGGAACGTGAACTGGGTCGGGAGGAAGGAGAAGCCTTGAGGCTTGCGGATCGTTATCCCGAGAGTGTGAGGCGTGAGCCGGCGTGATGAGATGACGGTCGTCGAGAACGGCGGACCGCCCCAAGGGACTGGCAATCTTTCTCCAGCTTGTGACTCACCCGCCGGTATATCTTGACGGGGTTACGAGATATCCAGTCAAGCGACCCAAAGCCATAGTCTATGGAAGCGCGGTGACGTGCGTGAAGCGAACCGCGCAGGTCGCCGCAGCCATAGCGATCGTGCTCCTTCTTGTCGCGGTGGTCTACATCGCGGACCCGCAGCTCCTCGGGATGAAGGGCAGCGGCTCGAGCTCGGGCGGGTCGTCTGCCACCGTTTCTGAAGGCGCGACGCTGACCGCCTCCACGCAGGGGGGCGGAGGCCAAAGCGCAGGCGTCTCCGTGGGAGCGTCCGCGACCGCCAGCACCCAAAGCTCGACCGCGTAGGCCGGCCAGGCTAGGACGCTTCTACGAGCTCGTTGAGGATCTTCTCTGGGTCCTTTGCCTTTGTGAAGGCTGAGGAGACGCCCCAGCCGTCGGCTCCGAGCTCCAAAGACTTTCTCACGTCGCCGGCGTTGCTTATTCCGGCCCCGACCAGCCTCCTGATCCGGGGGTTCATCTTGTTGACGAAGTTGGTGACGTGCTCCGGCTTGGCGGTCGAGACAGAGATCCCCGTCCCGACGAGCTCCGGCGGCTCGTAGGCTATCATCTCTGGGGAAAAGTCCGCTATCTTCACGGCCTGCTGGACGCTGTCGGCGAAGACCAGGCTCATCAGCCCGTGGGCCTTTGCAGCGCTGACCCTCCTGCCGGTCTCCTCTATCGTGAGCCTCTTCTCAGAGTGGTTGAGGAGCGTCCCGACGGCCCCCGCCTGCTTGACCGCGAGCGGCGAGGTCGACCCCGTGTACTTGCCGGTCATGTCGTCGATATGCTGGGCGAATATGGGCGTGTAGGGGGAGGCCTCCCTCGAGATGCGGTAGATGTCAGCGGTCTGGGGCGAGATGATTATCCTCTTTCCGTGCTTCATCGCCACGCTCCTGCAGATGCGCGCGAGCTTGACGGCCTTTTCTCCCGTGGCCTCCTCGTAGGTCTTGAAGTTGATCAGGATTATCGGTAGACGTTCAAGTAGCGGGTCACGTGCGACGTTGCTCAAAGTGTGTAGTTCGGGAATCGGCCTGAAATATGACCGCTAAATGCTTTGAGGAGACTGTTCGAGTTTCGACGGCGTTCTCAGGTCCCCGACCGAGGCCTGAAGCGGGCTAGGCGCCAGGAGAGCCGGTCACAGTGAAGAAGACAACGTTTGAGGTGGCCGTGCTGTTGTCGGCGAAGGTGACGGTCGCGTAGATGTTGTGGGGCCCGTTGGTCACAAGTACGCTCTGACCTGCCCCTCCAAAGTCTTCGTAGTACGTGTGCCCGCTCGCGGTAACGTTCCATGGGTTGGTGTTCTGTGGATTGCCGTCTAGCGTGGTCCCGATCGCGACGGGCGTCAGGGAGCTCGGGACGCTCACCGCTATCGTGATGTCTTGGCCGTAGTTGTAGAGCACATGCGTCCCCGTTCCTCCGCCGCTGCATTGACCTAGAGCGGTGACCTTGCCCGTCTGGCCCACGAGGACGGGCCCTGAGACTATCGTGATGGTCTGGCTCGTGCTAGTACCCGAGCACGTCGACGTCGTCGTGCTCGTCGAGTGGGTGCTCGAGCTTGTGACGCTCGTCGAGCCTGTCGTCGTGCTCGTCGTGGTCCCACCAGAGGAAAGGGAGAAGGCGGCGACGACCGCGACCACGATGACGACGGCGACGACGATGCTCGCGTAAAGTGGTTTCCAGTTGCGAGAAGCCTGCGGCGCTGCCACGTCCGTCTCCTCCACTTGTTGCAGCTCTGTTTTATTTAATCTTGAAGGGGTTACCTGGCGGCGCTTCGCGGGGTCACTTTGGGTTCTGCTCGACCACACGCGCCACCACGTAGGTCCTGACCAGCGTGGTCCCGGCCGAGAGCATCACAAACCCAATCACCGCGGAGAGGAGGGCCGCGACCACGGCCTGGGCCGGCGGGGAGATTAGGGTGACCGAGGCCAGGAAGAAGTAGACCGAGACGGCGATGAGGGCGACCCCCACCCAGAGCGATGCCGCGGCGAACCTGCGCGGGGCGGTGCTCGTTGCCATGGCTACGCTTCAGTTCTCCCTTGCGACTGCCTCCGGCTATAAAGAGTCAGAACCAAGGAATCATCCCCAGAGCAGCTTGACGAGCTGACGTATGTAGTCCTGGGACTGGGCGAATAGGATGTCGGCCCTCACGATCCCGTTCTGGAAGGCGCTCTCGAGGAGCGCTTCGGTGGGCGTAGGGGACGGAGGCTGGAGCGTGAGGGTCGAGACGAGGTCCTTGGCTATCTGCGCGCCCGGCGAGAAGGCTATCACGGCTATCGCGATCCCGCTCGTGTATGCTATCGTGAGGACGGCCCAGGAGATGCCTCGCGTGGGCCTGTATCGGGATATCTTTCGGACCGACTTTAGCGTCGGGTCTATCTCCGCGAGGAGCTCCTTCTTGGCGTCGGCCCGGGTCAGAGTAAAGTGGAGGATGACCGGCTCGACGAACTGGCGCAGGACCCATATCGCCGCTCCGGCGACGAAGAGGGTGGTGAAGACGAGCCCGATCCTGGTCTGAAGGTAGATCTGGGCGAGGCTAGAGAGGGGCTGGGGAAGGTGCGCCGCCTGGGCGCCGAACGCGGCGACCACCGCCTCGACGACGAGGACCAGCCCCAGGGCGGATCCGAGGGGCACCGCGGACTCGAGGGCGATCCCTAGGACGTTGTAGGCCGGAGGGCCCGTGGAGACGACGTCCGGGCGTCGTCCCGCGAGCAACTTGAGCCCTCTCGCGTAGTTGAAGCCCGCCAGCGCGAGGAAGGTCGCGGCGATCACGACGACCACCGTGTCGGGTAGGTTCAGGGAGATTCCGAGGAGCTGGATCCCGTTCGAGACGCTCACGCCGATGAAGAAGGTCCCCACCAGCATCGTCACCAGGAGGGAGGGCCGGAAGGAGACGACCGCGTAGGCCCCGCCCAGGAGGACGAGGAACGGGAGGGCCTCCCCGAGGGTCGAGACGAGCCCGCCGACGCCGCTCGCGCTGGTCACGAGCCCTGTGGTCGCGATCGCCAGAGAGAAGAATATCGAGAGCGCAAGCGCGGGAAAGACGAGGGCGTAGTACGCGAGGGCGTCCCTCGTGAGGTATCCGTCTATCCGGGAGCTCCTCTCATCTGCCAAGCCTAGGAGCCTCCCATCCTCCTCAGCTGCTCGACCTGCAGGACGAGCTTGGGGAACAGGTCGTCAGGCCCGACGTCGACGACGGGCACGCCTAGGGCGAAGGCCTGGTTGAGGAGCTTCTTGCGCGTCTTCATCTGGTGCGAGGTGCGAATCGAGTAGATCGTCTTGTCGAGGCCCTCGAGCCCGTGGGCTTCGAAGAGGGGCGAATAGGGAGAGACCACGATGACCTCGTGGTTCGACTCGATGAGGAACCTCAGCGGCTGGAGGTCGCTTTCGAGGTCGAGGTCGGTTATCACGAAGAAGAGAGTCCTCCCCTTGACCCCGCCGGCGGCGAGGCATCTCTTCACGGCGTTCTTCAGCGAGTCGGCCCCCGACTCGGTCGGGCTGAGGCGGCCCAGCTCCCTCACGAGCCTGTTGGTCTGGGCCTCCCCCCTCGCGAGAGGAATGACGCTGGCCGGCTTGTCTCCCTGCATCACCGTCAGCCCGATGAAGTCCCCCCTCTTGGAGAGGTACGAGACGAGCGAGGCGACCGCCCTCGCCGCGTAGTCGAGCTTGGTCCTTCCTGCCTCGCCGTAGCCCATGCTCTCGGTCGAGTCGAGGAGGACCATCACGTTGAGCTGGGTCTCCGCGTAGAGCTCCCGGACCATCAGGCGGTTGGTCTTGGCCGTCGCGTGCCACTCTATCCGCTTGTAGGGGTCGCCCGGCTCGTACCGCCTTATGTCCGCGAACTCCAGGCCCTCGCCCTTCCTCCGCGAGGCCACGCTCCCCCCGTACGTGGACATGGCGACCGCGGTGAGGACTCCGCGGGAGATCTCCCTGGCGGTGGGGGTGACCGCGACGGCGCTCGGGAGGCCCTCGTCGATGGTCCTCTCGTAGAAGAAGAGGCCGGCGATGTCCCTCGTGACGAGCCTGAGGGGGCCAAAGGAGTTGGCCCCGACCGAGGTCGGCTTGACCCTGTACTTCACTTCGGACGAGCCCTTCGCCGGGACGTTGATGACGCCGGAGTTCGATCCGGACTTTAGCCTGAAGAATGGAGGGTAGGAGTCGAGGAGCTCCAGGGGGAGGCGGACGAAGGTCCTGTTGACGAACCCCAGGCTCACCTCGAGGTTGGACGACTCTCCTATGCGGGGCGGGAACCTCCTCGCGATCTCCAGCTTGTCGAGGGCCTTGACCTTGATCTGGAGGATGAGCTTCGAGGCGTAGTAGAAGAGGAACAGGCCCACGCCGGCGTAGAGGAGGAAGGCCTGGGAGGCGAGCGCGCCGACTATCCCCAGCGCGATAAGCATCGCCGAGAGGAGTAGGAGGGTGCTCCCCCTCGTGGTCCGCTTGAAGCTCATGTCAGGGCGCCTTCGTGGACTGGACGACCTGGTTGACTATCGTCGCCTGTGTGACACCGTCGAGAACCGCGTCCTGGCGGAGTACGAGCCTGTGGGAGAGCACGAAGGGGGCGACCCTCTTGACGTCGTCCGGGATGACGTAGCCGCGCCCCTCGACGGCGGCCATCCCGCATGAGCTTGTGAGCAGGGAGGTGGCGGCCCTCGGCGACCCGCCCAGCTTTACCGCAGGGTTGGACCTCGTTGACTCGACGATGTCCGCGATGTAGCCGCGGATGGAGTCGTCGACGTTGACGCTCCAGATCGCGGAGGGGACCAGGCCCTGGAGGGTCTTCTCGTCGGTCACCGCCCTCACCTTGGTCTCCATTATCCCCCGGAGGTTCTTGAGTACCTGGATCGTCTCGGCCCTGGTTGGATAGCCTATCTCCACCCGCATCAGGAAGCGGTCTATCTGGGCCTCTGGGAGCGGATAGGTACCCTCGAACTCTATGGGGTTCTGGGTCGCCAGGACGATGAAAGGAGAAGGGAGCGGGATCGTGGTCCCCTCGATGGTCACCTGGCGCTCCTGCATCGCCTCGAGGAGGGCGGACTGGGTCTTCGGCGAGGCCCGGTTTATCTCGTCGGCGAGGATGATGTTCCCGAATATCGGCCCCTGCCTGATGCGAAAGTCGGAGGCCTTCTGGTCGAAGACGTACGTCCCCACGATGTCGGAGGGGAGCAGGTCGGGCGTGAACTGGAGGCGGTCGAACTTGAGGCCCAGCGCGCCCGCTAGGGCCTTCGCCATGCTGGTCTTGGCGACCCCGGGGACGCCCTCGAGCAGGACGTGCCCCCCCGCGAAGAGGCAGGCCTCGATGAGCTTCAGCTCCTGGGTCTTGCCGACGATGACCTTGGAGACCTCAGCGAGGATCTTGTCGGAGAGGGCCTTGACCTGTGCGGGCTGGGTCGAGCTCATGCCCTGGCCTCCACCGCCATCCTCCTCTTTGCGGCGTCCTCGCCGGTCATCGTGACCCCTATCGTGTCGAGGAAGGCCTGCGCCTCTCGGGTGGTCTTGGCCGTCAAGGCCCTCCAGCGGACCACAGGCGGGAAGAGGAACCTCGTCTTGCCGGCGGCGTAGTCGTGGAACTTTGTCAACGTCACGAAGAGCTTCTTCGCCTCGATGGCCCTCTCGGTCCCGAGCTTGGCCGCGAGGTCCCTCCCTTTCACCGTCGAGATCCCCTTCCCGAACTCCTCGAGGACGATCGAGTCGATGAGCTCGTAGAGCTGGGCGAGGGTGGCGACATAGCCTCCCTTGGAGCGCGCGGTGGCGAGAAAGTCTGTCCTTTCCCTCGACTCGGCCACCACGGCCTTCTCGACGCTCACCTGCTTCTGGTCGTCGCGGCCCCTCTTCTCCGGTGCGAACCACCTTGTGACGGCCCCGTAGACGGAGAAGAGGACGATTGCCGCGACTATGGCGCTTGCGAAGCCCGGCGAGACGTCGAGCCCGAAGCCGGAGAGGAACCCGCTGACCTCGGATGGGAAGCCAGAGTAGAGCCCGTTGAGGCCCGAGAGCGACTGCTCCAGCGAGTAGGCGACGAACGGCCCGATGGGGAACCCTTCCTTCAGACTGGGCGCTAGAGGCTTCGCGACCGCGTACTGAGAGACGTCGAGGAGGATTGGCACACTCTTGTCGGGGTCGACGTAGCGCACCATCGCCGAGACGAAGGCCTTCTCGTTTACCCCGCCCTGGGTGTAGTTGAGGAGGTAGTTTGTGAAGGGCCCGGAGTCGCCGATCACCACTGCCCTGCCCCCTGCGGGGTCGTTTCCTGCTGCGACCACGGTCCTCGGGGCTAGGGTCGCGTTCCCGAGGTCGTACGACGAGGCCGAACTTTGGGCGACGGGATGGAGGAAGGAGTCGGTGAGCGAAATGGGGGAGGCTATGTCGATTACGCCTGAAGCCGTCGCCCCCGGCCCGAGATTTAGGTCGACGGGGAAGACCTCCCTGTTTTGGAACGTCGACGACGGGTCGACGACTGGATACCCGGAGGCAGACAATCCGAAGCTGGCCAAGAGGGCCGTGTTAGTAGTGTTCCCCTCGGCAATTAGAACGGAGACCCTCCCAGAACCAAAGGCGGAGGAAATCGCGCTCACTTCCGTGTCGTTGAGCTGATGGTCGGCACCGACGAGTATGTAGACGACCCTGGTGTCACCCTGAACGGTTCTCAGCACCTGCTGGGAGCTCGTCGCGGTCGTCACCTTGTACCCCTGCTGCTGGAGGTAAGCAAGGAACATCGAGGTACCCGAGGCCGAGGTGTCGCTCGGGGCGGTCCCACCGTCGCCGGCCGGGGAGCCCGAGAGCCCGATGGTGGACGGAGAGTAAATGACCGCCACCAGGGCGACGACGCCCATTATTGACAGGAAATTCCGGAGCTTCATCTGCTCTTCTCCATCGAGGAGAAGGAGGAGGCCGCAAGAGAGGCGTCGGAGCCGCTAACCTCTTCGCCGGAGAACTTGGCCCTCTCGTAGAGGCCGGAAATCGTGGACATGTGAGGGTTCTCGGGCTCCGGCTCGCACTTGGTCGAGAACTCCCGGTGGGTCTCCCACTCGAGCTTGGGGACTCCGCGCCTCCCCATGAGCGCGACGGCGCGCCCGAAGTAGTACTCAATCTTCGACTTCGGGTCGCCGGGGACCGGGCCGGCGGTTTCAGGTGACGCGGCGGACCGCCTCAAGAACGGGATGGACGGGAGCCTCCCCGACCCCGCTACCTTGGCTATCCTGCCCCGCGAGTAGTAGAGGCCCACCGCTGCCGCCACGAGGACCATCGGCAAGATGAAGGCGTCGAGCGGGACGTTCGGGACGCCCGCCGAGATGCCTCTGACCCCGAGCGAGGGGGCGCCCACCGACGGGACCGACATCCCGGAAAAGCCGGAGACCCCGGGCAGTGACACGGGGGCCGTCCCCAGGCTTCCTCCCGCCCCGGTGAAGGCGCTCTGGCTGAAGAGGGTGGAGTTCTGGAGGAGCTCGCTGGCGAGCGTGGAGTTGGCGTACTGCATCAGGCTGGCGAGGCTCGCCATGTCGGACGAGAGCCGCTGCGGCGACTCGCCCGAGTTGGACGCGGCGCTCAGCTGGCTCTCGAGCGTGCTGCCGTCGACCGAGGCCCCGTTGTCTCCCACGGAGAGGCTCTGCAGGAGGGCGTTGAGGGATGGAGGGACGCTCCCGGGGTCGCTCGAGGAGAGGCCCTGCAAGGTGCCGAGCGTCGAGGCCGCTGCCGAGTAATTCCCCGCGCTCATCTGCGACTGGAACTGGGAGAGGAGCTGCTGGAGCTGGCCAGTGGCCTGCCCTTGCGACAGGGCGGTGATGGCAGAGTTCAGCTGCTGGGCCGACAGCGTCGGGACCTGGCCGAGCTGGCCTCCGTTCGAGTCGTCAGCCGCATGGACGGGGACCGATGAAAACGTCAGTGAAACAAGGACGAAAATGGCTGCGAGCGCGGCGACACGGGCCCCAAAGACACCGGACGCCAATGGGCCGGATTCGAGTCCGGATTCATATAACCTTGCTCGATTACAGGTCTATCTTCTGGCTTCCGAGCTAGCGCAAGGCCTGCTCGAGGTCTGCCTGGAGGTCCTCGACGTCTTCGAGGCCCAGTGCGAGCCTGAGGAGGTTGTCGCTGATTCCGAGCTCCTTGCGGACCGCCGGCGCGAGGGTCTTCGAGGCGCTCGTCGTCGG
>Ga0335078_10004886_pt1 | contig 19840 bp, 21 predicted proteins | sample Lox_Sample_32_FD_206711 | JGI IMG/M metagenome (GOLD analysis project Ga0335078, IMG submission 206711) | Soil microbial communities from Loxahatchee National Wildlife Refuge, Florida, United States - Lox_Sample_3.2 | ecosystem: Environmental > Terrestrial > Soil > Wetlands | place: USA... | reverse complement strand
CCGGCGCGCCGAGCGGAAGCTCGGCGGCGGCCCGGAAGGGCCGGCCCCACGAACGCGTTTTCAATGGAGCGGAGGTTCCAGTGCGTCTTCAATGGAGTGGACGCCGCGATCACGGCGCCAGTCCACGCACTCGCGGCTCAACGGTTGAAATCAATCCGGGATAATCGCGGAGGCCTTTTGTTCTCCAGCCAGGTGAAACAACGCCTTGTCGAACGTCACCAGTGTGGCATGGCTGTGCTTGGCAAACGCTAGCAAATAGCAGTCCCCGATCCACTTCGAGGCTGCCTTGCCCGCGAACGGTGCGGTCGCTTCACGAAGGGCGGCATCCAGATCGCGCGGCTCCGGATAGAAGTCGACTCGCGGGTCTGCCAGCCAGCGGTCATACACGGCCCACGCTTTGCGCAACGTGAGCGTTTGTTCTCCCATGACCGACCGATTCGCCAGGAGCCGCAGCAATCCTATCTGTGTGTAGCGGGAAAAAATCAACCGTGCACCTTGTGGCACTACTTCCAGCCAGTTCCAGGCTTGTCTTTGATGAACGTGCCCCGCCACGGAAAGCGCGAGCCAGACGTTCAGGTCAGGAAAAAACGAAGTCATGAGGGTTCTCGTCACCCGGGAAATTCGGGCCAAGCCGGCCCGAGCCGGTAACGAGGGGCCCCGTCACGTACTTGCCTTTTCTCGATTCGCTGTACACTTGCTCGAGAGCGAATACAATCAAAGAGCGAATCGAAGTGCCCGAGCGCGCGGCCCGATTACGCAGCCTCTCATGCAAGGGGTCCGGGATATCTACGGTCGTTCGAACTGCCATGACATTATTATGTCACATCCGACACGGATCTGTCCCGGCAGGATCTCACAGCACCATCAATTCAAAAAGAACTTCACTCCCACAAACGGGCCGCCGAACAGCTCCTTCATGTAGAAATCCGAGTGCGTGGACGTCTTGAAGTAATACAGTTTCGCGCCGACTTGGAACTCCAGCTTGGAGATCCGGTACCCAATCGACGAGTCGACATCACCAATCGCTCCGTGATGCGGAATGAGGAAGCCCGACGCATCCGCGTCAAACCGGAGGTTCTTCGAAAGATAATAGCTAACCCCCATCCCGATGGTCGGTAGCACTACGGTCTTCGAGCCACCCGCCGGAATCGTTGCCGTGGTGCTCAAAGGAGCGTTGAAATTCGCCTCGATGCGGGTCACTTGCGCTTGCCACAGTGTCTTCACGCGGATTTTCCGGCTTCCGATGGGGAACGGCCACGAGACAAATTCGTAGGAGATCTTCGCGCTGCGCACGCGATAGTTGGTATAGACATAATCTCCCGCGGAGAACGGGATGCTCCAGAAGTTCAAGTCGACCGGCGCCGTGAAGTTCCCGGCAGCCTTGGTGTCGAAATAGATGATGCGCAGAGCGTTGTGCCCGCCAGCCGGCAAACTCACATCCGCCCCGCGACCGAACCGGGCCTCGCCAGGCATGCGGACATGCGACCCCTCCGTCGATGCCTGCAGCGTGCCCGAATCAAAAACCGGCTGCCCGGTAAGACCCCATCCCCACAAGCCAATGGAGATCGCCCCTTCATCCGGCATTTTCACGTCGACCGGCCGGGGCGGCAGCGGCGGCGGCGATGGGGGCTTGGGAGCTTGCGGGGCTGGCGCTGGCGGCGCCTGCTCCGCCGGCGGCTGTTCCTGCGCCCATCCCGGCGAAATCCAGCAAACGAGCAGGCAGACACAGTACCAGCGGCGCAGAATATGCTTCACGTATCCCTCGTCGAAATTCGTGTTACCGGGCGCCCTGGTCGCTGGCCAGCCCCTCGTGGGGATCCCGCGGCCAAGCATCCGGCTCTTCCAATTTGTTTGGTGCTCCTCTATTGTGCCTCAACCGCAGGCCGGATAACTGATCGAACCCCGCAAAAGGGGGAGCGTCCCCTCCATTCCCCAAAAGCAATCCGCCGAGCGCTTCGATGGCACGGAACCCACTGATTTACCATGACATGGCCTCATCGTCGGGCGGCCATGCGAATTCTGACGGAAGAAACGGGTGATCCGTTGCGTCTCATTTATATGGATTTGCATGTGGGGCCAATACCCACAAAAAAGACCTGAAACATCCGAATATCCCCACCAGGGTTCGGAGCTATAATGAAGTTTAAATTCAGAGGGATATGGGAGCAGGTATGAGACGATACGGCAAGTTTATCGCGCTGATCACCGTCGTCGTTGGCACGCTGGTGGTTCTGGCGGTCGCCGGCATGAGGGATAACAAGACCTACTACAAGACCATCAGTGAATTGGGTCAAATGGGCGACCAGGCCTACGCGCAGCGCATCCGCGTGGGCGGCGATGTGGAGGCCGGCTCTATTAAACATGTGGGTAGCGAAGTCCAGTTCGTGCTGACGCAGGACAAACTTCGGCTGAAAGTTGTGTACGACGGCAGCGACCCGCTTCCGGACACATTCAAGGACGGCTCCCAGGCCCTGGCCGACGGCCGTTTAAACAAGGACGGCGTATTTCGCACGAAGCAGATCCAAGCCAAATGCGCGTCGAAGTACGAGGCTAAGGTGCCGCAGGGAACGCCGGCCGTCAACAAAAGCAACATCTGAGTAATCGCTGAGGGATTCTTCGCAAGGCATGGCCTTGCACCACAAGTAGAGAGGGGACATGGAAAATCTGGGTTCGCTGGCAATTCTGCTGGCCTTCTGCGCCGCGATTTATGCGGCCGCGGCTTCCGTCGTCGGACGGATCAAACACAAGCCCTTCCTGGTGATCAGCGGCGAACGCGCGATTTATTCGATCTGGATTTTGATCACGCTGGCATCGGGCATCCTGGTCTACGCGATCATGACGGGCGATTTCCGGTATGCCTACGTCGCCGAGCACAGCAACAAAGCTATGCCGCTGCTCTACAAGTTCACCGCGTGGTGGGGCGGGCAGGAAGGCTCGCTGTTGCTGTGGAGCTGGCTGCTTTCGACGTACGCGGCCGTGGTCACGTTCACCAACCGGCGCAAGCACCGCGACTTCATGCCCTACGTCATCGGCGTGCTGGCTACAGTGCAGACCTTCTTCCTGCTCCTGAACAACTTCATCGCCAATCCCTTCCAGATGCTGGCGCAGGATAAGCTGATCGTCTCCGTGCAGGATGGCAACGGCCTGAGCCCCTTGCTGCAATATCCCGCCATGGCGATCCATCCGCCGATGCTGTATCTCGGCTATGTGGGGTTTGCGGTGCCGTTTGCATTCGCCATTGGTTCCCTGATTACGCGGCAGCCGGGCGAGGGCTGGATCCACACCACGCGCCGCTGGACGCTCGTTACGTGGCTCTTCCAGAGCTGCGGCATCATGCTGGGCGCGGCCTGGGCGTATCACGTGCTCGGCTGGGGCGGCTACTGGGGATGGGACCCGGTAGAGAATGCTTCGCTGCTCCCCTGGCTCAGCGGCACGGCGTTTTTGCACTCCGTGATGATGCAGGAGAAGAAGGGCATGATGAAGGTGTGGAACATCGTGCTCGTCTCGGCGACATTCTTCCTGTGCATCCTCGGAACTTTTCTGACGCGATCGGGCGTGGTGCAATCGGTCCACGCGTTCGCCCGCTCCGATATCGGGAAGTACTTCGTCAGCTTCCTGGCGCTGGGCATCGCGGCTACCGTTTTTCTAATCCTCGACCGGCTGGATTATCTCAAGAGCGAATCGCAATTGGAGAGCGTCGTCTCACGCGAATCGAGCTTCCTGTTTAACAACCTGATCCTCCTTGCGAGCTGTTTTGCGGTGTTGTGGGGCACGCTGTTCCCGGTGATTTCCGAAGCCGTCACCGGCGACAAGATCTCGCTGGATGCCGATTGGTACAACCGGCTGATGGTGCCGATCGGATTGTTCCTGCTGTTCCTCACGGGCGTGGGCCCGCTGTTCGCATGGCGCAAAACGTCGGTGGAGAGCCTGCGGCGCAATTTCCAATATCCAGGTATCGCGGCGGTGGTGCTGGTGGGAGCGCTGGTTGCGGCAGGTGTGCGCCACTTCTATGCGCTGATCTCCTTCGGTTTTTGCCTGTTCGTGGCGCTAACCGTGCTGAGCGAGTTTTATAAGGGCGGCAAGTCCATCGCCGCCAAGAACAACATGAACCTGGTGCGCGCCATGGTCGAGCTGACGCACCGCAATACACGACGCTACGGCGGTTACCTGGTGCACATGGGCATCGTGCTGATGTTCATTGGCTTCACCGGGCACGCCTTCAATCAGAACGACGTGAAGGAGCTGTCCAACGGCGACTCCATGCAGGTGGGCCGCTACCAACTCCGCATGATCGAACTCCAGCAAGGCGAAACTCCGCTATACGCGTGGGACCGCGCCCGCATGCAGGTTTTCAAAGACGGCAAGGATCTCGGTTTCCTGGAACCGGAGAAGCGTTTTTATTTGGCCAGCAAAGAGGGGACTTCCGAGATCGGCATCCGGCAGCGTCCGAATGAAGATCTCTACCTGAACTTCGCCGGCATGTCCGACGATAACAAGCGCGCGGTGATTCAGGCGTATGTATTCCCGCTGGTCTCGTGGATCTGGGTAGGCGGCCTGGTGCTGATCGGCGGCACGTTCATTTGCCTGGTGCCGAGCAAGGTGAAGATGCAGTACGCGCGAACGGAAGTAGTGGGGATTACGAAGAAACATGCTACGTTGCCGAAGTAAGCAAAACCAGACACAGGCCGGAGGCCTGTGCCGCCAAGTGGCACAGGCATTCTTGCCTGTGTCCGGTTTTGCGCGAATACTGTTCGTGGTGATGTTGTCAGCGATCGCCATCGCGCAAACCGTTTCCGAAAAGCCGAGCAATGACGTACGGCGCGTGGGCGCGCGGCTCCAGTGCCAATGCGGCTGCAAGGACTCGGTCTCCACCTGCAACATGCTGGAATGTTCTTTCTCCAAGCCGGCCAAGGAACGGATCGCGCGCATGCAGGCGGCCGGCTATTCGGATAGCCAGATCATCGACGCCTTCGTGCGCGACTACGGCCAGAAAATCTACCTCGCGCCTCCCAGCGCGTTCGGCTGGATCGTGCCCTATGTCGGGCTCGCTTTGGGTCTGGTGGTGATTTGGGCCTTCGTGAAGAAATATCGGAAGCCCCACGCGATGACCGAATTAGGGCCGATGGAAATCGACGATCCGGCGCTGGAGAAGTACAAAGAACAGATCGAAGAGGATCTGAAGAAGATAGAATGATTTCACCGCGGAGACGCCGAGGCGCAGAGTTTAGGAAAGATGTGGAGTGTCGTGACGCGCGAAGGGACTGTGCTCTCCATTTCGGACACCGCTATTCCTTCTTAGACTCTGCGTCTCCGAGTCTCTGCGGTGAATTGGTGTCTGCGTGATTATTGTTTTGACCTGCCTGCTCGCGATCGCCGTCATCGCGTTCATCCTGGGTGTGAGGCCCAAGGACCTGCCGGAGCCCGAGCCGGTGTCGCCCTTCCACCACCTGGATGACCGTAAGGCCGCGATTTACGAAAATCTGCGCGACTTGCAGTTCGAGTATCGCGTCGGAAAACTGTCCGAGGCCGATTACCAGAGCACCAAGCGCGACCTGCAAAAGGAACTGGCCATGGTTCTGTCGGAAGTCGATAAGCTCAAGGCTCAGCTCGGCGTGAATGGAACCGCGCCGCCCGCCCCTCCGAAGCCTGCGCCGGCCGATGGCACCGTGTGCCCTTGGTGCGGCGCGAAGTTCGAAAAGCCGTTGAAATTCTGCGGCGAGTGCGGCAAGCCGATGGCAAAGGTGGCCAAGCTATGAAGGTGTTTTGCGGAGTGCTACTGTGCACGCTGCCGGGCATGGCGGCTGTAACCGGCACCGTGATCAATCGAACCACGGGGCAGCCGCAGGCCGGCATCACCGTGTCCCTGCTGCGTATGGGACAAGCCGGGCCCGAGCCGGCCGGCGATGTGAAGGCTGATGCGCAGGGCAAATTTTCGCTCGACCAGCGCGTGGAAGGACTTACCTTGCTGCGGGCCACCCTCGACGGCGTGACCTATAACAAAATGCTCCCGCCTGGACAGCCCACTCAAGGAGTCACACTCGACATCTACAACGCGTCCACGCTTCCCGGCGACGCCAAGGTGTCCAAGCACATGCTGTTGTTCCAGCCGCAGGGCAAAGAGGTCGTGGTGAACGAGGCCTACATTGTCACGAACGACGGCAAGACCGCGTGGAACGATCCGGCGGGAGGCACGATTCACTTGTACCTTCCGAAAGGGGCGAGCAAGGTGGAGGTGAACGCCACGCCGCCGGCCGGCATGCCGTTGAAGGCGGCGCCGCAGAAAACCAAGACGCCCGAGGTCTACAAACTCGACTTCGCCATCCGGCCAGGCGAGACGCGTGTCGACATGTCGTACAGCGTGCCGTACACCGAGGGCATGCCGTACGCCGGCAAAATCGTCAGCGGTGATGAGAATACCTATCTGATCGTGCCCGAAGGCATCAGCATGAAGGGCGATCATCTCAGCGACCTGGGCCCCGAGCCGAATACCAAGGCGCACATCTACGGCCTCGAAGGCACGGATTATTCGGTGGTGTTCACCGGCACCGTGGCACCGGCCAATGAAAACGCTCCAGCGGATGCGGATTCCAGCGCGGGCCAGCCCCAGGTGGAGCAGATCATGCCGCGGCTCTACAGCAAGCTGAACCTGATTCTGCCGCTGGCGTTGGGCATTCTGGCGCTGGGCTTCGTGCTGCTCTACCGCGCGCCCGTCAAGGAAACGCATGAGCGCGGTCGCGGTTGAAGGAGTCTGGAAGTATTACGGCGACTTCCCTGCCCTGCGCGACATTCAGCTCCAAGCGCAGTCCGGCTCCTGTCTCGCACTGATCGGACGCAATGGCGCCGGCAAGACCACGTTGCTGCGCATCATCGCGGGCTTTAACCGGCCGGGCAAGGGCAGAATCCTGATCTTCGGCAAAGAGCCGCGCGAAACCGAAACGCGCCGCAACATCGGCTTTATCGGTCACGGGATTTCCGTCTACGACGAGCTTTCGGCGCTCGAAAACCTGACGCTCTACGCCAAGCTCTACGGCCTCGCCGACCCGCGCGGCAAAGCCATGGAGTGGTTGGAAAATACAGGCCTGGAGCGTGTGCGCGATGGCCTCGTCCGCGAATTCTCGCGCGGCATGCGACAGCGGCTGGCGGTCGCCCGCGCCTTCTTGCACAATCCGTCCGTGCTGCTGTTGGATGAGCCCTTCACCGCGCTCGACGATCGCGCCATCGCCGTCTTGCAGCGGCTCTTGCGCGAAGGCTTGGCGCAGGGCAAGACCGTGGTGATGTCGACCCACCAATTGCGGGAAGCTCTGGAACTCTCCACACACGTAGCGCTGTTGAACCGCGGAGCGGTAGCCTATGATGGCCCGTGCACGCCCGAGATGGTGGCCGATCCCGGCCTGGTGTACGCGCGCTACGGCGAGGGTTGATGGCGTTTGCGCGGCTGGTGTTTGTGATCGCGGCCAAAGATTTGCGCGCCGAGCTTCGTACCAAGGAAGCCATCAATGCGTCGGCGGCGTTTGCGCTGGTGATTCTTTTGCTGTTCAGTTTTGCGTTCGATCTCGACCCGGATACCAACCGCGAAATCGCATCCGGCCTTTTGTGGCTGGTGTTCGCTTTCGCCGGCACGCTGCTGCTGAACCGCAGCTTCGCGCGCGAACTGCCCAACGATTGCCTGGACGCGCTGGTGGCGGCGCCGATCTCTGCGGCTGCCTTGTTCCTGGGCAAGGCGCTGGCGAATTACGTCCTGCTCATTGCCATTGAACTGCTTTCCTTGGTGGTCTTCGGCATTTTCTATAATGTGCGGTGGACCGTGCAATTCGGCGAATTGATGCTGGTGCTGGCGCTGGGCACCTGGGCGCTCACCATTATGGGAACCATTTTCAGCGCCTTGACTGTGAATATTCGACTGCGGGAAGTCATGCTGCCGATCCTGATCTATCCATTCATGGTTCCGGCGCTGATGGGCGCGATTCAGTTGACGCTCGACCTGATGGCGGGCAAGCCCATCGGAGGGGAGAAGGTTTCCTGGCTGGAGATGCTGCTGGGCTTCGATGTAATTTACACGGCGGTGACCGTATTCCTGGTGGAGCATGTCCTGGTGGGATGACGTAGGGCAGACCGTCGTTTTTCGCGGTCTGCCGCATGGTGATGAACAATGCGAGATAAGATCCTGTACCTTCTCGGCGCGGCGGCAATCCTGATCGTGGCGCGCAACATCTACGTGATCGCCGGCCTCCCCGGCGAAGAGGCACAAGGAGCCATCTTCAAGATCATCTTCTTCCACGTGCCGCTGGCCATTACCGCGCTCACTTGCGGGACGGTCGCCTGCGTGGCGAGCATCCTGTACCTGGTGAAGAAAGAAATGAAGTACGATGCGCTGGCCGTCTCAGTGACCGAAGTCGGCCTCGCGTTTCTGGCGGGCAACCTGATCACCGGCTCCATCTGGGCGCGCATCATCTGGGGCGTGTGGTGGGCCTGGGACGTGCGGCTCACGTCGGCGTTGGTCTGCTGGATTCTTTACGCTTCGTACCTCATGATTCGCCACGCCGTGGAAGAGCCCACGCAGCGCGCGAAGCTGGCCGCGGTCGTGTCGATCTTCGCGTTCATCGACGTGCCTATTGTGATCTTGTCCATCCGTCTCTTCCGCACGCAGCATCCCGGTCCGGTCTTCTTCTCCTCCAGCGGCAGCTTCCCGCATGATTGGAGCATGATCATGATGTGGAATCTTTTCGCGATGATGATGCTGGGCGCGGTAATGACCATGATCCGCCTGCGGCAGGAAGAGGTGCAGCGCGAGATCGATTCGCTTCGCCGACTGGCGCACGCTTTCTGAGAGGGATTCCATGCACGCACTCCTGCCATTCGTATTAGCCCAAGCGGTGACGCCCGACGACCTAGTCCGTGAGGCTGCACGCCTACAGCGCAATTACGAGCACCTGAGCTACGGCCTGATCGTGGCATGGTTCGTCTTGGTGGTGTATGTGCTGATGATGGTCAGCCGCGAACGCCGCCTGAAGCGCGAGATCGCGAGTTTAAAAGCGATGCTGGAGGAGAGGCCGAAAAAATAAGAGCGGGCTGAGATGCGCCTGCAGCCCATGGGCAAACGCCTCTCCCAACACGATCGCGAAATCGCCGCCATTCGGAAACTCCTCCGTGCCTACGCCGGCATGATGCGCAAGAGTGACGCGAGGCGGAAGCGGTTCTGGTTGAAAATGGAAAGAGCCATGTCCGTACTGCGCAAGGCCCGGTACACTGGCCGAAGGGGCTACGGATCGGCGCCGCCTCAGGGCACAATCCGCTGACTTACCGCTGAAAGAATTCGTCCGTATGCGTCATGAAATCGGGATACGCCCCCGCGCCGAGTTCGTGCATGTCCAGACCCTGCCGCTCCCCCTCTTGCGACACGCGATGCGGCAGCCAACGGTTGAGCAGCCAATTTAACCCGTACGTAAGCGGCAGGACGAATCCGATCAGAGTCGCCACACCGATTACTTGCGCCAACCCCTGACCGGCGCCGCTGAGCGAAGTCAGACGCGCCGGATCGTCCGCCGTATTCAAAACCGGCGCGGGAAATCGTTCGAACAAACCCAGCGCCAGAATGCCCCAGATCCCCCCGATCGCGTGCACCGAGATGGCGCCGCCGGGGTCGTCGATGCTCAGCCGCAGTTCCAGGGTCTCGATGGCGAAGGGAACCAGCAGGCCGGCAATCAGGCCGATCAACGCGGCCGCCGCCGGAGGAACAAACGCGCAGCCGGCGCTGCTGGCCGCGAGCCCGGCGACCCAGCCGTTGGCTGCCAGGGAAGCATCCGGTTTGCCGAAACGCACGCGCGTCACCAGTACGGTCATCAGTGCGGCAGATCCGGCAGCGAGCGTGGTGTTCAGCGCGACGAGCACGGCGCGGCGCGGCGCCATGCCGGTGAACAACGCCGCGCCAGCCGAGTTTAAGCCAAGCCATCCGGCCCAGGCCATCAGGCACCCAAACAGCACAAAGACGGCGTGGTGACCGGGAATCGCGGTGGGCATGCCCTCGCTGGTGTATTTGCCGCGGCGCGGCCCCATGATCCAGGCCATTGCCAGAGCCGTGAGGCCGCCAACCGTCTGGATGGTGGCCGATCCTCCGGCATCTACAAAACCGTGCCCCAAACCGTAGCTCACACCGAGTTGTGCGAGCCATCCCCCTCCCCACACCCAGTGCGCGAATACCGGGTAGGTGACACCCGCGAGCAAGGCAGCCGACGCGCACAGCGGACCGAGCCGCCAGCGCTCGGCCGCGCTGCCAAGCGGAATGAATGCTGCCAGCACCACGGATAGCATTTGCATCCACACCGTCAAAGATGCGGGCGAGCCGTTCATCTCCACACCCCGGAAGAATGCCGGCTGCGCGGCCAGCCAGTTCCAGTCCCGGCCGCCCAGACGCGCGATGTGCGCGGTGCCGCCACTCACGCCTTGCCAGGCGAAGCCGCAGATAAAGTAGGTCCCGGCAGCCACGCCCACGACGCACAGACACGACATCATCATGTGCCCGGCGTTGCGCGAGCGGCCCAAGCCCGTATGGATGAGAGCCAGGCCGGCAATGGCCAGGGGGATCAGCAAGATCGAGAGCAGGACAAAGACCGCGCCGCTCTCCGAGAGTTCGAGCGTCACTCGCGGCTCCGATACAGAATCCGGTGGGACCAAAACGCCAGCGCCAGTCCCAGGACCTCCACCGCCATGCCGGCTAGCACAAAGGCGGAACGCGCCCCTCCGGCGGGCAGCAGGACCACCGCCGTGAGCACCAGCACCCAGCCTGAGAGAAGCAGCAAGAATCCGGCTATCTTCATGAATCGATATCCGCTACGCGCTAAACATAGCACAACCCGAAGCGGCTCCCGCCGCCCGCCCATCGATTCTTTTTATGGCCGGAATGCCGCCCCAGGCATACAAAACACTTATTTCCGTAATAAGAAATTTCCGTTTCACTTTTGTGTGGCGCGCAGGCAGTATGGATGAAAGCCGGACCACGACCCGTCTAGCTTCCTGGCCCCACGCACGCGGCCGCCCCACCTATTTACCAAGGAGAGAGAACTATGGCGGAAAAAGATGCCGCACCCCAAATGCAAGCCACTTTGGGTCTAACCGGCTTGACCATGAACGCAATGGCGCTAATCGCACCGGGCGCCTTTCTGTGGCTGACGTTCGTCGCGCAAGGCACGGCCGGCAATACGGCCCCCGCTATGTGGATCGGCATCTTCTTCGCGGTGCTTTTGTGCCTGGCCACAGCAGTGTGTTATGCCGAACTTTCGAAGCTCTACCCCGGCACGGGCAGTTCGTACTACTTCGCCGAGCAGTCGTTTTTGAACCACCAAACGGCGTGGCCCTATGCGCGCCTGGCGAAGTTCATTGTTGGTTGGGGCTCGCACCTTTATTACTGGATCTATCCGGGAGTGATGTGCGGCGTCATGGGCGTCTTATGTGGCTACCTGGTGGGAACCTTGTGGCCAAGCACGATGAGCGCATCCAACCCCGGACCGATGTTTATGATGCTCTGCGCGATCTTGACCGCCGTGGTTGTGGGCTATATTGCGTACCGCGGCGTCAACGGCTCGACTTCGGTGAACATCGCCATTAACGTGATCCAGATCAGCGCGCTGCTGGTCTTCTCGGTGATGGCCTTGAGCTACCGCATGAACCACGCCCCGGGGAGCGTGGCGTACCAGTTCGACTCGATGTCCGGCGACGCCTACACGTATCAATTCGCCACCACCAAGCAGACCGTCAACGGCCAATCGACGGACGTCGTCGTCCGTGATGCCAACGGCGTTCCCAAGCCACTGCTGGACGCCGCCGGAAAGCCTGTACCGTTCACCATCAGCTATCCCGAGAAGGACGATCATGGTAACTTCCAGTCGCATCCCACGGCCGGCTCAGTGGTCGGGATCCACAATATAGGCTGGATGTTTGTACAGGCTACGATCGCCATCCTGATTCTGGTCGGATTCGAATCGGTAACCTCCATGGGAGGTGAGGCCAAGAATCCGCATAAGCACATACCCATCGCGGTGATCACCTCGCTGCTGATACAGGGGGTGTTCTGCTACCTGATCGAGTATTTCTGTGCAAACTACTTCCTGAACAGCGGCTATCCCATGACCACCGCGACCGGATCGGCGGCGCCAATCGGCGACATGATGATCGTCGTCGGCAATGCCATTTTCGGGGCCGGCAACGGCCGGACGTTCATGCTGATCGAAGCATTCACCGTCTTTCTGGCGATCATCGGCACCACGCTTTCGTGTATCAATACCGGCGCACGTGTGACTTATGCGATGGGTAAGGACGCCGAATTGCCCGATTCGATGGGGGCTCTTCACAAAGAGAACCTGACTCCGCACCGGGCGATTTGGAGTCTGGTAGTGATCTCCGCGATTTTCGGATGCCTCACCGTTTGCAACTTGTTCGGCGATGCCGGCGCCCTGCCGGATGCCACGATCAAGGCGCTACCGCAAGGCTTCTTTTCCAGCGTTGGCTACCTGTCGCATGATGCCATGGCGGCTTTGCCAAATTCGCTGCTTACCATCACGCTGGCTTCGAACTTCGGCACGTTCCTGCTCTATATGCTGAGCTGCTTCACATGCATTGTCGGCTTCCACAATCACCCGAATTACAAGCCGATTCGCCATCTCATCATTCCCGTCTTCGGATTGCTGGCGAACCTGGCTTGTATGGCGTTCTACCTGATCGGGCCGTTTATGGGCTTCGGCACCAAGCCGGAACCGTTCACGGCCCTGGGCATCGCAGCCGTGTGGGCGATTTACGGCGGCATCTACTTCATTCGCACGACCAAGGCTACGGGGCGGACGACGATCGTCGAGCGCCGCGCCGCGAAGGAGGCAATGGGATAGGATCTTCTTCGAGACAAGCTGGGCGGGCCGTGCTTTATCGGGGTGCGGCTTGCCCGTTTTTTTATAGGGAGCTCTGATGGCGACCCATCGAGCGATTCCAACAGACACCGTGGGTAGTGTTCCCAGCGGTAACGGCCAGCCGCATCATTCCGGGCTCGACGTGGAGTTCGCCCAGATCTCCGACCTGGGACGTGTGCGCGGCCACAACGAAGATTTCCTCGGTTGTTTCCTCCCCAAGACTCCCTCGCAGGCGCATACGCACGGCTGGCTATTTGCCGTAGCCGATGGCGTCGGCGGGCACGATAAAGGCGAGGTCGCCTCGCGTTTGGCCATCGAGACTCTGCTCGCCGGGTTCCCGGACGCGATGGGCGGCGAGCCGCACCCCTCTTTACTACAGCGGCTGATACAGAATGCCAATCTTCGCGTGTACGAGACGGGACGAGCCGATACTCCCGGCGGCACCGCCATGGCCACCACCCTCGTCGCTTGCGCTCTGCGCTATGACCGGGCAGCCATCGCGCACGTGGGCGATTCCCGCTGCTACCTGGTGCGCAGCGGCAACGCCACCCCCCTAACGCGCGACCACACCGTGGTCAACGATCAGGTGCGCCTGGGAATTCTATCGGCCAGAGAAGCGGCGGAGTCGGATCGTCGTCACCTGCTGAGCCGCTCGCTAGGCAACGACCTGTTTGTGGGTGTCGAGACCTCCGAGCACCAGATTCTCGCCGGTGACGTGCTGGTTCTTTGCTCCGACGGTCTCCATGGCTCGCTGCAACCATCCGATATCGCGGGTCTCGTAACTCCGCGCGCCGGCCTCGAAGAGGCAGCCGCAAGGCTGGTCGCTCTTGCAAACGAGCGTGACGGCAACGACAATATAAGCGTCCAGTTGATTCGCGTACGCGCCGTCGAGCGGGTGGGCATGTACCGAGGCAGGCCTTACCGTCTTCGCTAAAACGCCGCTGGATTTTTCCCCCACATGGCTTCGTTCCATCCCGGCGAAATGCTGGATCACTATCGGATCGAAAACCTGGTCGCGCGCAGCGGCATGGCCTCGATCTTCCGGGCCACCGACACGCGCGACGGCAAGCCGGTCGCCATCAAAATCCCGCATCCCGAGATGGAAGCCGACGTGGTGCTCTACGACCGCTTCAAGCGCGAAAAAGAGATCGGCCAGAAACTCAATCATCCGGGCGTGATGAAGGTCTATCCCGACGAGGGCCACAGCCAGATCTACATGGTGATGGAGTGGGTGGAGGGCCGTCTGCTGCGCGAGATTCTGCACGAGGCCAAGAAATTTTCCAAGGAGCGGGCCGTGGACGTGACCCTGCGCATTTGCGACGGGCTCGAATACATCCACAAGAATGGCGTGGTCCACCGCGATCTGAAACCCGAGAACATCATGGTGGACGAGCACGACAACACCAAGCTGATCGATTTCGGCATCGCCGGGCACGAAGGATCGCGCCGCCTCACGTTCGCCAAGCTCTCGCAGGTGATGGGAACGCCCGACTACATCTCGCCCGAGCAGGTGAAGGGGAAGCGCGGCGATGGCCGCAGCGACATCTATGCTCTAGGCGTGATGCTTTATGAAATGCTGACGGGGAAAACGCCGTTCCAGGGCCCCAACGCATTCGCCATCATGAACGAGCGGCTGCTGAACCATCCGGTTCCTCCGCGTCAAGTCGATCCGAGTATCTCGCCCCAATTGCAGGAGATCATTTACCGGGCGCTGGAGCGCGATCCGAAGAATCGCTACCCCACCGCGCACGAATTCGCGTGGGACCTGCAGCATCAGGACCAAGTCGGCGTCGCGGAACGGGCCGAACTGGTCGAATGGAAGAAGCGCAAGTCGGCCTGGCCGCGCAAGCTGGCATTCTACGCCATGCTGGCCATGATCCCGATTGTGGTGTTTGGGCTGTTGATCTGGGTGTCGAAGCACACCTAAGTGTAGTGGGCCAAGGCTTCTGCCTTGCCGCCGGGCTTTGCCCCGCCTCCCGCACCCACCGTGATTCAAGAACGGGCAGAAGCCCGGCGGCGGACCGGATGGCCCGGCCCTACGTGAGAACTTCAGACGGAAAAGCCCGGGGAGTTAGCCCGGGCCTTCCACTACGAAGCTAGAAAGGAGGATCCTTTCTATGATCCTTCTGGTAAAGTTCCGGTCGGTAATCGGCCAGCTTACGGCGCTGATCGTTTGGACTCGTAAGAGCCAGCGGTAAACGCCGTCGGGGGCCAGGAGTAACGCCGCTCCTGGTTCCCCTACCAGCATCTTACCGCAAACCGCGAAATTAGACCATGGCAGGCTCGGAAACTCGCGCCGTCAGCGGCACGAAATCCCGCTTTTCCTCGCCGACATAGATTTGCCGCGGGCGCGCGATCTTTTGCTCGGGATCTTCCAGCATCTCCTGCCATTGCGCCAGCCAGCCCACCGTCCGTGGAATAGCAAACAAAACCGTGAATTGATCTGCGTTGAAGCCCATGGCCTCGTAGATGATGCCCGAATAGAAGTCCACGTTGGGATAGAGCTTCCGCTTGATGAAATACTCATCGGAAAGCGCGACCTTCTCCAGCGCCAGCGCCGTGTCGATCTTCGGATTGCGCCCGGTCACGTGGAACACCTCTTCGGCCACCCGCTTGATGATACGCGCGCGGGGGTCGTAGTTTTTGTAAACGCGGTGCCCGAAGCCCATCAGCTTGCGCTTGCCTTCCTTCACCTGTTCGATGAAACCGGGGATGTTCTCGTCTGAACCGATCTCCGCCAGCATACGCAGCACTTCTTCGTTGGCGCCGCCGTGCAGCGGCCCGGACAGCGCGGCTACGGCCGCCGCCGTGGTGGCATAGGGATCGGCATTGGAACTGCCCACCTGGCGCATGGTGCTGGTGCTGCAGTTCTGCTCGTGATCGGCGTGCAGGATGAACAACACTTCGAGCGCCCGCGCCAGCACCGGATTGGCCACGAATTTGGGCTCCGTCATGCGCCAAAGCATGTTCATGTAGTTCTGCGTGTAGCTCAGCTCCGGATCGGGATAGACGTACGGCAAACCGAGGCGATGGCGATAGGCAGAGGCCGCGAGAGTCGGCATCTTGCCGATCAGCCGCAGAATCTGGCGTCGCCGGACCTTCGGGTCGCGGGGATGGTGCGATTCCGGATAGAACGTGGAAAGCGCGGCCACGGTGCTGATCAGGATCCCCATGGGATGCGCGTCATGGTGAAAGCCGTCCATGAACTTCTTGACGTTTTCGTGGATCATGGTGTGGCGCGCGATCTCGTGTTCCCAGGTCTGCAGCTCGTCCATCGTGGGCAGCTCCCCATTCAGCAGGAGGTACGCCACTTCGAGATAGGTGCAGGTTTCCGCGAGCTGCTCAATCGGATAGCCGCGGTACCGCAGGATGCCTTTGTCGCCGTCCAGAAACGTAACCGCGCTGCGGCATGACGCCGTGTTCATGAAAGCGGGATCGTAACTCATGAGTCCGAAATCGTCGGGCCCGTTCTTGATCTGCCGCAAGTCGGTCGCGCGGATCGAGCCGTGGTCGATCGGAATTTCGTAGGTTTGGTTGGTCCGATTGTCGGTAACGGTGAGCGTGTTTCTTTCCATGCCGCGCCTCCTCAATACACCTGGTTTCTTTGTGAATTCGCAAGCACGACGACTTCCACACCCAAGTATTTGAAAATACCGGACTTTCCTCGATGTGCCCGACCCGGCGCGGGGCTTTTCGCGCAAGTCATTGAGCGCTATTGAGATCCCCCGCCTCTGCTAAGCACATCGCGGTTGGCCCTATTTCCTGTAAAATCAATTGCTTGTGCCCGTTCCGTTACCAATTTTCAACAGTTGCGTCCAATTCTCTGGATAGACAAAAGAGCTCGCTAGCTCTCGAGAGCGGGCGGCGGGGATATGGCTAACGCAGCCGCAGCGGCAGGCGCCCGATTGGGTCCTAATGTTGATTCGCTAATTCGGTCCGCACAGCATGGCGATCAGGACGCCTTCGAGCAACTGGTCCGCGCGCACGATCAAAGTGTGCTGCGGCTGGCGATGAACCTGTTGCGATCCCCGGAGGAAGCTCGCGACGTCTACCAGGAGGCGTTTTTGCGGGTGTACAAGAACCTGCACACATTTCGGTTCGATTGCAGCTTCCACACCTGGCTCTACCGCATTGTGACCAACATCTGCCTGGACCACCTGCGGAAACGCAAGGTACGCAAGGAAGAGCCGGCGGTGGTGGAGACTGGCGAAGGTCCCGTGGATCGCATGGAGAGCTTCGCGGAAGATTCCGCCCATGCCGATCCCGAGCGGGCCGTCTGGAACCGGCAGCTTCGGCAGCGGATCGAAAGCGCGCTGGAAGAGTTGACGCCCCGCGAGCGCATGGTTTTCGAGATGCGCCACTACGAAGGTTTGCGTTTGCGGAATATCGGAGAGGTCCTGGGCACGACCGAAGAGGCCGCCAAGAACTGCCTGTTTCGAGCCACCCAAAAAATGCGTTCCGTGTTGGGAGATTTTGCATGACGTGCGAATCGGTATTGCGAGCCATCCCGCTGTACTTCTATGGCGAACTGTCCCCGGTCGAGGAAGATCGCGTAGAAGAACACCTGCACACCTGCGCCGCCTGCTCCGCCGAGATGGAGCGGCAGCGTGCCTTGGCGTCCGCGCTGGACCGCAACCAAGTCGAAGTGCCCGTGTCGTTGCTGGACGATTGCCGTGCCGACCTGATGGCCGCTATCCAGGGTGGCGCGCCGCGGGCGTTGCCGGGCCGCGGCGCGAGCCCATGGAAACTGTTCCTCGACGCGATGGCCCACAGTCTTTCCGGCCTCGGAAAATTCCAACAGCCGGCGGCGCTGGCGGCGGCCCTGGCTCTGGGCTTTGTTGCGGCGCGCTTCACGGGAACCGGGACGGGCAATATCAAGGTGGCCTCCCTTGTGCCGCCTGACGAGATCGTCCACACCATTCGGTCGATCCAGCCGGAGGCCTCCGGCCAAGTCCAGATTGCCTTCGATGAGACGCAGCGCCACACCGTTTCCGGCCGTATGGATGACGAGAACATCCAGCGATTGTTGTTGGCCGCCGCGCGGGAAGAGAACCCCGCGGTGCGCGTGGAGTCGGTCGACCTGCTGAAGAACCAGCCATCTTCGAGCGAAGTGCGAACGGCGCTTCTGAACGTAGTGGCCCACGATCCCAACCTCGGTGTAAGGCTCAAGGCACTGGAAGGGCTAAAGCCGTTGGCGGGCGACCCGGACGTTCGCAAGGTCCTGGCTCAAGTCCTGCTGGCCGACGACAATCCCGCGATTCGCATGCAGGTGGTGGACCTGCTGGTGGAGCACCGCGATGACAACATCGTGGGCGTTCTGCAGGATTTGATGCAGAAAGAAGACAACTCTTATGTGCGCCTGAAGTCGGAAAAGGCGCTGAAGGCGATGAATGCGTCCGTTGGAACATTTTAAGTTGCGCGCCAGTCTCGCGGCCTTGGCACTTTTGCCGGCCAGCCTTTTCGCGCAAACGCTCACGCGCGAGGGGAACCGCTGGGTCGAAACGATCACGGGGAAAGCCCCTGCGGCAGCCCGCTTACGGGTCATTGCCGAAGGGCCGGTCCATTTGGAAGGCGGCGGCAGTGGCCAGATTACCTATACGGCCAAGCTTTCGGTGCAAGTCCGCCGCGAAGACGAGGCCCGCCGCATTCTGGGCGAGTATGCAGTTCGGGTTGCGTCCACCGGCGACACGGTGGTGGTGACGGCGCCGGGCGACCAGGTGATGGTGAACCTATCGGTCAATGCGCCCCGCCTCAGCCTGGCCAGCGTGGTGACCACGGACGGCGCAGTCGAAGCCAATGGGATCGATGGCGTTTTGGAAGTGCGCTCGGGCGCGGGTGAGTTGAAATGCAATCGCATTAACGGCAACGCCGACCTGGTTACGGGAGGCGGCGACATCCAAGTCGGTGAAGTCCAGGGACGGTTGCGCGCTACCACCGCCGGGGGCCGCATAATGGTCAAGACCGTAAAGGGCGACGCCGTAGTCGAAACGGCGGGCGGCTACATTGAAGTGGATAATGCCGGTGGCACCGTATCCGCCAATACCGCGGGCGGCGCCATCCGCGTCAACTCCGCCGGGGGTGCGGTGTCGGCAGGCACCGGAGGGGGATCGATTGTGGTCGGCAAAGCCGGCGGTATCGTAACGGTCCGCAACATGGCCGGGCCGGTGCAGGTGGGCGCGGCGGCCGGATTGCGCTGCGAATCGGGCACCGGCGGCATCCGGGTAAGTAATATCTCAGGGCCCATGCGCGTATCCACCACCATGGGCAGCATTGTCGCTACCCTGCTAGGGGCCCCGGCCGATTCCTTCCTCGCCACCGGCAACGGTGACATTACGGTGATGATCCCGTCTACAGTTGGGGTGACCATTCGCGCGCAGAGCGATCTGGCGGATACGATGCGGCGCATCGTTTCCGATTTTCCGGGGGTTGCGGTGCGCATGGTGGGTACCCAGGTGGTGGCCGAAGGGCCAGTGAATGGCGGCGGGCCGCTGCTGCGCATTTCGGGGACGGGTGGCACAATATTCATCAAGCGGCAACCATAACAGGGTTCGATTATGAGGATTTCTTGTTTCGTAGCACTGACTGCGCTGGGGCTGGCGGCAACCACCGTCTTCGCCCAAGAGCCGCATCACGCGGGCGTGGTAACGGTCCAACGCGCGGGAACCAGCTATCTGGGCATCGGCATCGCGGATATCACTCCCGAGCGCGCTAAGGCGCTCAAGCTGAAAGAAGAGCGGGGCATCGAAGTGGGGCACGTGGACGAGAACAGCCCCGCCGCCAAAGCCGGCCTCAAGGAAGGCGACGTGATTCTGGAATTCAACGGCACGGCAGTCGAGGGCATGGATCAGTTCGTGCGAATGGTGCACGAAACCCCCGCCGGCCGCCAAGTGAAGCTCGCGATCTGGCGCAACGGAGCGCAACAGGACGTGACCGTTACCGTTGGCGCG
>Ga0335078_10004885_pt1 | contig 19843 bp, 19 predicted proteins | sample Lox_Sample_32_FD_206711 | JGI IMG/M metagenome (GOLD analysis project Ga0335078, IMG submission 206711) | Soil microbial communities from Loxahatchee National Wildlife Refuge, Florida, United States - Lox_Sample_3.2 | ecosystem: Environmental > Terrestrial > Soil > Wetlands | place: USA... | reverse complement strand
CTACACCGTCGACGGCATGCAGCCCGCCAGCGGCAGCGTCCGGGTGACCGGCAGCCTGACCGTCCGCGGCCGCACCCGCCCGCTCTGCTTCGACGCGACGGTCTCCGCTGCCGCCGGCGAAGTGCGGCTGGACGCCGAGGTCCCGGTCAACCGGGCGGACTTCGGCCTGACATACAGCCCGCTGCGCATGGCATCACTGAACAACACCATCACTGTCCACGCCGTGTTCACCCGCCAGTAAGCCCGCAGCGCACGCGATGACCTGCGCCAGCCGGGACACGTAACGCGACCAGCGTGGACCCGGCAAGCGTGAAATACCCGCCGTTAGGGTCGGCTGACCGCGCGCCGTTCACCATCACGGGGGCGACGCGCGAACGGTTGATTTGTGCGGCGCCAGGCGCGGCCGGGACCAGGCACGGTGACAGCGCTGGTTCGCCGGCGGCAGGCCCGGGCGCTCGGATTGTGAATATGGCCGTGAGCACTGCGAGCTCGCGGCCGGGGCCGCCGCCGGGACGGCTACGGGCCAGGTGCTCACGCTGGTGTGCGTGGCCGGGGTTGCCCGGGGTTGCGCCCGGGGCGCAGCGCTGGCGTCCGGCTGGCGTTAGCCGGGCTGGTCGTGGTTCTGGTTGGCCTGGATCAGGGTGTCCAGGATCCTGGCGAGTTCGCCGACGTCGCGGGGGGCTAGGGGCTGAACGAAGTAGCGGCCGATCCCGTCGGCGTGGGCGGGCCAGGCCTGCTCGAACCGCAGGCGCCCGGGCGGGGTGAGGGAGACGTCGAACCGGCGGCGGTCGGTGGTGCTGACAGACCGGGTGATCAGCCCGTCGCGGTCCATGCGGTCCAGTGCCTGCGCCACGCCCATCACCGGGCCGGTCAGTACACCACTCTGACGGACGTAACTACTCAACAACGACGCCGGTGGCCTCGTAGATATCAACCTTGTGCCGAAGCTCGAGATACTCGAAGTACGTCGAGAGCGGTGTCCTGCAGTGTGCGGGCGGCCTGACCGAGTGGCATGAGATTCATGATCGTGCCGCGGTCACCGCGTCAGCGAGCGCATTACGGCCCGGCGTGCCACCGCGACGTACAGGACAGGCCCCCTCCGGGGCCGTCTGGGTACCACTGCGGCCCGGCCGGGCAGCCGGACCGGCACGCCACCTGTACTGTCGCCGCCTGCCTTGCCAGCGCCAACCCACTAGTCACGCCAGGCTTCGCCTGGCCGGCCACTCCGGCCACGCGGACAGCAGTCCCAGCTGCCGCCTACCGGTAGTTGCTAATTCATGCACGCGAACCGCCTGATTGCTTCCGGACGTGGCTCGACGTCGATCAAGGTCGAGATGGCGCCGATCTGGGCGTTCTGGGCGCCCTTGATTAGGGAATCGCTCGCCTTCGGTCTGGCCGGTCCAGGAAGAGCGCCGGGCTGAATCGCTGCGTGATCCGGTTACCGCGACCCCCGAGTTAGCTGCTCGCAAGATGCCGTTACCGTCATCCTGGCCCAGGCAGCAGCGTCCGGACATCGGCTGTCAGTTCCGCGTCCGGCAGCTAGCGGATTGCTTGTGGCCAGCCGCGGGGCAGCCACGGCATCACCGTGCGGATACCGGACCAGATCCTTCACCGGCTCCGGCAGTTCCGGCTCCTCGCCGCTTACCCGAAGATTCCTCCCGTTAAGGTGCCGTAGGACCGGGCAGGTAATCAACGTCGGCTCGCAGACAGTCGGCAGCGGAGGAAATAATGAGCCAGAACACGGCAAGGCACGACCCGCATGCGAAGCCCGAAGATGCAGACGTCACCGAGCCCCGGACCCGCCAGGCAGAACACAAGCAAGTCGTGCGGCTACGCCGGCCCGTCACTCAGCCAGCCGGCGATGGCGACGTGAGTCCAGATGAGCCGGACGCGGATGAGTTCGAGCTGTTCGGGGGCATCGATGACCTGGGCGCCGCTGATCTCGGCCCCATCGCCCCGAACGCCCACGACCCGGACGCCGATTCGGGGCAGCCCAGGAAATAACCCCTGGGGAGAGGGCGCGATACCGGAATAGGGCACGAACAGCGCACACGCCGGGAGAACTCACGTAAAGGGCCCCGATGCTCATTGGCGCAAGTACTTCAGCGTTGACGGGCTGTCGTATGGCAGATCGCCCGGAAGGAAGCGCAGGTGCAGGAGGCGCAGGCGATGGCACCTTGCGGCGGAGTTCCTGACCTGGCAAACCCACGAGACGGACACGACTGATAACCATCTGGACTAGAGCCAGGCTGACCGAGCTATGCCCAGATCAGTGTGATCTGTGTGCGTCACGATCAGAAATTTACCGAGTATCACAATGGTAAATAATCGGCGATACGCGCTGTCAATTGACTCTCGCGCTGTCACGTTTCGTGACGGATCTTGGTGTGCCGTCCCGGAGATCACGACCGACGCTTGACGGCCACGATGACGCCGCTGCTGAAGCTCAGCTCGGCACAGGCGAGCTCGGCGTCGCCGAGCAGACGGTGACGCACACCGGCCAGGGCCTGCCGAAGCTGCTCATCTTCGTGGCGGGTGAGGTCCATGTCGTCCACGACCAGGACGCCGCCAGGCCGAAGCGCGGCCACAGTCCGGCCCAGCCCGGAGATCTTCCCGCCGGGCGCATCCGGGAATATCAGGTCAAACTGGCCGAGGTCGCCGACGGCCTGCGCCCCGTCGCCTGACTCGAACCGAACCCACGGCGGCCAGGCCGCCGACAGCGCCGTCCGCTGCACCTCATCATCGAGCTCGACCGTGACGACCTCGGCGTCGCGGCGCGCTCCCAGGCCGTGGACCAGCCAGGCAAGCCCGACGCCGACGCCGGTGCCGATCTCCAGAACCCGGCCACCGCCGGGTACCGCCGCGGCCAGTGCCGCCAGCAGCCTGCCCACCTCGGCCTCGCAGGCGAGCTGGAAACCGGCGCTGGAGGCTCGTTCGTATGCGGCCCGGACGATACCGGGAAGCTCCTCGCCCTCGGTCACAAGGAAATAATGCCGAATGCCGGGAACCGGCCGCGCGTCCGGGCCCGATAGACCGCGGGAATCCAGCGATCATCGCAGCTGCTGACATCCAGGCCGCACCCGTGCACGCGCCTTGATCACCTGCAGCCAGAACCCGGCCGTCTCGACGGCCCAGCCGCCATGGAGCTTGACAAGCGAGATCCGCCTGATTGATCGGCCGCGTGGGTCCAGGGAAGCCTCTAAGGCCGCCTCCCCGGGTTCGCGTCACGCCCGCACGGAACGCGGCTCCGATCGGGTAGTTCCTACGCCAGCATCCTCTCAAGCCGGAAGGCGACCTCTCGATACTTGACACCCGGGATGAGGTGCAGGCCGTCGAACGCGCCGCTGTCGCGGATCTGTGCTGCCAGCTCACAAGCGAGATCGATGCCAGCGGCCGGGTCGGCATCCAGCGCCGCGATCCACGAGTCCGGGATGGAGACCTCGGGGATCTCGGCAGCCCACTTCCGGGCTCGCGATGCGCTGGGCGGCACCAGCACGCCGGCGAGAACACGCCCGGCGAAGCCGGTTGAGTCACGCCAGCGCAGCAACGCGCCGAGGTCGAAGCACGCCTGGACGAAAAGGAAGTCCGCTTCCTCCTTCCACCCCGCCAGGGGCGTCAGCCGGGTCGTCACACCGGCGCGCAGCTCCGCGGGCGCCGCGGACGCGGAGAAGCGCCGGAGTTCTGCCAGCATCGAGCGCACGGTCAGCTCACCGGTCCGCTGGCCCGCCGCGGGACGGTCGCCGTACACGAGCAGGAACTCATCGACGCCGTAGGCGGCGGCGGTCATAAGGTCGCGGCGGAAGCCGAGCAGGTTGCGGTCCCTGGCGTTCAGGCAGGCAATCGAGCGGCCGCCCATCAGGTCAACCTCATGAGCCACGGCCACGCTGGAAATCGTGGCCCTGCCAAGGTGGTTATCGGGGACCAGGAACGCCGAGGCGATCTTGCTCAGCACCCCGATCTGGTGCCGGACGGCCATCAGGTCAGGCCGAGTCGAAGGCTGAACCTCGCAGACCACCTCGAAAGCTCCCGATTCCATCAGCCAAGGCTACCGAGGGCGGGCACATTCAGCGACACGCGTTCATCACCGCTGCTCTGGACGCCGAGTCCCGTTGCGCGACATGCAGGAAGCCGCCTCTCATGACGATCCCGGAACCACGATGAGGTATGACCGGGCCCGCGGCAGCCTGGACCGGCACGCCAGCTACATCGTCGCGGCTTACGTCGCGGGCGCTGCCAGGTAAACCGGCATCGACTGGAACCGCCCTGCCTGGCGGCCGCCAGCCGCCAGGCAGAGCTCCGCCACCGGTAATCCGATCAGCAATCGCCGGTCACACACCGCAACCCCAAGGCGTACGCGATCCGCCGTTCGGTGCGGCTGATGTTCCTCGCCGATCATCAGCCAGAGCACAATCGATCAGGTCGATCTGTACCCTGAGGTGTCCGGATCTGCCGGTTCGGGATCACACTGCTTGCCTCCGCCGATGCGCTCGGGTGGCCAGAAAATTTGACCGCACCGATGGCCGTGCATCTGTGTACACAGAAACACCTGAGAGGTAAAGGTTGTGCCGCTGCTGCTTCCCGGGCCAGGCGGATGGCGTGGATTTCGTCGGGTGCCGGCGGGCCAGGGCGGGGTGCGTTAAATCTGGCGGCGATGAGAACGCGGCGGAGCTTGCCGGTCATGCCGGTGGCGGCGGGCGGGGCACTGGTCCTGTACCAGGGGGCGCGGGCGCGGCGACGATGCCGGCTGGGTCGTGGCCGGGCGCGACGCCCGCCGAGATCGCTCAGAAAGCTCGCAACCAAAGTCCAGCCCGAGTTGTCTCCATATCTGCCAGTAACCCTCGACGGGAACGAGGAACACCATGAACGGGGGACGATTCACGGCTATTGCCTCAGGATTCGCCGTTGCCGCGCTTGGCGTGAGCCTCGGGCTGGCGGGATGTGCCGGCGCGGCCACCACGTCTGCTGCCGCGGCCATGCGCGCTGGCGCCGCCGCCGCTGCTCCGCAGTACGTCGTGCTCAACTGCATGGACATGGGCAAGGCGCAGGTCAAGCCGGGAACCATCTCCCTGGCTTGCGCGGATAATGGCATAGGGCTGACCCATCTGCACTGGACCAGCTGGACGCCGCAGCTCGCCAGTGCCTACGGGACCACGTGGGAGAACGACTGCAAGCCGAGCTGCGCAGGGGGACATGCTCACTACTATCCGGTGGTGGCCGTGCTGTGGGGCAGCGCCACCGTGCCGGGACATCCGGGCGAGCGGCGCTACACCGAGGCCACCTTCAGCTACCCGAAGCGGCGCCCGGCGGTGTACGCGGCGAGCTGCAACGGCAAGATCGTGGCTACGTATCCCGTCTCCCGGACCCTGCCCCTCGGGGTCTGACGCCGCTGGTCCGGCTGACCGGCGGCCCGGTCGCCAGGCTGGCGATCGGGCGTGTCCTTCCGCGCCAGATGCCAGCTCCCCGGCGGCCCGGGCCATACCCGCTCACTCGCCATGCTCCGCCAGCCCCGGAAAAACCGCGAAAGCCGGGCGGGACAGCGATGACGCGGGACCGCCGTGCGGGTGATCCTGGGTGGTAGTAACGTCCGGGTGTGCCTGGTGATGATGCTGGTTCCAGTGATGAGGTGCTGCCCGCGCTGCGCGGGGAGCTGGCCGGGTCGCAGGCTGCGCTGGCGCGGGCACTTCGGGAGCTGGCCGGGGCGCGAGAGCGGATCGCCGGGCTCGAGGCGCGGCTGAGGCAGACGCCGCGGAATTCGTCCAGGCCGCCGTCCGGCGAGGGGCCGGGCAAGCCGCCGCCCAGGCCGCTGTCGCTGCGGAAGAAAAGCGGCCGCACGCCCGGCGGGTAGGCGCTGAGATCTTACTTTCCGTGACTGGAAATGAGTGCGCGGCGCCCATGATGCTGTCGCGTGAACGAGACGTCCTGCTGTCAGCGGTCGGCTCCGGCCTCGCCCTCGTCGTGCTGGCCAGGGCGAAGCTGACCGGGCTACCGAGCGTGCTGGAGCCCGTGGTCATAGGCGGGTCATAGCTCAGCTTCATGTTACGGGCAGGTCGGGCAGACACCTTGGTACCAGCGTCGCCTCAGTCGGCGGCCACGGCAAGAAGGAGATCACGCCATGTATGACCCGGTGAACACTGGCAGGCGCGGCAGGCGGTGGGCGGGTGCTGCGGTCCTGCTGGCCGCGGGGGCGATCAGCGGCGGCATCCTGGTGACCGCGCTGAGCGCATCGGCCTCGGGTAGCGCTTCGGCGACGGCGGCCAGCACCGTATCGTCCCCGTCCGGCGGAGCGATGACGCCGGGACCGGGCGGGGCGCAGCCGGTCCGGCCGGACGAGAAGAGCGTGCCGGGCGCCACGGCTGCGGCGCTGCGTGCGGCGGCGCTCAAGGCGGTCCCCGGCGCCAGCGTGTACCGGATCGAGACCGACGCCGGTGATGGCGCGTACGAGGTGCATATGAAGAAGGCCGACGGCTCGCTGGTCACCGTCAAATTCGATAAGAACCTGAAGGTCACCAAGGTGGAGAGCGGCATGGGCGCGGGTGATCCCGCTCCCGCGGGCCATGGCGCGCCGGGATCGGCCGCATGAGCCAGCCGGGGTCGGCCTTGCCGGGGCCGATGCGAGCCGGGCGCGGCCGCCGTGACGGGCACCTGGCGGTGGGAACCGCCGGGCGGAACTGCCCACGGCCGCCATCCCCGTCGCCGGGCGGTGGTGACGTACCGCGATCTCAGCGTGAACGTGAACCGGCTAAACCAAGAGAATTCACGCCGATTCGGCGAGCTGCGCACTGACAATTAGCGACGCACTCCATTCGACGCAGAATCGGATTCTGGCCGACTCTGGCCGTGGTTCCGGCTTACGGGTTGCCGGCGAGTTGAGCCCGCTGACGTGGCGCCGGGGCGACGGCGGGGTGCGTGACGAACGCCGGCCAGGACTGGTGTTGTGCCGGGTCAATGGCCGGCCAGGGCGCGGCAGGATCCGGCCGGGACGACGAGTGTGCGGGCGCGGGTGATGCTGGTGTAGAGCAGGTTGCGCTGGAGCATCATCTACGAGCTGGTGGTCAGCGGGATGACCACGGCGGGGTATTCGCTGCCCTGGGAGCGGTGGATGGTGACCGCGTGGTCCTCGGGTGACAGGGCGGTGACGACGCCGACGGTGCCGTTGAACACGCCGGCGGCGCCCTCGCCGTAGTTGCTGCGCAGCTGGGTGACCTTGTCCCCGACCCGGAACACCCGGCCGCCGTAACGCCGTTCCGGTCGTCCCCCGGCAAGGGCCCTGTCCCAGTCGACGGCGGCGAACGCGCTGAGCTTGCCGGCCCGGGCGGCGTGCAGGCGCAGCAGGGCGCGGGCCAGGGACCGTTCGGCCTGATAGAAGGGCGGCAGGTAGACGGCGGGGACCTGCGGTGCGGCCTCAGCCTGGATGCCCGCGGCGGTGGCCGGCAGCACCGTGGCGGGAGGAGGCCACCTCGAGCGGTTTATCGATCCGAGGAGGCCGTGACGGTGAATGGGGCGGTGATGACCTGGCCGCTGCCGAGTCGGAACTGTCCCCACAACCGGTAGGTGCCGGCCTCGTCGAAGTGGACGTGTACGGGCAGGTCGGGTCCGAACGTGGTGCCAGGGAGCGCGAAGACTGGGCGACCGGAGCTGTCGCGGACGTCGGCGTGCTCGTGGGCGAAGGTCTGCCCGTCGGCGCGCATGATGACGATGTGCCCGGCGGCGGCCAGGTAGGGCTGGAGGTTGCGCAGCGGCTGGCCCGTGCGTGCGTCGGTGAGGCTGAAGCTCAGGTCGCTGGTCGGGCCGGCCTGGGCCTGTCCGTGCAGTTCGACGCGGACGCCGTCGACGGTGATGGCCCGCGGCCCGGGGGTGACCGGTCGCGGGGCCGGTGCCGGGCCGGCGATCGTGACGAGCTGGCGGTCACCGATGTCGGCCATCTGCCCGGTGCGGCGGAACTCGGTGTTCACGATGTACCGGCCGGGGGTGGGGAAGGTCATCTGGACGGCGAGTTCGCCCGCGGTCCCGGTGGGTTCGGGGTGCACGTGGGCGAACGTGGCGAGATCGGCGCGCGTCGCGATCAGGTGCATGAACACGCTGTGGGTCAGGGCGAGGTCGCTGACCGGGCGGCCGGTGCGGGCGTCGGTCACCGTGACGACGACCCGGGCGGGCAGGCCGGGGCGGGTGCCGGCCGGCACGCGGATCCGCACGTGCACGCCGGCTTCGGCGGCGTCGGCCGGCGGGATCTCGGTGGTCATCATCGTGCTCATCGTGGGACGCATCGGCATGCCGGCGGATTCGGTCCAGGCGAGCGTGCCGTTCATGCCGCGCTGGGCGGTGGTGGTGTAGCTGGCTTCGGTCAGTCCGATGCCGATGGCGATGGCGGCCGCCGCCACCGTGGCGAGATAGCTGTACTGGCCGATCCGGGAGCGCAGCGTCGGGTGCAGGATCTCGTGCGCGTCCGCGGGTCGGCGGAAGCGGCGCAGGCGCTGCGCGTTGCTGACCACGCTCACCGAGCTCATCGCCATCGCCGCCGCGGCCAGGACCGGGTTGAGCAGGATGCCGTGCCAGGCGTACAGCGCTCCGGCGGCCACCGGGATGAGCAGGGTGTTGTAGCCGAAGGCCCAGCCGAGGCCCTGCTTGATAGTGGTGACGGTGCGCCGGGACAGCGCGATCGCCGCGACCACACCGCGCAGGTCACCGCCGACGAGGGTGATGTCCGAGGCGGCGATGGCGACGTCGGCGGCGACCGCCTGCGCGGTGGCGGCGTTGTCGCCGGTGAGCATCCACACCTCCAGGCCGAGCGCCTTCAGCTGGGCGACCGCGTCGGCGGAATCGGGTTTGACGGGATCGGCCACGACGATCAGGCCGGCCGCTTCGGTATCGACGGCGGCGAACATCGGGGTCTGGCCGGCGGCGGCCGCCTGGCCGGCCTCGCGGGTCAGCGCCGTGACGTCGATGCCGGCCTCGGTGAGGAGCGCGGCGTTGCCGGCCAGGACGCGGCGGCCCCCGACGGCGGCGTCGATGCCCCGGCCGGGGATGGCGGTGAAGCGCTCGACCGGCGGCAGCGCCAGGTCGCGGTCGCGGGCGGCGGTGACGATCGCGGCGCCCAGCGGATGCTCGCTTCCGGTCTCGGCCGCCGCGACGATGGCGAGCAGCGACGCCGCATCCCACTGGCCTGCCGGGTGGATCCGGGTCACGGCGGGCCGGCCCTGGGTGATCGTGCCGGTCTTGTCCAGGACGATCGCGGTTAGCCGGCGGGATTGCTCGAGGGCGTCGCGCGCCTTCTCGACGTGCCGCACGCAGGAGGCGCAGGTCATCCCGCCGATGTCAAGGGTGCAGATGGACGTGGAGCTGGTGGCGGAGGTCATCGTCGTTCCTTAGGGGATGAGGGTGTAGCCGGCCTCGTCGACGGCGAGGGCGACGTCGGCTCGGTCGACCGGGTGCGTGGCGGTTACCGTGACGCTGCCGCTGGCCAGGTCGACGGCGACGCCCTTGACACCGGGGATCCGGCTGATCTCCCCGGTCACCGCGCGCTGGCAGTGGCCGCAGGTCATGCCGGTGACCTGGAACGTGGTGGCACCGACGAAGGTGCGTGGCGTGTTCTCGAGCATGTCGTTCTCCTTGCTTGGTTCAGCTGTCACTGTCGCCGCCGGGGCCGCCGGCTCACACCGGCGAAATCGCCGGGTTCTGTACTCTGGCTTAGGTGCTGGTCGGCCGGGATGCCGAACGGGCGGCGATCGCCGCCTTGCTCGAGGCTGCCCGTGGCTCCTCCGGCGGCGCACTCCTGGTCCGCGGCGTGGCGGGCAGCGGGAAGTCGGCGCTGCTGGCCGACGCGGCCGGGGCGGCCGACGGCATGACGGTGCTCCGTACCCAGGGTGTCGAGTCGGAGTCCCCGCTGGCGTTCGCCGCGCTGCAGCGGTTGCTGTGGGCGCTGCGCAAGGACGTGGGCGGGCTTCCGGCGCCGCAGCGGGCCGCGGTGCAGGCGGCCTTCGGGGAGGTCGAGGGCGAGGGCGACCGGTTTCTCACCTTCCTCGGAACCCTCAGCCTGCTCGCCGACGCCGCCGACGAGCGCCCGGTCCTCGTGATCGCCGACGATGCCCACTGGCTGGACGAGGCTTCCGCCAACGCGCTGCTTTCGTCGCCCGCCGGCAGCAGCGGCCAGCCGGCCCTGACCCGGTTCCCGCACGGCTGGCTGGCGCTGCTGGCCGCGCTGCGCGACCAGCGCGCGCAACTCGCCGGGCACCTGCAGGCGATCGAGGCCCTGCCCAGCGCCGGGGTCACCGGCCCACTGGTCGATGACCTCGCCCGGTGGGCCCGCGCGCTGACCGCGGAGACGCCGACCGCCACGCTGCACCACCTCGAGCAGATGGCCACCCCCATGGCACGGCTGGCGGCGCTCGACCGCGTCGAGGCCGCCGTCCGCGCCGGGCGCGCCGGCCTGGCTCGCGACTGGTCGGCCGAACTCGATCAGTTCGGCGTGGCGGTCGAGTCGGGCTGGGCGCGCGCCGCCGCCGCCTACGGACGCGCGGCCGCCGTCGGCTCCGCGGGGCCGGGGTCCGGTTCCGGCCCGCGGTGGCAGGCGCGGACGGGCGCACCGTCCGGTTCGCCGACGGCAGCAGCCTGGACGCCGGCATCGTGATCTGGACGACCGGTTACCGCCCTGACTACTCCCGGATACACATCCCCGGCGTGGTCGGCGACGGACAGGTAGTCCACCGGCGCGGCGTCACCGATATCCCCGGCCTGTACTTCCTTGGCCTGCCATGGCAGCACACCCGGGGCTCGGCCCTGCTCGGCTTCGTCCGCCACGACGCCGCCTACCTCGCCGGCCGCATCGCTGCCCGCAACCAGGTCGGCGACCTACCGGGCCAAACAGCCAAGACAGGGCTGACCCAGGTTGCAGCGGCGAGGCGTGACGTGATGCGGGCGATCGTTCAGGACGTCTACGGCTCCGCCGATCGGCTGCGCCTAGCCGAGGTGGACAAGCCCGTCATCGCCGCCGGCGAGGTCCTTGTGCAGGTGCGCGCGGCTGGCGTGGACCGGGGCACGTGTCACCTGATGAGGGGCGAGCCATACCTGGTGCGGATCCTGGGTTTCGGGTTCCGCGGGCCGAAGAACCGCGTCCCCGGTCTGGACGTGGCGGGCACGGTCGCCGCGGTCGGCGGCGACGTGAGCAGGTTCAAGGTCGGCGACGAGGTGTTCGGCATCAGCCGCGGCTCATTCGCCGAATACGCCGCTGCGCGAGAGGACAAACCGGCCCACAAGCCCGCCGGGCTGAGCTTCGAGCAGGCCGCGGTCGGCGCGGTCTCCGGGCTCGCCGCCCTGCAGGCCCTGCGCGCCGGGCGCATCGCAGCCGGACAGAAGGTCCTGATCATCGGCGCGTCAGGGGGTGTCGGCAGCTACGCCGTGCAGCTCGCCAAGGCCTTCGGAGCGACGGTCACCGGGGTGGCCAGCACCGCGAAAGCCGGCCTGGTCCGCTCGATCGGCGCCGACCAGGTTATCGACTACAGCCGGGAGGACTTCGCCGACGGCCGCCGGCATTACGACCTGATCCTCGACATCGGCGGGAACAGCCGCCTGTCGCGGCTGCGGCGGGCACTCACTCCCGAGGGCACGCTCGTTATCGCCGGCGGCGAAGGCGGCAAGTGGACCGGAGTCGGGCGGCAGCTCCGTGCGCTCATGCTCTCGCCGCTGGTGCCACAGCGGCTGACCATGTACATCTCCGCGCATCGGCAGGCTGACCTCGAAGCGCTGCGTCAGCAAGTCGAGGCCGGTCACGTCACTCCTATCGTGGGCACGACATACCCGCTCCCCGAGGTACCCAAGGCCATCCGCCACCTGGAAAGCGGCCGCGCGCAAGGAAAGATCGCTATTACCGTCTGAGCTCGCCGAGCCCTCGGGCCGCTGGCCTGGATGTAATAGCTGGCCGCGTCCTGTCGGCAATGATGATGCCTGTCATCCCCATAGGGCGCAGATGGGCAGCGCGATGATCGAGTGGTCGAGCCGGAATGGCCGCGGGCCGGTATGCAGCACCACGCCGAGGGCGAACTGGCTGCCAATGCCGTCTCGTAGCCAGCGCAGGTGCCTGGCCGCGTCCGGCCCTGGCGCCGAGTCGGCCTTGACCTCGACGGCGATCACCCGGCCATCCTCGAATTCGACCAGGATGTCCACCTCGTGCCTGCCGTTCGCATCACGGACATGAAACAGGCGCGGGGAGTGCTCGCTTACCGCGCACTCGACCCGAAGCTGTGTCATCACCAAGCTGTCGAGAAGCCTGCCTAGCAGGTCGGCATCACGCAGGACAGCCCGGGATTCCACTCCGAGCAGCGGGCCGACGAAGGCGGGGTCGACCAGGTACCGCTTCGGCAGCCGGATGAGCCGGTTCAGCCGGTTGGAGGACCAGGCCGGGAGCCGCTCGGTGATGAGCAACCGCTCGAGCAGCGCGTCGTACGCATTCGCGGTGGCCCGTTCGATCCCGGTCGCGTCGATAAGCGTCTTCAGGGTTGGCGTCCCGGCGTTGCTCGCGGCGATGGCCTGCAGGTAATGACGCAGCCGCATCGGATCGCGCACGGCGCCAACCAGGGAGACATCACGGGACACGAGCTGATCGACATAACTGGACAGCCACCGTCGCGCGGCTCGTTCGCTGCTCGCGAGGGCCGCTTCCGGGAACCCGCTGCGCAACGCACGCGTCACATAGCCGCGGATGTCCGGCGGATCGGGCGGCACCGGGAGTCCCTCCATCCCATCTGATGCCAGCCGGTCGAGGACCGGAGGCCGTGAGGACCCGTGTTCGAGTTCCCGCTCAACCAGGCCGTACATAGGGACCCTGATCAGCCGGCCGGTAGCGGGCCATCCGGCGGCGGTCAGGTCGGCCTGGCTGGAGCCGGTCAGGACAAAGCTGCCGGCGGCAGCCCCCTCATCGACAGCCCGCTTGACCGCGCCGAGCACCTCCGGTACCAGTTGCCACTCATCCACCAGCAGGGGAAACGGGCCGTCCGCTAGGGCAGCATCCGGATCTGCTCGGACGACTGCCGCTTCGGCGGGACGGTCCAGGCGGAGCCGTCCATGGCAGTGCCGCCAGCCCGTGGTGGTCTTGCCGCACGCCCGGGGACCCACAACCAAGATGGCAGGATGGTCGGAGAGCAGTTCACGAAACAGCGGATCAACCAGACGCGGCAGGTAATCCGGCACGGCAGAGACTCCTGTTCGGCATTCAGCACAGCCACTGCTAACGACTTAGCACACATTCTATTGTTTATTTAGCACACTTCCTGGTCGCTGACAGGCCATGCCCCGCTACCGCGGCCGGGTCACTGCCCTGTGGTCGACCGCCCTGGCCTCACTTCAGGTGCCGGGCGAAGAACCGGCCCCCGTCGTCTGCCTCGAACTGCGGGACGCCGGTGTGACCGCCGAGGTTGGCATGCAGGGTCTTTTCCTTGGAGCCGAAGGCGTCGAACAGGTCCAGGGCCGATTGCCGGTCGTTCCCTTCGTCGTCCCACTGCAGCAGGACCTGCAGCGGAATGGTCACCCGCCGGGCCTCCTGGACCAGGAGAGCGGGCACGAAACTCCCGGCGAAGAGAACGGCGGCCGTGATGCGCGGCTCGACCACCGCCAGCCGGATGCCGATGGCGATCACTCCCCCCGCGTACCCGACCGGGCCGCCGATCTCGGGCAGCGAAAGGAGGGCGTCCAGGGTGGCCTGCCATTCCGGGACCGCCTTTTCGACCAGCGGGAGGATGAGCCGGTCGACGATCTCGCCGGGCGGCTCGCCGGCTTCCATCGCCCGGCGCAAATCGGCGCGGGCCTGCTCGGCGGCGGCCGAACGGGGCCGGTCACCGCTCCCGGGAAGCTCGATGGTGGCCGAGGCGAAGCCCTGCTCCGCCGCGGAGTGCCGGGCCCGGCCCACCAGCCGGGGGTACATCTTGTGCAGTCCGCCGGGGTGGCCGAGCAGGATCAGCGGCGTCGGTGCGAATGCGGACGCGGGCGTCCACAGGATGCCGGGGATCTCGCCGAGGGTAAATCCGCGTTCGAGGACGCCGCCGTCGAGGCGCTGTTCAGAAGTGAATCGCATGGTCGTGCCTTTCGGGAGTGCTCGTGAACGGCGCTCCCGGACGACCTACCGCCCGACCGTGACCCCAGAAGGGAGCACCCATGCCGGTACGTTCACGGGTCCTCGGCGGCGGCCGTGCGGTAGGCGGCCGACCGAACCAGCGGGTGGGCGAACTCGGCGCGCCGGCGCACCTGGAGCAGCCCGGCGTCCGCGGCGGGTGCCGCCGCGGACATCTCGATGCCGAGCGCGGCGGCGCGGAGGAGCAGTACCGGGTCGCCGAGGGGGTCGGCCGCCGCCGTGAGGACGAGCAGCCGGGTCTCGGACGGGAGCTGTTCCAGGCGCTGGGCGTAGCTCTGCTCGATCTTGCCGGCCACCGGGCGGCTGCCGGGGAGGCCGTATCCTCCGGCGTGGTCCGCTGCCCGCCAGGTGCGCGGTAGCTCGAGGAGCGCCAGCGGATTGCCGTGGCTCTCCGCGACGATCCGCTGGACGACGGCCCCGTCGATCGGGCTGTGCACATTGTCCCGCAGGAGCGACCGCGCGTCCCGGTCGCTGAGGCCGCCGACCGGCAAGGTGGGTAACCCGGCCAGCACGCCGCCTTCAATCCCTGGTCGCGCCGCGCAGACCAGGGCGACCCGCTCGGCCAGGAGACGGCGGGCCACGAACCCGATGATCTGCGCGGACGCCTGGTCGAGCCACAGCGCGTCGTCGACGATGCAGGCCAGCGGGCGCTCCTCGGCGGTCTGCGCCATCAGCGTCAGCGTGGCCAGTCCCACCAGGAAGCGGTCGGGCACCGGACCTGCGCTCAGCCCGAACACCGTCGCGAGCGCGTCGCGCTGCGGGAGCGGCAGTTCACCGAGATGGCCCAGCAGAGGCGCGCACAGCTGATGCAGGCCGCTGTAGGCCAGCTCCTATCTCTGACTCCACGCCCACGGCCGACACGACCCGCCAGCTGCCGTGTCCTCCGGCCTCACCGGCCATCCGGCCGGATAGGTAATCCAGCAGCGCGCTCTTGCCCACCCCGGCGTCGCCACGCATGACCAGGACGCGGCTCGTACCCGCGAGCACGTCGGCCACCAGCCGGTCGAGCGCTTCACATTCGTCGTGACGTCCGACCAATTCGGCCACGATCATTCCCTCGGTCCGGTCTCCGGCCAGATTTGACGGATGTGAGTCCGGCGTGGCGCGGGCAGCCACGCGTTCAGGCCACTCTTGGAGGAAGTCTTCACCACTCTTGGAGGAAGTTTCCACCACGAACCGGGGTGGAGGCCAGCGTCATGTGCCCGCCGGCCGTGCGCACGCCGATCGTGGCCGGCAAGGAAGGCACGCCGGAGGGGATGCGATCACCACTGACGAAGCGCGGCCAGCTGAACGCCGCCTACCACGCCTTCGATGCGATGGGCGCGCGCGGGTTTGCTGAACGCGCACGCCGCGAGTACCTGGCCACCGGCGGCACGGTCCGGAAGCGGCAACGGATGCGCAGGACGAACTGACCCCGCAAGAGGCGCAGATTGCCCGTCTCGCGGCCGGCGGACGGTCGAATGCGGAAATTGGCACGGAACTTTTCCTCAGCGTGCGCACCGTCGAATGGCACTTGCGCAAGGTGTTCACCAAGCTCGGGGTGGCCTCGCGCCGGGAGCTCGGCAATGCGCTGCCCGCGGTTCGCCAGTTCCCGTCGATGACAGCCTGAGCTGGCTGGTGACGGATGGTCAGTAACTTCAGCCGATTCTCCATAGCCGGATCGTTTCATCGCTGCTGCCGCTGGCCAGAATGTGCCCGTCGGGGCTGAACGCCACAGCAAGGACGTGGTTCGTGTGGCCGGTGAGGGCCGGGCCCAGGGGTGCGGCCTTGGCGGGGTCGGTCACGTTCCATAGCCGGATCGTTTCGTCGGCGCTGCCGCTGGCCAGAGTGAGCCCGTCGGGGCTGAACGCCACCGAATAGACGAAGCTCGAATGGCCGGTGAGCGGCTGACCCAGCGGCACGGGGTGGGCGACGTCGGTCACGTTCCACAGCTGGATCGTCCGGTCGGCATTGCCGCCGGCCAGGATGCGCCCGTCCGGGCTGAACGCCACCGAATAGATATAGCTCGTGTATCCAGCGAGAGGCTGGCCCAGGGGCACGGGATGGGCGAGATTGGCCACGTCCCACAGCCGGATCGTTTCGTCGGCGCTGCCGCTAGCCAGGATGCGCCCGTCCGGGCTGAACGCCACGGAAAAGACAGCGGCTTTGTGGCCGGAAGGCGCGCTCAGGTCCGTGGGGTGTGCGGGGTCGGCCACGTTCCACAGCGCGAGATACGGCGAGGAAGGATCCTGGGGATTATCGGTGTCGCTGCCGACGGCCAAGGTGTTCCCGTGCGGGCTGAACGCTACCGAGTAGATGGTGCCCAGGGCGCCGATGGCTTGCTGGAAGCCTACGCTCAGGGGCGCGGGGCGGTCCAAGTCGGTCACGTTCCACAGCGCCACCGTCGCGTCGGCGCTGCCGCTGGCCAGGATGCGCCTCTTGGGGCTGAACGCCACCGAATAGACGATTTCGTCGTGGCCGGCGAGAGGTTTGCCCAGGACTGCGGGGTGGGAGGGGTCGGTCACGTTCCACAGCCGGGTGTGCCAGTCGGCGCTGCCGCTGGCCAGGGTGTGCCCGTCAGGGCTGAACGCCACCGAATAGACGGTGCCGCCGTTGCCGGTGAGCGGATGGCCCACCGGAGCCGCGGTCGGGCCCAGGGCGGTCGTGCCGGCGCCGGGGCTCTGGGTGGCCGCGCTGGTGTTGGAGGCCGGCGCGGAACCGGACCGGCCGGGGCGGCCGCTGGGTGTCTCACCCGGACCTGCCCCCGACCGGGCCAGGACGCGGTCGGCCAGCACCAAAGCGGGGGTGCCGACGGCGAGTACGCCGGCGGCGACCAGCAGATTGCGGCGGGTGAGCCAGCGGCCGGCGCCCAGGGGACCTGGGGCGATGCCAGGACCGGCCGGTGGATCTGCACCGGCATCGGCTCCAAGTAGGGTACGAGCCGTCGACACGAGCCAAGCGCGGTCTTCGGTTGCGTGCTCGCCGAACAGATCGGCCCGCGGGAGGCGCTCGAGGCTTTCATCGGAGCCCCAGTCGAAGGGCGGTAGTTCGCAATCGTCGAAGCGGACAGGTATCAGCCACGGGATCTTGGGCGGCCGCGACTCAAGCTCGCGGATGGCCAGGCGGAGTTCCGCGTACTGGTAGGTCTTCCGGCGCGCGGCGCTGTGGCGGGAGAAGCAGGCAATGAACACCAGCGCGTCGTGAGTAATCGCCTCCCGGATCTTGGCACGCCAATCGACTCCCGGCCACAGGCTGTCCGTGTCGCGCCACACCGGCACGCCCGCGGCTTCGAGCATCCTCTGCAGGATGCCGACTTCGTCCGCGTCCTCCCGGACATAGGAGATGAAGGCATGCCCCCGCGGAGGGATATCTGCCGCTCCCGGCCGGGGGGTGCCGGCTGCCACGTCCCGCTCCCCCGCAGCGACCGGCTCGATACCCGGATCCGGATCAGCGCCCACCTGAACCCCTCAACGCTCCGTCCGTGACAAGACCAAGGGCCGCCGGCTGTCGCTGGCCGCGCCGTCGGCCAGATACGCGCACACCTGCCGTTGCCCACCGCGTCTCCCCACGGCAAGAGCCGATTTTCCGCTAAGAACGTAATTACCGGGAAAGCTATCAACTAATCGGTCTGGACTCCCGCGGCCCGCGGACGAACAGCAGTCAGCCGATTCTCCACAGCCGGATCGTCTTGTCGCTGCTGCCGCTGGCCAGGATGTGCCCGTCCGGGCTGAACGCCACGGAAAAGACCGCACCCGTGTGGCCGATGAGAGGCGGGCCCAGGGGAACGGCGGTCGCGGGGTCGGTCACGTTCCACAGCCGAACGGTGTCGTCGTCGCCGCCGCTGGCCAGGATATGCCCGTCGCGGCTGAACGCCACCGACTCGACGTGGCTCGAGTGGCCGGTGAGGGGCTGGCCGAGGGGTTCGGGGGTGACGAGGTTGGTCACGTTCCATATCTGGATCGTGCCGTCGGCGCAGCCGCTGGCCAGCGTGTGCCCGTCGGGGCTGAACGCGACCGACTCGACGTAGCTCGTGTAGCCGGTGAGAGGCTGACCCAGGGGGGCGGCGGTGGCGGGGTTGGTCACGTTCCACAGCCGAACGGTGTCGTCGGCACTGCCGCTGGCCAGCGTGTGCCCGTCCGGGCTGAACGCCACGGAAAGGACCGCGTTCGCGTGGGCGGCGAGCGGCTGGCCCACGGTTGCGGGATGGGCGGGGTTGGTCACGTTCCACAGCCAGATCCTTTCGTCGAGGCTGCCGACGGCCAGGGTGTGCCCGTCCGGGCTGAACGCCACGGAAAAAATCTTGTCCCCGGCACCGTCGGTGGGCGGCCCCAGGGCCGCCGGGCGGGCGGGATCGGCCACGTTCCACAGCCGGACCGTGCTGTCGGCGCAGCCGCTCGCCAGAATGTGCCTCATGGGGCTGAACGCCACCGAGAAGACGATGTCTTCGTGGCCGAACGGCCGGCCCAGGAGTGCGGGGTGGGAGGGGTCGGTCACGTTCCACAGCCGGGTGTTCCAGTCGCTACTGCCGCTGGCCAGGGTGTGCCCGTCAGGGCTGAACGCCACTGTATAGACGGTGCCGCCGTTGCCGGTGAGCGGATGGCCCACCGGGGCCGCGGTCAGGCCCAGACCGGCCGCGCTGGTGTCGGAGCCTGGCGCGGAGCTAGGCCGGGCAGTGCGGCCACTGGATGCCTCATCCAGACCCGCCCCAGGCCCTGCGAAAAGCGCGATGGCGGAAGCCCCGGTGCCGGCAACGATCACGCTCGCGGCAGTTACCAGCAGTTTACGGCGGGTGGGCCAGCGGCCTGTGCCCCCAGAATCTACGGGGATTCCCGGCTCCGCGGGGTGATCCGCGGCGGCGGCGCGGGGCGCGATGAGCGTGCTGGCGGGCGGCCCCGGACCGGAATCGGCTTCGAGTATGCGGCCCGCCATCCACACGACCCGGGCGCGGTTTATGTCTGCATGCTCGCCGAACAGATCGGCCTGCTGGAGGAACTCGAGCCTTTCGCCGGTGCCCCACTCAAAGTCGGGTAGCTTGCAGCTGTCGAAGCGGACAGGTATCAGCCACAGAACCTTGGGCGGGCGCAACTCCAGCTCGCGGATGGCCAGGCGGAGCTCCGCGTACTGGGCACTCGCCTGGTGCGCGGCGCTGTGGCGGGAGAAGCAGGCAATGAACACCAGCGCGTCGTGGGTAATCGCCTCCCGGATCTTGTCAGGCCAGCTCTCCTCCGGCAAAGAGCTGTCTGTGTCGCGCCACACAGGGATGCCTGCGGCTTCGAGCATGACCTGCAGGATGCCGACTTCACCTGCGTCTTCACGGGCATGGGAGATGAAGGCATGCCCCTGCGTTAACGGCGGGCTAGCATCGTCGGTCCCGGCCAGGCTGCCGGGCAAATCTGCGGCCGTCCCGTCCTGAGCCCCGGCCATAGCGGGAACTGGCTCGATACCCCGATCCGGATCAGCGCCCACCCGCCCCCCCTCGACGTCCCAAGAGCTGGCGCGGCAGTGGCCAGCACGATCTGGCCCTCCCGGCAGCTACCCGCGATCATCTCATTCCCTCACTGGCAGCAACATGCCACCACGCGCCGCCCGTGGAAACCGCTAGATCGCGCATGCTCATCCAAGGATTGCCGCGGGTCTCGGCCACGATCAGGTCGCGGACCCGCGCGTCCAGCGGCCCGGCCAGGGCCGAGTCAAGCAGCGCCCGGGCGTGGTCGGCCCGCAGGCCCTCAATCACCAGCACGGGCTGCG
>Ga0335078_10004884_pt1 | contig 19844 bp, 25 predicted proteins | sample Lox_Sample_32_FD_206711 | JGI IMG/M metagenome (GOLD analysis project Ga0335078, IMG submission 206711) | Soil microbial communities from Loxahatchee National Wildlife Refuge, Florida, United States - Lox_Sample_3.2 | ecosystem: Environmental > Terrestrial > Soil > Wetlands | place: USA... | reverse complement strand
CATCCAGGACACCGCTACCCTTCCGATCGCCTCGCAGCCGTACATGCTCACCGTAAACTCCCAGGGTAACATGCTGGCCGTCGAACTCTCTGGGAACAAGACCGACGTCTTCTACTCGTATCCGGCGCTCAGCGAGCTCGGCAAGACGGGCTTTGCGTCGTCGACGTTCAGCCCGACGAGGGGCGTCTTCACACCAGACGGGAGCTACTACCTGGAGGCTTCCGGCTCCACCAACGTCGTCTCCGTGACATCCACCTCGACGTTCACGGTTGTCAACACGATCAACCTCCCCGCCTCGAGCTCTCCCGGACTCGCGGACATGGAACTGACCCCCGACGGGCACGACGCGTATGTCGTCTTGCACGGGACACCGACGACTGGTGGGATAATCTATCTCATCGCGCTGTCCGGCGTGGCAACCGCTACCGGCCCCGACGCTAGCATCGCACTGACCACGGCCCCCGCCTTCGCCATCCCCATCTCACTGGCGTACGCCAACTATCTGGCGGACAACGTCCTCTCCCCGCCACTGCTAGGCCTCCACTGCTAGGCGGCCGAGCCCGTTGAAGGCGCTCCACCCTCTCCTCTTCCTAATGCTCTTCTTCGACGTCACGGCGCTCCTTCCCGTCGTCACGACGGGAGCGAGGATCGCGGGCGTCTGGTACACCCCGATGGCCACCTCGGGCCAGGCGTCGTTCACCGGGCCCTTCGAGGAGTTCGTGGCGGTCTGCCTCGTGCTCAACGTGGTCGCGTACATTCTCCTGAGGAGGCTCGACTGGAGCCGGTTCATCGCGCTCGACGGCGAGATGGGGATGCGCTCCATACTCCGCGGCGTGCTATCAGACAAGTTCGGGAGGGCGATAGTGCTCGCGTTCCTCCCGGTGTACTTCCTCTCGTATCTCGTGAGCAGCGGGCTCCTGCTCGTACCCAACGTCAACGTCAGCTCGTACTTCATCCCGGTCACCCGTCTCATGTACCAGGCGGTCGGCGTCCCTCTCATCGGGCCCCTTGCCGTGAACCTGGACATCCTCGCCGTGGGGGTGGTCGACCTGGTCATGCTCAGCCTGGCCCTGGTCTTCGGCTACTATGTGGCCTCCCTCCTGTACGTCTCCCAGGCCTCGAGCGGCCTCGGGGTCCAGGGCTCCATGAGGATGATGGCGACCCAGACGGCCGGAGGGTTCCTGGCGACCTCAGTCCCCGCCCTAGCCACGTCGGCGGCCATCTGCTGCCTCACGCCGACGGGGGTCAACTCGCTGCTCTACCTCGTTTCCGCGTCGACCTCGGTCCTGAGCAAGAAGGTCATCTTCGGATACGGGACGATCGCGGGGGTCTTCTGGGTGACCGGCCTGCTGCAGGGCATCGAGCTGTTCTCGACCACCATCCTCGGGGTGGCGCTCCTCGGACTTTCGTTCTATCAGGTTAGGAAGATCACTAACACGGTCGCCCAGCGAAGGGTAGTATCCCTCAAGCCCTAGGATCGGAGGGAGGCCTCGAGCACCTTCTCGGCAAAGGCCAGCTCCCCCGGGGCGCCGTCGAAGGCGAAGGCCTCGTTGATCACCGTCCTCGGAACGCCGACCACGCCGTACCTCTTCGCGACCTCGGGGAACTCGATGGTCTCGACCATGAACGCCCGGACGAGCCTGTTCGCCAGGGCGAACTTGTGGGCCGACCTGACCACGAGGGGCGAGAACTGGCAAGCCGGGGTCACGAACACCTTGATCACGGTGGGCCTCTTCACGGCGCTGACGACTCGGCTCGTGGCCGCGTCGAGCTCGGCTCGCCCGCGCGAAGCGTCCAGCAGGTCCTCCACGAGGGGCCGAAGCTGGCGGCCGCCGGGCATCCCGACGTAGTGCATCAGCGCCCCGTTCGCAGCCACTATCACGGTGGTCGGTGCCTCCTCGACGCCGAGCTTCTCGGCCCTCTCGCGGTCGACCTCGATGTCGACGGCCTCGAGCTTGATCCTCGCGTCGAGCGAGGCTATCTCCTCTAGGAGCTTCCGGGTCTCAGGGCAGTACTCGCAGTCCCGCCTGGTGAAGAGCAGGACCGTCACGTCGCCGGCCATGCGGGCTGAGAACAGGCTCGCGATCTCCTTCCTGTCATCTTTACCGAGGAGCGGGGCCAACCTGGTCACGGTCCCCCCGCCGGTGTTATGTAAAGCGGGCTAGGCGCTCTTGGTAAGGACCGACTTTACCTTGTGGTCGATCGCCGCGATCCCCTCCAGCCGGGAGACGAACTCCTCGAGCCGCTTTGCACTGACGGTCACGACTATCTCGGAGTCGGGATATCCCGACCTGGCCCTGCTCGCGGTGCACCCCAGGCCGATCACGACGTCCCCCTCGTTCGCGAGGGGCAGCCCCTGGCACGTGGGCTTGACCGTGACCTTGCTGTCGGGCGCGGCCTCCCGGGCGAGGGCCGCCTGCTGAGAGTCGCAGAACATGAGGATCACGTCGGGGACGAAAGGAGCCTTGTCCAGGGGGGCGTAGCCGATGTTCCGCTCCGCCTCCAACGGCAGGGCCGGTAGGGCCAGTATCTGCTCCTTGCCGATCCAGCCCACGCTCGAGAGGAGCTCAATGTCCGCGAGCCCCTTGCCGGGGACGGTGTCCTTGGCCCGCCTGTAGCCGTGGGTGACGGCGCCTATCGAGCAGTTCTGGTGCTGGTCTGGCGTGGTGTAGAACGCCCCGTCCAACGCCTTGGTCCAAAAGACGCAGCTCGACTCGACGACGTCGCGCGACCTCTTCAGCTTCGAGGTATCCGGGTTGAAGGTGACTGCAACTATCGGCTTGGTGAGGCCCAGGGCGGACTCCAGCCTCTTGCCCAGCTTGTTGAACTCAGAATTTGACATGCAAGAATCCTGACAGGCGAGCTGGCTTTAACCTTGAGTAATTGGATATTCCTAGCGGGCGCCCCCGCGCCCTTCGCCGACCTGCCTGATGTACTCCATGACCACCATCCTCTCGATGGCCCTCCCCGACTTGAACGCCTCCGGCTCGGCGTGGATCTTCGACTCGGCCTCAGCGGGGTCTATCCCCTTCTCGGCGCACTTCATCTTGGCCACCTCGACCGCGGTCCTCTCGTCGACGGGCGGGAACTCGATGGGATAGAGCCTGTCCTTCAGGGCGCTGTCGAGGAGCTGGAACTTGTTGGTGGTCATGATGAGCGAGGTCTGCGAGGTGTCGAGCTCGTCTATCTGGTGGAAGAGGATGTTGTTCTGGGCGACGTGCCAGCTCTCTCCCTTCATCCAGTCCCTGTCCGGGAAGACCGACTCCGCGTCGTCGATGAGGATCAGCGACCTCTTCTTCTTCGCGTTGGTGAACACCTTCACGATCTGGCGCTCGGACTGCCCGTAGAGCTCCCTCGCGATGACGGAGCCGTCCACGAAGAAGAGGGAGAGCTGGAGCTCCTTTGCAAGGACCTTTGCCATCAGCGTCTTTCCGTTTCCGGGCTCGCCGTAGAAGATGAACCCCTTGATCCCCTTGAGCGACCTGTTCCCGAGCTGGTGGGCGATCACGTTCCTGCACTCCTTGAAGGTCCTGTGAAACTCCGAGCCCTTGCAGTCTGAGAGAGACTCTGGGATCTCCTTCCACGGCGTCTCGACGCCGTCGCGCTTGGAGGTGGAATCTGCCGTGTGGCTCGCCTTTCGGGGCTTTCTCGCCGAGCCCGATATAAGGGATGGCGCGCACGAGACAGGATATTCCTGAGGAGCGATTTCTATGAAGGTGGTTTATTACCCCGGAGCATCGCGGTTTTCCAAGGTCTTGACACTCTCTACGGAGACGGAGCGCCCGCAGTGGGCGCAGGCGGACTACACGCTGGACGTCCGCGGCGAGGAGTGCCCCATCCCGGAGCTCACCGCAGCCAAGAGGCTGAAGGAGATTCCCGCCGCGAAGGTCCTCGAAGTCCTCACCGACCACCAAGCGTCGGTCGACGTGACCCTGCCCGACCTCGCGAGGGCTAAGGGCTACGCGTTCTACTCCGAGAGAAGCGGCGACCTCTATCGAGTCTTCATAGCGAAAGGGTGAGCCTTTGCACCCGACGATGCTGCCGGAGCAAGTGCTCCCATACGGTTTTGTCTTCGTCTACGCCGCCTTCGGGGTGAGTGGTTTCGTTCTCGGGTGGGTGGCCCAGCGAGGGAACTATTGCTTCGTGAACGCGATGTCCTCCGTGTTCACAACGAGGAGCTACGACAGGTTCGGCGCGCTGCTCATCCTCTTCGGCGGGTCCGCCCTGATGACCGGCCTCCTGGTCGTCAGCGGAGTCGTCCCGGCCGTCGACCAGTACTATAACAACTACTTCAGCGGCTGGTACATCGTAGTCGGGGCGGTGATCTTCGGCTTTGGGGCCACCATGGCCGGCGGCTGCAACCTCTCGATGCTCTACAGGGCCGCGAGCGGTTACGTCCAGAACTGGCTGGAGCTCATCGGGATGATGGTCGGGACCTACATCTTCGCGGTCGCGATCTGGCCCTACCAGTCCTACACGATGTCGCACGGGATCCTCTCGACCTCGCTCGGGGCCTACAACGAGTACCTCCCGTACAACCTCTTCCACGCCGTCAACGGGGGGACCGTCGGGGTCACCGCGCTCGCGCTCGGCGTCCCGTTCGTCGCGCTGGGGCTCTACCTCCAGCGCAAGACTCGCTCGAAGCGCCTCCTCCAATACGGGCCTTCGACCGGGCCGACGATCCGCACCCCGACGATGGCGGTCGCGTCTCCGGCCGGTGCCGGCCCGCTCCCCTCCGTCGGCCTGCTCACCAAGGGCTTCACGACCAACGCCAGGGACATCCTCCTCCTGCGCCGCCCCTATGGCGCGAACCTCTCGACCGTCCTCCTGGCGGGGGCGCTCCTCCTAGTGTTCGTCGCCGGGGCGGGTTACACATTCAACTATCTCGTCATCACCTCGTCAGACGGAGGTCGATTCCTGGAGTACGCCTTCCTGCCGTTCGGGGTCAACCTCGCCCTTGGGACGCCCTGGTACAACGACGCCCTCCCCATCCTCGACCCCAGCGTCCTCATGGTGGTCATGCTGATCGTGGGCGCCTTCCTTGCGAGTTACCTCAGCGGCGACCTGAAGATCAGGGTTCCCAGGCAGAAGAAGCGCCTCGGCATCGGGTTCTCCGGCGGGATACTGGTCGGGATAGGCGTCAGGACCGCCCTGGGGTGCAACATCGGCATGATGTGGACAAACTTCGCCCAGCTGGGCTACGACGGCATCCTCTTCCTAGCCTCGATGCTCGTCGGCGTGTGGATAGCCGTCAAGGTCCAGAGGAGGCTCGTATGACAGTCCAAGCCGGTCCAAAGTTCGCCTACATCCGGCTCTTCGCCCCGTTGGTCCTCGTGGCCTTCGCGGTGTTTTGGTACCAGTTCTCCCTAGTCTACATCCAGGGGGCGGACAACCAGCTCGTCGCCAACGACAACCTCTCAGTCTACGTCGCGGTCCAGCAGGTCTCCGCGTATATCCAGGCCCTGAGGCTGGCGACCTACGCCACCGTGGCCGCGGGGACGCTAGCCTTCGTCTACTACCTCGTCAAGCTCTTCCGGACAAAGTGATCAGCCTGCATAGAGCCGGTCCTCCCTGACCCGGATCACGAGGAGCATCGTGATGACGAGCGCGGCCATCAGCCCCACGGAAGACAGCAACTGCGTCCCCTGACCCGAGACGGCCACCACCCCGGTCGACGTCAGGTTGAGGGCACCGACGTAGGCGGAGTACGCCACAAGGGCCGCCGCTAGCGATGCCGCGACTCCGAGGCCCCGCTGCCTCAGCAAGGTCGCAGCCATGACGACGACGGCCAGCAACAGCAGGCCGCCCAGCGCCTCGTGGAAGATGAAGCCGGCCGACCCCTCTGCCTTTGCCAAGGCCGCGGCCTGCTTTGCAAGGGGAAGCGAGTAGACCGGGCCCGCGACGAAGAGGTTGACGTACATCCCGGTCACGAAGACGCCGAAGAACAAGACCAAGGCGAGACCCCCCGCAGGCAGCGAGGCCTTGCTGACATCCGATGCCCTCCAGGGCCTCGGCCCCTCCGGACGGATGCTAGCGAGCGCCAAGAAGGTGAGGAATATCGCCGCGATGAACGCGGTCGCCATCATCATGCTCTGGTCAGAGCTCGAGGCCCCGCCGAGGACGAAGGATATCCCCGAGGCGCCCGCCACGACTATGGCGGCCACCGCGAGGAGTGAGAATCCGAGGACGCGCCTGGAGCCGGCCGCCCACGCCAGCCCAACGATCAGCGCGCCGGTAGCGGCGCTGAGCGCCCCAAGGACAACGTGCTCCGCCACCGGAGGGATGGTGAGGATCGCGCCGGCGCCCGTGCCCGGGATGACGGCTACGAACCCGTTCACGTTGATCCCGGCGAGCCAGGTCAGCGAGAGGAAGAGCAGCTGCATGCGGGAGGCGTAGGCCATCTTGCTCGCTAGCGATGCCAACATGCCGAAAGCCCTTTCAGATTATTTAACCGAGTCGAGGCCGCTGGGGAGAGGGTAACTGAGTTACGTAACAGATGTTACCGTCGCTTATAGCCAGAACCAAGCGGCTTTGCGCCAATGAAAAGAGAACCAAGGGGAGGGATAGGCAAGGCGGTCATGGCCGCGATAGTGATCGTAGTGGTCGCGGCCGCGGGCGCGATAGCATTCATGGTGGCGTCAGGAACCGGGGCCCCGAACTCTGGGGCGTGCGGCTCGACCGCCCCTGGCAGCCAAGTGGTCCAGGTCTCGATCTACAAGGGGTCGGCGAACCCGTCGGACCCTCCGGGCTACACCCCTGACACCATCACCTTGGTCATCGGCGTCAACAACACGGTCGCATGGACCAACAACGACTCCATCCACCACACGGTGACAACGACCAGCGCCCCGGCGGGAGGCGGCTTCAACTCCGGGAACATGAACGGGGGAGCGACCTGCACCCACACCTTCACCGTCGCAGGGACGTACCAATACGACTGCGTCTATCACAGCTGGATGACAGGGACCGTCGTGGTGAAGGCGAGCCACTAGGATGAAGGCCAGCGAGACGGGGTCGCAGTCCTCCCGCAGGCCTAGGCTCGTCGCAGGAGAGTTCGCCGCGGCGGTGACCCTGTTCCTCTCCGCGTACTACGCTGTGAGGTACTTCGAGCCGAGCCTGCCGGCACTGGCGAAGGGCATAACCATCATAGCCATCGTGCTCTCCGTCGTGGCCTTCGTCCTCGCCGTGAGGGTCAGGTCGCCCGCCGTAGCGGGGATGCTTATCGCAGGAGGGACCTTGATGCAGATCCCGCCACTCCAGGCCATCCTCCAGGCCGGGACCGTCGCATACCCCGGCCCGATCCTCGGAGTGGTCTTCTTCTCGCCCATCCTGATCCTCGGCCTGGTCAAGGCGGCCGGTCTAAGGGCGAAGGTAAGCAAGGAGCGGACCGCGGTCGGGGGCTATCTCGTCTCATTGAGCCTGGACCGCGCGGCGGAGACAGCCTAGCCGATGACTTCGCCGGCGCCCATCTCGGCCGACACCTGGGTGCCGTCCGTGAAGTCCACCTGGACCACCCCGACGTGAGGTATGGAGTTGGTCGCCGCATTGGAGGCGCACCCCGTGACGCACCCCGGAGCCGCTATCGGGACCGTCGCCGTCACCGTGACCGAGCCGTTCGACCCAGCCGCCGTCTCCTGGCTGACGGTCCCGTTGATCAGGACCGACTTGATCTGAGATACGGTGAGCGTCGTCCCGGAGCTGGGGTGGAGGATCACAATGCAGACGAAACCTGTGGTCAGAGAGTTGCAGTGGCTCGTCGTGTCCACGGTGACGTTCTTGTTCACGGGCATCGAAGAGCCGCCTCCCACTAAGAAGTAACCCCCTACGCCCAAGGCGACTATCACAATGATGACCACCGCCCCAATCATCTTCATGTTGCGCGGCTTCTCGTGCTCCTGCTGGTCGTCGTCCGCCGCTGTCTTTGGGGTCGGCTGCAAGTGGCTGCGCTGGACCGGGTCGGCACGCCCACTGATATAGGTTTGACGCTCTCAGCGCGGTCCCAACGCGAAGCGCTAAAGAGGACGAAGGGGAATCTTCGCCGATTGACTCCCCTGCCGGAGATCCAGGACGAGGCCCGGAGGGTCGTGGGCGCGGCGCAGCAAGAGGGTACCGCGCTGAGGCTGATCGGCGGGGTCGCGATAGCGCTCAGGTGCCCCTCCACCCGCGCCGACCCCCTCAGACGGTCCTACGTCGACCTGGACTTGGTCGGGCACGAGAGGCAGTCGAAGGAGATCAAGGACCTCCTGGTCTCATGCGGATACGAGCCGCGGGAGCGGTTCAACGCGGTGATGGGGCGGAGGAGGCTGATGTTCGAGGACACGGCAAACGACCGGCGGGTCGACGTCTTCCTGGACGTGTTCGAGATGAGCCACAAGCTCGACTTCCGCCCCCGGCTGGAGCTCGAGCCGCTCACGCTCCCGCTCGCAGACCTCCTGGCCACCAAGCTCCAGATAGTCGAGGTGAACGAGAAGGACATGAAGGACGTGGCCGCGCTCCTCATAGACCACGACCTCGGGAGCACCGACGGAGAGTCGATCAACGGCCCCTATCTTGCGGGCCTGTGCTCGAAGGACTGGGGTCTCTACAAGACCTTGACCGTTAACCTCGCCGAGTTCCAGAACTCGATGGACGTCCTCGGCTTGACCCAGGCCCAGGCAGAGGCGGCGAGGAGGAGGTCTGAGAAGCTCTCGCAGCTGGTCGAGGACGCCCCGAAGGGCCTCGCATGGCGGCTCCGCGCCGGGGTCGGGGAGAGGGTCCGGTGGTACGAGCTCCCCGAGGAAGAGGGGCCCACCGTCGTCGGCTCCCGCGACTAGCTCACCCGGACGTGAGGATGAACGACGCGACCTCGCTCCCCTCCAGGTCGACCAGGAACCCGTCGAGGATGCCCGCCCCGTACTCGCTGCCAGGGTTCGCGCACAGCGTCCTCCCGAGCTTGACCGTGCCCCTCGACTCGTGAATGTGGCCGTGGAGACCGAGCACAGGCTGGTACTTCATTATGGCCGCCCTGCAGGCGGAGCTGCCCGCGGAGAACATCTCGACGTTCCCTCCCCGCGTCACCACCTTGAGGTCCTCGTCCAGGCGGGGCGCCTGGTCGATCGGGGTGTCGATCGGGGGGACGTGGATGTTGAAGACGGACGACTCCCTCTCTCTCACCTTGTCGGCCATGGCTGAGATCTTCAGCGCCAGGGCTTGCTCGTCGACCTCCCTTGGGCTCCTCCAGGGCGTAGGGTTGGTGAACCCGAGCGTTATCATCTCCCTGCTTCCGTCGAGGTCGACCACCCTCCCCTCCGGATTCACCACATATTCCGAGGAGCTCAGGACCGGGTCGACGTCCATGACGTCGTCGTTCCCCGGGGAGATGAAGCACCTCGTTGACGTCTTGCCCAGCCTCTGCTCGGCGAGCCTGACCCACTCCCTTACCCTCTCCACCATCAGATCCCGGAACAGGCCGCTCACCTTCTCGGGGTCGGCCTCCAGCTCCCCGAAGGTCGCCCTGCTCACGACGGGTGTGTATGCGCCGGACTCGCCCGCCCTCTTCCTGAACTCCTCCATCTCGTTGGAGCTCCTCATCTCGACCTCCTCTCCAAGGTAGGAGCACCTGTAGACGTCGCCCTCTTCCACGATCGGGGCCATCACCTTCCCGGTGATGTCTCCCCCGAGGACCAGCACATCCGCCTTGTAGAACTTCGCGGAGTTCAGGAACTTCCTGAAGCACTTGTTCGACCCGTGGACATCTGAGACAAAGTAGACCCTCGACCGGGCCACAGTCTTGCACGTGGCGCGGAACTAATTAATGTGAACTCCCCGTCTTACGGGCGACCTTGAGCGGCCGAAGGAAGCCCGAGAACATCGACGAATACATCTCGCTCTATTCGGGCGAGGCCAGGGGGAAGCTTGAGGAGCTCAGGCGCACGGTGAGACGGGCCGCGCCGGACGCTACCGAGACGATCAGCTACGGGATACCGACCTTCAAGCTCCATGGCTTCCTCGTCCACTTCGCCGCCTACAAGGACCATGTCAGCCTCTTCCCAACCTCCTCCGGGGTCAGGGCGTTCAAGAAGGAGCTCACGAGATACAAGACCGCCCCGGGTACGGTCCAGTTCCCGCTCGGCGAGCCTCTCCCCCTCGACCTGGTGAGAAGGATCGTGGAGTTCAGGGTCAAGGAGGTCACCCGGCCCCGAAAGGGCGGCGGGGGCGAATCGGAGAGGGGTTGACTTACGAGTGGAAGGTCTCCCCTAGCCCTGCCCCGGTCAACACGCAGTCGAAGTAGACCGCGGTCTGGGCTATGAGCGAGGCCGCGAGAAGGAACGGGTTACCGACGGCGAGCCAGACGAAGAATCCCGCCATCATCACCGCGTTCAAGACGATGAAGAGGCCTGTGTAGACAAGGAGGGGCCTGTCGCGCAGCGTCGTCCTCCGCAGGAAGACGACGGCGAGGACGACGACGAACGTCATCACGGCCGCTTCCAGGTAGATCGAGTAGGTCTCCCATTCCTTCGACCTGATCGCCGTTGGCGTGAGGAACATGACGACGGCCTGCGCGATGAGGAGCTTGAGAAGATTCGGCCGAAGCGACTTGCGAAGAGCCACGAGCGTGAAAGCCATCTCCCCGACCATGGTGAAGACGAACCAGTACGAGTTGACGCTGTCTTGGAACTCGGCCAGCACCTCGCCGGTCGAGTAGCCCGACGCGAGGTGCATCAGGCCGGAGCCGAGGTTGAACGTCCATCCCATCAGGAACTCGCTTAGGACCAGCAGCAGGATGTAAGAGGCTCTCAGGGCGGCGACGTGGCTGATGAGGCCCTGGAGGGGGGGCCTGGCGCTCTTCACGGGGTCGCTCTGGACCCACCACTGGGTGGCGATCAGGGCTGCTATGGGCATCATGCCTCCGCTCATGAAGACTGCTATCTCCCAGACCACAACGTCGTCGAGGGTGAAGTTGAGCGTGTTGAGGTAGAGGATGGCCGGCCCGAGGAGCATCGCGACCATCATGAAGAGGAGGATCACGACGATGGCCGTGTCTATCCCGGTCTCGGCCTTGATCGCCCTGGTGAGGACCCAGCTGATGAACGCGACCATCAGGAACGCGGCGGGGGCCAGGTACTGACCGGGGTCCTGGACGACTAGCGAGAGCACCTGCCTCGCCTCCCCTTCGAGTCCTCGCCGCTCATTCCGACTTCAGGCCGGCCCGTCGGGGCCTAGCTCATGTCCTTTCCGGCGACCCTAAAGTCGATGGGACTCTCGGAGGGTTGCCCCTGGGGATGGGCGAGCGGAGGCAGCGGCATGTTCAGCTTCATCCTGATCCAGTTCCTCACATCGAAGAAGAAGACGTTGTTGTAGGGGCACGCGCTTACGCAGTCGCCCACCCCTATGCACTTGAAGCTCCTGAACTCGCCCTTCTCGATGAACGCGCCCGGCATATCGGTGAGCCCGACGGGGCACACCTTGGCGCAATCCTTGGTCTTGCAGCTAGCGCAGGTGTCGCTGCTCCTCACCTTGATCCTGAAGAGCCCCACCCTCGAGATAAGCTGGTTGAAGGCGCCCCACCCGCAGACGCCGGTCGTCGCGCATCCGTACGTCCCGATGAACGGGGTCATCATCCAGACGACGTACCACAAGAAGCTGAAGTAGAACGCGTAGAGGAAGTAGCCCGTGTCGTCGCCGAAGACGGTGACGTTCAGAGCCCCCACCGAAGTGAGGTAGGACAGGGCCGCTCCCGCCAGCAGAGACCCCCAGACCGCCGTCACCACGATCTTGTAGGCCGAGGGCAGCCTGCTGGTCAGGTACTTCCTCCCGATCTTGGAAGTCCTATTGAAGGAGCTCATCGCGTCGATGGTGGTCCCCTGATACATCAGCGCGGCAGTGCAGAACAGGGAGCAGACCTGCCTGCTCCCGAAGAGGAACGACAGTCCGCCGGAGATGAGGTACGTCGCGACCAAGGCCAGTATCACCGCCGGAGCGAGAGCGCCTGCGGTTCCGACTCCCATGCTCCAGCCTATCCAGGGTATCGAGGGAAGCACGGGCCCGAGGACGAAGACCGGAATGAAGAGGCTGTAGATGGCGTAGGCGGCGAGGACGAGCGCGAGCCTGATCTTCGTCTCGGTCTCCCGGGCATACCTGATCTTGAAGACAACGAGGGCGCCCATCTCTATGCCCATCATCGCGAGGAAGAGGAACGAGGCCGTAATGCTCCCGACGAAGACGATGAAGTCGTAGAACGCCGCCCCAACGACGGTGAGGGCGGGGCCGGCGAGCGAAGCGAAGGGAAGCCCCGTGAAGTAGCTTGTCCCGTTGGCCTCGATGTCGAGGACCCCGCCCATGAAGAACTCGGCGAGGAAGACCGAGAGCAGGAGCGCGAAGGCCCAGCCGGGCATCGAGAGCCATCCCCGGAGCGGGGGTTGGATCAGCCTCCTCTCGTCGAGCACGACAGTGAAGTAGATGGCCATCTCGGCGAGTATGGAGAGGACGAAAAGGGCAACGTCGCCGTAGAGGAGCCACACGAAGAGCCCGGCCATCATCAGGGCGTATGCCCCGAGGAGGAGGACGAGGTAGTTCAACGCGCCCGAAGCGACTTCCCTGTTCTTGTAGAGATACTCGAAGATGAAGATTATCGCCACGACCATCACGCCGCTGTTGCCCCAGAGCGCCCAGCTCTGCCAGGACGAGCTGCCGATTGCTGTGGGGGAGAGGACCATTATCGCCGTCTGCAGCCCGACCAACCATCGGAAGCTCCTAGGGAACCTCCTGCCCACAAGGTAGAGCGTGGCCGCCATCTCCGCGGCCATCGTGAAAATGAACCAATACGAACCCATGGAGTCCACGAACGACGAGACCACGTCTCCAGAACTCGAGGCGACCCCGGAGACCAGCGCGAACGTCCAGCCCATGAACGCCTCGGAGAGGAGCGCCAGCACTATCGCCACCGCCACCACTAACGACCTCGACGAGACCGAGCTTCCCTTCCTGGTCTCTTCTAGGGGCCTGTCGCCCTTGAAGAGGGCGGCGAGTATCGGGATGAGCCCGATGCTCATCGAGACCATGTTCAGGGCCAGGAGCTCGTAGAGAGTCACGAAACCCGGGACGTAGAGGTAGACCACCGCGCTCCCAAACATCGAAGCCATCATGGCGAGGAGGAACAGGACCAGGCCCGCGTCGGTAAGGGTCCTCATCCTCGAGCCCCTCTTCAGGAGCCACGCGGTGAAGACGGCCATGAGGGCGGCCACCGCCCAGAGCTCGTACTGGGCCAAAGCTATGTGACCTCCTCTGGTCTGAGGGCGCGGGAGATCGCCGCTCCCGCCGAAGGACGCCGGTGCCTCATCGTTTTCTGGGAGCAGCCGCGGAACCAGATTAAGGCTTGTGGCTCAAATGGCGACAAATCCTTCGGCCGCCTTCAAGCGCTTACGATGAGCTGCGCGTTCTGCATGTAGATGTGGATCGAGCAGAAAATGGAGCAGTAGATCTCGAATGTCCCGGCCTGGCTGGCCACGAACGAGACGTGCGCGACCTGGCCGGGTTCGACGGTCTCAATGTTGCTGTCGAAGTAGTGGATGACCTGGAAACCGTGAGCTTGGTGGTCCGAGTTGCAGACCGTGATGTTCACAGTCTGCCCCTGGGTGACGCGGATGACCGGCCAGGGGTTCGTCGGCGCCCCATGCTCGATGCTGTCGTTGAAACCGTTTATGTCGGCTATGACGAGAAAGCCGTCCGCTGGCTTCACGCAGCCGGGAGGGAGATTGGTGTAGGGGGGATACGTCGCGTTGGAGGCCCCGTTTCCGCCCGAGAGGATCTCGTCCCGAGTGATGGAAGGGACAAACGCCACCAGGAGGGTCCCAGCGACGACAACCGAAACGACCACCACCACCAGCGCCCTCTTGGTCAACTTCTTGGCTTGGTTCCCTGTCGTGTCGCCTTCCGCCGGCGTCATGAGTGGAAGAGGGCTGCGAAGTATATACACATGAAGCCGAAGAGAATCAGTAGGGCGACCTTCAGGGATTCGTGTTTGTCTCCGCCGGACTCCCAGAAGAGGGGCTTTGCGAGGCGTACGACCGCGTAGATTGAAGTGCCCAGCCCGAAGGCGAAGAAGTAGAGGTCGTCATACTGAAGGAAGTAGTCCGTGCCGCCGCCTATTATTCCTGGAATGGTGAAGACAGCAGCGATCAAGAGGTTGTCCTTGATCGCGCCCGACGCGCCCCTTGCGTGGTCTTTCGCGTAGATCCAGTACGCTGCGCCGGCCATCATTGGCTCGAGACCCTTGTGAAGGACGAAGGCAACCACTGCTGAAAGCCCGCCGAAGGCGACGATAAGGTTCGTGCTCACGGTGGTTGCCGCGCTCACCCCGAAGTCCGCCCCTTCGCCGAAGCCGTGCATTCCAACCGCGAAGGCCACCAGGATGGGGATACCGAACCCAAGCCCCGCGGCCCCCGCCGTAGACGCGCCAGGCCCGAATACGTCGCGGTCGATGGCGAAGACTAGCAGGACGCCGACCACGAACAGGGCCACCAGGGCCAGGTGCTCGGCGCCCCCTCCGAAACCTGAGTTGACCCCGAGGTAGGAGGAGTCGCCTATCGTGTCGGAGAAGAACCAGAAGTAGATGCCGATCGCGAAGGCCGCTAGGTGCTTCGCGCTGACGTACTTCGCCACGCCCGCCACGATCGCCAGCCCGACCAAGGTGGGTATCACCAGGGCCGCTACGATTCCGAGAAACGCTTCCAGGAAGGCTATCATAGCAGCGAGGCCTCCATGAGGGTGGTCGGCCCTGGGCCGACCTCGGGCAGCGAGGGCTCAGCGAGGAGGAATCGCACGCGGAGGAACTCCTCGCCTGGTCTTAGTAAGCTTCTGGCTCGATTGCTGAAATCGCTCATATGTCTTGTGGCTCAATGGCCGAAATCTGGCGAAGGTTAAATCAGACCGCTCGTCCTCTGACCAGCGTTGCTCCAGGCCGTCCTGTATTACGGGGACGCGGTCCAGGTCGCCCTCGTGGCCATCTCAGCCGTCCTCGCGGTCGTTTCTGTGAGCGCCTACCGGAGGAGACCGGAGGGCAGGTACCTCCTTCTCATGCTGTCGTTCTCGCTCCTCTGCGCCGTCTCGGCCGGAACCGCTGTCATCGAGCTCTTCACAGGGGCGGGGCCTGCCACCGTCCAGTTCGTCGAGGCATACCTGGTTCCCTCCATGGAGCTCGTAATGGTCGTGAGCTTCCTCGTGGCAATCCTCTGGTCTGCGAGGACGAAGAGGCGCATGGCGGCCGCGATTCTCGCAGGCACCATTTCGATTGGCCTCGTCGCCTCCGCCGCCTACGTCGCCGGTCTGCCCGGGGGCCAAGGCCAGCCGGAGCCCCCACTCCCGGCCGGGTGCGCGAGACCTTCGGGGGGCTTCCTGATAGTCGCAAGCTCGCTGGGGTTCAACGACAGCATGGAGCACGGGGCGCCGGTCAAGAGCTGGCCGATCCTCGACGTCGTCCAAGGGACGGACGTCGACATCACGGTCTGCAACACCTACTCGCAGTCGGTGGGCTTCCAAGTGACCCACTACGACCAGGGCCAGATAGCATCCGTCCAGCCCGGACGGGTCATGAACGTCAACTTCGTTGCCAGCGAGGCGGGCAGCTTCAGCATCTATTGCGACGTCTTCAATCCGATACACATCTATCTCCAGGGTGGGGTCCTCGATGTCTCGTAGTCCGGAGGGCCCGCCGCCATGAATCCCGTGGGCTCTCTCCGGGCCCAGACCATGCTTATCGTCTCCCTCTCGCCGGGCATACACCTGAGGAAGCTGCAGAAGCTCCTCGGTGCGTCGTTCACGACCACGCGGTATCACGTCGACAACCTTGAGCGGGATGGGGAAATCGTCCGCGCAAAGGACGGTCGCTACGACAGGCTCTATCCGATAGGAACCAGCGAGCGAATGAAGCGGGTCTACGCAGTTCTCCAAAGCAAGACAGCCCGAAAGATACTGACCACGATGGAAGAGGCCGGCGGGGCGGCCACCGTGACCTATCTAGCCGCGCGGGTCGACGTCTCGAGGAGCTCGCTCAGCGAGTACTTCGCGCTTCTAAGCGGGGCGGACCTTCTGAGGCGCTCCCTGGACGTGGACGGCCGGGCTGTCTACCTCGTCCGGGACTCCGAGGAGGTGAAGTTGCTGCTCGCAGCCTTCCAGAGGAACCTCATGAGCATCGCGACGGGCAACTTTATCGATCTCTGGGACCTGTGAGCCCCGCCACCCGCATCGAGCGGAGGTTCAGGTAGAGGAGCACGATGGCCAGGCAAGGAAACAGGAAGTAGGTCACGTAGTATATCCAAGGCGAGGCAGCCAGCACCGTCGCCGCGGGCGAGGCAAGGCTGATCAGCCCGGCCACCGATAGGCAGCATGACGCCCCGAAGACTATCCCCACGACGGGCAGGATGAGGAATGCCCTGGCCTTGCCGGCGGCCGCCCCGGCCACCGCGAGCTCCCTCGTCCTCCCTATGTTGGCCACGACAAGGACGGCGATAACGACCGCGATCGCGATGCTGTAGAAGCTCAAGGCGGTCGAGAATATCGGAGGCACCGAGACCTCGATTATGGGGTTGTAGGCCAGGTTCGAGGCGAGGCCTATCAGGGAGGGAGGGCTGAACAAGTTGGTGGCCACGAGGAGGTCAGCCCCCGTGGAGAAGTAGCTCTCCCCGTAGAACGCAGCCAGTATCACGTCGAAGATGAACCCGTAGAGGAGGAGGTGGACCGCCATGTAGGCGATGAACGCTGTGGCCCCCAGCCTGGACCTGACCGCGGTAGAGAACTCCGCCGCGGCCCCGCGCAGGGGGGCGGCGAGAAGGAAGAGCATCACCCCCGCCCAGAACACGGCCGGGCCCACCACCTCGTCAGCATTGAACGCCGCCCCGGACATCCCATACCCGAGGCCCGCCAGGGCGGTCCCGAGGCAAGCCAAAGCCAGCGCCGAGACCGCCGGTCCGCGCCTCGAGCCGCCGCCTCCCCGCATGGTTTTTTTGCCCGACCCTCCATCCATTTTAAGGGCTCGAACCGACTTCCGCTGCATGGAACCCGGTGACTCCAACCCCACCATCCGGACGATGGAGACGATGAGGGCCATTAGAGATTTCAAGCAGGACAGGGTCGAGGACGCCAAGCTCAGAGAGATATTCGAGGCCGCGGTGATGGCCCCCTCGAGCAGCAACAGCCAGCCCTGGGAGTTCGTGGTGGTCCGCGACCCCGAGAAGAAGGCGGCCGTCGGGGCGATAATCAGCGAAAAGTGGCACAAGCTGATGGACCCCAACATGGAGAGCCTCCCTCCCGACCGGCGCCGCCTCTACGAGGAGGTCGCCAGGCTGGCAGACAACACCGCGAAGGTCCCGGTCCTCGTGCTCGCGTGCATCGACCTCAACAGGGCGAGCAAGAGCGAGGAGGCCAGGTATGCGAGCATCTACCCGGCGGTCCAGAACCTCATGCTCGCGGCGTGGAGCCTCGGGCTCGGGACGTGCATCACCACGCACGCGAGCTCCCCGCAGAGGGGGGAGAACGAGGTCAAGGAAGCCCTGAGGATTCCCAAGCACATCAAGGTCGCCGCGCTCGTCTACCTAGGCTATCCCTCAAAGCCGCCAAAGCCCCCGACCAGGGTCGAGGCAGAGAGGGCGGTCCACTACGACGTGTGGTGACCCTCGGCCGGCCACGCTTCAGATAAATTAGGCTCCTGGGGTGCCACCGCGGGAGTCGCATTGAGTTCAGACGAGGAGAGCATCATCGAGGAGAGGCTAGCAGAGGCCGAGCCCGACGTGACGGTGGTCGACGCCGCCGACCCTCAGGACGAGGACCTGGAGGAAGAGACCGAGGAAGAGTCAGAAGAGGCAGAGTCCGACAAGATCGAGGACAGGGAGGACCAGAAGGCGGGCCAGCCGAGCCCTCGGAGGCGCGCGAAGCCGAAGAAAAAGAAGCCGGCCCCGAAGAAAAAGTCAAAGCGGCGCTCGAAGCGCTAGCCCTCTCTCCTGCGCCGCAACAGCTCTGAGAGCAGGTAGCCGACGGCGTCCGCCTTCGAGCTCCTCCCGAACGGCTTGGTGTGCCTCACCATCCTCCCGCCGCCTCTGATCTCGTAGACGGGCTTTCCACCGGCCAGGGCGTGGTTGACCTCGCCCAGCACCCCCTCCGTGACGACCCCCCCGCGCCTGGAGAAGACGACGGAGTCGCAGCCGTCGATGACCCCCAGGTAGTACCGCGTCTCCTCTTCCTCCGACGCGAACTCTCTTTGGTCCTTGCTGGGGTCCACCACCTCGTCCCCCGGGAACCTACCCCTGATGATGGCGAGCTGCTTCGCCTCCGCGCTGGTCCCGTAGGATCTCTTCGCGTGGGAGTAGAATATCCTCAAGGCCCGACACCCTTCGGTTCGAGGGGGAACGAGGCGTCGAGCTCTGCCAGGTCTTGGGCGCTGAGCTGCCAGCCGCTCGCCCCCAGGTTGGAGACCACGTGCTCCACCCTCGAGGCCCTTGGTATCGCGAAGACCCCGGGCTTTGAGACCAGCCAGTTGAGGGCCACCTGGGTGGGCGTCTTGCCGTTCCTCCTGCACACGCCCTCCATCTTCTCCCCCGCCGTCGCCAGCACACCGTGCCCGAGCGGATAGTACGCGAGGACCGATATCCCGTTCTTCTGGCAGTAGGGAAGGAGGTCCTTCTCTATCTTCCGGTTGGCGAGGCTGTATGGAACCTGGTTCGAGGCGATCTCAGACTTTCTGAGCGCAGAGTTCGCCTCCACCATCTGATCCAGGGAGAAGTTGCTCACCCCGATGAAGCGGATCTTGCCCTTTTCCTTCATCTCCTCCATCGCGGCCATCGTCTCCTGGATGGGGACGTGGTGGCTGGGGAAGTGGAGTTGATAGAGGTCGACGTAGCTCATCTCCAGCTTCCTGAGGCTCCTCTCGAGCGAGGCGACAAGGTCGTCCCTGTGGAAGTGGTTCTGCCAGACCTTTGTGGCGACGAAGAGCTCGTCGCGCCTCCTTCCTTGGACGGCCCTCGCCACGAGCTGCTCGGCGTAGTACGCCTCCGCCGAGTCGATGAGCGTCATCCCACCGTCCAGCCCAGCCTTCAGCGCCTTGACCTTCTTCGAGGCACCCCCGACCCAGCCCCGCTTCGCGAAGCGGATCCAGCTCATGTCGTAGTATGTCCCCATCCCCACCTCGGTCGGGTTTGCGTCGCCCCTGGCGAAGGGCTTGGTCTTCACTCAGGGCTTCACCGCGACTATCGCGTCCTGGCTCGCCCTCCTGCTCGGGCTGCCTCCAAGGCGATACTTCTCGAGCGCCAGCGACTCGGGGGTTGCGACGGCCCACGTCCCCCTGAGTATGGGCTCGACGATCCTCAGGCCCGCCTCGGCGTACCTCTCCCTGATCCACCGCTCCGGCTGGCCGATGAAGTGCGCGGGGTCGGACAGGCTCCTCACCTGGAACTCCCCGAACTTGTGGAGGAGCTGGGGGGTCGTCTTTCCCTGCTGGATCAAGGGCAGGGTCTTCTCGTCGAACAGCGTGAACGTGGCCAACGACGTCCCTCCGCGCTTCAGGACGCGCGCCGTCTCCGACAGGAAGTTCGGCACCTCCTCCGGGAGCATGTGGGTGTAGACCGAGCCGGCGAACGCAAAGTCGAACTCGCCGTCCTTGTACGGGAACACGAGCCGCGACGCGTTGGCGTGCCCCGACGGGTTGTATCTCTGGCTGAACGTGTCCGTAACCTGGAAACGGAAGTTGGGGTACCTGGGGGTGACCGCCTTCTGGCACCACTGGACCGGCTTTGGCGAGGCGTCGAACCCCTCGTACCGCGCGCTCGGCGAGAGGTACTCCGTGAGCGCGGTCGCTATTCTCCCGCACCCGCACCCGA
>Ga0335078_10004883_pt1 | contig 19844 bp, 13 predicted proteins | sample Lox_Sample_32_FD_206711 | JGI IMG/M metagenome (GOLD analysis project Ga0335078, IMG submission 206711) | Soil microbial communities from Loxahatchee National Wildlife Refuge, Florida, United States - Lox_Sample_3.2 | ecosystem: Environmental > Terrestrial > Soil > Wetlands | place: USA... | reverse complement strand
AAGAAACTGGGAAACCAAAAGAAGACCTCAACACAGAGCTCACGGAGTTCCACGGAGGGCACAGAGTTCTCTTTCTCCAAGAGAGCCACGTCTCTCGAGTGCTTTCTTCGGAGCAGTGCCCAAGACGCATCTTCTCGGTGGTCTCTGTGGGTCTCCGTGAACTCTGTGTTGAACTCTTAATTTTTCGCGCAGCACAAGAGGCTTGGGAAGGGGAGCAGTTGGACCGGGCGCGGGCACCGTCATGAAAGACAGAGCTTCATCGTGAAGGGTTTTATGCGATCCATCATGCGAACGATGTTGAAGCTGGGGTTAGGTTGGTGCCTGCTGGTTTCCGTGTTCGTTGGAGGCGCGAAGGCCGACACTCTGAAAGCCGGGGTGGCCAAGGTCGATATCACACCCCCTCCGGGACTGCCGCTGTGGGGCTTCGAGAACCGCAAGGCGCCGGCGACCGGCGTGCGCGATCCGCTCTACGCGCGCGTCCTGGTGCTGGAAGCGGGTGAGACCAGGCTGGCGCTGGTGGCGCTCGATCTGGGCCGATGCTTCGGGCCGGCTTCGCTCCAAAATCTTCGCGAGGTGGCCGGTAAACGTAGCGGCATTTCGTACCTGCTGGCGGTCGCCTCGCACACCCACTCGGCGCCGGTGATTTCCGACTCGTATCCCCAGGGCGTCCCGGCGTGGGAGACCTCGACGCTGGAAAAGATCGCGGCGGCGATCGACGAGGCCCGGGGGCACGCCGTGGAAGCCCGCCTGGGCACGGGCTATGGCGTCGCGTACATTGGTCACAATCGCCTCCGGCATAACCCGGATGGCACGGTGAGCTGGTTTGAGCGCAACACCACCCGAATTCCCACCGCGCCTATCGACCCGGCGGTCAGCGTGCTGCGGGTGGACACCGTCGACGGCAAGCCGCTGGCCGTTCTGGTGAATTACGCCTGCCACCCGGTGGTGTTCGGGTCGGACAATCTGGAATACTCGGCCGATTTTCCCGGTGTGATGACCAAAACGGTGGAAGACGCATTCGGCGGCCAGCCGCTATGCATCTTCCTGCAAGGGGCGCCGGGTGATATCAACCCCTATTACGCAGTCACCCCAATCGAGCAGGGCGCAGAGAAGTGGCGCGACTGGAGCGGCCGGCGCCTGGGCGAAGAAGCGGCGCGCGTGGCCCAGGAGATTCACACCGGGAGCGAGCCCTCCGCGAGCCTCGACTATGCCGAGGACCAGATTACCTTCCATCTGCGCTGGGACCTGGACAAGTTCCGCGAGGCTCTGATGCAGGCGCTGGGGCCCCAGGGCTTTCTGGTGTTCGCCACCAGCCTGGCGCCCCAGTTTCAACTGCCGGTAGGGACGATTCTCGTCAACCGGCGTATTGCGTTCATGACCGTTCCCGGCGAACCGTTTGTCGATTTCCAGGCCAACTGGCGCGACCGTTGCCCGGTGCGCGACGCCTTCTTTCTAGGCTATGCCAACGGCTATTACGGATACTTCCCCACCATCCGCGCCTCCACCGAAGGCGGCTACGGCGCCGCCAGTTCGAGCACCTGGATCGAGGTAGGCGCGGGCGAGCGCATGGTGGATCACGCCGTGATCAAGACCTATCAGATGCTGGGCCGGTACCACGATTTACCCGAGGACATGCAGCCGCAGGCGGGGCCAACACCACGTTGAGGTTCCGGGACCATCACGGGCTCCACGCGATTCAGGACTGCTGTCCGCGGGGTGGTGGTTATGTTTGATATCATAGGTTTCCTGATGCGTCGTCGGGCCAAGACGCTTGCGGCATCCGTCCTCTTGCTGGCCGTTGCCAGGTTCGCCTCGGCAAAGGGATCTGACGGCTTGCCATCCTCGGTCCCGTTGCAGCCGTTCGCCGATGAAGTTCGTCAACTGGAATCGGCCCTCAGTTTTCTCGGCCAGCCTTTGAGCTCCGCAGATCAGGCGCGCATCAACGCGGCCTTCGCCAATCCCGTTCCGGAAAAGGCGATCTCCGCCGCCGAGTCGGTGCTGGATCAATATGCCCTGGCAGTCGTCAATATCAATGCCGAAAGCCGCGTCAGCGTGCAGCGAGGAAACGCGCCGGCGGATCTGATCCAGGACGGCACGCGGCTCTTTCTGGTGAAAGTCATCAACCTCGCCGGAGTCACCGCGCCTCTGGCCGTCCAGAGCCAAAACAGCGGCGCCGTTTATATACCCTCCACGAACAGTCCGGAGCCGCCCCAGAAGCTGACCGAGGCCGACGTCGCCGAACGGTGGGCGGAGATATCCTTCTACAACAAACCGCCCCTGGAAGAACGCCTCTCCGGCTTTCCTCTCGAATATCGGCTGCTCACGTTCTTCAGCCGCGACGCCGGCCAGCGCTCCGCCAAGCTCAGCTTCAACGTTGGACAGGGCACTCAAGACGTGGGCTTTTTGAACGAAATCACCATCTTTTTCAACGTCGCTGCCGCTCGCCCCATCACCTTGCGTGTGCGGGATGTGGACGGCCAGCCCACCATGGCCTCCTTCATCTTTCGCGACCGCCTGGACCGCATCTATCCCAACCCCGCCAAGCGCCTCGCGCCCGACTTCTTCTTCCAACCGCAGGTCTACCGGGCTGACGGTGAGTCGATGTGGCTGCCCGACGGTTCGTACCACGTCGTCGTCACCGGAGGGCCGGAGTACCTCGCGGAGACTCGTCAATTCGAGGTCGGGCCGAATGGGCCCCAAGAGCTTTCGTTTCATCTGAAGCGCTGGCTTGACCCCGCCAAGTACGGATGGTATTCGGGAGACCACCATATCCATGCCGCCGGTTGTTCCCACTACGAAAACCCGAGCCAGGGAGTATCGCCGCAAGACATGGATCGCCAGGTGCGCGGCGAACACTTGAACGTGGGCTGCGTGCTCACCTGGGGGCCGTGCTATTACTATCAGAAGCGGTTCTTCCGCGGCCGGACGGACGATCCCGCCTCCCAGCGAAACCAGTTGCTCCACTACGATCTGGAAGTGTCCGGCTTTCCGTCCAGCCACGCCGGCCACTTGGTGCTGCTCAATCTGAAAGACCAGGATTACCCCGGAGCCCAGCGCATCGAGGACTGGCCCACCTGGGACTTGCCGATTCTCCGCTGGGGCAAGGCGCAGGGCGCCACGGTCGGCTTCGCCCACTCGGGTTGGGGGCTGCAACTTCAAGGCGATAGCCTACCCAACTACGACATTCCCGGTTTCGACGGCATCGGGGCCAACGAGTACATTGTGGATGTCACTTATCCCGATACCGTCGATTTTATTTCGGCCGGCGACACGCCCTACGCCTGGGAGCTCAATATCTGGTATCAGACCCTCAACGTGGGCTTTCGCACGCGCATCTCAGGCGAAACGGACTTTCCGTGCATTTACGACAGCCGCGTGGGCGAGGGCCGTACCTATGCCCGAGTCGACCCTCCGCTGACCTACGCCAACTGGAACGCGGCGATCCGTGGCGGCGCGACCTATGTTTCCGACGGCCGCAGTCACCTGTTGGCTTTCACTGTCAACGGCATCACTCTGGGCGAGCAGGGCAGCGAGGTCCAACTCCACGCGCCGGGCAAGGTCCAGGTGAAACTGATGGCGGCGGCCTACCTCGATCCTCAGCCCGACCCGAAGATCGGTGAACTGCCCTACGACCAGAAACCTTATTGGAGCCTGGAACGCGCCCGCATCGGCAAGACGCGCCAGGTCCCGGTGGAGATCATCGTGAACGGGACCGCCGTGGCGCGGCAGGAAATGGTGGCCGATGGCACGGTGAGAGACCTGGAATTCGACGTGCCCATCGAGCAGAGTAGCTGGATCGCGGCCCGCATTCTTCCCTCATCGCATACCAACCCGATCTTCGTTGTGCTCCCCGGCCAACCCATCCGGGCGTCGCGTCGGAGCGCGCGGTGGTGCCTGGCGGGCGTCAATCAGTGCTGGACCCAGAAGGTATCGAGAATCTCGGCCACCGAGTTGTCCCCAGCTCGGCGCGCCTACGACCACGCCCGCGAAGTCTACCAAAGCCTGATCGAACACAGCAAAGTAGAGTAGGGATCCAACGCGCAAAAACCAGCCTGGCGCGGCCTCAACAAGATTCTGTAAGAAAATTGCGCGGGCGACGACTACCTGATTGTGAGAGGAACTGCACTCATGGCGGCTGCTGAGTCCACCCAGGACGAACTTTACCAGCAAGCCGCAGCCGTCTACGGCCCGGCGCTGGAGCGGTTGGCGCGCTCTTACGAAGCTGATGAGGAAATCCGGCGCGACCTCCTGCAAGAGATCCACATCGGCTTGTGGCGGACGATTGCAGCATTCGACGGTCGTTGTTCGCTGCGCACGTGGGTTTACCGCGTGGCTCACAACATCGCCACGTCACACGTCATGCGGGAGCGGCGGAATAACTCCCGAACGCTCGTCGGCCTGGAAGAACTGGAGAATATGCCGGACCAGCAGGGCGCGCAGGACGCGGGTCGACGCGAGGCCGTTGAGCGCCTGGCGGTGCTGATCCGGCATTTGAAGCCACTCGACCGGCAGGTGATCGTTTCTTACCTGGAAGGGATGGATGCGGCAGCCATCGGAGAGATCACCGGGCTCTCGCCCGGCAACGTGGCCACCAAAATTCATCGCATCAAAGCCATTTTGGCTCGACGGTTTCAGGAGGGAGCATAACATGACCAATTCGTCTCCCCCGAACGATATCAGAAAAGCATGGCAGAGCCAGTGTGTGGAGGGTACGCCAATGTCTATCGACGAGATCCGTCAGAAGGCGCGGAAGTACCAGCGAAAGATCGGGCGCCGCAACCTTCGTGAGTACATCGCGGCGCTCGCGGTGGTGATTTTCTTCGGCTATAACCTGTGGCACGACCCCGACGCCGTAACCCGGGTCGGCTTTGCAATGACCATTGCCGCGATGTTTTATGTCATGTATCAGCTTCATCACCGAGGTTCGGCCCGAAGCCCGGCGGCGGAAATGGGATCGGAAAGCTGGCTGGAGTTCCATCGCCGGGAACTCGAACGCCAGCGCGACCTCCTCGGGAATATCTGGTCGTGGTACCTCGGACCGATAATTCCCGGCTGGGTAGTGCTGATGGTGGGATTCGCCCGAACGAACCCGGGCCACCTGCACCACTACGGCTTGTTCTTGGCGGCGTTCAACCTCGTCACGGCGCTCGTCTTCGTCGGGCTCTGGAAGCTCAACCAGAGGGCCGCGCGCCGGCTTCAGCGTCGCATCGATGAATTGGATACGTTGCAGAAATAGTAGTGATTTCACGTGAGGAGTGTAGAGACCATGGACAAGGTTATTGCTACCATGTTGGGTATGACTTTGCTGAGCGTTGCGGCTGCGGCGCAGTCGCCTCCCGAGTCACCGGCGCCGTCGGATGCAGAGATCCGGAAGATCCTGGTGGAACGCGTTGACAACTTTCACCAGGGGGTCGGAATCGTGGTCGGAGTCATCGATCCGCAGGGGCGAAGGGTGGTCGCTTACGGCAGCCTCGATAAGGGCGACCCCCGTCCGCTGAACGGGGACACGATTTTCGAAATTGGCTCGGTCACCAAAGTGTTTACGTCGCTGCTCCTGGCCGACATGATCCAGCGCGGCGAGGTTACTCTCGCTGACCCGATCGCAAAGTACCTGCCGGCGGACGTCAAGGTGCCGCAGCGCGGCGGCCGGTCGATCACCTTGGTGGATCTCTCCACGCACACCTCCGGCCTGCCGCGGCTACCCACTAACATGGCCCCGAAAGACCCGGCCAATCCCTACGCCGACTACACCGCTGACCAACTCTACCAATTCCTCTCCAGCTACCAACTCACTCGCGACATTGGCTCGCAGTTCGAGTACTCGAATCTCGGCGGCGGCCTGCTCGGGCATGTGCTGGCGCTACGCGCGGGAATGGACTACGAGGCTTTGGTGCGCTCCCGCATCACGAGGCCGCTGAACATGACAAGCACCGGCATTACGCTTTCGCCGGAGAAGAAGAAGCGTCTCGCCGTAGGTCACGACGCTCAGCTCAAGGCAGTTCCCAATTGGGATTTTCAGGTCCTGGCAGGTTGCGGCGCCCTCCGATCCAGCGCCAACGACCTGTTGACCTTTGTCGCCGCAAATCTCGGCTACGACAAAACGCCACTGGCCCCGGCGATGGCGTCGATGTTGGCCGTCCGGCGGTCGACCGGGAACGCCGGCATGGGCGACATCGGTCTCGCCTGGATCATCTCCAAGCCGTCGACGGACGAGATCGTTTGGCATAACGGCGGGACTTACGGCTATCGGTCCTTTGTTGGCTTCGACCCGAAAACCCGGGTGGGGGTGGTGGTGCTGTCGAACACGTTCACCGGCGCCGGCGTTGACGATATCGGAATGCATCTGCTGGACTCGCACGCACCGCTGCTGGCTTCGCCGAAAGAGCACCAAGAAATCAAAGTCAATCCCATGCTGTTCGACGGATACGTTGGCCGGTATCAACTGGCTCCGAACTTCATCCTCACCATCACCCGCGAGGCCGATGGCTTGTTCGCCCAAGCGACCGGCCAGCCGAAGTTTCAGATATATCCGGAGAGCGATCGCGAGTACTTCTACAAAGTGGTCGACGCTCAGATTACTTTCGAAACTGACAGCAATGGCCGCGCCACCAGCCTCAGCCTGCACCAGAACGGCGCGAACCTGCCGGCGAAGAGAATCGAATGAAGAACTTCAGCCTCGGAGGAGGATGGAGATGCGAGCCAGTCGCGGCTCCGGCGCGCTCCCGAGGCTTCGTGTCGGTCGCCTCGCAGGAACTGATCGTTTGAAGCGGGACACCCTGTGGTCCCGGCGCTCACCCAGTTGGCCGTCAGCGGCCGCGTCGCTCAGGGCCAGCTTGGAACCGGGTTTCAGGAGGGACGGTATCTTCGAAAAAAGTTTGACGGCTTCCTGCACCTGCGGATCGTTCTTGGTCTCCGTCTCGTCGCCGAGCGCAAGACCGTAGACGAGGGTCAGAATCTCCGTCTTAATCCTGAGCTTCAGGTAATCCCGGTCCGGTCCCCAATACTCATCCGGCGTCTGAATGCCCTCGCGCATCAGGAAGTCTCTGAACTCGTCGAGCGTCTGGTCATCCGGTTCGAAGGATCGATCCGGTTTGCCATGCAGAGAAAGGTAATCGGAGGCAAACGTAGTGAAAGCGCCGCGCTGATTGACAAACGCCGCCCAAGAATCGAGCGAGCGAGGCGGAATGGAGACATCGGGTGTGATGCCACCGCCAGCCGAGACGGGTCGCCCGTCGTCAGTATGGAAACCAGTCTTTGTCGGATCGTCACCTCCCGCCGGCCCCAGCATGGTGCCGGGCAGCGGCCGCTGGATCGACCGGCCGCTGGGAGTGAAGTACTGTCCGGTGGTCAGCGCCAGCCCGGTATTCTCGCTCAAACTGACTACACTCTGCACCAAGCCTTTGCCGTAGGTCGACTGGCCCGTCACTAGCGCGCGGTCGTGATCCTGGAGCGCGGCCGTGAAGATCTCGGCCGCGCTCGCCGTTTCTCCGTTCACCAGCACCACCATGGGCAAATCGAAGTGGGTCGGCATTTTGAGGGTACGGGCAGTCTGCTTGGTCCCGTTTCGATCGCGCACGGTCATCACCATGACGTTCGGGGGGAGAAACAGGCTGGCGGTGGCGATGGCCGAGCCCACGATACCGCCGTGATTGTCGCGCAGATCGACGAGCAGGCTCTTGATGCCTGCGGTGCCCTGAGGAGTGCCGGCGACGAGACCTTGGATGGCGTCAATCACTTCCTGCGGCGTCTTCATCTCGAAGCCGGAGATGTGGATGTATCCGGCGCCGGAGCCGAGGACGAACGACTTGTCGACCGTCGGCAACGCCACTTCCGCCGGCTTCAAGTCGTAGTCCTGGGAAACCAGCTTGCCGGGATGGATCACGCCCAGGCGCACGGCTTGCGACCGGGAGCGTTGCAGCAACTCCACCAGCGATTGGAAATCGAGGCGGTCGACGCGCTCGCCGTTGATCTCGACGATCTCGTCTCCCGGACCGAGTCCTGCCCGCCACGAGGGGGACCCCTGCGCCGTCTCCAGCACCACGACGTTGCCCGATTGGACGTAAAGGATGGAGCCAAAGCCCAGCGCCTGGCCGCGCGCCTGCTGCTGCAACGTCTTGAACTGGTCACGGTCGAAAAACGCGGAAAAGGGGTCAAGCTGCGCCAGCATGCCGCGAATGGCGCCGTTGAAGATAGCCGATTCAGTGTCAAAGGGGTCGACGTAGTTCGCTTCCACGGAGCCGAAGATGCGCGCGAACCGGGCGCCCTCCAGCGCAAGCTCATCGGAAGCGATGTCGGAAGGCGCGCTCGTCTGGGCCACTCCTCGACCGGCAAGCACCATAACGGCCCCGAGGAAACAAACGAGGTGCAAGGGTACGGCGTGCCGAATTGACGAAAGCCGATTGACGATAGACGATAGAAAGACGGCCATCTTTTCGGTTCCGAGAGTCACTCGCAAGTTGAGACTCAAAAGTCGCAAGCGAAGATGCTCGCTTCCCGAAGTCCCACCCGCCGACTCTCTTTCAATGGTCAATGGTCAATCGTCTGTCGTCAATTGATTTTTATCCGCGGCTCACCAGGGTCTCACTATCGCCGGAATCGTCCTCGCCCTGAGTTTTCGCCTTCCTGGCCTTGGCCGCTTTCGGCGCTCCACCGGCGTTTGCGGCTCGTTTCAGCTTGGCCACCGCGGCGGGAACGTCTTTGGCAATCACAAAGAAGGGAGTAAGCTTCACGCTGTCGAGTACCTTCAGCACGTGCTCGTTGAGCGCCGCCAGCGTCAGGGAAACGTGCGAAGTCTCCGCCGCCTCGCGGGTCCCGGCGAGAAAGCCGAGCCCCGTCGAATCAATGTAGGGCACGTCGCTGAAATCGATCACCAGGCACTGGGTGCCGGCGTCAATCAGGTCTTTGACCTTCTGGCGCAGAAACGGCCCGTCGGCGCCTGCCAGGAACTTCCCGTCCAGACTCATGATCGCGACGTCATCTTCAAAACGTATCGAAATTCTCACGATGCCATCCTTTGGCGCCAGGCCGGCCAGGAACTGCCATGCTATGAGAGAGGCGCGGTCCTGTCAAGCACCCTCGGCCGACCCTCGGCCGATTGCGGATTGTCAACGCGCCTCACCGTCGTGGCCCGGCGTTTTCAGTTTCTGAAAAGCCATGCGCGCGTCTTGATTGTCAGGATCCATCTCGAATCCCATAGTGTACTCCTTGAGGGCCTCGTCCGTCCTGCCCATCTCACCATAAAAGTAGCCCAGGACGAAGTGGGGGCGGCTGTCGTGCGGGTCAAGTGCCGCCGCCTTCTTGAAGTCGCTTTCCGCCAGCCCCGGTTGGTGCATCTGAAAGTAGGCTAGCCCCTCGCCGAGATAAGCCTTGGGGGTGGGGATGCTGGCGATGGAACGCCCAAACTGCTCGGCGGCGTCGGGGTAGAGCCCGCGGGCGAAATAGAATTCCCCCAACACGGTTCGAGCCCGGACACTGAGAGGCGCCAGGTCCACCGCCGCCCGGAGCTCCTCCTCGGCTGACTGCGCCTGGCCAGTCTGTGCGTAAACCTGTCCCAGGTTAACGTGCGCGTCGACGTCGTCAGGCGACCGCTGGAGACAGCGTTGGAGCGCATCCACCGCCTCGTCGTAGCGATGCTGCCGGGTGTACAAGGCGCCGAGATTGTCGAGCAGGATGGGGTAATCGGGCGCAATCTTTTCCGCCTGGAGCCATTCCTTTTCGGCCAACTGGAAATCGCCCCGATTATAGTGGACTTGGCCCAGATCAATGAGCATCTGGACGGAACTCGGTGCCTCCGCCACCGTGCGCGTGTAAAACGTCAGTTCATCGTGCCAGTCGCGGTTGCGCGCGAAAATGCGCACCACGCACAGCAAGGCGAGAACGGCAAGGCCGGCGGCCAGGCCCCACCGCCATGCGGCTCTACGGCCAGCGAGCCGATCGACCAAGGAGATCGCGGTCCAAGCCACCACCCAACAGAGGCCCGCCGAGGGCAAGTAGAGATAGCGTTCGGAGAAAACGTTGGCCGGCATCCAACTGGGATTGAGCACCGGGGCCAGCGTGAGCGCGAACCAGAGCAGCCCGAAGCTGACGCGGCGCGCCCGGCGCCACAGAACCCAGAACAGGGCCGCGAGAAATGTAATCGCCACCAATCCGCCCGGGACCCGCGCGAGCAATTCCCACAGAGAATCGTCCGGGAAAACGTAGAAAGCGGAGAGTCGGACCGGCCAAAGAAACTTCCAGACATACTGCCCGACCAGGCCCACAGCCGCAAGCAAGACCTCCCCCGGCGCTATGGAACGAGCGGTCTTGACCAACGTCAGGAAATGCAAGCGGAACAGCAGGTAGACCATGACAAGGGCCCAAAGTACTCCGTAACGGGAGAGCTTTTGGGTCCATCGGGTCTCGGATCGGTCGTCACGATAAAGATGTTCGTAGATGGTGGCCAGCAGGGGCAGGGTCGCCGCCGTCTCCTTGGAGAGCAGCGCCAAAACAAAGGCGACAGCCATGCCCAGATGGCGCGGCACTTCCTGACGGGCGCGCCCGGGTTGATGCACCGGCAGGCCAAGAAAAACCCAGAACGTGACCAGGTAAAAAAACGCCAGTTCCAGGTCGGTGACCGCAGCGATCCAGTTCACCGCCTCGCTGTGAATAGGATGCAGGGCAAAGACCGCGGCAGCCGGAAAGGCCAGCGCGCGGCGTTGGAACATCCGTTCGCTCACCTTGAACAGTGCGATCACCACCAGCGCATTCAGCAGAATATTGGCCAGATGGAAGACGCCAGCCACCGGCCCGAACACCTGAAAGCACGCCAGGTAAAGCAGCATCATCAAGGGCCGGTAATAAGCGACGTTCGCCTCCGCGCCGCCGCGATAGGACCACACGGTGGTGGTGAAGATCTCGCGCAGGTGGTGAAGGTTTCGAATGTAGGGGTTGGTCAGGACTTGAGTCGAGTCGTCCCAGACGAACCCGTTGCGCAGCGTATTCAGGTAGGGAAGCGCGGCGAGGAGCACGAGTGCCACGACGAGCGCGGCTCGGCCCCAGCGCGAGGCCCACGCGGCTGAAGCCGTAGCGTCCTCTTCGCGGGCTCCGTCTTGGGCGCCTGCGTCCGCGGCGGCGCGAAAGAATTCCAAAGATTCACCTGGAAGCATCACAAGCAGCACTCTTCGTAGCGGCGACTTTACGTCGCCACCCGGCAATTCGCGGTGGCGGGTTCACCCCGCCAGATGGCGGCATAAGGCCGTCGCTACTCCGGAGGAGAGGCCAGCACTGCGCGCCAGACCGCCAGCCATTTGAGGACCCCGGATGCCATGTCGGCGTGGAAATGCTCCGCCAGTTCCTGCCGTCGGTCCTGGCGTCACGCCCCGCTGATCTTTCCCAGCAGCGTCCGTATTTCTTCCCGATGGTCAGCCTGCCCTTCAGCATTCTGCTTCTCCTTTGAACCTTCGGGTCGCTGCCCCTGCTACACTAGATCAATACTAATGCAAGTCGCAGGCTGGGGTCACTTCGGATTGCTGATTTCCGAGGGAACAACATCGGCCGCCATATCCCGCCCGTCCCGTGGTCGGCAATTGACTTCTCCGACCCCACAACCTAAGATGAGGCGTAAACGCTAGTCCGCACCGAATGAAACAAATCGAAGTCCTATACGTACGGAGTCATGGAGATGAACCCACGAACCAGAGTTCCGGCCCTGACCGTCATTCTCGCGATGCTGGCCTTCACCTCTGCCTGCGTCATCGGCGACAACGCCACCATCGGCGACCTGCGCACGGAGTCGCAGTCCGTCGGCCTGGGCGGCGCCAAGTCGGTCCGCGTCGAAATCAAGATGGGGGCCGGCCAGCTCAAGGTGGGCGGCGGCGTGAAGGCCGCGGATGGCCTGCTGGACGCGGACTTCACCTATAACGTTCCGCGGTGGAAGCCGGACGTTCATTACACCCGCAACGGCGATCACGGCCTGCTTACCATCGAGCAGCCCGGCGGTGGCGGTTCCCACGGCAATACCCGTTACGACTGGGACCTGCGCCTTACCAACAAAGTGCCTACCGAAATGAGCGTGGATATGGGCGCGGGGAAGGCTGACCTGACCCTGGGCGGTCTCGCCCTGACCAGGCTTAACCTCAATCTGGGCGCTGGTGAGACCAACGTCGACCTCACCGGCGACTGGAAGAACGATTTCAGCGGCCAGATCCATGGCGGCGTGGGACAAGCCACCATCCGCCTGCCGCGTGATGTCGGCGTACGGGTCAAAGCCAGCGGCGGACTCGGCTCCATCAGCGCTCACGAATTCAAGCGAGACGGCGACTACTACGTGAACGACGCCTACGGTAAATCGCCGATCACCTTGCACGTTGAAGTGGAGGGCGGCGTGGGCCAGATCGTGCTCGAACTCGGCGAGGCACCGCCGGTGGTTTAAGAAGCAGTGGTTAGTGGCTAGCGTTCCAAACTGCTAGTCACTAGCCACTGGCCGCTGCTCTTAGCAGTCTCCAGCACTCGCGCGCAATCGCCCAGTCCTCCTGTGCCTGGATGACGAAGATGCGCACCGCCGAGTCCGGCGCCGCGATGTCCTCGTCGCCGTGCGCCTGGGCGTTTCTGGCGGCGTCGATCTTAAGGCCGAGGAATCCGAATTCCTGGCTGGCGGCGGCCCGCACCTCCGGCGAATTCTCGCCGATCCCGGCCGTGAAAACCAGCGCATCGAGCCCGCCCAGCGAGGCCAGCATGGCGCCGATGTTCCGCCGCAACCGGTGAACAAATATCTCGAAGGCCAGCATGGCGCGCGCGTTGCCCGCCATCATCGCCGCCAACACCTGGCGCATGTCGCTCGACACCCCGGAAATGCCTAGCAGTCCCGACTCATGATTCAGCACCTCGTCGAGCCTCGGGCCAGACCGGCGCATGGTCCGCATAAGATACGTCAGGATGCCCGGGTCCACCGAACCCGAGCGCGTGCCCATCATCAGCCCCTCGAGTGGGGTAAAGCCCATGGTGGTATCCACGCTGCGGCCGCCTCGGATCGCCGCCAGCGAGCAACCGTTGCCCAGGTGGCACGTCACCAGGCGCAAGGAGTCAAGATCCCTGCCCAGAAGCAGGGCGGTCCGCTGGGCACAATACTGGTGATTGATCCCGTGAAAGCCGTAGCGGCGGATGCCGAGGTCGAGCCAGCTATGAGGCCCCGGATAAACGGCGGCCGACATGGGCAAGCGGGCGTGAAAGGCCGTATCGAACGCCACCACCTGGGGCACCGCGCCGAGGGTCTGCTCCACCACCTCAATACCTTCCAGTTCCGCCTGGTTGTGGAGGGGAGCAAACACCGCCAACCGCTTGATCGCCGCCTTCACTTCCGGAGTCACCGGCGTGGTTTCCGAATAATCGCTGCCGCCGTGCACGACGCGGTGGCCCACCACGTCAATTTCGTGCGGCCCCGAGACCACCGCCGCGGGTCCACTCCACAGCGAGGTCAGCATGTGCTCCGTTGCCTCGCGCCGCGAGCCGATGTCGGCCAGGGTATCCGTGGCCGTGGCCCGGGCCCTGGTCCGGACCCTGGTCATGTGCGCGGACGATTCGCTGGTCTCTTCGTCGCGCGGACTGGCTGCACCATACTCCATTCGCACTTCCCAGACTGGTCCGGGCGGATGCTCGGGCAGCGAGTCGCCAAGCTCATATAGGCTACTTTTCTGGGTACTCGAGCCGGCGTTGAGGACGAGGATCTTCATGGTGAGGAGTCAGGGGGCGGAGCCGGAAGAATTGACGATGGCAGATCGACGACAGGAAAAAGGCGCCAGGCAAGCCGATCGGTCGGCCCTTTCGAGGCTTGCCACCATCCGTCAATCAGCCCGTTATCTCAATCCTAAAATGCCACTTTGTCAACCGAAATCGTCGTTGCCCCAGGAATGGCGCATCACTCTTGCTACAATAATTGGTATAGAATAACCTATTTATTTTCAAGCAGATCGTGGGATATAAAAAATAAATCATTTATTTTCATCAATATCGTGGGACTCTCCAACATTCCATTTTCCGTACCTTTGTTTTCATCAATATCGTGGGACTCTACTTCATTTTGAGTATGCATCCACACCTGACCCGGGGGTTATGGTGTCCCAAAACTCCGCTTGCCAAAAACTAAGGATACCATACTCTGCACTGGTCGCGCGACCTCCAGCGAATTGGTTTCCGCGCGGGCGGGAAGCAGAAAAGCCTCACGCTCGCCCATTACGTGGCTTCGTTCCGAATTCTGCTAAGGGCCCACCTTTGTTATCAGTTCCTTTTCCCAGTTCTCGCTTATATCACCGTAGCAACGCTCAGAGCCCAATGGATGGGACTGAGAGCCGACGACTGGAACAGTCCGGGCTCCATGTCTCCTGCGCTTAGCGAGCGCCAACGCGGGATCCCAAAACCCAGGGCCCGAGCGCAAAGGGATCCTCACACTAGCCTACTGGCGAGAATCAGGACCCGAAAGCGGGGTGTTCCCACCAGCCCCACGTCTAACTATAGCAGTGATACTCTTTTTGTCAATATAATTATTTTCGAGCTTTCAGACGCGAACTGCGGAAACGGACCCCGTCTTCTGTCTTCTGACTTCTGTCTTCTGACTTCTGACTCCTGTCTCCTCTCTTCTAGTACGGCCACTTCCAGTCGCGAATCTCCGGCATATCGTCGCCATATTTCACGATGTACTCTTTGTGTCCGATCAGCTTATTGCGCAGGAACTGCTTGAAGTGGGCGCCGACGCGCGCCAGTCGCGGCACGCGATCCACCACGTCGCCCGCCAGGTGGAAGCGGTCGAGATCGTTCAGGACGGTCATATCGAAGGGCGTGGTGGTGGTTCCCTCTTCCTTGTAGCCACGCACGTGCAGGTTGGCATGGTTGGCGCGCCGATAGGTGAGCCGATGGATCAGCCACGGATAACCGTGATAGGCGAAGATGATCGGCTTATCGGTGCTGAACATGGAGTCGAACTCTCGATCCGATAGCCCGTGCGGGTGCTCGGTTTCCGGCTGGAGAGTCATCAGATCTACCACGTTGATGACGCGAATCTTGAGATCGGGGAAATACTGCCGCAGCAGGGCCGACGCCGCCAGCGTTTCCAGCGTCGGTACGTCACCGCAGCACGCCATCACCACGTCCGGCTCCACGCCCTCGTCGGTGGAGGCCCAATCCCAGATCCCGATGCCCGTCGTACAGTGCTTGAGGGCCGCGTCCATATCGAGCCACTGCAACTCCGGCGCCTTGCCGGCCACGATCACGTTGACGTAGTGCCGGCTGCGCAGGCAGTGGTCGGCCACGGAGAGGAGCGTGTTGGCGTCGGGCGGCAGGTAGACGCGGACGATGTCGGCCTTTTTGTTCACGACGTGGTCGATGAAGCCGGGGTCCTGGTGAGTGAAGCCGTTGTGGTCCTGCCGCCAGACGTGCGAGGTGAGCAGGTAGTTGAGCGAGGCGATGTTGCGGCGCCAGGGGATGTGCCGCGTCACCTTGAGCCACTTGGCGTGCTGGTTGAACATGGCGTCGATGATGTGAATGAAGGCTTCGTAGCAGGAAAAGAAGCCGTGGCGTCCCGTGAGCAGGTAGCCCTCCAGCCAGCCCTGGCACAGGTGCTCGCTCAGCACTTCCACCACCCGGCCGTCGGGCGACAGGTGATCATCGGTCGGCAGGATCTGGCCGGTGAAGACCTTGTCCGTCACCTCATAAAGCGCGTCCAAACGGTTCGAAGCCGTCTCATCGGGGCCAAAAACGCGGAAGTTCTTGGATTCCAAATTGAGCTTCATCACGTCGCGCAGGAATCGTCCGAGTACGCGCGTGGCCTCGGCGGCCACCCTACCGGGTTTGGGCACGTCGAGGGCGTAGTCGCGGAAATCCGGCATGACGAGATCCCGTAGCAGCAGCCCGCCGTTGGCGTGCGGATTGGCGCCCATCCGGCGCTCGCCTTGGGGCGCGAGCTCGGCCAGTTCCGGGATCAGCTTGCCGTTCTTGTCGAACAACTCTTCCGGCCGGTAGCTCCTCATCCACTCTTCCAGCATCCTCAGGTGTTCGGGGTTGGTTTTGGTCTCTCCCATCGGCACCTGGTGGGCGCGGTAAGTGCCCTCGACTTGCTTGCCGTCCACGATCTTGGGACCGGTCCATCCTTTCGGGGTGCGCAGGATGATCATCGGCCAGGTGGGCCGCCCCTGGTACCCCTTGGTCCGGGCTTCGCTCTGGATGGCGTGAATCTCCGCCACGATGGTATCGAGCGTCGCCGCCATGAGTTGGTGCATGGGCTCGGGCTCGTGCCCTTCCACGAAGTAAGGCTTGTAGCCGTAGCCGGCGAAGAGGTGCGTCAACTCCGCATCGCTCAGGCGCGCCAGCACGGTGGGGTTGGCGATCTTGTAGCCGTTCAGGTGCAGGATGGGCAGCACGGCCCCGTCGCGCGCCGGGTTGAGGAACTTGTTGGAATGCCAACTGGTGGCCAGCGGGCCGGTCTCCGACTCGCCATCGCCCACCACGCAGCACACCAGCAGGTCGGGATTATCGAAGGCGGCGCCGTAGGCGTGCGCGATGGAGTATCCCAGCTCGCCACCCTCGTGGATGGATCCGGGCGTTTCTGGAGCCACGTGGCTGGGAATGCCGCCCGGAAAAGAGAACTGGGTAAACAGCCGCTTCATTCCTTCGGCGCTCTGCGGGATGTTGGTGTAATACTCGCTGTACGTGCCTTCCAGGTAGGTGTTGGCCACCAGGCCGGGACCGCCGTGTCCAGGGCCGGCGATGTAAATGACGTTGAGATCGTGCTTCTTGATCAGCCGATTGAAATGCACGTAGATAAAGTTCAGCCCCGGCGTGGTGCCCCAGTGCCCGAGCAGGCGTGGCTTGATGTGCTCGGGCTTTAGCGACTGGCGCAGCAGCGGGTTATCGTAAAGATAGATCTGGCCCACCGAAAGATAGTTGGCGGCGCGCCAGTAGGCGTTCATCAGGCGCAACTCTTCCGGGGAAAGAGGCTGGCTGGCGACTTCGAGTACGGCAGTAGCATCAGAGTCCCTGTCTGTCATGGCGTTAAGGCCCTCCCGAGTTTTAGATTCCGTGGCTACTCTTCAGGTTAGCACGCAATTATTACAGGATGGTGAAAAGCGTGAGGCCCTAATCGATCATGGATTTTCGATTTTGGACTGCAGTATGCGCAGTTACCCCTCGCATCCTGACTTTAATCGCTCTGCACAGCGTTAAGACTGTGATAGATTGGCATTGTGGTGCGACCCAAGGCCCAATTCCTCGCGGCGAGTTCTGGCCTATGAGCGAGACGATAAAGAAACTTACTATTGAGGGCTTCAAGTCCATCAGGAAACTGGAGGACTTTGAACTTCGGCCGTTAAACGTGCTGATCGGTGCCAACGGCGCCGGCAAGAGCAACTTCGTCGAGTTCTTCCGTTTGCTGCGCGAGCTGGTCGAACAGAGGCTTCAGGTCGCTATCGCCACCGCTGGCGGCCCGGATGCTTGCCTTTATCTCGGACAGAGGATCACTAGGCGCCTAGTGGCCAAGCTTCACTTTCCGAGCGCTGGGTACGAGTTCACCTTAGCGCCCACGGCGGACGACCGGCTCGTGTTCGACGCCGAGCTGGCCGTCATCTATAGAGGCGGCGAAGCTTTTACGAGGCCGTTGGGCTCAGGGCACTTCGAAGCTAGGGTCAAAGACCGGAAGGGAGCACGTGGCGTGTGGGAACAGAAGCGTGCGGTGGGTATCAGAGCGCACGGTGCTCCGTACGACATCTACGAAGCGGTTTCCAGCTCGGCGGTATACCACTTCCACGACACCAGCGCGATTGCGGGCGTTCGCCGGCAGGGAGCCATCAACGACGATGAATATCTCCGCCCCAACGCCGACAATTTGGCCGCGTTCCTTCATCGCCTTCAGCACACGCACCTAATGCACTACACGAGGATTCGCGACGTCGTGCGGCTTGCTGCCCCATTCTTTCACGATTTCCAGCTTCGGCCCGTTACGACCAATCCGGAATTGATCCAACTGGAATGGCTTCAGAAAGACTCTGATTATCCGTTCCGTCCCAGCCAACTCTCCGACGGCACGCTTCGGTTCATTTGTCTGGCTACGGCGCTTCTCCAACCGTCGCCGCCCGCAACCATGGTTTTCGATGAGCCGGAATTAGGGCTGCACCCCTACGCCTTAAGCCTGTTGGGCAGTTTGTTAGAGGGTGCAGCCAAGCGCACGTCCCAGCAAGTGATTGTCTCGACGCAATCGGCACAATTGCTGAACGAGTTCCCCCCCGAAAACGTCATCGCGGTCGAGCGGACTCGCGGTGAGTCCGTCTTCCGGCGCTTGGACTCAGCCCAGCTATCGCAGTGGCTTGAGGAGTACACGCTCGGTGAGCTATGGCAGAAGAATGTGCTGGGAGGCGGGCCGCAGAATGAGGCCATGCCCTTACCATTCGGTGCCGATGCCAACACGAACGAAGCGCCTGAGAGAGAGCCTACGCGCGCGGGAGACGAACGCCGGTGACGCGCGTCAAGATCATCGTCGAAGGCCTGACGGAGCAGTCGTTCGTTAGGGACGTTCTCGCACCAACTTTGTGGTCGCGCCAAGTCTTCTTGTATCCCATCCTACTCGGACACAGCGGCGGGAATCCAAGCTACACCCGTGTTAAGACGGACGTGCTGGCACAATTGAAACAAGACCGTACGGCCTATTGCTCCACATTGCTGGACTTTTACGGACTCGGAGAGGGCTTCCCAGGCACGCCACTTCCGCCAGCCCTTGCAAACATCGAAAAGGTGATTCGCATCGAGCAAGCGGCAAAGGAAGACATCGTCGAGCATGCGCCTGACTTGCGGGCAGAGTTTCGGTTTCTGCCTTACCTGCAACTGCACGAATATGAAGGTCTGCTATTCAGCGATCCAGCGGCGTTCGCCAAAGGAATCGATCAGCCAAATCTGGCCGAGCCGTTCCAATTGATCCGCAACCAGTTTAAAACCCCCGAGGATATTGATGACGACCCCGACACCGCGCCGTCTAAGAGGGTGCTCGAGCTTCACCCGTCGTATAGCAAGATAGTGGACGGCACGCTGGGCGCGAAAGCGGTGGGTATCGAGATCATGAGGCAACAGTGCCCGCATTTCCACGGGTGGGTCGAACGACTGGAGTCGTTGGGGGTCGCAAAGTAGTCTGACGTGATGTCGAGCGGTGTGACATCCGGTGCATGGTTCTGGCCTTTTGTCAATTCAGCGGGCACAGGGGCAACGGACCCTTTCTTTGACTTCTTCCTAGGCGAGTTCAAGAGGTCGGGCGTCCCTTTTTCCCCTTTTCCTCTTTACGCCGGACGATCCTTGTTCAGCGTGGTTAAGTGGGCGTTCGTTGAAGCGTGGACCTACGACAGGGGAAGGGCAACTGGCGCGTCAAAGAAGCTGGGCTCGTCGGTAATCGAATCCACTCGGTGCCCCAGCAGAACCCGTTCGTCATGTGGCGCGCGACGAACCGAAGGAGCAGAGGAAGGCTTGTCTTCGGTACCGAGTTTTGCGAGTTCGGGCATCGCCCGCTCGGCCATCCGGTAAAAGACAGGATCACTTTCAATTCCGATGCTTTCGTAACCCACAGCCAGCGCGGCGGCGATGGTTGATCCGCCTCCCATAAACGGGTCAAGCATGGTTCCGGCGCCGAGCGGAAGCGAGGCGCGCACCAACTGCCGCATGAAGGCTTGGGGTTTCAACGAAGGATGGGGCGCAATCGCGCGTTCGACGGCGCGGGTGGGCGCGGAGCGAATGACATCCTCGAAGGGCCTTTCCGGTGAAATCCGCCGGAGCCCACCCGTTTTCCATTTGCGTAGGTTGTCCTGAACGCGACCTTCACAAGGCTTGCGAAACAGGCCCCAAGG
>Ga0335078_10004882_pt1 | contig 19846 bp, 16 predicted proteins | sample Lox_Sample_32_FD_206711 | JGI IMG/M metagenome (GOLD analysis project Ga0335078, IMG submission 206711) | Soil microbial communities from Loxahatchee National Wildlife Refuge, Florida, United States - Lox_Sample_3.2 | ecosystem: Environmental > Terrestrial > Soil > Wetlands | place: USA... | reverse complement strand
CGGGGTGACTGCGGCGGCGTCGTCTTCTCCGCCCGTGACGATGATCGCCGCGGCTGCCGCCACCGCCGCCACCGCGATCGCGGGCGCGGCAAGCCGAGAGATGATCCTCCCGGCTCGGCGCCCGTCCGCTCGCCGCGCCACACGCGACCGCGCGGCGACGTCGATCACGGCGCGCACGCCGAGGTACACCAGAAACAGACCCCCGGCCGAGGCCGCGATGGTCACGGCCGGGCCGGGCTCGAGCACGACCACCACTCCGGCCGCGATTGCCAGCAGCGAGCGTCCCAGGCGCGCGCGGGACGTCAGCCGCTCGCCGTCTGGCGAGCGGTCGCTCGGAGTCTGCTCCGCGGCTGCAGCGACCGCCGCGAGGACCGCGCCCGCGCCGGCGACCAACAGCGCCTGCACGAGCAGGCCATGTCCGAAGGCCCTCCACACCGCGGTCACGACGCCGGCGCGGCCGGGCGCCGCGAGACGCGCCGCGAGATCACCGGCGAACGCGTACAGAGCGGCGATCGTGAGCCCGCCGAACACAAGCCCGATCCCCAGCTGCTGGGCGGTGCGGCGTCGGTCGCGCGATAGCCAGAAGGCGAGGAGCGCGAGCAGTACCGCCGCCGCCGCCAGCGCCCAGGCGATGGCGTAGACACGGCGGGCAAACCTCACCACCCCGAGCACCGGATCCCCGGGGTCGAGCGAGCCAAGCCTGGCGAGTCGATCGGAGCCCACGCGGCGCGCCGCGTTGGGCGAGAGCCGCTCGAGCGCACCCTGGATCAGCACGCCCGCGTCGGCCACGGTAAGCAGCACCGCTCCGCCGTGTCCCGAGACGAGCGAGGCGTGCAGCTCCAGCGCCGCCCGGCGAAACAGCGCGGCAAACGCTGCGCTGCCGACGATCGCGCCGGTGACCGCTCGGACCAGGGGCCGCACCGTGACGAGGTCCCCACCGCCCTGGCGAACCACCACGTCGGTCAGGTGATCTGCGACGTCGGCCTGGACCGCCGGGGATTTCAGCGTCGCGACCGCGCGATCCGCAAACGGCTGTGACTGGAGTACCGCCCGCCCGGCATAGGACAGCACGAGCGCTAGCACCGCGAGTAACACCGCAAGCCCAGCCAGGGGCCCGGCCAGCCTGCCGCGATGACCCGAACTCGTAGCCGGCATGCCAGCTACACGATTCCACGGCTCCAGACACAGCCACCCACCGGTGGCACGATATTCCTACTTCCGGCCGAGCACGGCGGGAAGGCTGGCGATCAGGCTCGGCGGCCCGGCCCCGCTCCGTTGTGCGCGCGTGCGCGCAACGAAGCGGGGCCCGAGGGCACGCGACGTCGACTACTTCGAGAACTGGAAGACGGTTGTGCTTGTGAGCGTCTTGCCCGCGTCCAGTTCGGTTGACGGGAAGTTGGGCTGGTTTGGTGAGTTGGGGAAGTGCTGGGTTTCGAACGTATAGGCGGCGCCCTGCCGGTAAGCATGGCCACTGGTGCCCACCAGGGTGCCGTTCAGGAAGTTGCTCGTGTAGAGCTGGACTCCCGGTTGATCGGTCCAGACGGTGAGCTCCCTCCCGCTGACCGGATCAAAGGCCCGGGCCGCGAGATTCAGCCCGTCGGGGCCGGTGGTGGACCGCGTCTGCTGGTTGAGCACCCAGTTGTGGTCGTAGCCCTGGGCGATGAGCAGCTGATTGGGCGGCGTTGCCGCGTTGTCCGGCGCGCTGACGTCAGCGATACGGGACCCGATCGTGTGCGGCCGGGTGAAATCGAACGGCGTGCCGATCACCGACGCCTCAGCCCCGGTCGGGATCTGGGTGCTGTCGGTGGGGGTGTACTTGTCGGCGTTGATCTGGAGATACTGGCCGTACGCCGAGCCGGGCGGAGCGTCCTCGCCCTCCAGGTTGAAGTAACTGTGATTGGTCAGGTTGACGACGGTGTTCAGGTTCGACGACTCGTCCGTCGCCTGGTAGTCGATGCCAAGCTGGTTGTCGTTGTTCAGCGTGTAGGTCACGACGGTCTTCAGCGTGGCTGGATAGCCGGTGCATCCGTTGGGACAGCCTGGAGTGCCGGCCGCGGCGGACTGGTCACCGTTGGGGCTGACCAGCGTGAGCTGGACGCCGACGTACCCCGGGCCTTGGACTTGCTGGTCGGCCCAGACATGGTTGCCGAACCCGACGAGGCCTCCGTGGAGACTGTTGACGCCGTTGTTGATCGGCAGCGTGTAGGTGACCGGTCCGACGCCGGGCTGGTTCAGCGTGAACTTGCCCTTGGCGATCCGGTTCCCGTACCGGCCGATCAGTTCGCCGAAGTACGGGCCGCCGTTGGCGGTCACCGGCGGGCTGTCTTCAGCCACGTAGTCCTGGAGGGTCGGAAAGCCGAGCACAACGTTGTCGACGTGGCCGCGCCGGTCGGGAACGCTGATCGTCTGGACGATCCCACCGTAGGTGAGGATCTGCACGCTCATACCGTGGCCGTTCGACAGCGTGTACCGGTAGACGCTCGTCTCCTGACCGGTGTACGGCTCGATCGTCTGACCGAACAGCTCCTTCTTTACGGACAACTTGCCACCGGGCCCCCATCCATCACCAGCCCGTTTGCCGCTCGCGCCCACCGCCTGGGTGGCCGCCACCGTCCCTACGACGGTCAACGTCGCGGCGACGGCCAGCGCAACACCAACCCGCCCGCGAAGATGCAAAAGCTGCGGGACTCTATGCATACCTCCGCTCCCTTCTGTTGATAGAGGAGGGGTATTTTCTGCCGCGCCGACCGGCCGTTGTGTTAACCAGCGGTGGCCGACGACGAGGAATCTGCTCCGGCGGGGTCCAAGACCACGAACTCGGCGGGCCGCCAAGGCAGGAGAGACTCCAAAATCTTCCCTCTTTGCGCGCAGCTATCGAACTCGCCGCCGCCGGCGATGACAGGGCGATCCCGCCTGCCGGACTCCGTCAATGTGCCGGCCGACGACCCCGAGGCCTGGGTGACCCGGGCGCGGCGAGCGCCGCCGCCCGAGACACCGGTCACGGATGAAACGGGCGCTCATCGACGGTCTTGATGACCCCCCCCGAGGCCGAGCGCCAGACCGCGGACACCGGCCACCCGCCGCGCTCGAACAAGGTGGGCACAGGGACCACGAAGACGTTGTTGACCACGCGGCCGGTGGCGTTCAGCGCCGCCACCCGTCGGCCGTGGTAAACCGTCGCCGGGAACCGGAGCGTCACGGTGGCGACGCCGTCGGGGACGATCCCGTCCATCACGATCCCGACCGGTGAGCTGCCTCCGCCGAGCATTCCGGTGCGCGCGAGCGTAGCCGGGGTCTCGCCTCCGTCCATCCCACCGCCGCCGCCCGGCCGCACGGAAACGATGAAGATGCCTTCGTGGACGCTCGAGACCGAGAGGTTGTATCGACCCAGGGCGAATTGGGCGTCTCCGTAGCGGCGCGTGGCTGCGCGCTCGGACGCCGGGACCGAGGGCAGCGCCTTGCGCAGCGCGGCGACTTCGAGCTGGTAGCAGCGATCGGCGACCGTCTGTGGCAGCGCGGGGAAACCGACGCTGGCGACCGGCACCAGATAGAAGGACTCGCCATCGATGACCCGCGCGAGGCGGATGTAGCGTACGTATACGCCGCGTGCGTTGGGCCCCGGCGGGACGACGCCGCCTGCGTAGAACCGCGGGAGCCGGTCCGCGGACGTGGCCCGGCGGCGCAGGGTCGCGAGCTGCCAGAGCATCGCCGGACTCGGGCTCCCCTCGCTGATCGACACCCTCCGGGAGGCGGGGGCGCGTGCGCACGCCCGGTCCGCCGCCATCGCCGCGTTGAAGGAGCCCGCGACGACCGCGTCGTCCACATTCGAAGGGATGGGCCCTGGCGACGGAGGCGGAGTGGCGTGGTGGACAGAAGCATGGTGGCGGGTCACCGGCGCGGCCGGCGGTGAGGCCGGGGGATGGCGGTGGCCCAACTCGACCAGCGCGAACACGGCGACGCCGAGCGCCGCGAGGGAGCTGACCGCGACCAGCACCACGGAGGGACCACTCGACTGCAGACGCGGCCAGAGAGGCAGCCGGCCGGCGTTGCGTGCGACGCTGGCCCGGAGCTGCCTCTCGAGCTGGTCGTGTGCGCTCATGACGTCTCCTTCAGTCGCTCTCGAAGTCGGCTAAGCCCCCGATGCACGCGCTGGCGCACGACGGCCTCAGAGCAATCCATCTCGCTGGCGATCTCCGAATACGAGCGCTCATCGAGAACGCGCGCTCGCACGGCGTCGCGCTGCGCAATGGGGAGCTGGGCCAGCAGCCGGTCCAGGCGCCCGGGATTCCCGAGCGACGCGAGCTCCTCGACACGCTCCAGGTCACGGTCCTCGAGGACCACCGGCTGGTGGCCGAGCCGTGCACGGGCAGAGCTCTCGACCCGGGTCCGCCGCATGCTGTCCAGCAGCTTGTGCTCCGCGATCTCAAACAGCCAACCGGGCGCCGACCCCCGCTCGGGATCGAATCGCGCCAGGTCGGCGACGACCGCGGCGAACGTCTCCGCGGTCAGGTCGAACGCCAGCTCGCGCGACCCCGTGCGGCGAAGGAAATAGCCGGTGACGAGCGGCAGCCAGCGCCGGTAGAACGCGCCGAACGCGCGGTCATCGCCCTTTGCTGCCGCCTGGAGCAGACCCGCGTCATCCCCGTCTGTGCGCCGCACACAATCTTCTTCGCACAAACCCTCCCCGTGTGACAACCGCTTGAATGCCATCCGGTGCCGGTCGACGACCTCACGTTCCGGTTAGCGGTCCCCTCGGACGCCGAGGCGGTGGCAGCGCTGCACGCCGACAGCTGGCGTCGCCACTACCGCGGCGCGTACAGCGATGACTTCCTTGACAGCGAAGTTCAAACCGACCGCCTGGCCGTGTGGGCCGAGCGGCTAGGGCAGCCCGACGGCGTGAGCCACACGGTCCTTGCCGAGCATGGCGACGGCCTCATCGGGTTCGCGCATACCGTCTTCGATCACGATCCCCGCTGGGGCGCGCTGCTCGACAACCTCCACGTCGCGCACCGGGAGAAGCGTCGCGGGATCGGCTCGCGGCTGTTGACGCTAACCGCCCACCCGGTGCTCGAGCGTGGCACCGGCTTGTACCTGTGGGTGCTCGAGCAGAACGCCGACGCCCGAGCGTTCTACGAGGCACACGGAGGCAGGTGCGTCGAGCGCGCGCTCGTCCCGCCTCCCGGCGGGATGGCGAGCAGGCTCAAAGGCACGCCATTCGGGCTGCGTTACGCATGGTCCGATCCTGCCGTGTTGCTCTGAGCTCGGCCGCGAGGGTGTGCCCGCACGCCTCCAGACCAGCAGGACGGCTTGCCTTGTGCAGCCTCGCGGGCGCTTCTAGCATGCCTCGGACGCAATGGACGACCGTGTTCCGCTACCGGGGAGGCGCACGAGTTTGCGGGGCCGGTCCAGCGAATGCGCCCTTCTTGACGACCTCGTCTCGGCGATCCGCCGGGGCGAGAGCCGCTCGCTGGTCGTGCGGGGCGAGGCCGGAATCGGAAAGACCGCGCTGCTCGAGTACCTGGTCTCCTCAGCCTCGGATCTGACCGTCGTCCGGGCGGTGGGGGTGGAGTCGGAGATGGAGTTGGCGTTCGCGAGCCTGCATCAACTCTGCGGGCCAATGCTCGACCGGCTGCATCTGCTTCCAGGTCCGCAACGGCGCGCGCTCGAGATCGTGTTCGGCCTGGCCGCGGGTGCGGCTCCGGATCGGTTCCTGGTGGGGTTGGGCGTGCTGAGCTTGTTCTCGGAGGCCGCCGACCGGCGCCCGCTGGTGTGTGTCGTGGACGATGCTCAGTGGCTCGATCAGGTCTCGGCGCTGACCCTGGCGTTCGTGGCGCGTCGCCTGCTGGCAGATCCGATTGGCCTCGTGTTCGCCACGCGCGAGCCGGGCGACCCGCTTGCCCACCTGCCCGAGCTCGAGATCCTGGGGCTCGGCGATGACGAAGCACGCTCGCTGCTCGGGTCGGCGGTGCGGTTCGTCCTGGACGACCGCGTACGCGACCGGATCATCGCGGAGACGCGGGGGAACCCGCTCGCCCTGCTCGAGCTGCCGCGGGGGTTGACCGCGACGCAGCTGGCGGGCGGCTTCGGGATCCTGGGAGCACAGGCGTTGCCGGGGCGCATCGAGGAGAGCTTCGTGCGGAGGTTCCAGTCGCTTGGAGATGACGCCCGGCGACTGTTGCTGCTGGCTGCGGCCGAACCGGTCGGCGACCCCTTGCTGCTCTGGCGTGCCGCGGAACGGCTCGGCATCGACCCGGCGGGCGTGGAGAGCGCAGACACGCAGGGGTTGCTGGCGATCGGCGAGCGAGTGACGTTTCGCCATCCGTTGGTCCGCTCGGCGATGTACCGATCGGCGGCGGTGGAGGAGCGCCGAGCCGTTCATCGGGCGCTGGCCGAGACGATCCACCAGGAGGCCGATTCCGATCGTCGCGCCTGGCACCTGGCCGCGGCGGCGGCCGGACCCGACGAGCAGGTCGCCCTGGAGCTCGAGCGCTCAGCCGGGCGGGCGCAAGCGCGCGGTGGCGTGGCCGCCTCGGCAGCGTTTCTCCAGCGTGCCGTCGCCCTGACCGGCGACCCCACCCGGCGGGCGGAGCGAGCCCTCGCCGCCGCCGTGGCCAGTCTGCGGGCGGGAGCCTTCGATCTGGCACGAGGGCTCCTGGCCGCAGCCGACGTCGAACCGCTGGACGAGCTGCAACGCGCGCGCGCCGAGCTGGTCCGAGGTGAGATCGCGTTCGCCTCGAGCATGGGGAGCGCAGCGCCGCCGCTGCTCTTGCAGGCCGCCGCACGTCTCGAGCGGCTCGACGTCGAGCTTGCGCGCGAGACCTATCTCGATGCCTGGGGAGCGGCGCTGTTCGCCGGTCGTCTCGCCTCCGGCGGCGACTTGCTCGAGGTCTCTCGGGCCGCCCGGAACGCTCCGCGCCCAACGGGACCGCCGCGTCCATCCGATCTGCTGCTGGACGGCCTGACGGTGCTGATCACCGACGGGTTTGCCGCGAGCGCGCCGCTGTTGAGGCAGGCAACCGGCGCGTTCATGTCGGATCCCTCACGCGATCAGGAGAATTTCCGGTGGGGCTGGATGACGACCATCCCGTCCAATGTCCTGTGGGACGAAGACAGCTGGCACGCGATCACGGCGCGCCAGGTCCGGGACGCCAGGGGTGCCGGTGCTCTGGCCCGGTTGCCCATCGACCTGAACGCCTGGGCGATTCTCGTCGCGTGGCGGGGCGACTTTGGAGCTGCCGCGGACGCGATCGGCGAGGCCGAGGCCGTCACGGCGGCGACCGGCTCGCGGTTTGCGTCCTACGCTGCTCTGCTCCTGGCCGCACTCCGGGGATCGGAACGCGACGCCTCGTCGGCGATCGAGTCGATGGTCCGTGAGGCCGGGGCCGGAGGTCAGGGGATCGGCGTCCAGTGGGCCGAGTGGGTGAACGCGATCCTGCTCAACGGGTTGGGTCGCTACGGGCAAGCGCTGGCGTCGGCCCGGCGAGCCGCTGAGGAGACACCCCAGCTGTTCGTGTCGCTGTGGGCCCGGCCCGAGCTGATCGAGGCAGCGGTTCGCAGCGGGAAGAGAGAACTCGCGGTCGCCGCGGTCGAGTCCTTGGCCGAGGTCACCACGGCCGCGGGAACGGACTGGGGCCTCGGAATCCAAGCGCGCTCGCGGGCGCTCACGAGCGGCGGCAAAGTGGCCGACGGTCTCTACCTCGAGGCGATCGAGCGGCTGGGCCGCACGCGGCTCCGCCCCGAGATCGCGCGCGCGCACCTGCTGTATGGCGAGTGGTTGCGACGGGAGAACCGGCGCGTCGATGCCCGCGGGCAGCTCCGCGCCGCGCACGACCAGTTCACGACGATCGGCATGGAAGCGTTCGCCGAGCGAGCGCGTCACGAACTGCTGGCGACCGGTGAGAGAGTCCGCAAGAGGACGATCAGCGCGCGCGACGAGCTGACCTCGCAGGAGCGGCAGATCGCCCAGCTGGCTCGTGACGGCCTGTCGAACCCGGAGATCGGCGCGCGGCTGTTCCTCAGTCCGAGGACCGTGGAGTGGCACCTGCGCAAGGTGTTCACCAAGCTCGGGATCAGCTCACGCCGGGAGCTGGTCGGCGCGTTGCCAGCCCGGGACGAGGAGCTCGTGCCGGCCTGAGCTCAGGCGTGGGGAAGCGCCTCGACCCGATCGACGTACGACTTCGTCCGGGCGATCGCGTCGTGTTCGAATCCTGCGAGTCGCCAGGCGATCTCCTCCACCTCGTCTTCGAGCCGGTCGTCGGCGATCGTCCGGTTGACGTACCCGTATTGCTCCGCCCGCGGTCCGTCCAGGTCGTCGGCGACAAGCAGGATCTCGAGCGCACGCCCGCGCCCGACCAACCTCGAGAGCCGGGGAATCATCGACCCGCCTCCGGGCACCGGCCCGGTCGCGACCTCGGACTGGCCGATAACCGTGTTCTCGCGAGACGCGAATCGCAGGTCGCACGCCAGCATGAACTCGCTGCCGGCGCCACGGGCGCGTCCGCGGATCTGAGCGATGCTCACCACCGGCGCTCGCGACAGCCGCACGAGGAGGTCGATCCACGCGTTCATCCCCGTCGGGCCGGCCGGTAGGGCGGCGGTCCGGGCGGGATCGTGCTCGGGGTCGTAATGGGCCAGGAAGAAGTGCGGGTTGGCGCTGTCGAACACGACGACATTGAGATCGGGATCCTGCTCGATCAGACCGACGAGTTCGGCAAGCTCGATCACGGTCGTCGCCGTGATCGTGTTGATCGGTGGGTGGTCAAACGTCACCCGGCAGTAGCTGGGGCTGAGGCGGTCCAGCCGCACATGCGTCCAGCCCCACGGCTCGAAACCGCGGCCGTTGTTGGAGGGACCGGCGTCGACTGCGCTCACTGCGAACTCCTCAGGCGGGGACGACGATGTGCTTGACGTCCGCCATATAGCGGTTTGCCGCGGTGGTCGCCTCCTCCGAGCTCTTGCCGCGCTCCCGCGCCTCGAGATACGCGGCGTACCAGTCCCACCAGTCGTGTGGCGGGGCAACGGCCTCGAACAGGCCATGGTGCTCGGACGTCTCGTGCAGCAGATCCGCCAGCGCGGCGACGTCGCCGTCAGTCGTCCATTCCCGGCCCGGGAGCCGGGCGGTGACCTCCTGGAGGAACCAGGTGTTGCCGTCGGGATCCTTGAACGATGCGTAGGTGAAGTACGAGCGTGACTTGTTCGGATCCGGCCCTGGGACACGCGACTCCAGCTCGCCTGCGTGGCCCGGCTGCCTGTCGTAGTGGTAGATGTCGCTGACCTCGGCGCCACCGCCGATGAGATCGGCGCGGGCGGCGTCGATGTCGTTCACCACCAGGAACATCCGATCGGCGGACCCCGGCTGAGCGTTCGTGACGCCCTTGCCGAACTGGATCGAGCACCCGGAGTAGGGCGGCGTCAGCTGGACGACGCGAAAGTCGTCGCCGACCATGATGTCGGCGTCGAGCCGCCAGCCGAGGCCCTGGTAGAAGCTCCTGGCCCGGTCGACGTCCGAGACGGGCAAGGTCATGACCTCGAGGTCGAAGTCGACGATGTCAACCCCGGGCGCCGGCGTCGCGGCGTCACCGCTGGTGTCGGTGCTGGCCATGCTGCCCTCCATCGATCGGTGAAAGCAGCAGCGTGACGGACCCGACCCGCCCTTCGCGCCCGTGGAGTCCCTAGTCGATTCCGGGACCAGTGTCTTGACCCGGGGGTCGCACGGGCGCGAGGCTCCCCTGAGACGCGCGACCGTACAACACACGACTTCGAGCGGAGGACGCGATGAGCAGCACGGGCACGAGCAACGACTACGACGTGATCGTCCTCGGAGCGGGTGCTCCGGGCGAGCACTGCGCCGGGGCGCTCGCGGCGCGAGGGCTGCGCGTCGCCGTCGTCGAGCGAGAGCTGGTCGGGGGCGAGTGCTCGTACTGGGCGTGCATCCCGTCGAAGTCGCTGCTGCGCCCGGGAGAGGCGGTGCACGGCGCGCTCGAGGCCGGGGCACACGCCGAGGTCGACGTCAAGGCCGCGCTGGCGTGGCGGGACTTCATGGTCTCCAACCACACGGACACCGGTCAGGAGCGCTGGCTCGCGAGCCGAGGGATCGATCTCTTCCGAGGTACCGGTCGCCTGGCCGGCATCGGGGTGGTCGAGGTCGACGGCGTCCGCCATACCGCCGAGCACGTCGTCGTGGCGACCGGCGCTGAACCGATCGTGCCCCCGCTACCTGGACTCAGGGACCTCGAGGGCGTGTGGGGCACCCGCGAGGCGACGAGCATGACCGCCGTTCCGCGCCGGCTGCTGGTGCTCGGCGGCGGCTCCGCCGGCGTCGAGCTTGCGCAGGTAGTGCGGCGGCTCGGTGGCGAAGCGGTGATCGTTGAGGGAGCCGAGCGCGTGCTTCCGCGCGAGGCTGGGCCCGTGGGCGACGCGCTCGGGGAGGCGCTGCAACGCGACGGCATCGAGTTGCGTCTCGGCATGCACGCGAGCTCCGCCCGCCGCGACGGCGACGAGTTCGTGCTCGAGTTCGAGGCCGGCCCGGAGCTGCGAGGCGACCGCCTGCTGGTGGCGACCGGCCGGCGACCGCGCGTCGACGGGATCGGCCTCGAGACCGTCGGCGTGGAGGCCAACCCCCGCGGGATCCGGGTCGACGAATACATGCGCGCCGGGGAGCGTCTGTGGGCGATTGGAGACGTGACCGGAATCTGGCCGCTCACCCACGTCGGCGAATACGAGGGCGACGTAGTCGCGGACAACATCGCCGGCGTGCCGCGCAAGGCGAACTACGAGGCCGTCCCCCGCGTCACCTACACCGACCCGCAGGCCGCGGGAGTCGGAGCGCTCGAGGCGCAGTACAGCGGCACCGCGCTCGTCTCGGAGGTGCCGAAGACGGCCACCTACACGCACGCCTACGCCGAGTCGAACGGGTTCATGACGCTGCTCTCCGACGGCGAGCGGCTGACCGGCGCCTATGCCGTCGGGCCTGAGGCCGGCGAATGGATGCAGCAGGCGACGCTCGCGATCCGCGCCCACGTGCCGCTCGACGTGCTGAACGACACGATCCAGCCCTTCCCGAGCTTCTCGGGGATCTACGACACGGCCGTGATCGCGCTCCGAATGGAGATCGCCGACAAGCCGCGCCCGGCCGGCCCCATGGACGCCCAGATGGCGACGCTCGCCGGCTGAGGAGGAACCATGCCCGCGACGACCTCAACCGCTTCCACGGAGCGCACGGCGGAGCTGCTCGGTCAGACGGTCGTGTTGATCGGCGGGAGTGCGGGCATCGGACTCGAGACCGCCCGCCGCGCCCGGGCCGAGGGCGCGGACGTGGTCCTCACCGGGCGAAACGCCGAACGGCTCGAGCACGCGGCGCGGGAGGTCGGCGCTCGGAGCACTGCGGCGTTCGACGCGACCGACTGGGCGGCTTTGGAGCGGTTCTTCGGCGATCTGCGCGCTCCGATCGATCACGTTCTGGTCACCGCCGGCGGTCCGACGTACGGCCCGCTGCTCGAGATGACTGCGGACCAGGTGCGCGACGCGCTCAGCAACCACATCGTGCAGGGCCTGGAGGTGGCGCGCTACGCCGCTCCGAAGATGCGACCCGCTGGGACGCTGATATTGATGAGTGGCACCGGGGGCCGGAAGGTGAGCGCCGCCGGGGGGGTCGTGTCGGCGGCGACGGCGGCGACCTCGCCGTTCGCGGCGGCGCTGGCATTGGAGCTCGCCCCGGTGCGCGTGAACGTGATCGCCGCGGGGTTCGTGGACACGCCGTTATCGGCGTCGCTCCTCGGGGATCAGCTCGAGGCGCGCCGCCACGAGCTGCGAAGCACGCTTCCGATCGGCCGCGTCGTCCAGCCGCAGGACGTCGCGGCGCTGGCCGTCCACATCATGACCAACACCGCGCTCACGGGCGCCACGTTCGACATCGACGGCGGACAGCAGTTCCTCAGCTGACCGTTGGTCACGAGCACTAGAGCGGCGGATTGACGTCGTCGTAGATGCGGGCCGCGGCGAGCTTGCCGCTCTCGCCGCGGACGTAGACCGCGATCCCCGCCTCCGGCGGCAGCTCCGTCTTGCCCCATCGCACGACGTTGTACTCGAGTGCGCACGCCCGGCCGTCGTCGAACACGGCGCAGTGCTCGAGCGGGATCCCGCCGCCGTTAGAGAACAGGCGCTCGTAGAAGGCGCGCAGGGCAGCGTCTCCGCGATGGACGTGGTCGGCGCCACCAGGCTCGCGGGCATAGCCATCGGGCTCGAACGCCGCCACGATCGCGTCGACATCGCCCGCCGCCAGCGCGCGCTGGTACTCGGCGATGACGTCAGACTCGTGCGCTTCGGGATCGGGCTGGAGCAGCGGTGGGCGGTTCAGGTGGACGCCGTCCAGCGGCCAGCTGCTGTAGTAGATCCGAAGCTCGACGATCCGGCCGTCGGGGAGTCGATTGCCAGTGATCGCGGCAGGAAGGCTGATGCGCCCGTTGTCGCCGTCGAGGTGAAGCACCACCTCCTCGAAGCCCGTTCGCTCCCTGACCGCGTGATCCACCTCCTCGACCTCGATGTTGCGCTCCGAGAGCCAGGCGCTTGTATCGGCCAGGTACTCGCGGAACGCACGCTCGCCCTTGATGCGTCCGCGTCTGGGGTGGTGCACCTCGGGCTCGTCGGCAAACGACTCGACGATCGCGTCGAACTGTCCGGTGACAACCCCGTCGAAGTACGGCACGGTGATGAACCGGCGATGCCGCTTCTCCTCCAGCCGCTCGAGCGCCGGTACGGTGAACAGCTCCGGTAGCCACGGCACGTGGCAAGCATCCCACACGCCACTCGTCGAGTACGTTTCAGGAGTGGCGACGGGTCTGATTCGCGCCGTGGCAGCAGTCGTCGCAGGCAGCTTGGCGATCCTCGCGCCGGCGGCCGCGGCGACCCGCACGAGCAAGCGGCCCTCCTGGAAGTACGTGGACCCACTCCGCGACGTGGGGAACCTTCGTCCTAGCCGGATCGACATGGGCGTCGACTACTCGGGGTCGGGGCCGATCCTGGCGATCGGCCGCGCGAAGGTCGTGCTCGCCAGCGACAAGCTCGCCGGCCCCGAGAGCTGCTGGGGCAAGACGTGCGTCCCGCCGCCTGGCGACATGATCGTCTACCGGCTGCTCGACGGTCCGTTCGCGGGCAAGTACGTCTACGTCGTCGAGCACATCACGATCGGCGTCAAGCGTGGGGAGACGGTGACGGCCGGTGCGAGGATCGCGACGCTCCACGAGGGCTCCCCGAACCTGGAGATGGGATGGGCCTCCGGGCACGGCGCCCAGACGCTCGCGGTCGCGCGTGGGCATCAGGGCCGTGGTAGTGACCCCGGCGGGTGGTCGTCGATCGAGGGCCGGAACTTCAACACCCTTCTGGTCTGGTTGGGCGCGCCGTCGGGGTACCTGACGACCGTTCCGTCCAACCAGACGATGCCGCCGCGGTGGCCGGCACTGCCCGCCCGCGGGAGATCCTGGTCTCTCGCACGGTGACCGACCTCGTCATCGGCTCGGGTACATCGTTCGCGGACCGAGGCGTCCATGCGCTGGAGGGCGTTCCCGATCCGTGACCACTGTTCGCGGTCACCGCGGTCTCGGTCGCCGCTCACGTTCCCCGAACGAGGGCCTCCACCGCTGCGAGGTCCCCGCCCTGGCGCCACCCGCCACCCTCGAGGACGGCGCGAGTCGCCCGAGCACTCGCCGGGTCTGCACCCAGGCGCCAGTCGGTCTCCTTGTCGAACTCGAACCAGACGACGGCACCGAGGCCGTCGGCGTGCGCGGTCCGCAGCGTGTCGGTCACCCACGCGGCCCTGCGCTGCCCGGGTGCGCTGGCGGTCTCGGCGATCATCACGGGGCGGGCGGGCGCGAGGGCGCGAAGCGCATGCAGCGTCGGGTTGAAGATGTCGGCGAAGCTCTGCCATCCCCAGTCGCGTGCGCTGCCCCAGTTGTAGCCGTCGACCGCGAGCCAATCGACCTCGCGCGCACCCGGGAACAACTCGCGCAGCGGGGTCGAGCCGGCGTAAGAGGCGATCGGGTTCCACACCCAGATCGCGTTGGCGGCGCCGGCCCGGCCGAAGAGCTCGCGGACGTGCCGCCACGCGGCGACGTAGTCGCCTGACCGGTTGCCGTTGACGCCGGTCGACCACGGCAGCCAGTCGCCGTTCATCTCCGGGGCGAAGCGGAGCATCACCGGTCGTCCGTAGCCGGCGATCTCGGTCGCCCACCGCTCGATCAGCGTGTCGAACTCCCCGGCCGCGATCCGCCGGAGCGCGAAGCGGGGCTGATCGGCGCCGCCCTGCCGCGAATCCCACGGCTCCCACGAGATCATCAGCACGGCGCCGCGCTTGTTCGCGTCCTCGGCCAACCCGCTGGGAAAGTCAGGCGTGTGCGCCCAGTCGGCGAACGTCCCGACGATCGCGGCCCGGACACCGGCGCGCGCTTCCGACGCGTCAAGCTGATCGATCGACGGCACGTCCATGCCGAACAGCGACTGGCCACGCGCGGGCGGGGCCGCGCTCGATCCGTCAGCGAGCGGCACGCCGATGCCGGTCGCGGCGACGGCGGCCAGCGCGAGTACGGAGGCGAGGAGGATTTTGCGGGTGGCTGAGGCCATCCGGTTGCCATCGGCATCGTTCGCGGGCCGCGCCACGAATCGGCGACGGGCTCGGGCGTTCGTCTACTTCCACCGCCGAGCCGCTCCCGCGATCTGCTGGGCGTAGCCGCGCAGCGAGGCGGTGGAGGTCAGCGCCTGGTAGGAGAACAGGTAGCCGAAGAAGCCGGGCCCGTCGCGCTCCGGGCGGATGCGCAGGCGTCTGAACACGTTGCGATCCTGCCAAGAGCGCAGCAGGCCGTAAACGACGAGCGTGATCGGGATGACCAGCATCGACCACCAGGAGAACAGCAGCGGGTAGCCGAAGATGAACAGGATCACGCCCGGTATCCAGAAGAACACGTAGCCGATGTCCAGGAACGGGACCAGGTAGTCGATTCCGGCCACGCACTTGGCCAGCGCGCGCGGCTGTCGCTGGGGCGGGTTGATCCTGATGCCTTCGATCATCCCGCGCGCCCATCGCGAGCGTTGGCGCATGAAGTGCCGCAGGCGGTCGGGCACGACCGTTTCGGCGAGGGCGCACGGCTCGTACTGGACCAGGCCGTGCGAGCCGAGCAGCGACCAGGTCAGGACGATGTCCTCGCCGATCGCGTCCGGCCAGCCGCCGACGGCGCGGATGTCGTCGGTCCAGTACGCCGAGAACGCCCCCTGGGCGACGAGGGCGCTGTTGTAAGCGGCCTGGGTGCGCTTGACGCCGTTGATCCCGAGCCGGTAGTCCCATCCCTGCATACGCGTGAGGAAGTTCTGGCCGGCGTTCGCGGCGATCAGCGCGCCGGCGCAGGCCGACACATGCTGGTCCTGAGGCCGGGATGTGAGGCGTGCGATGAGGTACGTGAGCGCCTCGGGATGCGGGCGGGTGTCGGCATCGAGGGTGACCACGATCGAAGTCGACACGTCGACGAGCGCGGTGTTGAGCGCGTTGTGCTTCCCGGCGACGGGCTCGAAGCTGCGCCGGTAGTCGAGCCCTCGCCGCCGTGCCGCGGCGTCCGCCAACTCGGCGGTCCGGTCGGCTGAGTTGTTGTCGGCGAGCACGATCTCGAGCGCGCCCGGATAGGCGGAGGTGGCGATGGTCTCGATCGTCTGCTCGATCGCCTCCTCCTCGTTGTAGGCCGCGATGATGACCGTCACCACCGGCCACTCGCCGGCCGGCCACCGTCCCTGGGGAGCCTGCAACGACGGCGGCCGGTACCGCGTGAGGATCAGCGTGAAGCACAGGAAGCCGATCACCACCCCGGGGATGTACGCCATGCAGATCGGGATCACCCATGCCATCACGGGGCCGATCGCCTGTTCCAACTCGCCCCGCCAGACGCGCGAGATCGACACCGAGAAGCCGACCCAGGCGACGGTCCCGGCCACCGCCAGCGCGAACCGGAGTGTAGGCCGCAGCCCGAACGCGGGCCGAGCCCGGGGAGAGAATCCGCCCAGCTCGGTGGGGTGAACGTGGACGCCGCTCACCCGCTGAATGGTGCCGCCGCGCGGGCCGGTTTCATCACCCGTCCCGGGTGACGTACGACCACGGCACCGGCACGGCCCGCCGGCCATTACAGGACTGTGAAACCGCCCGCCGCAGGCGCCTAGATCGCGCCGGCGGCTGGTTCACTGGAATCGATGCGTGGCTCCGCCGCCGCTCAGCGCGACGCCGAGACGGTCGCGTGGGTCAGGTCGCTTCGCGCCCACGGGCCAGAGCGGGAAGACGCGGTCCGACAGCTTCACCGACTGCTAATCGGGGTGGCGCGGCGCGAGCTCCGTCGCAGGTCGCTCGCAGCTGAAATCGCGGGTCCGGAACTCGATGACCTGGCGCACCAGGCCGCCGCTGACGCGCTGGTGGCGATCACCGGGAAGCTCGACCGGTTCCGGGGCGAGAGCCGGTTCACCACCTGGGCGTACGGGTTCGTGGTCCTCGAGGTCTCGGACAAGCTCGGGCGCCACTTCTCGCGGAGTCCGGCGGCAAGTAGTACCGAGGAGGACTGGAGCCAGCTGCCCGACCGGTTCGCCCTCGACCCGCATCGCCAAGCTGAGTGGCACGACCTCGTCGAGGGGCTGCGCCGAGGTGTCGACGAATGCCTGACCGATCACCAGCGGCGCCTGTTCGTCGCGATCGTCCTCAACGGCGTTCCCCTCGACGCGATGGTGGCCGAGCTCGATTCCAACCGCAACGCGATCTACAAGTCGCTGTACGATGCCCGGCGTAAGTTGCGTCGGTGGTTGATCGCCCGCGGCTACCTGGACAGCGGACCGGCGAGGTGAACTTGAACAGCGGTTGGACGGAGCTCGAGCGCTTTCTGTCCACGGATCCTCGCGACGCGGGCTGCGAGGAGGCGATGAAGGCGCTTCACGTGTACGCCGAGCTCGTCGTGTCCGGGGAGGATCCGGAGGAGCGGTTGCCCGGACTCGCCGCGCACTTCGCGGCGTGCGGTCCGTGCCAGGAAGACCTCGTCGGGCTGCTTGCCGCGGTGCGCGGGGGCCTGCCGTGACGTTGTAAGGGTCGGGAACCGGAACGTGCTCCCGACCCTTACGCGGTTGTCAGCTGACGGCGATGCCCGCGGGCGTGGCCCCGGACGGGAGCGACGTCGGCGAGCCGGACAGCTCGGTCAGGTTGCCGCCGTCGACGGCGAACGCGCCAACCGCGCCGATCCTGCTCTCGTCGATGTACAGCGTGCGGCCGTCGGGGCTCAGACGAGCGTCTACGGCTCCCACTCCGCCGGTGCTGCTGACGGGTGTGCTTCCGAGCAGCGTCAACCCGCCGCCGGGGGCGATCGAGTAACGCGAGATCTCGCCCGACCCGGTGTTCACCGCAAACAGGAAGCGTCCGTCGTGACTGATCTCCACCCAGCACGGAGCGGTCTGCAGGTCGGCGAACGGAGAACCGCCGAGTGGCGTCAGCGTCCCGTTGACAGAATCGTCGAACACCGAAACCGTGCCCGTGCCCGATCCTCCGTTGTGGGCGTTTGACACGAACAGCTGGTTGGCATTGGTGGGGCGGAATTCGCTGCCGAATGGACCCAGTCCCTGGGCCGGGAATGGTGACCCCGGCGATGCGCTCAGGCGTCCGTTGTAGCCAACCGTGAAGCTGTCGATCTCGGAGGTCGCGACACGGGTTCCGACGAGTTTGGTGCCCGTGCCGTTGAACAGCACGTCACCCGGCTGCGACCCGTTCGGGAGCGTCACCGTGGAACCCGCCAGCGGACGCAGGTCGCCGTCATAGCCGAGGCGGAAGCCGGTGTAGTTACTGTCACTCGTTCCGGCATTGGCGACGTACACGAGACGCCCGTGGATGGCGAGGCTCACCGGCAACGTCCCGCCCGAGGACACGACACCGTGAGGCACGGGTTGCACCGAGCCGTTACGCGCGATCCTCAGGACGGAGATCTGATTGCTGCCGGCGTCGACGGCGACCAGGAACCGGCGGTCGGATGTGATCTGGAGGGCGCCCTGTGACGCAAGGCCGGCGCCCGTGCCGGCGCCGCCGGCCGGGAACGGGCTCCCCGCTTCCGGCGTCAGGGCTCCGTCGGCATGACGGTCGAACGCTCCGATCGTGTTCGTCGGAGTCGTGTTGTCGTTGACATAGACGTGCCCGATCACCGGCGATCGGTCGGTCGAGCCGAATGCGGATGCCGGTACCGCTGCAACGGCGGCGGTACCGACGCCCAGCGCCGCCGCGCTGAGACAGGTGCGGATAAGTAAGCGTGTTAGCACGCGCATGCTTCTCCTTGTATGTAGGGGGCTGCGTGCTAGGTGTGCGGCCGTTTGCGCGGCGGTCTTACCGGTGAAGGAGTGACAGGTTTCTTAACGACGGGCACCTCGCACTGTGTGGCGGCGCGTGGCGGCGGGCCGGCCCCGGGAAGAACCTGCATAACACGCCAATCGAGCCGCAGCTGGGCGACCGTGGCGTACTACGCATGTGGGGGATGCACCACACGCCACGGTCCAGCTCGGGCGCGTCGAATGGCGTGCTATGCATGGTGCCGGGACCGCCGCGCCACCGCCGCGCTGCCGACGCGCCACCGCCGCGCCACCACCGCTGCCACCGCCGCGCCACCACCGCTGCCACCACCGCGCCAGCCGCAGCGCCCCATCAGCGCGCCCGCGAGCGCCACCTCCTCGTCTTTGACGTCCGCCCTCAGCTCGGAAGGTCAGGCCGGCGGCACGACGCCGAGCTCCGCGAGCAGCATCGTCCCGCGCGGACCGTTGGCGCCGATCCGCTCCGGAACGGTCGCACCGGCGGCGAGCAGGATCCGGACGATCTCGGCGTACGGCTCCTTGGGGATCTCGTCGACAGTCCGCATCGACGGGCCGCCCTCGGGCTCCGAACAATGGCGCGAGCCGTGGAGCGCGGCTCCGATTGCGCTGCCGCCGTCTCGGAAGGTGAGCGCCGCGCCGCGCCCGACCAGCTCACGCGTCATCTGAACACGGCCGCGCCAGCACGCCTGCCCGAGGGGGTCGTCCTCGCTGTCCGGGTCGCCGTCGACCCGCGCGCCGGCGTCGAGCAGCCGGCGCATGGCCTCGATCTCGCCGCGCTGGACCGCGAGGATCACCATCTCGTCGAGCGCCGACAGCGCGACCCCCCGGGGGACCGTCCGATCCCTCCCCGAGAGGTACGCGCCGAGCGCGCGGTCCTCCTCGGTCACGGCTGCCTCGGAGGCGCCGCGCTCGCGCAGGACGGCGGCGACGGCGTCCTCGCCCCAGCGGACCGCGACCTGCAACGGGGAGAGGCCGTGCTCGTCGGGTGCATCGATCGGCGCGCCGGCGTCGAGCAGCACGGCGACGGTCCGCGGCGGGCGCCGGCGCCAGACCGCCTGGTGCAGGTGGCCGGCGTTGGCCCGCGCGCCGTGTGTGCAGAACATCTCGACCATCTCGGCATTCGGGAAGTTGAGTGCCCGTCCGAGGTCGTAGTCGACGAAGTCCTGCATGCAGCCGGCGTCGATGACGAGCATCGCGCAGGTCGGATCCGGGAACTCGCACGCGTGGTAGAGGACCTCGTTGCCGTGGAGCCCGTCGCGATCGTCCGTGGGATCGGCGCCGGCGGCGAGCAGCATCCGCGTCAGCTCGGGATCGCCCGCGATTCCGGCGGCGCCGTACAGCGCGACCTGCAGCCACTCTCCGTCGTTGATGTAGAACGCGTTCGGATCGGCTCCGGCGTCGAGCAGGAGCCTCACGACCTCGCGGATCCCGGGGGCGCGCTCCGGGTCGCCGCGCAGCAGCCGCGAGAAGCACGCGTACAGAATCGGCGCCC
>Ga0335078_10004881_pt1 | contig 19846 bp, 19 predicted proteins | sample Lox_Sample_32_FD_206711 | JGI IMG/M metagenome (GOLD analysis project Ga0335078, IMG submission 206711) | Soil microbial communities from Loxahatchee National Wildlife Refuge, Florida, United States - Lox_Sample_3.2 | ecosystem: Environmental > Terrestrial > Soil > Wetlands | place: USA... | reverse complement strand
GCGCGCGATCGCGGCGACGCTGTGGCACGCGTCGGCGATCTCGGTGCCGCCCTGGTCGGCGCTGTAGCCGCCGAACGACGGGATCACGTCGCCGCCCAGCTTGCGCACCCGCGCGATCTGGGCCAGGTAGCGGCCCGCCGAGATCGGCTGCTTGCGGTTGCCGTTCCAGGTCGGGGTGCAGGCGGCTGCACCTTTCTTGCCCGCCGCCTGGATGAACGCAAGCGTCAGGTATCGCGCGCCGGACTGCTGGGCGACGGTCGCCACGCTTTCCCTGGTCCACGCCTCGAAGTACGGCGCGTAGATCCGCCGCGGCAGGCTGCGCCCCGCCGCGCCCGGCGCTGCTGCCGACCGCGCCGCCGCCGGCAGCTCGGGCATCAGCAGCAAAGCCGACGTCATCACCAGGACGGCGGCCCCGGTCCAGGCCAGCGCCGCCCGATAACGTGTTCTCACGACGCCTCCTTGGCGTATCGATCCTGTCACCGAACCGGCGCCGGCACGTCGGTCTCGGGCACGTTCCAGCCGGAGACCGAAATCACCGGCGCTGCGCCGTCCAGGCCGGCCGAGGAGTAGCTGACGACCAGCGTCTGCGACTCGCCGGGGAACAGCGTGATGTCATTGCCGCGCCGATGCTGCGGCGAACGGCCTTGCTCATGGCTGGCGACCTCTCCGCAATGCGCGCCGGCCGGTCAGGCCCCCGCTGTCCGACTCCCGGACTGCGCCTGGCTTCCGCGCCCTGGTGACGACCTGGTTAGTTCGTATACTTTCCGAACAAATTCGTCAAGGGGCAGCCGTCGGCCGCCTCCACTGCCCTGGGGCGAGCGCACCGCCAGCGGGTCTGGCACGGTCCGCGGCGAAGGTGGCTCATCCGGCCAGGCGAGCCCAGCGACCCCGAGGCCCACGCACCGGCGGCTCATCTGGCCGGCCGGGTGCGGCGCAGGTAAGGTCCGCCCGGCCGCGGGCCGGGCGGGACCCCGACAAGCGCCGTCAGCCCCTCCGCGGCTCGCCGCGGTAGGTGCCGAACGACCACCGGTTGCCCTCCGGGTCCCGCGCCGCGAAGTCGCGCGAGCCGTAGTCGGTTTCGTGCAGCTCGGACAGGATCTCGGCGCCTGCTGCCTTGGCCCGCTTGAACAGCCCGTCAGGGTCGTCGGTGACGACGTAGGCGCCGAAGGTGCCCGGCTGGATCGGCCATTCGTCGGTCGGATCGCCGTCCCTGGCCGATCCCATCATGATCCCGCCGCCGAGCGGCCAGGACAGCTGTGCGTGATGGACGACGTCGCCGTCGCCGTAGACGACGGTTTCCTCGAAGCCGAACGCGTCCACGAGGAACTTGATCAGGCCGCGGGCATCCCGGGCGCGGAGCGTGGGCCAGACCTGCGGTGGCGGTGTGTTGTGCGGCGGCGTGTTCTGTGACGGTGTGTGCTGTGTCATGAGCCTCAGCCTGCCTCCGCGGCCAGAACGGTGGCTTGGAGATTTCGGAACTCCTGCGCGAGCCATGCGGTGGGTGCCCGGCCGGCGATCGCGCGGAACTCGGCGTCCAGATGTGCCTGGTCGTAGTAGCCGAACTCGGCGGCGACGCTGGCCAGGCCGAGCGGCCGACCGCGGGCCGCGCGGCGCTGCAGCACCCGGCGGGCCCGGTCGAACCTGATCACCCGGGCCGCCGCCTTGGGAGTCAGCCCGATCTCGGCGGCGAACCTTGCCCGCAGGTGCCGCTCGCTCCAGCCGGTCTCGGCCGCGAGCGCACCCACGCCGATGGTCCCGCCGGTCGCGAGCAGGCGCTGCCACGCAGCCGCCACCTCGCCGCCTGCGTCGGGCCTGCCGGTCTCCAGATAGGCGCGCACCCGGCGGGACAGCACCTCGTCGAGTACGGCAAACCGGTCAGGCCAGGTCTCCGCCGCATGCACCCGCTGGTGCAGCTCGGCGGCCAGCGGCCCGATGACGTCGGCGCCCTCGACGTCGAGGCTGGCGAGCTGCCCGGCGGGCATGCCGAGCACGGCCCGGGCGCCGAGCGGGCTCAGCGCAACCTGGACGCCGGACTGGCTGCCCTCGTGCCTGATCAGGGCTGGCGCGGTGTGCAGCCCGCCCGCCAGCGTCACGTACTCCCCGGACGGCTGGCGAGGATCGGGGTGCGCAGCCACGGTGAGCGGCTCGTCCAGGGTGACGATCAGCGTGAGGAACGGCGACGGCAGCCCGGTGTGCGTGGCCGGGGCCACGCCGGCCTGCCGGTACCCGTTGTAGCGCGCGATGTACGGCCGCAGCTCGGCGGCGGGCCCGTGCTCCACCGCCTCGCTGACGCCCCGGCTGGCTGACTCCCGCGCGGCCATGACCTCATTGTCCAGCACGCCCCCGTCGTCCGTTGAGCTCAGGATGACGTGGCCGCTGCCGGTGATGAATCGGATCACGCGGTCCGGAAGCTGACCGGTGCCCTAGGCCGCGCGTCCACGGTCAGCTCGAACACGTCCGGCCTCGCGTAGTGCCCGACCGGGTCGAATTCGCGGCGGCCCGCAGCCACCGCGGCAAGGTCGATCGTCGCGCAGAGGATCTCCTCGCGCTCCCAGACCGGCCCGGCGATGATCCGGCCGCCTGGTTCGACCATCGCCGAGCCGCCGCGGCTCATCCAGTCGCCGTCGGCGCGATACAGATCGCCCCGCAACTCGGGGGGCACGAGGCCGCCGTGCAGCAGTGGCGCGACGCCGACCACGTAGACCCGGCCCTCCTTGGCGATATGCCGCAGCGTCGGGAGCCAGGTCTCGCTGTTGTCCCAGGTAGGGGCAAGGTAGATGTCGACTCCCTTGGCGTACATGGCCGCTCGGGCGAGCGGCATGTAGTTCTCCCAGCAGATCAGCCCGCCGACTACTCCGAACGGCGTGCGCACCACGTCAAGCGTGGAGCCGTCTCCGGTGCCCCAGATGGCTCGCTCGCCGCCGGTCGGCATCAGCTTGCGATGCCGACCGGCCAGCGAACCGTCGGGTCCGAAGTAGAGCAGTGAGTTGTACAACGTCCCGCCGTCCCGCTCGTTCACCCCGATGGCCAGGTAGACGTCGGCCTCAGCGGCGGCTGCGCCGAGCTGTCTGGTGGCCGCCGACGGCACCTCGACCGACATCTCCCCGAGCCTGCGGGCCAGGTCGCCGTCACTCCAGGCCGACGTGCGCCACACCCAGTCCGGGTAGCCGGGCACGAAGGCCTCGGGGAAGACGACGAGTCCCGCGCCGCGGTCTGCGGCATCAGCGATCAGCGTTTCCGCCCTGGCCAGCGTGGCCTCCCGGTCGAGGAATACGGGGGCGGCCTGGACCGCCGCGACGATCATCGGGTGCCCGCCCCGACCAGCAGCCGGCAGGGACCGGTGAAGCCACCCTGATGCTCGAACTGGCGAAGCGCCGTGCCCGCCTCGGACCAGGCCCACTCGCGCTCGGCCTCCGGCAGGCCGGCCAGCATCTGGTGCAGGGCGCCGAACGACTCCTGCTCGAACCGCAGGCATTCGGCCGCCGACGGCATCCGCAGCGGCGCATCGACCTCCCGCACCTCGATGTCGTGGAAGTCGGCCGCCGCCAGCTCGCGTGCGAGGACGCCGTCGAGGCCCAGGCTGAACGGGCCAGGCTGGCCGGGCGCAGGCGGGCCGAGGCCGGCTGCCTGCCTGATGATCGAGACCGGCACCGAGAAGAACCCGTTCTGCTCCGCCGGCCCGTAGACGACCACCGCGATCCGGCCGCCAGCACGCAGTGCTGCCCGCGCGCTGGCCAGGGCCGCCGGCCGGCTGGGGAAGTAGATCACACCGAGTCGGCTGATGACCGCGTCGAACGAGCCCGGCTCGACGGTCAGGTGCTCGCCGTCCATCACCCGCGTAGCGGCGTTGGCCAGGCCGGCGAGCTCGAACCGGCGCTGCGCGCGGGCGAGGATGCCCGGCGAGATGTCGGTGGCGAGCACGCGGCCGCCCGGGCCGACCCGGCGCGCCGCGGCGACGCTCTGGCCGCCCGCCCCGGCCGCGACATCGAGCACCCTGGTGCCCTCGGCGACGTTGGCGAGGTCGAGCATCGCGGCGGTCGCCTCGTCCAGCCAGTCATCGAGCGTCGGTCCCCAGTCGTCCCATGCTGCGGCGGCACGATCCCACTGCGCGAGCGTTGTCTTCTTGTATGCCACCGGGTCGAACTGCTGTGTGACGGTCACCGTGACCAACTCCTTCGGCTAGGTCTGCTGAATCCAGCCGTAGAGGTCCTGGCGGTCGACGGAGCTGAGCAGTTCGGGGTGGTCGGTCGCCATGTGCGCCCGGATCGCGTCGACAACCTCGTCGTCGGTGGCGCCGCTGGCCACGAACCCGCACTCGCAGTTGATCACCTTCGCCATCGCCGGTTCTCCTTTCGGCTGCACAATCAGTAGGTCACGGCTGCTTTGTCGAGAGCTTGGAGAAACCTTGGCGGATCCGCGGGTGCGAGTCCAGCTGTGCGGCCAGGTCTGCATCGAGATCGACGGCGAACGGCGCGAGACCCGGTTGCCTGGACCGCAGGGCCGGCGGCTGTTCTCGTTCCTGACGCTCCGCCGGCTCGCCAGCCTGACCAGGCGGGACGTGCTTGCCGCCCTCTGGGGTGAGCGCCTGCCCTCCGCCCCGGACGCCGCGCTGAGTGCCCTGCTCTCCAAGCTGCGCACGGCGGTGCAGCCGGTGCCGGTCGATGGCCTCCGGCTTGTCCTGCCCGCCGGCTGCTGGGTCGACATCGAGGCGGCCAGGGACGCGATCCACCGTGCCGAGTCCGCGATCGCGCTGGGCGCATGGGGGCGTGCCTGGGGCGCGTCACAAGTCACGATGTTCGCGGCAAGGCGTGGATTCCTGCCGGGCGAGGACCTTCCCTGGATCGCCGATGTCCGCGCGGAGCTCGACAGCCTGCACATCCGGGCGCTCGAGGCGTATGCCGACGCCTCTTTGCACCTAGGCGGCACCGAGCTGGCGACCGCGGAACGCAGCGCGAAGGACCTGGTGGCGCGGGCGCCGTTCCGCGAGAGCGGGTACCGGGTCCTGATGGCCGCCCTCGCCGAGCGCGGCAACGCCGCCGAGGCTCTGCGCGTCTACGACGACCTGGTCCGTCTGCTCCGCGACGAGCTCGGCGTCGTACCGAGCCAGGCCACCAGGAGCCTGCACGCCACGCTGCTGGCCTGCGGCCCTGACACCGGAAAGAGCCGGTGAGCGCGTTCCGGGTGGTCAGGAGGGAGTAGCCGGCCCGGCCCGGGCGGCGTCGCGGCCGGTCACGCGGCGCCACGCCGCCCTGGCCAGCTGGCGGGCGACGGCTCCCCGGCACGGGCCGTTATAGATGACGAAGTCGTCGAACGCGTGCACGCCCGGCCTCGCCGCTTCCGACCGCGCCGCGTCGCGGACGGCAACCAGCTGCGCGACCGTCATCTGCAGCGGCGGCTCGTCGGGCTGGTACCTGGAGCCGATCGGGTAGTCACGCCGCGGCGTCCGGGTCATCTCGATGTGGCAGCCGAGCACCGCGGTGACGTTGCGCGCCTGCGCGAAGTCGGCCAGCCGGTCCAGGCTCGCGGCGAATGCCGGGAAGTCGAACGCGTACAGGCGGCCGGGGTAGACCGTGTCGCCGGTCAGCAGGAAGCCGGTCCACGGGTCGTAGACCGCGATCGAGGCGCGGTGGTGCCCGGGGATCCCGGTCACCTCGAGCACCCGGCCGCCGAGGTCGAACGTGACGATCTCGTCCGGCCAGGACGCGAAGCCGAAGAAGTCCCGCACCGCGTCCTCGTCGCGCGGCACCACGGTGGTCGCGGCCCGCCCGGCGAACTGCGGGTCGCCGGCCACGTGGTCGCCGTGGCCGTGGGTGTGGGCGACGACCAGCTCGTAGCCGTTACGCGGGTTCTCGGCCAGCCAGCCGCCGATCAGCCCGTCCACGGCCTCGCGCAGCGGGAAGACCGCCGGGTCGGCGGTGGCCCCGGTGTCCAGCAGGATCGCGCGGGAGTTGCCGAACAGCAGGTAGATGAACGGCGCCTCGTAGCTGGTCGCTTTGGACTGGCGAAGCAGGTAGGTGTGCGGGCCAGGGGCGTGCACCTGCACCGGCGGCTCGCCGCGCGCGCCGTGGATCCACCGGACGTCCAGGTCGCCGGCGACGGGGCCGGCCTCGAAGTCGATCATGACTGCCTCGTCAGACCCTGGCGGTGTCCCTGCGGAACCGCCAGACCGCGCCCGCGGCGAAGATGACCAGCCAGGCGACCGCGTTCGCGACCCAGACCATGTCGATGCCGCCGCCGAGGAGCGGCGCGTGAACCAGCTGGTTCAGCCCGTACAGCGGGGTGAACTTGGCCAGGACCTGGAGCACGTGCGGGTACGAGCTGAGCGGGATGAACAGCCCGCCGCCGAACGCGAACAGCATCAGGGCGATCCCCAGGAACTGCATGACGTTCTCGGTCGGCAGCAGGTAGCCCATGAACAGGCCGAACGCCGCGAAGACCAGCGAGCCGATCCAGACGCACAGCGGTGTGACGAACCACAGGTAGGAATAGCCGGGAGCCATGTGCGGCACGCCGCTGATCTTCGCCACGGCGTAGACGGCGATCACGGCCGCGGCACCGAGCACCATCGCGGTCAGCATCTTGATCACGATGTACGCGGCCGGCGCCAGCGGGGTGAGCCTGAGCTGCCTGCTCCACCCGGCGGCCCGCTCGATCGACACCATCGCCCCGCCGGATGTCGTCGCGAGCACCGCGCCGTACAGCGCCATGCTGATCATGATGAAGGCCGAGACGTTGCCGTGGCCGGCCGACTCGTTGGCGTAGGCCTTGTTCAGCCCGAAGAGCAGGAAGAAAACCGCCGGGATGACCAGCGCGAAGATGACGGTCCGGCGGTTGCGCAGCAGCCGCCTGATCTCGAGGCCGAGCACCGTGACGTTGATGCCGCCCATTCCTGGCGGCCGCCTGGCGCCGAGATCGGCTGCGGGAACTTGCGTGGCGCTCATCGCGATCCTCCCTGAAGGCTGCCCGCCGGTGCCTGGCTGGCCTGTCCGGCACTGTCGTCGCCGGTCAGGGCGATAAACGCGTCTTCAAGACCGCGCGTGTTGATCTCCATGTCCCTGGCCTGCGTCGCGGTCAGCAGGTACCTGGCCACGGCGTCGCTGTCGGTGGCGTGAATGAGTATGGTGTCGCCCCGCACCTCAACGCTGTCGGCGCCGGGAATGGCACGCAGTTCACCCTCGTCCGCGCCGGGCAGCGTGGCCCGGACGGTGCGGCCCGCCGCGAGCGCCTTGATCTGTGCCCCGGTGCCGTCGGCCACGATCTCGCCCTGGCGCAGCAGCACGATCCGGTCGGCGTAGGCGTCGGCCTCCTCCAGGTAGTGGGTCGCGAACAGGACGGTGCGGCCGAGCTCGGCGTCCTGCCTGATCGCCGCCCAGAAGTCACGGCGGCCCTCGACGTCCATGCCGGTGGTCGGCTCGTCGAGTATCAGCAGCTCCGGGTTGGGCAGGAGCGCCATGGCGAAGCGCAGCCGCTGCTGTTCGCCGCCCGAGCACTTGCCGACCCTGCGGTCGGCGATGTGGCCGATGCCCGCCCGCCGCAGCACCTCGTCCACCGGCTGGCTGCTGGCGAACAAGCTCGCCGTGTACCTGGCGGTCTCCGCCACCGTCAGGTCCTTCAGCAGGCCGCCGGTCTGCATGACGGCCGAGACCAGCCCGTGCTCGATGGCCTTGCGCGGATGCATGCCGTAGACGGATACGGTGCCGTCACTGGGCTGCGACAGGCCGAGAATCATGTCGATGGTGGTGGTCTTTCCCGCCCCGTTGGGGCCGAGCAGCGCCACGATCTCGCCTGATGCGATCGCCAGGTCAATCCCCTGCACGGCCCGCACATGGCTGAAGTGCTTGTGCACGCCCCGCAGATCAACGGCGGCCGTCCGCCCGCCGCGGCCAGCGACGCGCCCCATGTCGTGACTCGCAGGTGTCATTGCCCCATCCTTGCAGTGGCCCGGCCCGCCGGGGTACCCGGTTATTCGCCGGCCAACCCCCTGCGGGGTCCTCGGCGGTGGTTATCGGGCGGACTGCCCGAACCAGACGGCGGCTGTTACTCTCGACCAAGCAAGCGTTTGGTTCCGCACGACAGTCGCAGGTGAGCCGCTGATGGGACGACTTGACGGCAAGGTGGCGCTGATCACCGGCGGCGCCCGCGGCATGGGGAAATCCCACGTGCGGCACTTCGTGGAGCAGGGCGCCAGGGTCGTCTTCGGCGACGTGCTCGACGAGCAGGGCGAGGCCGTGGCCGCCAAGCTCGGCGGCGACGCAAGGTACGTGCATCACGACGTGACCAGCGAGGCGGACTGGGCCGCCGCCGTCGCGACCGCGCTCGACGCGTTCGGCAGGCTGGACGTCTGCGTGAACAACGCCGGGGTGCTGGCCTTCGCCTCGATCAGCGAGATGCCGCTGGCCGAGTTCCGCCGGATACTCGAGATCAACGCGGTCGGCTGCTGGCTCGGCATGAAGTCGGTGATCGAGCCGATGAAGGCGGCCGGCGGCGGCTCGATCGTGAACATCTCGTCGATCGAGGGACTGACCGGGGCGGCCGGCTGCTCGGCGTACGCGGCCAGCAAGTTCGCGGTGCGGGGCATGACCAAGGCGGCCGCCCAGGAACTCGGCAGGTTCGGCATCAGGGTCAACTCGGTCCACCCCGGCGGGATCCTGACCCGGATGGTGCTCGACACGGCGGACAGCATGGACCCCGAGCGCGGCGAGCGGTACTTCAAGGCGCTGCCGCTCGGCAGATTCGGCCAGTCGGTCGAGGTGTCCAGGCTGGTCGCGTTCCTCGCCTCGGACGAGTCGTCCTACTCCACCGGCAGTGAGTTCGTCATCGACGGGGGCATCCTGTCGGGTCCTGGCTACTGAGCCGGCTCCCGGCACCGGCGGCTGAGCAGAAGGAGCATGCATAACATGGCCCACGGGCTGACTCTGGACGGCCGGACGGCGGTCGTAACCGGCGCGGGCAACGGCCTCGGCAGGGCGGAGGCGATCGGGCTCGCGGCTGCCGGCGCCCGCGTGGTGCTGAACGACCTCGCGGGGCCTGCCGTGCACGCGGTGGCCGGCGAGATCACGGCGGCGGGCGGCCAGGCCGTGGTCTGCGAGGGCGACGTCGGCGACTGGGCGGTCGGCGAGGCCATGGTGGCGGCGGCGCTGTCCTCGTTCGGCGGCCTGGACATCGTGGTGAACAATGCCGGCGTGCTCCGCGACCGGATGATCTTCTCGATGTCGGCGGAGGAATGGGATCTGGTGATCCGGGTGCACCTGCGCGGGCACTTCATCACCACGAGACTGGCGACCGCCTACTGGCGGGAGCAGAGCAAGCAGGCGGGCGGCCCCGTCTACGCCAGGATCGTCAACACCTCATCCGAGGCCTTCCTGCTCGGCTCGCCCGGCCAGCCCAACTACTCGGCCGCCAAGGCGGGCATCGCGGCGCTGACGCTCACGACGGCGCGAAGCTGCGCCAGGTACGGCGTGCGCGCCAACGCGATCTGCCCGCGGGCCAGGACCGCGATGACGGCGGGCCTGATGGGGGCGGCGCCGGAGGGCGCCGCCGATCCGCTCGCACCCGAGCACGTCGCCCCGCTGGTTACCTACCTGGCCGGCCCTGGCGGCGCGAGCATCAACGGCGAGGTGTTCGTGGTGCACGGCGGGGTGGCCGCGGTGATGGACCCGCCGCGGGTCAGGACCGTGTTCCGTGCCGGCACGCCGGACGGGATGTGGAGCCTGGACGCGGTGCAGGCGGCGCTCGGCCCCGCGTTCACCGCGGACGGCTCGTCGCCAGGGTTCTTCTGCGACGACACGCTGGCCCTGGCGCAGGAGACCATCGGCTTCGGCGGTGCGCGGTGAAGCAGCGTGACCTGGTCGGCATGTCCTCGGCCGAGGCCATCGCGATGCTGGTCGGCCAGCGCAAGGTGCAGCTGGCCACCAACGGGCCCGACGGCTATCCGCACCTGGTCACCATGTACTACGTGATGATCGACGGGCTGATCACGTTCTGGACCTACCGCACCTCGCAGAAGGCGCGGAACCTGGAGCGCGACCCCCGCATCTCCTGTCTGGTGGAAACCGGGGAGCGGTACTTCGACCTGCGCGGCGTGCTGGTCCAGGGGGTCGCGCGGCGGATCGAGAACCCCGCGGTGGTCGCCGAGATCGGCCGCCAGATCACCGCGATCGTGGCCGGACCCGGCGGCGAGCCGCCGGCGGACACCGACGCGCTCACCGACTACGTCGAACGCGCCGCACGCAAGCGCTACGGCTACGCCGTGGAGCCGAGCAAGATCATCTCCTGGGACCACGCGAAGCTGCTCCAGGCCGACTCGGCCTGACCTGGCGCCGGTAGCCGTTTGCGGCTCATCGGAGCGGGCAGCGGAGCTGACGTGCTTGACTGGGTCCTTGTGCAGCTGCCTCACAGTCCCGCCGACTCCCGGCACGAGGCAACCAGGGGCCAGCATCGCCGTCACCGGCACCGGCGCCGCAAGACGCTGGGCCGCTTGGCCACGTCGTCCGCCGTGGTCGTCTTCGCGGTCTGCGGACTCGCACTGATCGGGGTGTCGCTGGCCGGGGCGCTCACCGACCAGGCGGAAGGCGCGCCAGCCACGGGCACGCACTCCGGCGGGCTGACCGGCCAGCCGGGAGTCGCCGCGCTGCCCAGGGGCACGGCGATGCCGCCCGGGGCATCGGGCCGCCCGGGGCGGGCGGCGACCGCCAGGCACGCGGCGCCGCTGCGCACGTCCTGCCGGTCCGTGGCGCACATCGGCGACTCGACATCGGTGGGCCTGGTCTCCTCCCTGTACCTGCCCGATCTCGCGGAGCGGCTGGCCGCGCAGTACGCCCGCGTCGGCGTTCAGAAGGCGCTGATCAGCGCGTCTGGCGGCCGCTCCATCGTGGAGACGCTGCCCGGCCAGGTCAATGGCTACAACGTCGCGCTCGGCTGGGCAGGCCGGGGCTACCGCGGCTGCTGGGTGATCGCGCTCGGGACGAACGACACGGCCAACGTCTCGATCGGCTCGCCGGTCACCAGGATGGACCGGATCGAGGAGATGATGTCGGTCGCGCGCGGCGAGCCGGTGCTGTGGGTGAACGTCTGGTCCCTGCTCGGCAGCGGCCCGTGGTCGCAGGCCAACATGCGGCTGTGGAACGCGACGCTGCTTCAGGCATGCGCGCGGTACCCGAACATGCGGATCTTCGACTGGGCTGGCGTGGTCAGGCCGAGCTGGTTCATTTCCGACGGTATTCACTACACCTCGCAGGGGTACGCGGCCCGTGCCCGCGCCATCGCCAGTGCCCTCGCCCGGGCATTTCCGTACAACGCCGAGAGCCATGGCTGCGTCATAGGATAAGTAGCCTTATCAGCGCGGCGAGGGGCGAGACGGGCATGCCAAGGCCGCAGAGCTCCACCCAGCGATACATGCCTGGCCTGGACGGCCTGCGTGCGGTGGCCGTGCTCGCCGTTATCGCCTACCACGAGCAGTTCGGCTGGGCGCAAGGCGGACTGCTCGGCGTTGCGGTCTTCTTCACCCTCAGCGGGTACCTGATCACCGACCTGCTCCTCGGCGAGTGGTCCGAGCAGGGTCGGCTGCGCCTGAAGAACTTCTGGCTGCGCCGGGCCCGCCGGCTGCTTCCCGCGCTGTTCGTGATGCTGGCTCTGGTGACCGCGTGGGTCACGATCGCCGATCGGGCGCGGCTGGCCAGCCTGCGCGGCGCGGTGGCCGCCGCGGCTACCTACTCAAGCAACTGGTACCTGATCGCCAAGGACCAGTCCTATTTCGCCAGGTTCGCGCCGCCTCAGCCGCTCGACCACCTCTGGTCACTCGCCGTCGAAGAGCAGTTCTACCTGCTGTGGCCGTGGCTGCTCTTGCTGGGACTGCTCGCCGTGCGCCGGGTCCGCCGCGGGTCGCCGGGCTGGCTGGCCGTCCCCACGCTGCTGCTCGCCGCCGGGTCAGCGGTCGCCATGGCGCTGCTCTACCAGCCTGGCTATGACCCGACGAGGATCTACGAGGGCACCGACACCAGGGCGTTCGGTCTGCTGATCGGGGCGGCCCTGGCGATGTCCTGGCCGAGCCGCGGCCGGGATGCCACCGGGCCGCGGGCCAGGCTGGCGCTTGACGTGGCCGCGTTCTCCGGCCTCGCCGTGATCGGCGTGATGATCTGGCGGGTCGGCCAGTACTCGCCCTTCTCCTACCGCGGCGGGCTGGTGCTGCTGTCCTTCGCGACCGCGGCGACCGTGGCCGCCGCCGCGGTTCCCGGCGGCCTGTTCGGCCGGGTGCTCGGCTGGCGCCCGCTGCGCTGGCTCGGTGTCCGCTCCTACGGCATCTACCTGTGGCATTACCCGGTGATCGTGCTGAGCACCCCGGCCAGCGGCGTCGATGACCTGCCCAGGGCGGCGGCGCAGACCGCCGTGACCGTGCTGCTGGCCGCCGCGTCATGGGCGCTGGTCGAGGAGCCGGTGCGCCGCGGCGTCCTCGGCCGCGCGTGGCAGCGGGCCAGGTCGTCGCGCTGGCGGATCGGGGTTGTCAGCCCTCGAGCCGCCGCCGTGACCGCCGTCGGCGTGAGCGTGCTCGCCGTCGCGTGCGCCGGCCTGGCCGGCGCCGTGACGGCCCCGTCCGCGGCGGCGTCCGCCTCCGGCCCGGCCGGAGGCGGCCAGGTCAACCCCACCGCGATGCAGCCGCTGGCCAGGCCGATACCGATCGCCCCCGGTCGCTCGTCGGCGCTGCCCGGGACCGACGGCTCGCGGCCGATGACCTCCTGCCGCGCGGTGGTGCACATCGGCGACTCCACGTCCGAGGGAATGATCATGCCGTCCTACCTGCCGGAAGCATCCCAGCGGCTGCCCGCCCAGTATCACCGGGTCGGTGTCAGGAAGGTCGTGCTCGAGATCTCCGGCGCGCGATCCATCGTCGAGATCCTGCCTGGCCAGGTCAACGGCTACAACGTCGCGCGGGGACTGGTCAGCCGCGGGTACCGCGGCTGCTGGGTGATCGCACTCGGCACCAACGACACCGCCAACGTCGCCGTGGGCTCCAGCGTCGGGCTGATGGCTAGGGTCCGCGAGATGATGTCGGTGGCCCACGGCGAGCCGGTGCTCTGGGTCAACGTGCGATCGCTGCTCAGCACCGGGCCGTACGCCGAGTCCCAGATGCAGCTGTGGAACCGGACCCTGTTGCGGGCGTGCGCCAGCTACCCGAACATGCGGATCTTCAACTGGGCCGCCGTGGCCAGGCCGAGCTGGTTCATCTCCGACGGCATCCACTACACATCGACCGGCTACCTGTGGCGCGGGCGCCTGATCGCGGACGCGCTCGCCGAGGCGTTCCCGGTGTCCGGTCAGAGCTCAGGCTGCGTCGTCGGCTAAGCCGACGGCGGCCGGCCGCCAGGGGCGACGGTCAGGCGGGCTTCCTGGCGACCCCGCCGTAGGCGGACACGCCGTCGGGAGGGACGACGTCGCCGGGGTCCGGCCGCCAGGTGTGCACGTAGACCACGCCGGGCGGCACCAGCTCGAGCCCGTCGAAGAACCTGCTGACCTCGGCCAAGGTGCGCAGTGTCTGCGGCGTGGCGACCCGCGCGTTGTAGCGGCGCTGCGCCTCGGCCTGGCCGGGGTGGATGTCAAGGGCCGGATGCGACAGGGCGAGGTAGCTGCCCGGCGGTAGCGCGCCCATCAGGTCGGCCACGATCCGGTACGGGTCCTCCTCGTCGGTGATCAGATGCAAGATCCCGAGCAGCATCAGGGCCGTGGGCCTGGTCAGGTCCAGGGTGTCGGCCGCGGCGCGGAGGATCGCCGCGCTGTCGCGCAGGTCGCCGTCGATGTACTGGGTCGCGCCCTGGGGGGTGCTGGCGAGCAGCGCCCTGGCGTGGCTCAGCACGATCGGGTCGTTGTCGACGTACACGATCCGCGCGTCGGGCGCGACCGCCTGGGCGACCTCGTGCGTGTTGTTGCCTGACGGGATGCCGGTGCCGATGTCGAGGAATTGCTTAATGCCCGCCTCGGCGGCCAGGTACCGCACCGAGCGGGCCAGGAAGGCGCGGTTCGCCCGCACCCGCTCACGCAGGCCGGGGGTGACGGCGAGCACCTGCTCGGCCGCCTCGCGGTCGGCCGCGAAGTTGTCCTTGCCGCCGAGCCAGTAGTCGTAGACCCTGGCCGGATGGGCGACCGTAGTGTCGATCCCGGCCGGCCGCCCGGCCGAGGGCGCCAGGCGGGCCGGCTGCCCTTCGCTCATTGCTCTCCCCCGATCCGATTCCCTCCGTGCGCCGTAGCTGGCCTGCACACGCATCCTGACATGAGATGTTAATGGCCGCATACGGCAGCCCGATCATGCGCCTCGTGCGAGCGGGTCGGGCTCGCCAGCCGCAGCGATCCCCGGCCAACCCGATCTGACCCGGCGACCCGGCATGCCATGATGGGTCGGCGCTCAAAAAGGCCGTGCCCGGCCCTCGATTAGGCTGCGAAGGAGCATCTATGGCAATCGGCGTCTATTTCCACCCAGGCTCGATGACGACCGCGCAGTACGACGAGATCACCAGCGAACTCGAAGCCGCGGGCGAGGGCCGACCAGCCGGCCGGATCTCGCATTGCTCCTTCGGGCCGCCCGACAACCTCATGGTCTTCGACATCTGGGAGAACCAGGCAGCATTCGAGGAGTTCGGCAAGGTGCTGATGCCGATTCTCGGCAAGATCGGGCTCGAGTCGGGCCCGCCCGACGTCATGCCCATTCACCACATGATCTTCTGATCATCGCCGCTGAATCCGGCCGCCGATGGCAGCCGGCGGGTGAGCCCGCCTCTCTCTCGGCAGGCTCACCCGCCGGACATCAGCGGGCCGCGCTCACATCATCTCGTCAGTAAGCGGCAGCATGACGGTCTTGAGCTCGGTGTACGCCTCCACCGCTGCACGCCCGCCCTCGCGGCCAAGCCCGGATTGCCGGTAACCGCCGAATGCCGCGTGCGGCTCGATCTGGAAGCCGTTAATCCCAATGGTGCCCGCTCGGATGGCCTTTGTCAGCCGCATCGCGCGACGGATGTCAGAAGTCCACACCGTGGCGGACAGGCCGTACTCCGTCTCATTGGCGAGCCGCACCGCCTCGTCCTCGTCGGTAAACGGGATAACAGAAAGAACCGGCCCGAAAATCTCTTCCCTGGCAATGGTCATGTCATTGGTCACGTCGGTGAACAGGGTCGGCATGACGAAGTTCCCCGATGCCAGGTCGCCGTCGCCCCTGGTGCCGCCGGAGACCAGGCGCGCGCCATCGGCCTGTCCCTGGGCGATCAGGCCGAGCACCCGGTCGAGCTGGCGGGTGTTGATCAGCGGCGCCGAGGTCGTCGCCGGGTCGAACGGGCTGCCGTAGCTCACCATGTCGCCGATCATCCCGGCCGTCGCGAGGAACTCCTCCTCCTTGTCGCGGTGCACGATGGCCCTGGTCTGCGCCACGCACACCTGCCCGGACAGGCCGAGCGTGACGGTGCCCATCGTGATCGCCGCGGCCGTGGCCGCGTCACCGTCGGCGAAGACCAAGGCGGGACTCTTGCCGCCGAGCTCGAGGCTGACCCGCTTGAAGCTGGCGGCGGCCGCAAGCATGATCTTCCTGCCGACGCCGCGGCTCCCGGTGAACGAGAGCTTGTCCACCATCGGATGGCTGATCAGGGCGTCACCGGTCGGCTCGCCAGGCCCGGTGACGATGTTCAGCACGCCCGGCGGCAGGCCGGACTCCTCCGCGATCAGCCTGGCCAGCCTGAGCACGGCGAAGGTCGCGTACTCGGACGGCTTGAGCACCACGGTGCAGCCGGCCGCGAGCGCGGGCGCCACCTTCTGGGCGAAGAGCATCAGCGGCGCGTTCCACGGGATCACCGCGCCTACCACCCCGGCGGGCTCGCGCAGCGTCAGCACCATGTGGTCGCCGCCCTGGTACGGCGGGAGCGTCTCCCCGGCCAGCTTGTCCACCCAGCCGGCGTGATGGTCGAACACGTCGGCGACGAAGGCCCACGACGTCGCGTAGACCGATCCGAAGCTGAGCGGGACGCTGTTGTCGAGCGCCTGCAGCCTCAGCAGCTCGTCGCCGTGCTCGCGCACCAGGTCGGCGATCGCGCGAAGCACTCTGATCCGCTCGCTGGCCCGTGCGCGCGGCCAGCTACCCGAGTCGAAAGCCCGCCTGGCCGCGCGCACGGCCAGGTCCACGTCGGCCGGCCCGGCGATCGGGAACGAGGCCACCTCCTCGCTGGTCGCCGGGTGGCTGTGGGTCCAGACCTGGCCGTCCCTGGCCGGGACCCACTGGCCGTCGATCAGCATCAGGCCGTCGGTGAGCCCTACCTCGTCGCGGTGCGGAGTGATCGATGCGACCATCGAGTTGCCCTCCAACTAGAACACGTTCTATCTGGAGCGCAATCTACACCGCGCCGGGCGGCGTCGGCCAGGCTGCCGAACGCCTCAGCGCTCGGCGAAGTGCGCCTCGCCGTCCTGCCAGGTGTAGATCTCCACGCCGTCCACGAACGCGCGTTGCACTCGGCTCACCACGTCGAGCGGGTCACCGCTCCAGATGGCCAGGTCGGCGTCCTTGCCGACCTCGATCGAGCCGAGCCGGTCGGCGACCCCGATGATGCGGGCCGGGTTGATCGTCAGCGCGCGCAGCGCGCTGACCCGGTCAAGGCCCTCCTTCACCGCCAGGGACGCCTGGTGGACGAGGAAGTGGATCGGCACCACCGGATGATCGGTAGTGATCGCGATCGTGACGCCCGCCCTGGCCAGCCGGCCGGGGTTGGCCAGCGACCTGTTCCGCAGCTCCACCTTGGACCTGCTGGTGAACAGCGGGCCGATGATCACCGGGATGCCCTTGGCGGCGATGAGGTCGGCCAGCAGGTGGGCCTCGGTGCCGTGGTCGATCACCAGGTCGTAGCCGAACTCCTCGGCGATCCGCATCGCGGTCGCGATGTCGTCGGCCCGGTGGCAGTGCTGGCGCCATGGGATCTCCCTGCGCAGCACCCGGCCGAGCGCCTCGAGCTTCAGGTCGCGGTCCACCGGCTTGCGCTCGGCCTCGGGCTTGGCCTGCTCGGCCTCCAGCCGCGCCTGGTAGTTGGCGGCGTCGACCAGCGCGCCGCGGATCACTGCGGCCGTGCCCAGCCGGGTGCTCGGGGTCTTCTTCTGCTCGCCGTACACCCGCTTGGGGTTCTCGCCCAGCGCGGACTTCATGCCGGACGGCTGGCGCAGCGCCATCTCGTCGACCGTGCGGCCCCAGCACTTGAGCGCCACAGTCTGGCCGCCGATCGGGTTCCCCGACCCTGGGTTGACGTTGACCGCAAGTACGCCGCCGCCGATGGCGTCACGGAAGCCCAGGTCGGCGGGGTTGATGGCGTCGATGGCGCGCACCTGCGCGGTCACCGGCTCGGTGAGCTCGTTGGTGTCCTGGCCGGCCCAGCCCTCGGCCTCCTCGGACGTGCCGACATGACCGTGCGCCTCGATGAACCCGGGCAGCACCCAGCAGCCGGAGGCATCCACCACCTCGGTGCCTGACGGCATGCTCACCGACGCCCCGACCTCGGCGATCTTGCCGTCCCTGACCAGAATCGTCCCGGCCGCGATCTCATCGCCGGTGATCGTCACCACCCGGCCGCCCACGATCGCGAGCGTCCCGCTCATGCCACTGCGCTGTGCCATCCGACCTCCCTGTCGCCTGATCCGGGTGGCATCGCGCGGCGACGACCTCGCCGGTACGCAGCGCCCTCGTTACCGTGGCCGGCTCGCGGTGCCGTAAACCACGGTAACGAGGACGTGGTGCCCTAGCCTGACCGCGTCCGCCCGGCTACCTGACCGCGCCGACCGTCAGGATCTGCGCGTGGGTGCTCTCGCAGGCAGAGAACGGGAAGGGGATGATCTTGGCCCGCTGCTGGTTCGGCGGGAAGACCTTCAGGCCGGCCGCCGTGACCACCTTGCCGCAGAGCGACTTGGAGTAGTTCTGAGCTACCACGATCTGAAGCTGCGCCGTCACGGTCTTGCCGTTGCCGATGGTGACGGTGCGCGGAGCCGGGTGGTGGTTGAACGTGGCATCGCTCCCGATCTGCTTCCCCGTCAGGCTCACCGCGAACAGGAACGGGAAGCCGTTGAGCGTGCAGGCGTGGCCGGACAGGTTGGTGAAGTTCATCGTGTAGAACGTGCTGCCAGCGGCACCGCTGCCGTTGGTGTCCAACCACTCGACCAGGCCTGGCGTCTCGCATGGCGGCGTGGCCGGAGCGGCCGTCCTGGCCGGGGACGCAGGCGATGCCAGCGCGATCGCCGGTGCGACGAGCGCCGCGCAGGCGACGGCGGCCGCGACGGCGACGCGGCGCGCGGTGCGAGAGGTGAGGTTCATGTGCGCTCCCATACGGTGGGCGGATCGGACTGAGCAAGACTACGGGCCGCCACACCGCTATCACCAGCGCTAACGCCACCACTGGGCGCGTCGCTTCGCGGCCAGCCGCCCGGCAGGAGCGGCGATGGCATCGGCGTGCGCACCGAGGTGGCGCAGGTGGTCGCCGACCCAGACCGTTCGCGGGTCGGCGCCTGGCCCGAAGGCGGCGTGCACGAGTCGGCCGTGCCAGGCCGCTGCGCCGACGGCCGACCAGGTGGGCTGCTCGGCGCGGCCTGCGCCCGCCCGGCCGACCTCTGCGGCGATGAGCCGGTAGAACCCGGCGAGCTCCCCTGCGCAGCCGCTCAGCACGGCCAGGTCAGGCTCGACGACGCGGCCGCTCCCGGCCGCCGGGTCAGCCAAACCTCCCCTGCTCGTCCCACCTCCCCCGCCTGCGCTGCTAACCTCGCCGCCCTTCTTCGACCCGTCTGCCTCACCAGCACCGCCGGACGACGGAGTGCGCAGTCCGGCCACCGAGTTGGCGGTGAGCCGCAGCCGCGTGGTCGCCATCACCAGCCGCCACAGGTCATCCTTGGTCAGCCGCTTGGCGCCCTGCTCGGCCAGATAGCCGCGCAGCCCGTCGTCCAGCCTGATCGCGGCAGTGACGGTCGCGACGGCGGTGTCCGGCGCCTGCGGGCGCAGCCCGAGCGCCCAGTCCACGGCCTGGGTCAGGTACGCGCTGCCCTGGCCGAACGCGTCGGCGAGGCCATCGGCGACCACGGACGACGCCCCGTGCGGCCAGAACAGGAAGCCGACCGTGACGCTCACCGCGCAGCCGATCGCCACGTCCTCCACCCGGACCAGGCCGACCTGCCAGCCGACGGGCACGAGCAGGTTGAACAGCACCACCACGGTGACCGTGAACCCGGCCTGGCCGACCGCGAACGGCAGCACTCCCGGAGAATAGGCCGCGGCAAGCACCGCGAGCGGCAGGACCGCCCACAGCGCGGCCGGGCTGGTGCCGATGGCGAGCATCAGCGCCGCGCCGATCACGAACCCGGCGACGGTGCCAGCCAGCGCCCGCAGCGCGGTCGCGCCCGTGGCCGCCGCGTTGGTGCGCAGCACCGACAGCGTGCCGAGCACAACCCAGAACCCGTGCTGGACGCCGCTGAGATCCGCCACGGCCACCGCAAGCGCCAGCGCCAGCGCGCCGCGGGCGGCGCTGCGGAACCACAGCGACCGTACGTCGGCGTGCGGCATCGCCGACCGGATCACCCTGGCCAGTGCGGGCATCACCTGCCCGTGGCTGGCGGGGAGCCCGCCGACGCCGAACCACCTCCGGCGCGCGGCGGCGACCTCGTCGGGATCGGCACGCCGCGCGGCCAGCAGCGCGTCGGCCACGATGGCCCGGACCGTGGTCGCGATCGACTGAGCGTGCACGGCCCCCACCGCGCACGCACGGTCCTCGGCCCGTTCGCCGGCCAGCCGCTGCTGGTTCGCCAGGCTGGCCCGGCCGGCCTCGTCCAGCCGGGCCAGCCCGGCCAGCGGACCGGA
>Ga0335078_10004879_pt1 | contig 19850 bp, 11 predicted proteins | sample Lox_Sample_32_FD_206711 | JGI IMG/M metagenome (GOLD analysis project Ga0335078, IMG submission 206711) | Soil microbial communities from Loxahatchee National Wildlife Refuge, Florida, United States - Lox_Sample_3.2 | ecosystem: Environmental > Terrestrial > Soil > Wetlands | place: USA... | reverse complement strand
CAAAGCGATCGAGCAAAACTCGTGGTCGTCGTGGGTGAGTCTCGTGGTCGCGCCGAAAAACGGCGGCTTTGCTTACGGGAATAACCTGGCCTATCAGAGCGTGGCCGCGGAACACCCTCCGGATTATTTTTACCTGCTGAATCCGGATACGCTTCTGCGCAAAGGCGCGATAGCGGCGCTCGTGCGCTTTCTGGAGGAGTATAAGGAGATCGGCGTCGCGGGGAGCAGCTTCGAAAATCGTGATGGCAGCGAATGGCCGCTCGCCTTTCGGTTTCCTTCAATCATGGGCGAGCTCGTGAGCGGCCTTCAGCTTGGAGTAGCAACAAGGGTTCTGCGGCGATGGGCAGTGCCGGTCGAGATGGGGTCGTCGCCGCAACGGATTGACTGGGTTTCCGGTGCCTCAATGATGATCCGGGGCTCGGTTTTCGACGCACTCGGCGGATTCGACGACAACTACTTTCTCTACTTTGAAGAGACCGATTTCTGCCTGCGCGCCCACAAGGCCGGCATCCCGACCTGGTACGTCCCGGACAGCCGGGTAATGCATATCGCGGGGCAAAGCACCAAGGTGACAGAGCATAACGTCGCGCCGAAGCGGCTGCCGCCGTACTGGTACGAATCGCGCCGCCGCTATTTCGTCGCCAGCCATGGAACCGCCTACGCGATGGCGGCCGACATTGTTTCGTTAGCTGCCCACGCGGTCGGCGCACTCAAGCGCAGGATACAGGGACGCACCGAGCTCACGATTCCTTATTTTCTCACCGATCTCGCGCACCATAGCGCCCTGTGGCCGCGTAACCGCAGATTGGCCGCGCGAGTACCGCTGCCATCGCGCCTCTAACTCGATCGCGCAAAGTGCCTGTCGCAGTGAGCCTGGACCGCTCTAAGCGGCGCGCGCGCACACTCGCGGCCGGGGAATCCGGCATTAGCCAGTGATTAACTATTGGTTGATTTCGCAATAGCAAAATCAACAATCAGTCAACTGTTCGGATCGACGGAATGACTAGTAGTCAATTTGTGCTCGACGAATACAACTGGCAGTCAACTCGATACTACGACCGCGCGTCAACCAAAAACTACCGATAGTAGGTTAACAAGCACCAGTAGTTTTTCGGTGCCTATTTTACATAGCTAGCGCCATTAGACAGTTATTAAATAACCTTAGATGGATAGGGTTGCAACGATAGAGACAAAGTGTGTATAAAGATAGTTCGATTATAGCCCGTAGATTGGGTGGCCGATTTTACCGCCGGAGACGAAGGGGGGTCTTTTGGGCGGTCTAGGAGGAAGGCCGTCTGTGTACGCAGATAACGCAAATCAAACGCAACGCTCTGAGCTCTTCGTTGGTAGGGAATTGGAGCTTCTCTACTTAGAGAGCGCGATCGAGCGCGCGAAAGCAGACGGTGGAAGGCTCGCATTGCTGCGGGGTGAAAAAGGTATCGGCAAGACCCGCCTGGTGAGTGAATTTGCTGCGCGCGCTGCGGCGCGCAAGTGCTGCGTATTGTGGGGCTCGTGGGAAGAAGCAAAGAACACCCCTCTGCCGCGGCGATTTCGCGTTTTTGCCACCGATTCGCGTGGAGCCCGGGGCGAGCTTCTACTATCGCAGAGCGTAATCACTCCTGACGATTCGTCCGGCCTCGGCCTTCGTATCCGGGAAGCGTGCGAGGCGAGTGGGCTTCTCGGAAGCGATGCGGGTCCTGACCTGGTGCGCCGTTCGCTCAAGACAACCTTCGGAGAAGAGACGACAGTCGACGATTTCCGCGAATTACTTCTGATAATCGACGATTTGAATACGTCGGATCAGCTTTCGCTGCTGCTGCTCAGTTCCTTGATGCAGGAGCTCCGCCGCACTTCGAGTTTGATACTGGGAGTATATCAAGATGCTGAAGAGGATTTGGACGCGATATTCAGCTACCTGGACGAAGTTGATTCCCTCGAGCTGTGCGGTTTGAGCAAGGCGGAGGTCGGCCGTCTGGTTAATAGCTTATGTGGCGATCCGGGCGACAAGTCGATCGTTGACGCGGTTTACGACCTTTCGCAGGGCAATCCGGCGGTAGTGAAACAGGTAGTGGCTATAGCGGGTTTACTAAAGGCGAACGCCGGCCAACTGATCGCTACTCCCGAGATTCTGGCCGCGAAGCCAGTAGCGCTCGAACCTGTTGCATGCGACGGGGGATGCGCCAGCGATATGCATGACGATGCGAGCGATAAATGGCTGAGGCGCGAGGGCGATTACTGGACCGTCAGGTTGCGCGGCCGGACCGTCAGACTGCGACATCTGAAGGGCTTGACCTATATTGATCATCTGCTTCAGAGGCCCGGGACTCCGGTTCACGCGCTCGAGCTCGCGGCCCTCGAATGTGGCAGCGAGCGTGACGATCCGGCGGCGGGCGCCATTTCTCACACTGCTGACGGCGCGAGTTTGCGTGAGGTTCCACAGGACGACGCGGGCCCGATGCTCGACTGGCAAGCCACCGAAGCCTACGGCCGCCGCCTCAAGGAGCTGACCGAAGAACTCGATGAAGCGACGGAGTTCAACGATCTGGGCCGCATTACCAAGCTGCAGGCCGAGCGAACTTTCATCATGCGCGAGATGGCGCGATCGATCGGTTTGCGCGGACGTCCGCGCAATGGGATCTCGGTTGCGGAGCGTGCGAGGGTCAGCGTGACGCACGCAATCAAGTTCGTGATTCATCGCATCCGTAAGGAGCAGCCGGAACTGGGCCGGCTTCTTTCGGCTTCGATCCGCACCGGACTGTATTGCTCGTTTATGTCTGAAATGCTTGCAGAATCGCCTTGGGAACAAGCCCCGCTGCGAGTGATTCCGCCTCCGACGCCAACTACCGCGGTGCGACGCTCGCTATAAGTTTCTCATTGCATAGTCTCTGCAATGACTAATCCTGTCACATTCGGTTCATACTCAGTCGTGATGGAATCGCCGCGAGCGCATGCGCTCACCGTGTTTGGCGACGCGCCCTTTTCATTTCACGACCGGTCAATTTGGTATGTGAGAATTCACATTGTGAGACGGAAACTCACGCACATAGTTATGTCGGTCTTGTTGTCAGTGGGGTTGGTTCAAGAAGATTCGGCGAGCCGCTCGGTCACGGGAGGGCGGACGCATGGGTATTTTTCGCAAAGCGATTCGAAATTAATCACACACGCCAGGGCTTAGTCAGCCTGCGTTCAGTTGTACACAGTGAAAGAGAAACCTTTAACACCCGATAGCGACCACGAAATCCTTACCACCACCGAATTGGCCGCGTTCCTGCGCTGTAACAAGAGCACGATTTACAAGTTGGCAAATTCCGGCGAGTTGCCGGGATTCAAGCTTGGTTCAGATTGGCGCTTCCCGATTCGCGAAATCACCCAATGGTTGAGCAAATCATCGAACGCCAATCGGCTGGAGCGGCCCAACCTGGTTTCCTACAGCAAGCGCGGCAAACGCCCTCGAGCGCTCTGAACCAATTCGCCGCGCCGGCTACCAGTTCGCACGCAGGATCGGCCCTGGCTCGCTGCTCGATAGCTCAGTCCAACGCATCTCCCGGCAAGAAATCCGAAACGAACCTCTACTCGCCGCCAGGGCCGCGACGTATCCCTCGGCCGGCGTCAACTGCGACAACGACCAGTTCCTGACGAAGTGACTCAGTTCGGGATCGTTAATATTGCTTGCCTCGCCGTCGAACGCCGAGGTGTCGAGTTCGCGCAAAGCGGTGAACAACCCCTTGCCCTGTGCCTTGGCGAGAGCCTCTTTGCGAGTCCAGAGTTCGAAGAATCGATGGTGGCGCAGGTCGGCAGGCCGCGAGTTGACGTCGGCGATTTCTGCCGGTGCGAAAAACTGGTTGATGATCTGATCGATATCAACCGTAGTGTCGACGCCCTCGATATCCACTCCGAGTTGACGGCTTCGTGTGAAAGCGAACATTACCAGCGAGCCCGCGTGCGAGAGATTGAACGAAAGCGAGTTGGAACCTGATTTGCCCGTCAGGGCTGGTTTTCCCGATGGTCCGTACGTGAATTCCACCGCGGCGGGCTCGCAGGATAGATAGCTGGCCAGCAACTTCCGCAGCAGTCCGCGGCCCACGATAAATCGACGTTGATCCTTCGGAAACTTGAATCGCTCGGTTCTTTGCCACTCTTCCTCAGAAAGTGTGAGACCGAGGTCGCGAACTATGTTCACGCTCGGATTGATAGCGGTGCACCACAGATGCACCACGTTGCGATCCAGCGTGAGGCGCGACCGGGAAAAATCCTCCCAACGTGTTATCGCGAGCGGCTCGATCTGGGGAACAAACACTATTTTCACTCGCAAGCCGCATTCACTCACTGGCTATTGAGTTTGCCGCGCTTGCGAGAACTCATCCCAGCACAGCCCGAAGCTCACTTCAATAAACTGTACGTCAACTTGAAACCTCATACGCATGACGCTCGTTACGATTCACGATCGGACGATCGTGAGCCCTCGATCGACCGTCTTGTGAAAATCACGTCGTTCATTGACTAGTCTGTTAAACCAAAGCCGGTATCCAGTGCTGGCGATCGAATCGCTTGCGGTTTAGGGAGTCGTCGTTGCGCCATAAGTTTTTCACCGTGCTGCACGGCGGAGTTAAGAAAGTAGTTGTCGTCGCCAAAGATACCAGGCTGGTGGAGCTGCAATCTTTTGGCGCGGGCACGCCTTTTTTTCTGGTGAATTCGTATCCTTATTTCATCGAAGTCGTGAAACTGCTTGGCACCGATCGTCCCGTGATTACGCTGGTCGGCCAGGAGGATCCGGAACAGGCCGTTCGTTACAGCATCGCTGGCGAAGCCGCCGAGCACGTCGAGAGCATCCTGAACCGTCAGCCGCGTGGTCCATACATGATTGGCGGATGCAGCGCGTCGGGAATCGTCGCGTACGAGATTGCGCAGCAGCTTATAGCAAAAGGTCACGAAGTCGCGTTGCTGGTCGTGGTCGACGTGCCTAATCCGTACTTCATGAAGGAATATTCGCGGTTTCATCGGAGTCTCGCGTACCATCGCGCCGCCCTTGCCGAGATGCGATGGCATGAAATTCCTCGATGGGCGATCGGAAAATGTGCCGCCCTCGCGGCGCGGAAGTTACATCCGCTCAGATCGTCGGATGGATCAGGGGAAATTTTCGAGCTAGGTGCTTTCCCACCGCGCGTCGAAGCCGCACGAAAATATCGGCCCGCGCGCTACGACGGTGCGCTGCTTCTCTTCAAGAGCCGCCAGCGCCTGCGTGGCCGGTATCTAAATCCGCAACTGGGATGGGGCGAGGTGGTGCGCGGCAAAATCGAGGCGGTCCAGCTCAGCGCGATCGACCATATCGAGATTTTCAAGTCGGAGCTCGACCGGGCTCTGGTCGCGCAGAAGTTGCGAGAGTCATTTGCGCAGAGCGGCGTCGCTTCGCCCGCCTACAGATTCAGCGCGGCACGCGTGTCGGAGCCGCGGGCCGGTTCTGTGGCCAGCCTTGGTTGAGCCGTCGCGAGGTTATCACGCAGAGGTCAAAGATGGTTAGATCCACGATCCTTAGTCAGTTCGAATCTGTCGCCAGGGAACGGAATCAGCAACTCGCGCCGCTTTCCGATGATCTGGTGCTGTTGGAATCCGGTCTCGACTCCTTGTCCTTCGCGGTGATCGTTGCGCGCCTCGAAGATACTCTCGGAATCGACCCGTTCATCAGCATGGAGTCGGAATTTCCTCTGACGCTGAAGGAATTCATCGCGGTTTATGAGAACGCAGCCAGGTAAATCCATCTCGCTGTGGGACGCTCTCAGCGCGTCCGCGAATCTGCAGGCCTGTTCGCTGTTGGGGCCGCAAACGCGGGTTAGGCTGAACGATCTCGTCCGCGGCTCGAGCCTGGGTGGGCGGCTCGAAGAGCTGCGCGGGCGTTCGGTGTTGATCGCGACGCGAGACCAGGTGATCGCGGCATTGGCGATGATCGAGCTCGACGGCCTCGCGCGGCGAATCGTGTTGTGCCCGCCCGATCTGGCGAGCGGTCATCTGCAGCATCTTACCGATAGCGCTGATGTCGACACCTTTGTGTTTGATCGCGAGCTCGCCGGCCTCAGCGCCGATGGGGTTGAACGCCACGTGGTCAGCGACGGCAAGATCGTGAGCGCGCAATTTGATCGGCGCGCGACCTGCGCGACCGAATGGATCCTGACCACGTCGAGCACGACCGGTGCGCCGAAGCTGGTCGAACATACGCTGCTTTCCTTAACTGGCCCCATCAAAAGACGTAGCGGGTTGGCTGAAAAAATTATCTGGAGCACTTTCTACGACATCCGCCGCTACGGTGGATTGCAGATCCTGTTGCGCGCTCTGCTCGACGCGAGATCGCTGGTGCTGTCGGACACGCATGAATCGATCAACGATTTTCTCCAGCGCGCTGCGTCGGAGCACGTCACTCATATTTCCGGGACGCCGTCGCATTGGCGCCGCGCGGTGATGAGTCCGGAAGCGAGCAAGCTCTCGCCGAGCTACGTTCGCATGTCGGGCGAGATCGTGGACCAGGGGATTCTCGACCAGCTCCGCGCGGTTTATCCCGGCGCCAGGGTCGTGCATGCATTTGCGTCAACCGAAGCCGGCGTTGGCTTCGAAGTTCACGATTGTACAGCCGGTTTTCCCGCGAGCGTGGTTGGAGACGATAATGGCGGCGTCGAGATCAAGGTTGTCGACGGCTCGCTGCGCATCCGCTCCCCACGAACCGCAGTCCGATATTTGGGAAGTTCCGCGGCGCCGATTAAAGATCGAGACCTGTTCGTTGATACGCGCGACATGGTCGAGTTGCGCGACGGTCGCTATTACTTCGTCGGACGCATGGACGGAGTGATCAATGTAGGCGGCCTCAAAGTTCATCCGGAAGAGATCGAGAGCGTGCTCAACCGTCATCCGAGTGTGGTGATGTCGGTTGCGAAGGCGCGCAAAAATCCGATCACCGGCGCGGTCGTTACCGCCGATGTCGTTGTGAAATCGGATCTGGATTATGCGGTCGATGGTGTCCGGGGCGAAGCGCTTCGGGCGGAGATCCTCGAAATTTGCCGATGCGCCTTGGCGCCGTACAAAGTGCCGGCGGCGCTTCGTTTCGTTAAATCCTTGGACGTTGCGGCCTCGGGAAAACTGGCCCGCGTCTGAGGAAGAAAGAAAGCTCTATCGATGGAAGCCCTTTCAGCACACGAGCACGAGATCGGTACCGTCACGGAACTGATTGACTCGATGGCCCTGGTGCGCAGTGACTCGGCCTTTCTGATCAGTCCCGAGGCGGGCAGGGTGTTGAGCTTCTCGGGTTTGCGCGAACAGTCGAAAGCGATTTCGGCACGTTTACGGCAGGCCAGGCTCGAACCCGGCGACAAAGTCGCCTTCCTGATGGATAACGGGCTCTTCACCGTGCAGTTGTTCCTCGGGACCATGTACGGCGGCTTGGTGTCGGTGCCGCTGAACGTGCGCGCGGGTGTCTCGCAACTGGTCTTCACACTCGATCACAGCGACGCCAAGATAGTTTTCGTCGAAGAACAATATCGGAGCTTGCTGGAGGAGGTGCTCGCCGGGATTTCGCGGAAGGTGCAGGTGATTAATGCCGACGCCGACACCTTCGCCACCGAATGCGCCGAGACGATCGGCGATGCGCCCACCTGGAGCCCTGCTCCCGACGATGACGCGCTCCTGATGTATACGTCGGGCAGCGTCGGCCAGCCCAAGGGTGCGATGCATACGCATCGTTCGCTGCTGGCGCACGGGCACAACTCGATGCAGTCGCATCAGCTCACCGATGCCGATCGTTCGTTGCTGGTGCTGCCGCTCTATCACATCAACGCGGAATGCGTGACCTTGATGCCGACGCTGCTCAGCGGTGGCTCGGTCGTGGTGCCGCATCATTTTAACGTCAGCGATTTCTGGGACTGGCTCGGCGATCATCAATGCACGTGGTCGGCGGTGGTGCCGACGATAATAGCGCAGCTATTGAACTGGCAGGACCCTCGCGCGAATCAGCGCAAAGAGAACTTCGCGAGAATCCGGTTTCTGCGCTCCTCTTCAGCACCTTTGTCGCCTTCGTTGCAGATCGAGTTCCTGAAGAAGTTCGAGTTGTTGCTGATCCAGGCGATGGGCTCGTCGGAAGGCGGCAACGTTTTTTCGAATCCGCTTCCGCCGGCCGAGAACAAGATCGGGTGCGCGGGCCTGGCGTGGGGCTTCGATACCAGGATCATCGATCGCGAAGGCCGCGACGTTCCCACGGGAGAACTGGGAGAAATCCTGATTCGCGGCGCTGCCCTGATGCGTGGTTATTACAAGAATCCCGAAGAGACTGCAGCCGCGATCGACGCCGACGGATGGATGCATACGGGCGACCTCGCCTATCGCGACAAGGACGGTTACTTTTTCGTCGTCGGCCGTTCCAAGGAACTGATCATCAAGGGCGGCATGAATATCGCGCCGCGCCAGATCGACGAGGTGCTCGAATCGCATCCGTCAGTGCTCGAAGCGGCGGTGGTTGGCGTCCCCGACCATTACCTGGGCGAGGACCTGGTCGCGTTCGTCGTGCTACGCACCGGGATGGCTGCTGACGAAAGACAGATGCTCGCCTTTTGCGAGAGCCGGCTGGGCCACTTCAAAACTCCGACCCGAATCCATTTTGTCGCGGATCTTCCGAAGGGACCGTCGGGCAAGGTGCAGCGTCTGCGTCTGCTCGACGATTCCGGCCGTCCGGTCATGTCCGCGCTGGCCAGCAGTAATAGTCATTCTGCGCGACCCGTTTCTCAGCCAGAGCCGACGTCGATGGAAGCAACGATCTCCCAAGCCTGGGCTGACGTCCTTCGCCAGGGCGGCATCGATCGCGACGCGAATTTCTTCTCGCTGGGCGGCGACTCGGTGATGGCGATCCAGTGCCTCTCGCGCCTGCGCGCGAAGCTGCCGGTCGCGCTTTCACTTTCCGACTTTTTCGAAAACGCCACTGTGTCGCGCCAGGCCGCACTGGTGGCGGAGCGGATGTCGGCGGTTCATCGCAATGGTAACGGGGCTTCGGCCAAGCTTTCGTTGCATACCTGGAAGCAGGTCAAACCCGAACAGCCGGATGGGTCCGCGTCGTCGCAGACGATCCCCGCCCGAGGCAAGAACCTGCCTTACCCGTTGAGCTCGGGACAGCAGCGGATCTGGTTCTTTGGCGAGCTGGCTCCGGAAGTGCCGCTGTACAACGAATGCGAAGCCGTGCGGTTGACGGGCAAGCTCGACGCCGAGGGGCTCGAGGCGGCTCTGAACCTGATAATCGCGCGCTACGAGATACTGCGCACCACGATCCAGGTAGCGGCGGACCGCCCGATCGCGATCGTGCACCAGAGCTGGCCGATCCGAATCAAGCGAATCGACCTGACCGATTTGAATTCAGCGCGGCGCAAGTCGGAAATCGAGCGCCTGATGATCGAAGAGCCGCGCCGTCCGTACCGCCTCGAAAGCGAACCGGGCATCCGCGCAACGCTGGTGCGGCTCGGAGCTGAAGACCATGTTTTCATCCTGATGATGCACCATCTCGTTTGCGACTGGGCATCCGAGGGAATTTTGTGGCGCGAGTTATCCTCGGCTTATCGAGCCATCTCGCGCCGCGAGCCCGTCGCGCTTGCCCGCTTACCGGTCCAATACGGCGACTACGCGGTCTGGCAACAGCAGCGGGTCGACGAAGCGGATTTCAAGGAGGACCTTATTTTCTGGCAGAACAATTTGCGCGGCGCTCCCGAGATGCTGGATTTGCCCTCGGACCGAACGCGTCCTAGTGTGCAATCCTACCGTGGAGCCCGACAGCGCTTTCGGTTCGACGCAACGTTGACCGAAGCTTTGCGTAACCGTAGCCGCGGCGAAAAGACCAGCCTGTTCGCACTCTTTGCCGCCGCGCTCAAAACGCTTCTCTATCGTTACACCGGAACCGAAGACATCGTGCTCGGAATTCCGGTCGCCGATCGGGAACGGCCCGAATTGGAATCGGTGATCGGATTCCTGCTCCATACCCAGGCTTTGCGCACCCGGCTCTCGGGAAGCATGACGTTTCGTGACCTGCTGGCGTCGGTGCGCAAGGGCTCGGTCGACCTGTACACCCATCGCGAGGTTCCCTTCGAGCAGGTCGTGAGCATGATGCGCCCCGATCGGAGTCTCAGCCACTCGCCGCTGTTCCAGGTGATGATCAATTGGCGCGATCAGGGCCAGCATCTTTCTTCGATCGGTATGGACGGCCTCGAGGTCGAGTCGCTCCTGGCCGAGACAAGGACTTCGAAATTCGACCTCACGCTTCTGGTTACCGACGGTGGCGACGAGATCCTGCTCGAAGCCGAGTACAGCACGGATCTTTTTGATCACGAACGCATCGCACGCATGTTCGGCCACTACGAGACAATGCTGAAGGCGGTCGCGACCGACCCTGAGCAGCGTCTCGCGGAGCTTCCTTTGCTGACCGATGCCGAACGCGATCAGTTGGTGGTGCAGTTCAATCAAACCGGACGCGATTATCCACGGGAATGCGTTCATCAGCTTTTCGAGATCCAGGCCGAGCGCACGCCCGAGGCGGTCGCGATTGTCGCGCGCGACGGACAGCTCACTTACCGTGAACTTAACCGTCGCGCCAACCGGGTCGCGCGAAAGCTGCTGGAAGCCGGCGTAACTCCGCAAACCGTCGTTGCAATCTGCATCGATCGGTCGGCGATGATGCTGGTTGGCTTGCTGGGCATCCTGAAGGCGGGCGCCGCTTACCTGCCGCTCGATCCCGGTTTCCCGCAGCAACGGCTCGCTTTCATGCTTGAAGATTCGGCCGCGCCGTTCCTGGTTACGACCTCAGACCTGGCGTCGCGATTTACGGTTGGAAGTGCTCGGCTGATTTGCGCCGACGAGGCTTACCGCGCAGGTAAGGATCACGAATCGAGCAATCCGCAGGTGGGCGTGACCGCGAAAGCCGACGCTTACGTGATTTACACCTCGGGTTCGACCGGCAAGCCAAAAGGCGTCGTGGTGACGCATGGCTCGCTCACGAACCTGCTGCACTCGATGCGCGAGGAAGTCGCGTTCACCAGCCGCGACGTTCTGCTCGCGGTGACGACGCTGTCGTTCGATATCGCCGGACTCGAACTCTACCTGCCACTAATTTCCGGCGCGCGCGTGGTTCTGCTTGACAGCAACGCCGCGGCAGACGGCTCGCGCGTGATCGAGATGATCAACACGATGCGACCGACCGTGATGCAGGCGACGCCGTCGCTTTGGCGGATACTCATCGCGTCCGGATGGCGCGGCGAGTCCAGGATGCGAATCATCTCCGGGGGCGAGCCGCTCCCGCGTTCGCTGGCGGACGAGTTGCTGGATCGGGTCGGAACGGTCTTCAACGCGTACGGACCGACCGAGACGACCATTTGGTCGACAATTCATCGCGTCAAGCGCGGGACCTCGCCGGTTCCGATCGGTCATCCACTGGCGAACACTCAGCTCTACGTCCTCGATAGCTCGCGCCAACCGGTGCCGCTAGGCGTGGTGGGCGAGCTTTACATCGGTGGCGACGGCGTCGCGCGCGGTTATCTTGGCCGTCCCGAATTGACTGCGGAACGATTCCTCAACGATCCGTGCGTGCCGAATAGCCGGATGTATCGCACCGGTGACAAGGTGAGGCGCCTGCCCGACGGCGATATTGAATTCATCAATCGCGTCGACAACCAGCTCAAGGTTCGCGGAATTCGCGTCGAGCCAGGAGAAATCGAAGCGGCGTTGATGCGGCATCCGCAGATCCAGGCGGCAGCCGTAGTGGGATTGAACGACGCCTCCGATTCCGTTTCGCTGGTGGCTTTTATCGAGGCCAAAGCAGAATCCGAGCCGGCCGCGGCCGAGCTTCGGGATTTCCTGGCGCAATCGATTCCTTCCTACATGGTTCCGTCGCGCTTCGTCACGCTGGAAAAATTGCCGCTTACCCCGAATGGCAAGATCGATCGGGTCAAGCTGCGATCCGCCGAGCAGACGATCGGCCGCATCGATTCGGATTACGTGGAGCCACGTGACGATGCCGAACGCCGCTTGCAGGCGATCTGGGAAGAAACTCTCGACGTACGGCCGATCGGGGTCCGTCACGAATTCTTCGACCTGGGCGGCACCTCGTTGCTGGCGACGCGCATGATCGCGAAGGTCCACAAATCCTTCAATCAGAAGCTCCCGGTCGCAGCGTTCTTCCAAAACCCGACTATCGAGGTGATGGCCCGTGCGCTGAAGCATGAAGCAAAGCCTGCGACGAGCGAGCATCGGCTGATATCCCTCAATCCTGGCAGCTCCGCCGGAACGATTTTCCTGCTGCACGCGGGAATTGGTCTCTGCCGGCTCGCCCGCCAGTTGAACGAAGGATTCGCTTCATTCGCCACGCTGGTGCCGTCGCCTTCGAACGGCGCGCGCGATTCAGGGGTCGGTGCTCCGCAATCGGTTGAGCAGCTTGCCGCGCCGCACGCCGCACTGATTCGCGCCCAGATGAGATCGGGCCGCTGCATCCTGGTCGGTCACTCGTTCGGTGGCGTGCTCGCTTTCGAGATCGCGCATCAACTTCAGCGCGATGGTATCGACGTCGATACGATCCTGTTGCTGGATTCGTGGGCCAAGACTCCGCTCTGGTGGCAGAAGCTGAAAATGCCCCTGCTGCAGAGGGCACATCGATCGATGCGTTTTCGCGCCCGTCATTCGTGGTCATTCATTCGCAACAAGACCGCGGAAGGCTTGATGTGGTTCGCTCCGGCGTCAGACGCTTCCGGTTCACAGGGGGCCGCGGCCGAACCGACCGATTTCCTGTTCAGCGAGGTTCCCGAGACTATCCTCGCGCTCTACCGCAACGCGCGTAAGAACTACCAGTACAAACCACTCGACTGCCGCGCGGTTCTGTTCCAGTGCCAGGATGACCCGGAGACGATCTACGCCGGCGATTCACAGATGGGATGGGCCGGCCTGTTCCTGAACGGCTTGGAAGTCATCGAGACGCCAGGCAATCACACTTCTCTGCTGCAGGATCCTCACGTCAAGACGCTTGCGCGCAGCATCAACGATCGCCTCGAGCTTCTGGACCTGAGAGGCTCGCAAGAAACCTGGCGTTCGCACGAGCAGAGCTTGAGTTCTTTATCTCGCGCCATTTGATCACGCACACGCTCTGAGCTTTGGGTTTTTCCATCCGCTGATGCGCACCTCCGCAGGTATCGCGTATCGGCGCCGTTAAGCAGCATTTTTTCAATTTTTTCCGGAGGGAACGAAGTGGGTCTACAAACTGCGCAAGAGAGCAAGAGCCGGCTCCAGCAGAATCTTGCTCAACATGGTATTGCGGCCGATCTCTTCGAAGAATTGTTCGGCCAAGCGATGATGGTGAATTATCCGGTCGGAACGGTGGTCTTCCTGCAAGGCTCGTCTGGCGAATTTCTGCTTTGGCTGGTCAAAGGATTCGCAAAAGTTTACTGCCCGGTCGAATCGGAGCGCATCCTGACGCGCCTGGCCGGTCCTGGCGACATCCTTGGGCACGTAAACTTCCTCAACGGCAACGGGCATCGACAGTTGTTTGAGGTTCACGCCGCCAGCAAATGCGAAGTCGCCGTCGTCAGCCGCGAATTCGCCCATCGAGTGCTACAGAAACTAGACAAGCAGGAGATCCTGCGGCTGCTCGACAGCTTGAATATCATGTGGTCGGAAACCTTGTTCAGGTATGTCGCGCTGCTGGGACTTAGCTTTCGCGCCCGCCTCGAAGTTGTGCTGAGCGACCTTGCTGCGAGGTTCGGCGTAAGGGAGAAGCGTGGCGTTCTGATCATCCCCAAGCTGTCTCAGCTCGATCTGGCCGAAATGATCGGCAGCTCGCGTCCGATGATCAGCCGCCTGATCAAGGAGATGACCGATAGCGGCGAGCTGATCCGGCTCGACCAACAGCACATCATTTCAGATCAGGCTGAGTGGCTGGGCCGCAATGTATATCAGGCGGTGGTCGAGCCGCGCCGTCCCGGTTCCAAGATTTTGAATTCCAAGTATGGCGTACCGCTGGATTACGCCCAGAGCCGTCCGCAAGGCTTGGCCGCCAGAGGCAGCACCTTTAGCTCGCAGCCAATTGGTGATCCTCGGCCAGCCGAATTCAGCACTCTTCGATAATGGTCATTTAACTGTAGTGACCACGCTTCAGGTTGGAAATCGCGGCTCTGCGAACTCCGCCTCAAGTTAGGATCGCGAAAAATGGAGGTTACGAAATGCGCAAACGTTTAGGCAAGTTGATTCCCTGGATTCTGATCGCCGTTTACCTGGTGATCCCTGTCGCCGCGGCTTATGCCGGACATGCTCCGGCTCCTCCTCCACCGCCTCCACATCCGGCTCCGGCTCCCTGCTCTCACTGCCCGGTGAATGCCCCTGAATTGGATCTTACGGTGATCACGAGCGGCCTGGCGCTCGCCGCGGGTGGCGCTTTCTTTCTGCTCGAGCGGATGCGTCGCCGCCGTTAGGCAAATTGAGAATGGTTCGATTAACCGAGATTCGGACGTTCGAAGCGAGGTTGCGGTAGTTGGATACGTTGCTGGATTTGGCGTCCCTTTCGATCGATTGGTGGATGGTGAGCCGGCTCGGGCTTATTCTGACGCTCTGTGGCGAGCTCATCGCGCTCACCCTTCCTTTCGATTTTCCGAATCTCACAGGGTGGCTCGGGATTCCTTTTGCGGCTCTGAAGGCATCTCGATCCGCCCTGATAACTTCGTTCGTCGTGGTGATCCTGTTGAGTCGCCGCCAGGTGCTGCACGAGATCAGACGGCTCCGTTCCGAGCGGGGCTCCGATTTGGGCAGGACCTTGCGATGGCTCGTACCTCATCTCGCACTGCTATCAGTGCTGATCGTCGGCACCGCATTGAGAGCTGATTCCTCGATGAACGACGCGCGCAAAGAATTGTGGGCCGCGATGTGGGCGATATTGGCCCTCGCTGCCCTGGCGACCTGGAGTCTCGCGCTGTTTCCCGCTCGAGCTTGGAAGCGCTTGCTCGCGAGCAATGGACGAGAGATTTTGTGCGGCTTCCTCGCCGGATGCGCAGCCTACGGCGTCGGTCGCTATGCCCAGCGATTGTGGCCGATGCTGCAGGATTCCACGTTCTCGATGGTGACTCTCATCCTTCGTTTGGTGGGCGGTTCCCCGAGCGTGATCGACCCTCAGCAATCGTTAATTGGCACCGCTGCCTTTTCAGTCAGGATCGCTCCCATCTGCTCGGGTATCGAGGGGATAGTGCTGATCAGCTGCCTGATCGCTTTGTACCTTTGGTTCTATCGCAAGGAGATGCGGTTTCCGCAGGCATTCCTGCTGCTGCCGATCGGAATCGTCGCGGCGTGGTTTCTGAACGCCGTGCGCATCGCCAGCCTGATCCTGTTCGGAAGCCGGTTTCCCGGAATCAGCGCCCAGGCCTTCCACTCACTTATCGGCTGGATCCTTTTCAATCTTCTTACCTGTGGTCTGATCTGGGGAAGCTGGCGCGTGGGACTGTTTGCGCAAGTGACGAGCGCCACCGGCAGCGAAGCCGCCGTTCAACACGACTCCGCCAGCGTCCGTATCGCTCCTCTTTTGGCGATGATCGCAATGACAATGATCGTTCGAGCGTTCTTCCCCGATTCGAGCATCCTGTTTCCGTTGCAGATGCTTCCGGCCGCCGCGCTTCTAATCGTCTATCGCGCTGAACTCGGCGAGCTCAAACGGAAGCCATCGGTTGCGGCGATCGCGCTCGGCGGTGTGGCGTCCGCGCTCTGGATCGCGCTTGCCGGAACCGCTTCGGAACCTCATGTGCATTCGGCGCTGGGCGGGCTGTCTTCTCTGAACCTGATCGTCTGGACCTCGTTCTGGATTATCGGTGCGGTCGTGATCGTGCCTCTGGTCGAGGAGCTCGCGTTTCGCGATTACCTGAGACGCAAGCTCATCGCGTGGAACTTCGACGAAGTCGCGCTCGATCGCTTCACCTGGATTTCCTTCGTCGGTTCCTCCGTGCTGTTCGGTGCTTTTCGCGGCGAATGGGTGGCGGGAACCGCGGTTGGAATGATTTACGCTCTCGCGGTTTATCGCCGCGGAAATTTCTCCGACGCTGTGCTCGCCCATGCCACGAGCAACGGTTTGCGATGCGCGTACGCTTTGGCGGCCGGCAGGCTCTTCCTGCCGCATTGAGTGTCCGATCCGCGTCGACGCTTCCGATTTCGACCGGTCCATTAGACAAAGCCATCTTCCGATCTGTCGCGCTTCCACGCGCGGCCAAAAGTTCCATCGAGGGTAGGGTGAACAAGGAAACCATCGCGATTCATGGCGGTTACGATTCGGATCCGACCACGCGCGCCGTGGCTGTGCCGATTTATCAAACCGTTGCGTACGCTTTCGACAGTGCCGAACACGGTGCGGCGCTGTTCAATCTCGAAGTCGACGGATACCGGTACTCGCGTATCAGCAATCCCACGACCGACGTGCTTGAGCGCCGCGTCGCGTCATTGGAAGGCGGTGTCGGCGCGCTCTGTGTCGCGACCGGCCAGGCCGCGCTGCACTACGCCGTGGTGAACATCGTGCACAGCGGCAAAAACGTCGTGTCGGTTCCGCAGCTTTACGGCACGACCCATACGCTGTTCGCGCATACGCTTCCGCAATTCGGAATCAACGTCCGCTTTGCCGCCACCGATCAGCCAGCCGCGATCGAGAAAATGATCGACGAGAACACTCGCGCGGTGTTCTGCGAGAGCGTTGGCAATCCCGCCGGCAATATTTGCGATATCGAGTGGCTGGCCCGCGTTGCTCACAAGCACGGTGTTCCACTGATCGTCGACAATACGGTTGCAACTCCAGTCCTGCTTCGCCCGTTCGATTTTGGCGCCGACATCGTGGTGCATTCGCTGACCAAGTTCATGGGAGGTCACGGGACCACGCTCGGCGGCATCATCGTCGATAGCGGCAAGTTCCCCTGGGACGAGCATGCCGATCGCTTTCCGATGCTGACCGAGCCGGATAACTCGTACCATGGTCTGATCTACACCGATCATTTTGGCCCCGAGGCTTATATCGCGCGTTGCCGCACGGTCTGCCAGCGCACGATGGGCGCGGTTCTGGCGCCGCTCAGCTCGTTCCTGTTGATGCAGGGAATCGAGACGGTGGCGCTGCGCGTCGAGCGTCACGTCGAGAACGCCCGCCGCGTAGCGGAATTTCTCAAGCGCGATCCGCGTGTCGAGTGGGTCAATTATGTAGGGTTCGCCGACAGCCGGTATCACATGCTCGCCGAGAAATATCTCGGGGGCCGCGCCTGCTCGCTGATGACCTTCGGTGTGCGCGGCGGCATGGAAGAGGGCGTCAAGTTTTACAACGCGCTCAAGATGGTCAAGCGCCTGGTCAATCTTGGGGACGCAAAATCTCTCGCCTGTCATCCCGCCTCGACGACGCATCGCCAGATGTCTCCCGAGGAGCAGCGAAAAGCCGGTGTTACGCCGGAGATGATCCGTCTGAGCGTCGGTATCGAGCACGTCGACGACATTATCGCCGATCTTGATCAGGCGTTGGCCAGCGCCTCGTCACACATTGGGTTCGCCCCGGAACATCGGAACGGAACCGCAGCCGCCTAGTTTGAATCGACTATGCTCACGCCAGAGTTAATCACTCGCGATTACGGCTTCGAGCCCGACGACAGTTTGGTCATCGGCTTGGTCAACAACATGCCGGACGCGGCGCTGCGCGCGACCGAGCGGCAGTTTTGTGGGCTGCTTTCCGAGGCCGCGCAGGATTGCGTGATTCGCCTGAGGTTGTTCTCGCTTCCGGGAATTCCACGCGGTCGCGACGCGCAGCTCGATCTAAGCGAGCGCTACCAGGATATCGGCCAATTGTATCGCAGCCGCGTCGACGGTCTGATCGTTACAGGCACCGAGCCGCGCGCGCCGATCTTTTCTGAAGAGCCGTACTGGCCGTTCCTCGCGCAGCTCGTCGGTTGGGCGAAGACTCATACCATTTCGACCCTGTGGTCTTGCCTTGCCGCTCACGCCGTGGTGCTGGAGAGCGACGGAATCAACCGCCGCCGCCTGGGCAACAAGCTTTTCGGGCTGTTCGAATGCAGCAAGTGCATCGAGCATCCGCTCTTGAACGGCATCCCGTCACGATGGCACGTGCCGCATTCGCGCTACAACGATCTGCCTGAAGACGCGCTGGCTGCGGGCGGTTACCAGATCCTGTCGCGCTCGACCGAAGTTGGTGCCGATCTTTTCGTAAAACAAATTGGAAGCCTGTTCGTATTTGTTCAGGGGCATCCTGAATATGACGCGCATACGCTGTTGCGCGAGTATCGCCGCGACGTTCAGCGCTATCTCGCAGGCGAACGCGACTCTTATCCGGAAGTCCCGCAAAGCTACTTCGATATCGAAACGATCCGCGCTGTCGAAGCGCTGCGTGAGCGCGCGCTGGTGAATCGCGATCCCGCGCTGTTCGACGATTTTCCCGCGGTAAAAATTGAAGAGCCGAGTAGCTGGAGGCGATTCGCGGTTCGCCTGTACACCAATTGGGTGTCGTACCTGGCGGCGCACAAGTATGCACAGCGTGAGTTGAGGGTCGGCTAACCTTCACGCGTATCCGCAATCACGTTCACTAATCTAATCTCTTGATGAATCACACAGCAGCGATTTCCGATTGCTCGTCGCGATATCCGGACGAGGATAACGCCGTCCTTCGTGAACTGCCGTCGGTCGAGGCTTTGTTCCCGTCCGCGGAGGAGCGCGGGCGAATCGACGAGCTGCTGACGCGGGAGTTGTCCGAAGCCGATGCGCGCGTGGTCGAAGGCTCGGTGATGCCGAGCGTGAACGTCGCGGACTTCAAGGCTGAACTTTCGGCCTTCGATTTCTATGAACCCCGCCCGCTTGGCGAATTGCTGTCTTGGACCGTCGCGCAAATGGAACGCGGACTCGTTCACGTCACCCATCCGCGATATTTTGGCCTGTTCAATCCCGCGCCGACGTTCCCGGCGCAATGCGCCGATCGGATCGCCGGGGTTTTCAACCCACAGCTCGCGACGTCGGCGACGTCGCCTGCGGCGGTCGAGATCGAGGCTCACGTTGTCCGCGCGATCGCGCGGCGCGCCGGCCTTCCCGACGGCTCCTGCGGTCATTTTACTTCGTGCGGATCGGAGGCGAATTACACGGCGCTGCTGTGCGCGCTGACTCGGGCCAATCCTGAATTCGCGACGCTGGGTGCGCGCGCGTTCTCCGGTGCGCCAACGTTCTACGTTTCGCGCGAAAGCCATCTTGCGTGGCTCAAGATCGCGCATCAGGCGGGCGTGGGCCGTGCGGCGGTCCGCCTGGTGGCGACCGACGGTTCGGGCCGTCTCGATGCGAGCGCTTTGCGCGACGCGGTGCGAGAAGATCTTCGCAACGGCTTGGTTCCCGTGATGATCGGAGCGACCGCCGGCACCACCAACGCCGGCATGATTGATCCACTGGTGGAATGCGCGGAAATCGCTCGCGACGCGAACCTCTGGTACCACGTCGACGCTGCGTGGGGCGGCGCGGCGATCGCGTCCGATCGCGTGCGTGGCGCGCTTGCCGGAATCGAGCTGGCGGATTCGATCACGATCGACGCACATAAGTGGTTCGCCACCACGATGGGTTGCGGGATGTTCATCACCCGCCACGCTTCGCAATTGCCCGCGACGTTCGAGGTTTTGACCAGTTTCATGCCTTCGAATCTGCCGAATCTCGATCCGTACCTGACCTCGGTTCAATGGTCGCGCCGATTCCTCGGCCTGCGCCTGTTCCTGTCGCTCGCGGCCGCTGGATGGGAAGGCTACGCGCAGCACGTCGAGCGGACGATCGAGCTGAGTGCCGCCATTCGGAACGAGCTCACGTGGCGCGGC
>Ga0335078_10004878_pt1 | contig 19851 bp, 20 predicted proteins | sample Lox_Sample_32_FD_206711 | JGI IMG/M metagenome (GOLD analysis project Ga0335078, IMG submission 206711) | Soil microbial communities from Loxahatchee National Wildlife Refuge, Florida, United States - Lox_Sample_3.2 | ecosystem: Environmental > Terrestrial > Soil > Wetlands | place: USA... | reverse complement strand
AAGAAGTGCAGGATCAGCTTCCAATGTTTCGCCGAATAGCCGGTTTCCTCCAGTAGCTCCCGCTTGGCGGCGGCCAGAGGCTTTTCGCCTTCGTCAATGCGCCCGGCGGGAAGCTCCCACAAATTCTGCTGGGCGGCGTGGCGGTACTGGCGCTCCAGCAGAATGCGCGGGGGACGGCCGGCGTCCACAGCCAAAATGACCACCGAGCCGGTGTGGCGGACGATATCGCGCCGGGTGCGCACTCCGCTGGGCTCGATGACCTGGTCGGCGGTCACCCAGAAGGCAGGGCCGCGATACACCTCGCGGGAGGAAATAACTCGGGCTTTGCGGTTTGATTTGGGCATGGAATCAATATAAGGCCTTTGTGTTCCTTCGTGGGCTTTGGATGCTTCGTGGTTGCTTTTTTTGTCCTTGCCACCGAAGCGAGTTGAAGCAACCACTAAGGACACTAAGGTTCACCAAGGTAAACACCAAGGGGATTGTGATTTTCTGCGAGGCAGTTTCTTTTGCACCTAGTTTCCTTTGTACATGGTGAAAATGGGCTGTTATCCTGCCGGGCATGGCTGCACGGCCGCGAATTGCGATTGTAGGTGCCGGGAAGGTGGGCACTGCGCTGGCTTTGGAATTGGCGCGCGCGGGATATGCCATCAGTGAAGTGGTCGCACGCGACAGCGAAACCTCGCGGCGGAAGGCTGCCGGTCTTGCTCGCCGAATACACTCGCGGGCTGTCACCGTTGAACGTGCAGCTTGGGACGCCAAAATCATCTGGCTGTGCGTGCCTGACCGTGCTATCGCTGCGGCCGCTCGGGAACTTGCGCCGTTGGCGCGCTGGCGCGGCAAAGTTGTATTCCACTCCAGCGGGGCTTTGAGCAGTGACGAACTCAGTTTTCTGCGGCAGCGTGGGGCGGCGGTGGCCTCGGTGCATCCCTTAATGACGTTCGTGAGCGGTTCGACGCCTTCGCTGCAAGAAGTGCCGTTCGGCGTGGAAGGCGACACAACTGCGATACGCGTGGCTCGCGCCATCGTGCGCGATATAGGTGGGGAAGTGTTTCGCGTACAGAGAAAACCCAAAGCCGCGTACCACGCCTGGGGAACCTTCGCTTCGCCGTTGCTGCTGGCGACTTTGGTGACGGCGGAACAAGTGGCCCGCCGCGCAGGCATTTCTGCCGCCAGCGCCCGCCGCAAAATGCTTCCCATTGTGCGGCAGACCGTGGCGAATTACGCTGCGCTGGGACCGGCCGGTGCTTTCAGCGGACCGATCGTTCGCGGAGATGCGGCGACTGTGCGCAAGCATCTGGCGGCGTTGAAAGATAATCCGGACTTGCGTGAAGCATACCGGGCGCTGGCCCGGGTGGCGTTGCGATATTTGCCGGCTCGCAACCGCGCGGGAACGGTCGCCAGTCTTCAATCGTCGGCCGTTAGAAAAAGCGGCTTCAAGTCTGGTCCTCGCTGATTCAGAGCCGCACTCAGCGAAGCTCAAACTGCCTACTTCGGTTTCCACAGTCCGATCGTGTTGCCCTCAGGATCGGCAAACCACGCGAAAGTTCCGGCGGGAATCTCCACCGGAGGGACCAGAGTTTTGCCTCCCAGGGCCTCGGCTTTCTGCAGATAGGCGGGTACATCGTCCACCTGCGCGTAAACCGTCACGTAGTTGTGGGGCGCGTGGCCCAGAGCCGTGATATGGCCGTGAATACCACTGCCAGCGCCGGTGTCAATCATTGCCGCCGGACCCATTTCCTGCGTCTTCCAGCCAAATAGCTGGGTGAAGAACGCCGCGGTTTTGGCCAGGTCGCGGCATCCAATTTCGAAATGCACTACTGGCTGCCCCATAAACTTGCCTCCGAAAAAATGTTGATTTTTCGTTACGACTAAAGGCCCGGCGACTGGAACTAGCTCACCATTACCCGTTCGATTTCGCGCGCCCGTCCAGTATTTTCGTCGCAATCAATCACTACGCCGCACAGACGGACGTCTCCGGTCGCCGGCTCGAAGCGTACTGGCATGTTGTTCAGAAATTTTCCTACGACCTGCTCTTTCTGCACGCCGATGACGCCATCATACGGGCCGGTCATGCCCACGTCTGTGATGTAGGCGGTGCCGCCGGGCAGCACGCGCTCGTCCGCGGTCGGAACGTGGGTGTGAGTGCCGACGACCGCGGTCACGCGGCCATCCAGATACCAGCCGAGAGAGATTTTCTCTGAAGTGGCTTCGGCGTGCATGTCCACGATGACCACTTTGGCGTTGATTTGCTTGAGCAGTTCATCTGCCTTGCGAAAGGGATCGTCATTTGCAACCATAAAAACCCGTCCCTGCAGATTGATCACCGCGTAGGGAACGTTATTCCTGGAGCCTTCGTACACGCCCCAGCCAGGCAGGCCCGAAGCATAGTTGGCGGGGCGCAGCAAGCGGCGGGCGGGGCTGTGGGGGTTCCCGTTTTCGGACTGGAAATAATCCACCAGCTCGCGCTTGTCCCAGACGTGGTTGCCGGTGGTGAGGACGTCAATGCCCAACTCGAAGAGTTCTTCGGCCAACAGCGGAGTGATGCCAAAACCGGCGGCGGCGTTTTCACCATTGGCAATGACGAGATCGGCTGCCTGGTCGCGCACCAGGTCCGGCAGGCGATCTTTCACAATAGTTCGGCCCGGCCGGCCGAAAATGTCGCCAATGAACAGTATGCGCATGTGGTTCGCTTTCGTCTCTTCAACGGATGAATTTACGGAGCATCGGCTGAATTGTCGATGGTAACACGCGGATTTTTGGGTTTTCCTTTGGCGGGACTTCGTCAGTTTGTATTTCTTAGCGTCCTTTGTGAACTTCGCGGTCAAAAAGCGTTTAACCGCAAAGTGCGCAAAGGGAGCCCGCTAGAGAGAAGCTGGGCTTAAGCATCGCGCTAGAATGGCGACAATGTATTCGGCAGAGGTGCTTGACCACTTTCAGAACCCGCGCAATGCGGGCGAGGTCTCGGAGCCCGATGCGGCGGTGCAGATCGAAAATCCCGCTTGCGGGGACATTCTGAAGCTGACGGCGCGGGTGCAGAAGGGACGCCTGGTTGAGCTTCGATTCCGCGCCAAGGGCTGCGTCCCCGCTATGGCCTGCGCTTCGCTGCTCACGGAGTTGGCGAAAGGGAAGACTTTGCAGGAAGCCGGCAAACTAGGCCGTGAAGAGCTAGTGCAGCGGATTGGCGGACTGCCAGCTGCATCAACTCACGCTGGATATTTGGCGATGGAAGCGTTGGGGGCGCTGGTGAGGAAGCTTTTAGCTTCTGGCTGTTAGTCCACCTTACGATAACCTGTCATTCCGAACGCGCTTTTTGTCTGCATTTTCTTGCCGCCTCCGGCAACTGCAGATTCCTCGCTTTGCTCGGGATGACAAGTGGGTCGGGTGTTTAGCCTAAAGCCAAGCTAATTCCCCTTGGCCGCGAACTCCACCAGCTTCTTCAGCACATCATATGGCACCTGCTCCAGGCTGCCGATCTTGCGGCCATTCAGAAATAGCGTGGGCGTCGAGTTCACCTCGATTGACCTGCCGAGAGCGACCGACTCCTCCACCCGCGCCGTGGTTTCCGGCTTGGCAGCGCAGGCGGCGATTTCCGCTCCCTTCAGGCCGGCTTTATCGGCGATGTCGGTGAGTTTTTCGTCGGCAGTGGCGGCGGTGATGCTGCTCTGCGCGTCATAAGTGCCCGAGAGGAACTTCCAAAAAGCGTCATTGTTGGCGCGGCCCGCGCAATCCGCATAGGCGGCGGCTTTGGCGGCCCAGTCATGCGCAGGCAGCGGGAAATTCTGGAAGATCAGGCGGGCGTCGGGTTCATCGGCGAGGAGTTTTTCGATGATCGGCTGGACCGCCTTGCAGTGCGGGCACTGCAGGTCGCCAAATTCCACGATCATGGCCGTGGCGTCGGCTGGGCCGCGCGCAGGTCCCTTGGCTTCTTTCTTCAATTTATCGCGAACTTCCACGAAGGGATGCGCGCCGAAGGGAATCACCTCTCCCAGCACGGCGTGTTTGCCGTCGGGGGTGACATAGAAATGGCTGGATTGCTGCCCGCTGGGGTTGCTCAGTATGACCGTGACCTCGGCCAGGCCTTGCGCTTCCGACGGTTTGATCTCCAGGATTCTCCACGTTACTGAGGGATCGTAACCGAACGACGCCTGCATGAAGGAATTTACCGTGTCCTCCGAGGGCAAAGGCGTGGATGCGTCGTCATTCTTGGGCGCGGGTTTGGCCGCCTCCGCGGGTTTCGAGGAGTGTGCAGCGGGCCTCTGTTGGGCAACGGAAAGTACGGCAAGAACAATTACTGCGAACAGTGTTTTCAGGTAGCGATGCATGCAATCCTTTCTGACGTTGGAACTCACGTAGGGCGCCCGCCCCACAAGCCGCTTACTCTTCCGCTTTGGCGGCAATGGGAAAGCGGCGGCCGTAGCCGAAAGCCTTGGCGGAAATCTTCAGTCCCGGGGCGGCTTGCTGGCGCTTGTACTCGGCGCGATCCACCATACGCATGACCTTGCGCACCAAGTCCAGATCAAATCCATGGTCGGCCGCGATGCGTTCCGCGCTGTGCAAATCCTCGACGTAATCTTCGAGAATAGCATCCAGCACCTCATACGGGGGCAGCGAGTCGCTGTCTTTCTGGTCGGGACGCAATTCGGCGGAAGGCGGCTTCTCCAGGCTGGCCTGAGGAATGACGGCGCGGCGCGAATTCGCGTAGTGTGCCAGACGATACACCAAAGTTTTGGGAACATCGGAAATCACCGCCAGCCCACCGGCCATGTCCCCGTAGAGCGTGCAGTAGCCAACCCCCAGCTCACTTTTGTTGCCGGTACTCAGCACCAACGCGCCGAATTTGTTGGACAGCGCCATCAGCAGCGTGCCCCGAATGCGCGATTGAATATTTTCCTCGGTTACGTCTTCCTTCTGGCCGGCGAATGTCTTGCGCAGCGTTTTTCTGTAACTCTCGAAGGTCTCGGTGATGCACAACAGCTCGAACTTGATGCGGAGGTTTTCGGCCAGGGTGCGGGCATCATCAATTGAGCCTTGCGAGGAATATGGGCCGGGCATGCCTATGCCGATTACGTTCTGCGGGCCAACAGCCTCAGCAGCGATGGTGGCCGTGAGCGCAGAGTCAATTCCTCCGCTCAGGCCGACGATGACCTGGCGGAATCCGCACTTGCGAACGTAGTCGCGCGTGCCGAGCACTAGAGCTGAGTAGGCGCTGGCTTCTTCGCCCGGCAGCGTCTCGTGCAGGTCGCCGGTGAGTTGATCGGGATCGAAGTAAATCAAATCTTCTTCGAAGGACTCGGCTTGCGCGATCACTTCGCCGGCAGAGTTCAGCACGAGGCTCGAGCCGTCGAAAACCAGGCTGTCGTTGCCGCCAACCTGGTTCACCATGGCGACCGGAGTTTTATAGTTGCGGGCTATGGAGGCGAGCATATCGCGGCGCAACTCGCGCTTGCCAATCCAGAAAGGCGAAGCGGAAATGTTGAGAAGAAAATTACCGCCTACGCTGAGCAGGGCTTCCACCGGATCGAAAGTGTAAAGCCGCCTGTTCCAGAAATGCTTATCGTTCCAGGCATCTTCGCAAATGGTGAGCGCCATCTGCTTGCCGCAAAAGGGAAACAGCGCCTGGCTTTTGGCGGGGGTGAAGTTGCGCATCTCGTCGAAGACGTCGTAGGTAGGCAGCAGCATTTTCGATTGCACGAAGGCGACCCTACCGTCCATGAGCAAAGCTGCCGAGTTCATTACCGTCTTGCCGGTGTCCACGTGGGCCGGAGTTACCATGCCGCAGATTACGGCAATGCCCCGAGTTGCACCAGAGATGCGGTCTACGGTTTCGCGGTTGCGGGCAACAAACGAGGCGCGCTCCACCAGATCGCGGGGAGGATAGCCGCAAACCGAAAGCTCGGGGAACAAAATGAGCTCCGCCCCGGCGGCTTTGGCGCGCTGAGCGAAATCAATGATCTTCGCGGAGTTGCTGCTGAAGTCTCCGACCGTGGGATTGATCTGTCCCAGCGCGATTTTCACACTTCCAGTGTAAAGGCAGGCTGCTCCGCAGCCAAGTCGCTGGAACGCAATGGATAGACCAGCCGCAGTCGGATCGCCGGAAGTAGAGAAATCTGCCGGAGTCAGTGCAAAACTCGTCCGAACGGGATAGGGGAAAACTGACGTGATATTACCGTGTTCACCCGATTGCGACGGCTTGGTTACTGTCGCAAGCTTTTTGCAGGTGCCTCTGTCGCTTCGCTGGTGGGTGAAGTATTTCGCCAAGCATCTGCGAAACGATGGTCCGCCGTTCGTAGCGTAGCGGAAGGAGATTCAGGTATGCGTTTCCTACAATCGGCAGCGTTGATGTTATGCACTCTTCTCTTGGGCGGGATCCTCTTGCCTCGCGCCCACGCGGACCAGTGGAATCACAAAACGATTCTTACTTTCAGCGGCCCCGTTGAAATTCCGGGATTCCATGGACCTATGGTGCTGCCCGCCGGCACCTACGTCTTCAAGCTGCTGGATTCGCAGTCTGACCGCAATATCGTACAGATTTTTAATCGTGACCAATCACATCTTTACGCCACGATTCTGGCAATCCCGGACTATCGCTTGCGTCCGACCGGCACTACGGTGATCAAGTTTGAGGAACGGGTCATGGGCAGCTCGCAGGCGCTTAGAGCGTGGTTTTATCCGGGAGCTCTCTATGGCCAGGAGTTTGTCTATCCAAAGACCAGGGCGATGGAGCTGGCCAAGGCAAATAACGAGTCGGTTCTTTCCATGCCGGATGAGACTGCGGCAAACTTCACCAAGCCGGTGAAATCTGCCAAAGAGCCCGCTGTTGCGGCCCTGGAGAAAACGCCTGTTAACGCGGAGACGCCGAACGGACAACAAGTGGCATCGTCCACGGTGACCTCGACGAAACCAGCCACCAAGAACGGCGGCTAAACAACGGCGGTTGCGCCGTAGTTGTGAAAGGCCCGCGGGAACAGTGTGCAAGCGGACCGCGGATGTCGTAAAAAGAACGAAGCAACGTTGATCGGCCGAAGATCTTTTCATGGAACCGGAATGCAGACAGACACAGTGCGGGGCCGCGCTTGCTTTAGCAATCGCAGTTGCGCTGTTGGTTCTGCTGCTGCCGGGAGCTTTCAGCCTTCCTCGTTTTCGCCTGCCGGTGGCGGATCAGGACCTGCAAGTCTTCCGATCTGAGGCCGATCTCGTTGTGCTGCCCGTCAGCGTTACCGATCATAAGGGCAACTTCGTTTCCGGCCTGACGAAAGATGACTTCCAGGTATACGAAAACGGGCATCCGCAGACCATCTCACTTTTTGACCACAGCGACGTCCCAGTGACGGTTGGCCTCGTGGTAGATAGCAGCGGGAGCATGCGTCCTAACCGGGAGGAAGTTGTCAAGGCGGCAAAAGACTTTCTGACTTCGAGCAACCCGCAGGACCAGATTTTTGTGGTTAATTTCAATGAAATGGTTTCATTCGGCCTGCCCCCTTCGGTGCCGTTTACCAGCAACGTCGCGCAACTGGAAGCAGCGGTGCTGCAGGCGCCCTCTGCAGGGCTTACTGCGCTTTACGATGCCACGGCACTCGGGCTGAAACATCTGTCTCTCGGAACCAACGTCAGAAAGGCGCTGGTCATCATCAGCGATGGCGGAGACAACGCCAGCCACGAGAAGTTTCAGCAAGTGCTGGCTTCCGCGCAACACGGTAACGCCATTATCTACACGGTTGGAATCATCAGCTCAGAGGAAGCAGACGTGAATCCCCACGTGCTGCGAAAACTCGCCAGAGCCACCGGGGGACAGGCGTACTTTCCGCAATCGGCAGACCAACTGCCCGCCATTTGCCAGCAGATTGCGCGGGACCTTCGCGAACAATATACGGTTGCCTACGTTCCCTCTGACAAACTGCACGACGGAACCTATCGGGCGATTCGCGTGGCCGTGCGGGCGCCGGGAAAAGGATCTCTGTTCGCGCGCACACGTGCGGGATATTTTGCGCCTTCCGGCCGGTCCCTGCTGAATTCCCCTACGATTCTAGACACGCCCATCGGTGATGGGCATCACTGAAGGCATTCCTCCTTGTTGGCGATATTGAACGTCCTCAGTCTGTAGCCGCGCGGCAGTCGCGACGCAGAGCGAGGACCGACCTGAGAACCTCAGGGAGGGACATATGCGCTATTTGAAGTGCTTATTTCTTGGCTTTGTGATTCTTATCTGTCTTCCGCTATTCGGGCAGCAGACCGACGTGAACCGTTACACCCTGTTTACCGGCTTCGACTACATGATCAGCCCGGCCCGTAATCTCACGGAGCGCGGTTTTGAAGGCGATTTCGGCGTCACCATGAAACCATGGCTGGCGCTGGGAGGCGATTTCAGCGCCATCGGCGATAACGTCATCAGTGGGGCTGGAACCATCAACGGCGGCGAAACTGTATACGCGCCGTTGCTGACTGCGGCCGAACCTTTGGGTGCACCGCCCCCCGATTCCGTTCATGTGCCGTTCCGTTCTACCACTTACACCTTTGCCACGGGCCCACAGTTTTACCTGCGGAAATGGGAGAAGGCCACATTTTTCGCCCGTCCCGGTTTTGGGGGAATCCACGAGTCGGCAGACTTCACTTTGCCTCCCCAACTAGGCATGTTGCTGACGGAGTTGGGGGCCACGGTTCCCAGCGCCCACCAGACTGATACCACTTACTTCTTCGGTTGTGGCGGAGGTTTCGACCTCAACGTGTCCCGGCGCGTAGGCCTGCGGTTCGCTGGCGATTGGGTGAACACTCACCTCTTCACCAATTTGCTGACGAACCGGCAAAACTACGTGCGCTTCTCCGTTGGCCCGACCTTCCGCTGGGGCCATTTGAAGTAGCGACGGCAAAAGTGCGAGGCACGTTGCTACAGGGGAGTTTTGGTTTCTCGCGAATGACCTGCTGGTGTACTTGGCAGACAGTTTAGCGAAAAAAACCAGCGAACGGATACTGCGGGCCCGGCGCGCCGCCCGGAGAGTCGGGCGGAGGCGGGGGCATTGGCCCCATCGGCGCAGGTTTGCCCTGGGTGCCTTGCTGTCCGGAAGTCTGCGACGGGTCCGGCATTTCTCCCGGACGCCTCAGCGTTGGCGCATTGGCGGGGCGCGGCGAGGACTCTCCATCCGCTTCCTTGGCCACGGTGGGTTGGGGCTCCAGTTCGATCTCTTTCTGTGTGCGCACCACTTTTTCACCGTCCACCTTCATAGTTTCGACGCGCACCACCTCATCGCCCACAAAACGCACGAAGTCCACATCCTGCGGAGGCTCGCCGTAGATCCATTCTTCGTATTCGGTGCCGGTCGCATCCTTCTCACGGATTTTGTTCGGCGGGCGGCCTTTGGCATAGGTGACCATCTCACGGTTCATGCCGACCAGGACATGGTGGGCCTTGATGGCCTCTTTGGCTTTGGGCGGAACAGTTTCAAGATAGGCCTCAAGCCGCGATTTGGAATTGAAATCGAAGACCGGGCTGAGCAGGCTTTTGAGTTTCTGCGGCGTGAGTTCGGGGACGTAGTGGTCAAAAACCAAATCCACATAAGTGCCGCGCGCGTTGGCTTCGCTGTCGCTCGGACCAATCGGCGTTGTGCCTCCGGCGCCGCCCACTTCAATGTGCTGATACCACTTTTTCTTCCGGATCGGGCCGCCGTTGACCTCGAAGCGGATGCGATCATCTTTCACTTTCACGTCGCTGATGCGCGCCAAGTCTCCGGGTTTCACCGACGGTCCCCACATGGCCATCAGGCGTTCTAATTCCTCGCCATTAGGGGTGATCTTGCCGTCCTTCAGCGTGAGGCCTTTTTGCCCCATAGGGAAGGACGTCCGGATGTAGACAAGTTCCGCATTGAAGGTGCGAATCAGGTCCAGGCGGGTTCGCGATGACAGGTGGGCGGTGGACAACGGTTGATCGGATGCCCAGAGCGCAGTGGTAAGAACGATGGCAAGGGGCGGAAAGTGACGGAACTTCATGGGATACCGGAACTCTCGTCCCATTATATCCCTACGCGAATGCAGGCGCGGACACACCGCCCGCACGGAAGCGGCAACGAGTTCTAGGTTGGAACTGTGGTTATGAGAGGTTAAACGCGCGTTTGATCGTCCCGCGCTCCTTCTGGATTTTCTCTTGCAGTAGCGTTATGGCGTAGATCAGCTGCTCCGGGCGGGGCGGGCAGCCGGGGACGTAGACATCAACCGGGATGACCTGATTCACACTCTGCACCAGGGCATAGTTGTTGAACACGCCGCCGGAGGTCGCGCAGGCGCCCATGGAAATTACCCACTTCGGCTCAGGCATTTGCTCCCAGAGCAGTCGGATCACCGGCGCCATTTTGTTGGAAACGCGGCCGGCGATGATCATAAGATCAGATTGCCGGGGCGAAGGCCGAAACACCTCCGCGCCGAAGCGCGCAATATCGAAGCGCGACGCGCCCATGGACATCATTTCAATCGCGCAGCAAGCCAAGCCGAAGGTCATGGGCCAGATGGAACTCTTGCGCATCCAGTTCACGGCGTTGTCGAGCGTGGTCAGCACGACCCCTTCCGGCGTGGGGTTGCCGTAGGTGAGGTCTTTGACGACCCGCTTACCTTTTTCGATGGTTACGTAAGGCCCGAAGTTGTGGTCGGCAGCCATATTTCTCCCTATTCTAAACTACCGGGGGTCGCGAAGGCGCTTCGATTTATACCCGGCGATCGGGTTGTGTCAGGTGAGAAGCTTTCTTCGCGTCCTTTGCGGTTAAGATCTCCAACCGCGAAGAGCAAAGACCGCCAAGCGACTCGCAATTGTAAATCTCACGCGTTCAGCACAATCTTGCCGAACATCTCGCTGGTTTCCATGTACTCGTGCGCCGACCGGGCTTCGCGTAACGGAAAAGTCCGGTCAACCACTGCCTTCAATCTGCCGCTGAAAATGTGCTGCAGAACTTCATGCAGTTCGCCCATAGTGCCCATGTAGGAGCCGAGCAGGGAAAGCTGGCGGGCGAACACGAAACGCAGATCTATATTCACATTGGGGCCGCAGGTAACCAGGGTTCCAGCGGGCTTCAAGCTCTTGAGGCTTTCCTCCCAGGTGGCCGCGCCTACGTGCTCAACCACGATGTCCACTCCCTGCCTGGCGGTTATCGTGCGCACTTCCCTGGAAATTTTCTGCTGATAATGGTTGATCACGTGGTCTGCGCCCAGTTCGCGGGCCTTGGCCGCTTTGCGGTCATCGCCGGCGGTGGCAATTACAGTTGTACCGAACAGCTTGGCGATCTGAATCGCCGCAACGCCTACTCCGGAATTTGCTCCCAGCACCAGCGCCGTCTGGCCGGGCCGAATTCCCGCTCGCCCCACTAGCATGTGCCAGGCCGTGAGAAACACGAGCGGAACGCTAGCCGCCTGGTTGAAATCAAGACTGTCGGGAATGGGGATGACATTCACCGCCGGCACCGCCATCAGGTCGCGGTAGCCGCCATCCACCTGATTTCCAAACACCACGAACTCTCGGCACTGGTTCTGCAGCCCAGCCATGCAATAAGCGCAACGATTGCAAAAACGCATGGGCGCCACCAGCACCCTTTGGCCAGTGGAAAAGCCAGTGACATATTCGCCGGCCTCGGCCACCTCGCCCGCGATATCACTGCCCAGAATGTGCGGCAACTTTATTCCTGGCAGCCCCTTGCGCGCCCACACATCAAGGCGGTTCAAGGCGCAGGCCCGAACTCGCACCAAAACTTCATTCTTGCGCAGCGTGGGATCGGGGACATCTTCATATCGCAAAACCTCCGGTCCACCGAATTCATGAATGCGAACGGCTTTCATGGACATTGCCTTTCTCTCCGCAAGTGTGGCGCGGGCGCCCCCGCCCGCGAACCTCTGGCCAGTTCAATGATGTCGAGGCTCATCGCTTAAGTGTTCAACGTGCCGTTATACCACTCCGAACCAGCCGCCTTGTTGTCAGGTTCTACCGCGGAACTGGATGATCCTTCGGCGGTCGCGTTTTGACGGCCGGCCAGCAGGTAATTGCTCGAATTGGCTCATCGCCTTGCGTTCCGCCGCACTCTTCAGCCGCAGTTCGCGGCTCGCTTCCGTCTCGCGGTACAGAGTTTGTGCAACCGAAGCCGGGCCACGCACCTCGCTAAGCAGCAGGACTTCCACCTGAAACTCGCCGCCGCCGTTGATGACGCGCAACATGTCTCCAACGTGGACATCGCGCGCCGCCTTCGCCGGCTGCCCGTTGGATTGAATCCGTCCGAGGCCGCAGGCCCGCGCGGCCAAGGCCCGCGTCTTGAAGAATCTGGCCGCCCAAAGCCATTTGTCCATCCGTACCGAGGCCATGAACTATTCTCCTACAGCAACAGAATTTCAGCGAAGCGTAATGCCAAAGTCCTACGCGAACGATTTTCGCTGTGCTGATGCAGTATCATGCCGTGGCAGTCCTGAGAAGGAAGGTTGTGATTCGGAAAGCTGAGTTGCGGTGTCGCTGCCGAAAACAGGGAGCAAGCAGATGAACGATTTTGAAAACAAAGTTGCAATAGTAACGGGAACAACAGGCATAGGCGGGGCAATCGCGAAACGGCTCGCGGCCGGCGGATGCAGCGTGTTCGCGTGCGGTATCGAAGCGGCGGCCAATGAGGAACTGCAAGGGCAGGCAGAGGGAAGCGGATGGACGTTGAGAGTTGAGCATTGTGACGTCAGCCAGCCGGAACAAGTCCGGGCTGTCGTTACCAAGACGGTCGCCACATACGACCGGCTGAATATTATCGTGAATGCGGCGGCCATTCATCCTTTCGGGACCGTAGTCGAGACCGATCCCGATACCTGGAGCCGCTGTCTGGCGGTGAACGTCGGCGGCATTTTTCTGCTGGCGCATTTCGGCATCCCCGAAATGAAGAAACGGGGCGGAGGATCCATGGTGAACCTTGCTTCGGTTCAGGGTCACGCCTGCCAGCACGGAGTTGCAGCGTACGCCACCTCCAAAGGCGCGGTTCACAGTCTTACGCGGGCGCTGGCGCTCGATCACGCTGCCGATCATATTCGCGTCAACTCCATCAGCCCGGGTGCAATTCGCACGCCCATGCTGGCGCGCTCCGCGGCTCATTTCGGTCCCGGCCTGCCCGAGGAAACCGTGTTCGAGCGCTTTGGCACGGCCCATCCCCTTGGGCGCATCGGCACCCCCGAAGAGGTGGCCGAACTGGCGGCCTTCCTCGCCTCAGATAAAGCCGGATTCTGCACCGGCGGCGATTATCTCGTGGACGGCGGATTGCTGGCCGGCATAGGTGTGCAATGACCTCCACTCCCATTTGTGTGGCCCCTACCGGCGATGTGTGCGGCGAAGGCGCAGTGTGGCACGCAGCCCACGATGCCGTGTACTGGACCGACATTAATCGCTTTCTGATCCATCGCTATACTCCCACGGACCAGTGCGTTCGCACGTGGTTCTTCGATGAGCCAGTGACCGCACTCACCCTCACGGATCGTGACGAAGTGCTCGCCGCCATCCTGGGCTCGCGCGTCATTTTCTGGGAGCCGACGACCGACCTGCGGCACGAGCCCCTGTTCAAACTTGAGGGATGGCCCAAGGTTCGTTTGAACGATGCGCGCGCCGATCCGCGCGGCGCGCTGTGGATGGGCTCGATGCGCAACAACGTTAACCCTGACGGATCGGCTGGCACTGCCGGAGGGCAGGATGGCGAACTCTTCAGTCTTGCCGCGGACGGTACGGCCAAGGTGTGGCGGCGGAACATCGCCATTTCCAACACCATAGCCTGGGGTCCGGACCACCGGCATTTCTATTCTGGCGACACGCTCGCCAACGTGATTTGGGTGTTTGACTACGACAAGGCTACGGGCGCAATCGAGAATGAACGGCCTTTTTTTCAGGGCTTTGAGCGCGGGCTGCCCGACGGCTCGACGGTGGATTCCGAAGGCTATCTTTGGAATTGCCGGTTCTTCGGCGAGTGTATCGTCCGAGTCGCGCCCGATGGGAAGATTGATCGCGTGGTCGAGATGCCAGTGAAAAACATCACAACCTGCACCTTCGGCGGCCCCGATCTGAAAACTCTGTACATCACAACGGCGAGAATCGAGGCGCCGCCGCAGGACCGCCTGGCAGGAGGGCTATACGCCATGCGAAGCGACGTTGCAGGCCAAGCGGAGAACCGGTTCCGCGCATTTGGCCGCTCAGGCTAAACCGGGCTGGGGATCGGTTTCCGCACCAGGATCTACGACTTCATTTTTTTCTGAAGCAAAGTGAGCAGCGCCCGGTCGAGCTGATGGCCGTGCCAATCCTCATACTTCGTGCCGGGGCGCTCGGTATCAAGAACTCCGAACGGCCCGCGAAAATTCCACAGCGCAAAGCCGGTATGCAAATCACCGAGAACGCTCAGAGTATCGTCAAACCAGGCCAGCACCGCCTCCGGCGGCGTGTGCTTGTAACACCCCATTTCGCCGAAGTGAACGGGGATGCCCTGCGCCGCCAGTTCGCCCCACGGCTGAAAAAGTCGGGCAAGCTCGGCCCGGTCAATGGTGACTCCGTTAACTTTGAGCGGCCAGGTGGGCACCGGCTCGGCGCCCGTGAGCATGCCGCGCGCCCACTCGCACTGGTAGTGCGTGAGTTGTACGGGATGATAAGTGTGGCAGCTCTGCAGCACGCCGGTCTCGAATAAAGCAGGAATCACAGATGTGCCGCCATTATAGCCATCGGTTATAACCAGCCGCTGTGGATCGCGTTTTGAGATTTCCTTGATCGCCGCCAGCGCCACGCGCGTGTAGTCATCCGCGTGGCGGCGCGCGTAGCTCCGGCTGAAGTCCGCCTGCGCTTTATTGTCCTTGTCCGCTTTCTTCAGATCCTCCATCTCCGCGGGCGGCGGCAACACAATCGGCTCATTCACAAGATTGAAGCTGAGCTTTTCGCTTGAAATCCCTTTGTAGCGGTCGGCAAAGTATGTCCATTGGTAAACGAAAGCACCCAGCATTTTGGGGTCGGCATATACGCTGCTTTTCTCTTTGGTGATATGAATGCCGGTGAGCGCTTCGTTCAGCGTGTCGAGAATGCAATATCCGGGCGCACGGTGCAGGCACAGGTTAACGTGAACGCCATATTTTTCGCCCAGCCGGATCGCGCGATCAATCGGCTCAACCTGCTTCTCGTCAATTTTCAGGAGATTTTGCGGGTCGGTCCAGAAGCGGTAATCCATCGGCAAGCGGACCCAGTTGAAGCCCCAGTCGCGTATCCAGCGGAAGTCGTCCTCCAGGAACATGCCGTCATTTTTATAGGGAAAATACTTCATCCAGTCGCGATCGGTGGAGAAATACTCGAGCAGGTTGAACCCATACCACTTGGGATTCTTTACAACAGGGCGAAAAGCTGAGTCGCCGACATTCGCCGCGAGCCACGGCTCCGTGAGGGAAAAATGACCTGACCAGTGAGCCGGCAGCATAAGTGCGGCGGCCCCGAAACCAAAAGATTTTAGCGCGGCCCTGCGGCTTAAGCGGGCACCGGCGGTCTCGCTCTGCACGGCTGCTCGGAGAGTCTGCTTGGCATTGGCATCCTTCATAAGCACGTCGCCTCCGTTGTTTTCGCGGGCGCCTATCCGGCGCGATCAGAATCAGACTGCGGTACTTCCCGGTGCATTGCGCTGCGAAGTCCAGAATCGCGTGATTTCTTCCAGCGAGCGCCCTTTGGTCTCGGGCACCAGCAGCGCTACCAGAATGATGGTCAACAATGCTCCGGAGCTGAAGCACCAAAATGTTCCATCCGGCCCCAGGCTCTTTTGCATAATCGGAAATAATTGATTGCCCAGGTAGCCGACCAGCCATAGCGCAGTGGTAGCGATTGACATGCCGCGCCCGCGTACCTTGGTTGGGTATATCTCCGAGATAATGACCCAGCACGCTACCCCGTTGCCGAAGGCGTGGCCGGCAACGAAGCTCATCACAAAAATGAGAATCGCCAGCCCGCTGCCGTGAAGGTGATAGAACCACCCCACCAGCGCAAATGAGAGACATTGCACGGTAGTTCCACCAATGATGAGCGTCTTTCTGCCGGCGCGATCCACCAGCCATAAAGCAAAAAGAGTGAACATCAGATTGACCAGGCTGACCAGCACCGCTTGGTAGAAGGCGTCACCAGTGGCGGTTCCAGCCGAGCGGAAGATTTCCGGAAGAAAAGAAAACAGGGGCGTGATCCCGCTGATTTGCTGCAGTCCCGCTAGCATGATGCCCAACAGCAGAGGCCGCCGGAAGGTGGTGAATAACTCCGAGATATGGCCTTCTTCGATCGCCAGCGAGCTTTGGATGTCGGCAGCCTCGTCGGCCGCTTCCTCAGGCCCGTTAATCCTGGCAAGAACATTCAGCGCCTGGTCGCGGCGCCCTACTTTCATTAGCCATCGCGGGCTTTCCACCGCCGGCAAAATCATTCCGCCGAACAGCAGCGCGGGCACGATGCCCGCGAAAAACATCCAGCGCCACCCGGACGCCACATTCCACCCATCATCACCCATGCGCTGAATGAGCATATTCACGAAAACCGCGGCAAGAATTCCTACCACAATGCCCAATTGGTAAAGCGTCACGCAGCGGCCCCGTACCCGCGTGGGTGCAATCTCGGCGATGTAGTTGGGAGAGATCACCGAGGCAGCGCCAATGCCCAGACCGCCGATCAAACGCCAGCCCACGAACTGATGAAAAGTGGTGGCAAACAAGATGCCCGCTGACGAAAGGGCGAAGCACACCGCACAAAGCGCGAGCCCCTTTTTCTTTCCGAGATAATCGGCGACCGTTCCCGCGGCGGCGCAACCCGCGATGCAGCCGATCAAAGCGCATCCCGCGGCCCACCCGATACCCGCCGCATCAAGATGAAACAGTTGCCCCAGGTATCCGATCGCCCCGCTGATGACAATGTTGTCGTACCCAAACAGCAACCCGCCTAGGGTGGCAACGCTGGCGGCGACGAACAGAGAACTGCGCGATCGGCTGGGTAGGGGTGTCAGTTTATCGGCCTCGCAGCCCGGTTTCGATCAGCGGGGCGTCAACAGAGTTCGTCGATTCGAGCACGGCCTTCACGGCAAGAATAAAGCCCAGAGTATGGGCCATCCCCGCATGCCATGGCGCGGCACACGACATCTGCGGCGTGTGGTCGGGAATGATCACGCCGTCAAAGCGGTTGCGATTGAGAATGGAGAGAATCCGCACCATATCTACATCGCCTTCATCAATGAAAGTTTCCCGGTAGTACGGCACCTTGCCGGTTACGTTCCGCAAATGCAGGTAAGCAATCCTTCCTTGCCGGCTGTATTGGTCCACAGCGTCATAAACGCTTCCCTCGGTCATCTCGGCGATGGTTCCCACGCAAAGCTCCAGGGCGTTGCAGCGGCTCGGCACCAGATCGAGCAACCGCTGATACATGTGCGGCTGAAAAACCAGGCGCGGCTGCCCGCGCATGGTTGGCATGGGAGGATCATCCGGGTGCGCCGCCAGCCGCACCCCAGCCTGCTCCGCTACCGGCACTATATCTTCAAGAAAACATTGTAAGCGGCGCCAGAGTTCTTCGTGGGAAATCACGAGCAGCGCGCCTTCGCCGGCGTTCACATCGTAGACCATGTTCCACACCATGCCATTGGGCACGGGCTCTGCATCGGCCGGTCCATCCATTCCCACCGTCATAGCTCCGCCACGTCCGGAGGGCGTCGTCACACGCCCGCAAACGCCAGCCAGGCTGAAGTTGTAGCCGAGCACAGGAACACCCGCTTCTCCCATGCGTCGAACTATAGTTTTGACGTTTTCGATGTGTTGCGGACGCCGCGGCCCATCCAGAAGAATGTCATGCCAGTGGGCGGGATCAAGATTCTCAATCGCCGCAAGCGTCAGGCCCGCGTCTTCGATTTCCCGGCGCAGCTTCTTGAGCTCATCAACCGTCCACAACTTTTGCGAATCGCCGGCCACTCCCCACGCTTCATATTTCGAGCCCGTCGGCTGATTATTGCGCGGATTTCTTGTCCCCTGGTTAAAGTAATCCACCAGGTGCACCACCACATGTGTGCATCCCGCCTGCCGCGCGAAATCGTAATATTCGCGGGTCAGCATGTGCCGGTACAGCCCAAGGCCTACTTTCATAGGCGGTTCCCGATTCCCGATCCGTAATCGGCGCTGAGAATCTGTCCGCTGATCTCTGCGGCCAGCGGCGAGCACAAAAACACGAACGCGTCTGCAATTGACTCTGGGCTATTCCGTTTTCCCAGAGAAACCCGAAGAACGAACTCGCGATAGGCCGGGTCCTCCTCGAAGACCTTCAGCGAACTTCCCGCCGCCACGTTGCCGGGAGAAATCACATTCACGCGGATGCCGGACTCCGCATACTCCAATGCCATGCAACGGGCAAAGTTTTCGAGCGCAGCTTTGGCAGAGGCGTAGGCAGGAATCTGCGTGTGGGGCACTCGCGCCACGTACGACGAGGTGAAGATAAGATGTCCGGCAATGTTTCGCCGAACCCACTGCGCAAAAACAGCCCGCGTCAGAAAAGTCTGCGCGAGAAAGTTGAAGCGAAAGATGCGCTCAAAGTCCGCCTCGGAAGTAACGCCAAACGGATGCAGCCCGCATCCGCCCGCGTGGCCCAGCACTGTGTCCATCTTTGGAAAACGCTCGAACGTAGCATCCACTATGCGGGTCAGGCCGGAGGAATCGGTAATATCAATCGAGTAGTAGTCGTAACTCCCGTCGCGAACCTGCCACTGGGCCAGCATTTCCCGCGCTTCTTCGCTCGGTTTCAAGTCGAGGAGAACCAGTGTCGCTCCTGCGGCGCTCAACTTCTTGACCATGTGCTCGGCGATCGCGCCCATCGCGCCTGTAATCAGAATCACCTTGCCGGAAAGATCAATTTCGATCATCGTTCCACCCCTGGAGAGCCGCTGACCGCTACATGATTCCGTGCTTTTCGAAGGCTGCGACCGCGCTGCTGCCCTCTTCCAACGCCTTTCGTACAAGTTTTTCGCCGCGGGCTTTTTCCAGCGCCCTGGCGAACACCTCCGCCCCGGCCTCCGCGGGAATCACGCACACTCCATCAATGTCTCCGAAGAGAAAATCGCCCGGCCGCACGCGCACCTGCCCAATCTCGACCGCAATGCGAAAATCCACAACCTTGTAGCGGGGTGCCGAGTCCTGCGCATAAGAACCCCAGCAAAACGCGGGAAAATTCAACTTCAACACCGCCCTGGTGTCGCGCAAATAGCCGTTCAGCACCGCCCCGGCCGCACCCAGCCTTTGGGCGCGGATGCTCATCAGTTCGCCCCAAAGTGCATTGCGCGGCGACGAGCCGGTATTCACGTAAACTTCGTTGGTTTTGAGGTCGTCGAGCGCTTCCAGCATCAAGCCGAACGGCTTCCCCATCAGCTTGTTGTTCGACCCTGTAACCTTTTCTTCAAAAACATCAACCGCAAGCACCGGCATGGCGCGGCCGACCAGCACCATGTCCGGCCGCAAGGCATGAATCTGGGGCGGCAGGAATTGGTGCTGCAGGCCCATTTTGTCCATCACGTCGCCGACCACGCAAGTAAACAGCTCTCGCCGGATTGTGCTGAAGAGTTCTTCGTCCGTCACGTTTTTTTCCAAGGCGAGCGTATTTTACAAGACTGCTAACCGCCCGGCCTCGCAACTTCGAATCGCAGGCCGACGGTTTCCTTCACTCAAAAAACGGTTCGCCTTTTCGGGCGTACTGGCGGGCCACTTGCTCATTCAGTTCCACTCCCAAGCCAGGCTTCTCCGGCAACTGAATCGAGCCATTCTGAATAATCGGCTTGGGAATGCCATCCACCAGATCATTCCAGAAAGGCACATCGGAGGCGTGATATTCCAGCACAAGAAAATTTG
>Ga0335078_10004877_pt1 | contig 19854 bp, 19 predicted proteins | sample Lox_Sample_32_FD_206711 | JGI IMG/M metagenome (GOLD analysis project Ga0335078, IMG submission 206711) | Soil microbial communities from Loxahatchee National Wildlife Refuge, Florida, United States - Lox_Sample_3.2 | ecosystem: Environmental > Terrestrial > Soil > Wetlands | place: USA... | reverse complement strand
TGATCGCTTCGTTCGGAGGAGCCATGGAAAAGTCGCAACCCGCCCATACGGGTCCGATCGCCATCGCTTTCTTGGTCTTAGTCGGTGCAGCGCTCGCGTTCGTCGTTGGACAGCATGTCGGCAGCACGCTCGACCACCACGGGCGCAACGTGACCGTCGTGCACGATCACGTCACGCCGCCCGCGCCGCCCGTCGCGCAAAAATAATCGCGCAAGAAGATCAGTGCGAGGCGGCTTCTGCGGCGCGCTCGGACCTCTTCACGATCTTCGGCATCGTGCCGAAGACGAGATCCCACAGCGGGCTGCTCACGCCGAAGCCGCCGAAGTTGTCGCCGTGGTGGTGCTTCATGTGGTGCTTCTTCAAGTACTTGCCGACGCGCGTCGTCTGCTTGAAGTGGTGAATGGCGTAGTGCGAGCCATCGTACGCGAGATAACCGAACGCGAAGCCGATGTAGAGCGGCTCGGCGAATCGAACGCCGCCCGTCACGACGTAGAAGATCGCGTAGAAGAGCACGGCCATCGGGATGCTCGCGCCGAGCGGCATCACCAAACGATCTTTGTCGTTCGGAAAATCGTGATGCACGCCGTGCAAGAAGAAGTGGAGCTTCTTCGTCCACTCTGCTTCGCGCACGAAGTGGAAGACGTAACGATGCAAGACGTACTCGGCGAGCGTCCACACGAGCAGACCGAGCGCGACGAGCCCCGCGACCGTGAGCCACGCGACGTCGCCGCGGCGCGCGATGCGCCAAAAGAAAAACGCGATGACGGGAAGGTACGTCGCGAACGGCGCCCAACCCGGCACGCGCGAAAACCACTCGAAGAAGTCGCTCTTGAACATGCGACACGTCTCGCCGTCGCGGATTCGCTGTTCGATGACGGGGTTGAGCATCTTCGTGGACCTTGCAAGGAGTACGCGCGGGGAGCGCGAAAGGCTCCCTCGTAATTTCGCGCGGAATATATACCGAATGTCGCGTGCGTGAGAAGTCGAAGCGCTGCAACGCACGCTACGCACGCTACGCACTTACGCAGCGCGCAGGAACGCTACGGCACGGCGCGGGTGCGGAAGCGCGCCTTGTAGTCGTTTTTGTATTTGTCGTGGCACGACTTGCACGCGAGCTTGGCGCCGTGCGTGCCGTCGTCGCCGCCTTTGCGCGCAGCCGCCGCGCCGTCCTTCGCGAACTTCGCCCAATCGGTCCACGACGGGTCGGGCGTCATCGCAGCGACCTTGTCGAGCCCCGTGGCGACGTCGTCGAGCTTGCCGTCTTGGAGCTTCGAGCCGAGGTTGTCCTTCATCCACTTCTGAAGTGGACACGGATTCGACGCGCTGCCACACGACGCGTCTTGCGCGAGCGTCGACACGGACGCGGCGAAGAGCATCGTCCCCACGAAGATCGCGAACCACGTTCTCTTCATCGACTTACCTTCCCGATCGACGTTCTCGTTTGTGTCGTTATTCATCAAGATTTTTCTCCGCGAGTTCGTCTCCTCTTGACGGAAAGAGAACGTTGTAGGATGCAAGGGGCCCCATGGCCGAACACGACAGGTTCGCTCGCGCAGTTCAAACGGTTGCACGAGGTCTCGGGCGCATCAGCCGAGAGCGTGCACGCGCGGACGGTGTGACGCCGCAGCAAGCGGAGACGTTGCAGCTCATCGCGGACCGCGGCGCCGTGTCGACGTCGACGCTCGCGACGATGCTCGGCATCGACCCGTCGACCGCGTCGCGCAACCTCGCCGGCCTCCAAGAAGACGGTCTCGTCACGCGCAAGAAAGCCACCGACGACGGCCGACAGACCGACGTGCGCTTGACGCCGAAGGGCAAGCGCGCCGCCGACGCAGCGACCGCGAGCACCTCGCAAGCGCTCGGCAACGTGCTCGACAAGATCAACCGCATCGATCGTCAAAAGGTCCTCGACGCGCTCGACGCGCTCGCGAAGGCCATCGAAGGTGGCAGCGAGCCCAACGGCGGCGTCTAGCGCCCACTCGTCACGGCGCGATCACGAAGCTCCGCGTGACGCTCTGCGCGCCGCCGGAGAACGCCTCGACGCGCGCGCGGCGAAGCAAACGCGACACGCACATGCCTTCGCGCGTTCCGTTGAACGGCGCGTCCATCGTCACGCTCGACGCGCCGCCGCTCATCGGATCGAACGTGATCGTCGCAGTGCCCGCGCCGAACGGACCCTCCTGCATCGAGCACGATTGAAGCGGGATCGCCGCGACGCGCGAGCGCGCGACCTGCGCGTCGAACGCGCCGCGCGGCGACTCCGGGATCGTCACGCCGTCGCCGTCGAGCGGGACGAGCTCGCTGACCCAGCGCGCGTCGATGCGCGCGACGCGCGCGCTCGATCCCGTGAGCACGAACGGGACGCGCTTCATCGCGCCGAACGCGTTCACGTTGACGAAGCCGGAGATGGGTTCGGTGCCTGCGTCGCTCCGCGCGACCTCGACGAAGAACGATCCGACCGCGCCGCTCGACACGCCGAGCTTCTCGTGCGTGCGCGACGTCGCGTCGACGACGCGCCCGCGGCCCGCGAGCCACCCGAGCCGCTGCCCGTTCGGATCGATCACCGCGACGTCGAGATCCGCGCCCGCGTTCCACGTCGCGTCCACCACGACGTCGCCGGCCACGGAGGATTCACTCGCCGGGAGGGCGACGAGCGCGCTCTCGATCGCGGCGCGCTTCGCCGACGCGAGCCATCGATCCGCGGACGACGCGTGACCGCGCGCGCGCTCGCAGCGCACGGCGCGCGCCACGCGCGTCGCGTCGTCGGATCGCATTTCGGCCGACGCGACGCGCAGCGCGCACGCTCGCGCGTCGTCACCAGCGCGCTCCGCGCCGAGCGCGAGCTCGTCGATGTGCGGAGCGTCCGCGGTCGCGGCGACACCGGACAGGACGCGCGCCGCCGCGCGACGATCGCCGCGCGAAGAGAGCACCTCGGCGCGCAGCGCGATGGCATCCGCGTCGAGCGGATCGCGCTTCTGCCAATCGGAGACGACCTGATCGAGCTCGTCGATCGCGCCGCGGAGCAGGAGCGCGCGCGCGAGCTCGCGGTGTTTCTTGCGATCGTCCGGAGCGGCGGCGAGCGCGGCGCGCGCGGCGTTGACGCGATCGACGCCGTCGGTCGTCGATCCCGCGTCGCCCGCGATCATCGCCTCGCGGTGAAACACGCGACGCATGAAGCGACCCGGCCGCGAGCGACCCCACCAAGCGCGTCGTTCGAGCGGCGGTGCGGACGGCGCAGCTTGCTCGGCGGCGGTCGTCGTCGGTCCGGCGATGGGCTGCGGCGCGCTCTTGTGCGCGCTCGCGCGACCAGCGCCCTCCGCGCTCTCGAACGCGTCGCCGCCGAGCGTGCCGCCGCCGAACCCTCCACCACCTACGCCGTGCCCAAAGGCGCCGAGGCTTTCGTGTTCCGGAAGGCCCCCGAGCTTCTCGTCGGCGGGAGCGTCGTCCTTCGTCGTGTCGGTGCCCGTCGAGAGCGTCGCCACCTCGTTGCCTGCGACCTCACCCGTCCAGCGCGGCGCGTCGGTCGTTCGATCGATGCCGAACGCGTGGAACATCGCTTCGCTCTCGAGCACGAGCAACGACGTGAAGCGTGAAGGCACGGCGAGCTTCTGCGAGAGCGCGACGGCTTCGGTGCGCGACGCGTCGTCCGCGTTGCGTTCGAGGTCCGCGATGCGCAGCGACGCGAAGAGGCGCGGCACGAACGCGTTGCCCGCGTCGCTCGTCGCGGTGACGTCGATCGGATAGCGCGCTTCGAACGCTTCTCCGCCGGCAGTTCCTCGCAGGATCACGTCGCCTTTCGCGGACGCGTTCGTCATCTTCGCGACGACGTACGTCTCACCGAGCGCGCGCATCGTCGGGAGCACGGCAGGCGCGACGCTCTCGAAACCTTGTGGGAGCTCGATCTTCGCGTCGCGGAGCAGCGCGCCGGCGCCAGCACCCGCGAGCGTCACCGCCACGTCCTCCGCGCGCTCGCCCGGCGCGTACGACACGACCACGCCGCCGCCGCCGCGCGCGATCGACGCGAGCGACGTCGCGTCAGCGTCTGCGCCGACGGGCACGGCGAAGACCGCCGCGTCTTTCGGCGTCGCGTCGCGCGCTTCGTCCTCGAGGCTCGCCGCGCGGCGATATCCCGCGCTCGCGACGCCGTCGCTCACGACGACGACGCGAAGCTCGCGCCCCGCCTCGCCCGTCTCCCCAGCGGAGCGCACCGCCGACGCGAGATCGGACGCGCCGTCCGGCACGATGGGCGTGAGAAAATCCGCGATCGCCTTCGCGGCCGTCGCGCCCGCGGGCAAGAACCCCGCGCTGTTTCGTTTGCACGCGACGTCGCACGCGAGCACCGAGACGCGGTCGCGCCGATCGAGCGTCTGCGCGAGCGCGACGGCGACACGCGACGCGCGTTGAAAGCGTTCGCCGAACATCGTGCGACCGTCGTCGACCGCGATGATCCAATCGCGCGGCTTCGACTCGACGTTCGCGGTGACGCGCGGTCGCACGGCCATCGCGACGTACTTCGCGTCGCCCGCGTCGAACGTCCACGTCGAGAGCTCGCTCCTTCGATTCGGCAACGTGTACTCGATGCGCAGGTCCCCGCTCGGTTTGAACGCCGCTTCGTGGAACGTGAGCTTGTCGCCGTTCTGCGCCAGATCGTATCCGCGCGCGTGCACCTCGCCGTCCGCGCCAAGCACCTGCGCGTCGACCGAGAAATCGTCCATGCGCACTTCGCCCGCCGACGGAAGCGGATAGACGTAGCGCCGCACGCCGAGCGACGCGTCGACGGTCTGCGTGTATCCGATCACCACGCGACGCGATCCGTGCTTCGGGATCGGGAAGATGCGCAGCTGAAAACGTCCGCCCTGCTGCCACTCGAGCAGCGCGGGATCGCGCCACGGTCCCGGGACCCACACGATGTCGTCGTGCGCTTGCGGGATCGGCGTCGCGTTCGCGATGGCGCCTTTCAAGATCTTCTCCGCGCGCGTCTTCTCGACGAACGCCCCCTCCTGCATCTTCCCGTCCACGTCGAGCGCGAGACGATCCACGAGCGCGCCCGCCGGAACCGGAAAGCGGTAGATGCCTTCGAGATCGTCGTTCGTGTCGTTCGAGAAAGTCTCTTCGATCTCGGTGCGCGCCATCGCGCCCGCGATTCGCACCTTCACCGCGTGGCTCGCGACGCGGAGCGGCCTGTCGTTTTCGTCCGCGTGGCCCGGCCTCCGCGCGCGAAGCTCGCCGACGCCGCCGGCTTCCTCTTCGCTCGGTTTCTTCTCGCCGAGCAGCGCGTCGCCCGCGCCCGCGGAAGACGCGGAGGGTCCGACGTCGATCCCGTGCGCGGTGAGCAGCGCTTCTTGTCCGGCCTCGACGGTCACGTCGCGTCCACCCTCGCCCTTCGCGCGCACCGAACCGCGCGACACTTGGACGTCGGTGGCGTCGTCGGTCGCGGTGACGGTGAGCTCGGTGCCCACGACGATCACTTCGCCGCGCGCGGTGAGGATCTTCGCGGGCGCGGCTGCGTCTTTGTGCGCGACGTCCAGCGCGACGACGCCGCGAACGACGTGCACCGTGCGCGTCAGCGGCGTCGGATCGAGTTCGATTTCGGTGTCGCGATCGAGCACGAGCACGGAGCCGTCGCTCATCTCGATGCGCGCGCGCTGTTTGCGATCGGTCGCGATGTCCGACCCGCTCGCGACGATCGCGCCTTCACCGAGCGGCGTTTTCCCGCGGAGCTCCGCGGCGCCTCCGCCGCGAACGATTTTGGCGATCTTGCCGTTCCAACCGGCGGGCGGCGCCTTCCACCCCGCGTTCCACCCGATCGCGCCGCTCGCGGCGACCGAAGCGAGGAGCGCGACGCCGAAGGCCGCGCGAGAAATCTTGCCCGTTCGCACGAACGAGACGACCCCGAAGAGACGTGTGCTCACCAGGGTTGAGACGCCCGAGCCCACGCAAAGTTCTCGACTTAAAACGGAAGCTTCGACTGCTTGGGATCGCGCGGCTCTTCTTCGCCGCCGAGCGCGGCGTTCTCGCGCTCCAAGTCCGCTTGCACGAGCGACTCGTTGTCGTACGCGAACGCGAGCGCGTCCAAAATCTTCGCGGGACCGAGCTGCGGATAACGCTTGAGGAGCGTCTCGATGGTCGTGCCGCGACGATGCCACGACCACAAACGACGAACGGGAACCCGCGTGCCTTTCACGCAAGGGCTCCCGTTCATCTCGCCAGAAAGCTCGACGTGTGGATGGGCGACGCGTACGGGCGGAAGAGACTCCGTCACGTACGCGACGCTACCACGTGTGCGATTGCGCGATTGCCCTTGGGCAATCAGCCAGCGGCCGGCGGTGCGCCTTCGCCGCTGCGCGCCTTGCGGCGCGCGTGCGTCGCGTAGCCGCCTTTGCGACCCGCCTCGCGCGCTTCTTCGCGCGAGAACTCGTGCGCAGTGCCCGCGGCGTGAGCGGCTTTTCCGCCCTTCGACGCGATCTCGCTGACACGCTTCGGATCCATCACCGCGAAGCCGCGGCGCTTCTTCGGCGCAGGAGCGGGCGTCTCGGCAACGGTTTCTTCTTTCTTGGTCTCTTGGTTTTCGACGTTCTGATCTTCGCGGTTGAGTGATTCCATGACACGTACCTCGGCTGGGCTCCTGGCGAGCGAGCCCGCCGGAGATTGGTTTCAAAGTTGAGCTTCGAGAGATTAAACGGCTGACCGTGGCTTTCGATTTATCGACACGTCAGTTCAGAAACTTTGCGGAGAGGTGACGCGCGGCTTCTGCGCAACCTTCCATCACCTGAGAGCGCATTTGCTCATCGCTTGCGGTTTCGTCGACGAGAATTCCCATCGTGTCGCCTTGGACGAAGAAACCACCACTGTGCTCGGCACCTCCGTCGGAGCTGGCGAAATCCATCGCTTGCACCGGGACCGCGTAGAGGCGACCTCCGACGCGGAGCTGGACGACGCCGAGGAGGCGTCCTCCATAAGGAGATTGGAGCGGGCTGTACGACTCATTCATGACTGCACAATCAGAAAGTAAGCACCGAACGACCTCTAGCAAGGGCAAGACTCGTGCGAGCCGCACGGCTGAGTTAAGCTCCTCCCCCTCATGAACGACAATCCGCTCCGACATGGATTGATGGATGATCGAACGGGCGACGCATGCGCCGTGGTGATTTTCGGGGCGTCCGGCGACCTCACGCGACGCAAACTGATGCCTGCACTCTACAACCTCGCGGCGAGCCGGGTGCTTCCCGGGAACTTCGCGGTCGTCGGTGTGGCGCGCCGCACCAAGTCGCAAGAGGACTTCCGCGGGGAAATGCGCGACGGCGTCGCGAAGTTCTCGAGGCGAAAAGTCGACGCGGCTTTGTGGGACGACTTCGAGCGATCCATCAGCTACGTGTGCGGCGATTTCGGCGCGCAAAAGACGTACGACGATCTGCGCGCGCACCTCGAGAAGATCGACTCCGATCGCGGCACGCGCGAAAATCGATTGTTTTACCTCGCCGTTCCGCCGGCCGAGTTCGGTCCGATTTTGAACGGGCTGCGAGAATCGAAGCTCGTCGCGGCGCAGGGCGCGCCGTGGACGCGCGTCGTCATCGAGAAACCGTTCGGGCACGACTTGCCGAGCGCGCGCACGCTGAACGACACGGTCGCGGCGGTGTTCCGCGAGTCGCAGGTCTTTCGCATCGATCACTACCTCGGCAAAGAGACGGTGCAGAACCTCCTCGTGTTTCGCTTCGCCAACTCGATGTTCGAGCCGCTCTGGTCGCGCGAGCACGTCGACCACGTGCAGATCACGGTCGCTGAAGAGATCGGCGTGGAGGGGCGCGGGAAATTCTACGAGCAGACCGGCGTGACGCGCGACATCGTCGAGAACCACTTGATGCAGCTCTTGTGTCTCACGGCGATGGAGCCGCCGATCTCGCTCAGCGCGGACGCGGTGCGCGACGAGAAGGTCAAAGTGCTGCGCTCGCTTCGCCCGATGGAACGGCGCGTCGTCGCGGAGTCCGTCGTGCGCGGTCAGTACGGTCGCGGTTTCGTGCGCGCCGACGAAGTGATCGCGTACCGCGAGGAGCCCGACGTCGCGAAGGACTCGACGGTCGAGACGTACGTCGCGATGAAGGTGTTCGTCGACAATTGGCGTTGGGGCGGCGTTCCGTTTTACGTGCGCGCGGGCAAGCGACTCGCGCGACGCGTGACGGAGATCGCGGTGCAGTTCAAGCACGTCCCTCACCCGCTCTTCCAGTCGCCCGACGGCGGCATCACGCCGAACGTGCTCGCGATGCGCATCCAACCCGACGAAGGCATCGCGGTGCGCTTCACGTCGAAGGAGCCCGGTCAACACACGATCCTGCGCGACGTCGCGATGGACTTCCGTTACGGCGCCGCGTTCGGATCGAACACGCCCGAAGCGTACGAGCGGCTCTTGCTCGACGCGATGCGCGGCGAAGCCACGCTCTTCACGCGACGCGACGAAGTCGAGGAGCAGTGGGCGTACATGGATCACGTGTTCGACGCGTGGCGCGTCGCGGGCTCGGTGCCGCCGCCGATGTACGCCGCGGGCTCGTGGGGCCCCGACGCAGGCGACGATTTGCTCGCGAAGGACGGTCGTCGCTGGAGGAAGCCGTGATCGATCCGAGCGACGCGCCGCCGCCGTCGATGTCGCATCGCCCGATGAGCTCGGTGCTCGCGCGCGTCGAGCAGCAGCTGCGCGATTTGTGGGCGGCGCCGCAGCCGGGACAAGCGTCGACGCGCGTGTGCACGATGAACCTCGTCGTCGTGACGAGCTCGAAGGACGTCGCGGCGCACTACTCGCCCATCATCGACGACGTGACGCGCGCGATTCCGTCGCGCGCGATCGCGGTCACGATGACGCCCACCGCGAACGACGCGTCGCTCGACGGCGAAGCGCTCGCGATTTCGAGCGAGGATGGTCTCGCGTCGAGCGAGCGCGTGAATTTGCGCGCGACGGGCTCGGCGTGCGCGCGCGTCGGGAGCGCCGTCGAAGCGCTCGTCGTGCCGGAGCTCCCGACGACGCTCGTGTGGCTCGGTCGCGTGCACGTCGACGATCCGATTTTTCGCGAGATCGCGTCGGACGCGCAGCGCGTAGTGCTCGACACCGATTACACGTCGCTCGCGTCGCTGCTCTCGCTCGCGAAGTGGGCGCGCGAGCGGCAAAACAAAATCGCGGTCGCGGATCTCGCGTGGACGCGCGTCGCCGTGTGGCAGGAGATGTGCGCGCGCTTCTTCGACGATCCCGCGATGCGCCCGCTCGCGTCGCACGTCGAGTCGCTGCGCATCGTGCAGATGAGCGAGCCCAACGTGCGTCTCGGCGCGGAGGGGAGCTTGATGCTCGGTTGGTTCGCGACGCGTCTCGGTTGGCAAGCGGAGCGACTCGGCGGCGCGCTCCGGTTCTTGCGCGCCGACAAACGGCCGGTCTCGGTCGAGCTCGCCGCGATGCCGCGCGCGGAAGGCGTCGCGCCGCTCGCGATCGCAAGCGTCACGTTGAAGATGAAGCACGAGTCGATCGCAGCGACCGGAACCGTCACACGCGATTTCGGCGGCGACGTCGCCGACGTGCTCCACTATTCGCTCGACGTGAACCTTCCGTCCGCCGGAAAGCAAACGGTCCGACTCGGCGCGAACAAGAGCGCGCGCGTCCTCGAGCGCACGCTGCACCGTCCCGCGCACGACGAGACGCTCTCCGAAGCCGTCGCGTTCGCCGAGCGCCTCGACGACGACAACGTGATTTGCGCGTAACGTGATACGACGGAAGCCACGATGACGACGAAAGTAGTTCCCGGAATGCTCATCGCGGTGCCGAGCGCGGACGACGTCGCGCGCGAGGCGTCGGCGCGCATCGCGAAGACGCTCCGCGACGCGATCAAAGCGCGCGGCAAGGCGACCATCGCGCTCTCCGGCGGCGACACGCCGAAGCAAACGTACCAAGCGCTCGCGGACGAGCGCGATCTCGACTTCGCCGCGATCGATTTCTTCTTCGTCGACGAGCGCGCGTGCCCGCCGACCGACGATCGCTCGAACTTCCGCTGGGCGAAAGCGTGCCTCTTCGATCGCGCGAAGATCGCGGAGCGACAAATCCACCGCATGCACGCCGACGAGAGCGATCTCGAAAACGCGGCGCGCGAATACGAAGAGGTCCTCAAGACCGGCGTGCCGGTCGGGCAAGGCGGCGTGCCGAGCTTCGACGCGATCGTGCTCGGCGTAGGCGACGATGGTCACACCGCGTCGCTCTTTCCGGGTCAACCCACCGTCGACATCGCGGATCGCTTCGTCGTCGCGGTCGGAAAGACGGAGGGGCGCGAGATGCGCCTCACGATCACCGCGCCCGTCATCGAGCAAGCGCGCGCTGCGTTCGTGCTCGCGGTCGGCGCGAAGAAGACCGCCGCGCTCGAGCGCGTGTGGTCCGTGTCGGGCTCGCTGCGCGACACGCCCGCGCGCGTGATCCGCAACGTGCGCGGCAGCATCCACTGGATCATCGACAAAGCCGCCGGCGGGATGTGATCCGCGCAGGCACGAGCGGGTTCGCGTATCGCGAGTGGAAGGGGAATTTCTACCCGAAGGATCTCGCCACGCACGCGATGCTCGCGCACTACGCGTCGAAGCTCAGCGCCGTCGAGATCAACAACACGTTCTACAAGCGGCCTGATCCGAAGCACGTCACTGCGTGGGCCGCGTGCGTGCCCGATTCGTTTCGCTTCGTCTTCAAGGCGTCGCGTTATTTTTCCGCGGGGCCCGGTCTGAAGGACGCTCGAAAGCCGCTCGCGGATTTCTTCGCGCTCCTCGCGCCCGCGAAGGACAAGCTCGGCGCGGTCCTCGTGCAGCTCCCCGCGCACGTGAAGAAGGACGTCGGCATGCTCGCGGATTTCGTGGCGGCGATCCCGCGCGGCAAGCGCGTCGCGATCGAGCTCGTGGACGCGTCGTGGCGCGGCGCGGACACCGAGCGCGTCTTGCGCGACTCGAACGTCGCCGCGTGCGTGACCGACGCGGACGGCGCGCCCGCGCCGGACATGATCGCGACCGCCGCGTGGGGTTACGTGCGATTGCGAAAGAAGTCGTACGACGCGCGCGCGCTCGACGCGTGGGCCGCGCGCCTGCGCGACGCGAAGCTCGACGACGCGTTCGTGTTCTTCAAGCACGAAGACGCCGGCAAGGGCCCGAAGATGGCGATGGCGCTTTTGGAGATCGTCAGCCGCGCGCAGTCCACCACGACTCGATCTTCGCGGTGACCGCGTCGACCGTGAGCCCGAATTTCTCGGCGATCACTTTGTCCGGCGCGCTCGCGCCGAAGCGATCGATTCCGATCGCGAGCCCGTCGAGCCCGAGGATCGAGAGCCACGGCCCCGTTCGACCCGCTTCGATGCTCACCGCGGGCACGCCGTGCGGGAGGACCGCCTCGTGGTACGCGGCGTCCTGCTTCGCGAGCTCGGCGAAGCTCAAGACGGACACCACGCGCACCTTCTTTCCTTTTTGCTCGAGCTTCTCCTTCGCACCGGTCGCGAGGTGGAGCTCGCTGCCCGTCGCGACGAGGATCATGTCCGGCTTTGCGCCACTCGCCTCTTGAACGACGTACGCGCCCTTCAACATGTTTCGTGCATCGAATGCCTGATCGCGCTTGATCGTAGGCACTTTTTGCCTGGTCAGCGCGAACGCGGTCGGCGCGTTCTTGCGCGCGAGCGCGATGGCCCACGCGGCGGCGACCTCGAGCCCATCGGCCGGGCGCACGACCGCGAGATTCGGAATCAACCGGAGCGCCCAGAGTTGCTCGATGGGTTGGTGCGTCGGACCGTCCTCGCCGAGAAAAACCGAGTCGTGCGTGTAGATCCACACGCACTGCTGCTCCATCAACGCGCTCAAGCGCACCGACGGGCGCATGTAGTCGCTGAAGATGAGGAACGTCGAGCCGTACGGGACGAACCCGGCGAGCGCGAGGCCGTTGCAAATCGCGCCCATGCCGTGCTCGCGGATGCCGAAGTGGAAATTGCGTCCGCCGAAGTTTCCGCGCGCGATGACACCGCCGTCCTTGATGAGCGTCTTGGTGGACGGCGCGAGATCCGCGGACCCTCCGACGAGCTGCGGAACGAGCTTCGCGACCTCTTGCTGGATCACGTTCGACGTGTTTCGCGTCGCGTCTTCTTTTTGCGGAACGGCGGCGACGAGCTTGTCGAAGAGGTTCGCGGGCAGCTCCTTCTTCAAGAACGCGTCGAGCGAGCTTGCGAGCTCCGCGTTCGCGACGCGCCACGATTCGAATTTCGCGTTCCACTCCGAGCGCGCGCGCCCAAGCTCCTCGGCGCGCTGCGCGAAGAGCGCCTTCACTTCGTCGGGCACGAGAAACTGCGCGCTCGGATCCCAGCCCATCGCCTTCTTCGTCGCGGCGACTTCGTCGACGCCGAGCGGCTCGCCGTGCGCAGCGGCGGTGTCGTGTTTGTGCGGCGCGCCCTGCCCGATGTGCGTGCGGCACACGATGAACGAGGGGTTGTCCTTGTTGAGGAGCGCGCGATCGATCGCGGCGCGAATTTCCTTCGGGTTGTGACCGTCGATGCGCTGCACCGACCATCCGTAGGCCTCGTAGCGCGCGCCGACGTCTTCCGAGAACGCGAGGTGCGTGTCGCCTTCGATCGTGATGTGGTTGTCGTCGTAGAACACGATCAAGTTCGAGAGGCCCAAGTGACCCGCGACGCTCGACGCTTCCGCGCTCACGCCTTCCATCACGTCGCCGTCGCTCGCGATGCAGAACACGCGCTCGTCGCCGAACGGACCCGCGTCGCCGCCGAAGCGCGCCGCGAGCATCTTCTGTCCGATCGCGAAGCCGACCGCGTTGCCGATTCCTTGACCGAGCGGGCCCGTCGTCGTCTCGACGCCCGCCGTGTGACCATGCTCGGGATGCCCGGGCGTCTTGCTGCCCCATTGCCGGAAATTTTTCAGCTCCTCGAGCGACAGCGGATAACCGGAGAGATGGAGCATCGAGTAGAGGAGCATCGACGCGTGACCGCACGAGAGGACGAATCGGTCGCGGCCGATCCAGCTCGGGTCGCGCGGGTCGTGTCGCAAGTTGCGGACGAAGATCTCGAACGCGATCTGCGCGAGCCCCATCGGCGTCCCGGGGTGCCCGCTGTTCGCCTTTTGCACGGCGTCCATCGAGAGCGTTTTGATCGTGTCGATCGCGAGCGCGTAGCTGCGCGAAGTTGTGTCAATCTCGGTCATCGCGGCGCGAACCATAGGCGATTGACCCGGAGCGAGCCACCGCATAACGTAGGTTCCAAGTCATGAGACTTCTCCATGCGGTGTGCGCCGTGGCGACGCTCGGAGCTGGGATCGCATCGGTGGTCACGCTGACGACGACGACGGGCTGCTCGGATCCTGGGCAGGTGCGCCAGATTTTCATGGCGCTCGACGGCGCCGGCAACCGTCCACGCACGCAGTTTCTCACCGACACGTCGACGATCTATTGCGACGTCGTGTGGGCGGGCAAAGGCACCGACGAGACCATCGACGTGCAGTTCCTCCAGACGACCGGCGAAAACCCGATGTACAGCGGCACGAACCAAGTCGCGCCGGTGTCGCGCTTGTGGGCGGCGGGCGAAGACGCGCCGGGCGAAGGCGTTCAGACCGTCGGCTTCTCGTTCGTGCCGCCTTCGACGGTGGACGGCGGGTCGACGCTTCCGTTTCCCGTCGGGCATTACAAGTGCCTCGTCACGGTGCAAGGTCAGAGCGCGGGCGAAGCCGATTTCGACATCGACTACCCGACGCCCGACTGCCCCGCGCTCGGCGCGGCCTACGACGGCCTCTCGTGCGTCGGGTATCAGCAAGGCGCGAAGTGCCCGAACGACAGCGCCTACGATCCCAACAACCCGACGTGCACGTGCCAGAGCATTCCGGATCTGACGCGGGTGTTCCAATGTCAATGAGAGTCCTTCGTCCTGCGTTTTCGATCGGCGTCGTCGCCGTCACCCTCCTCGCGCTGAGCGGCGCGTGCTCGCAGCACGAGCCGGGGGATTTTCAGGGCGGCGGGCGGACCATCCCGACGTCCGTGATTGGTCCCGCGGCTGGCGGACCCGTCGGCGTCGACAGCAGCTTCGAAGACACGTTCGTGCCCGACGCGAACATCCAAGACGCGAGCACCGATCTCGGCATCCCCGACATCTTCGTGAATGACTGACCTGCGTTCCTCGGCCGCGTGCGCGCGGCCGATGAGACTACGGGCCGGCGTCGCCGTGGACGGCGGCGTTGTGGTTGCCGAGCGTCTCGGAGAACGTGTGGCGGCCGCCGCCTTTTGCGACGAAGAAAAAGTAGTGCGTGAGCGCCGGGCTCATCGCAGCTTCGAGTGATTTTGCGCCAGGGTTGCTGATGGGGCCGGGCGGGAGCCCGTCGTGCGTGTACGTCGAGTACGCGTTGTCGGGGTCCATGTTGATGTCGTGCGTGATCTTGCCGTTGTAACCGAGGCACGCGGTGGACACGCCGACGAGACACCCGTAACCCGCCGTCGGATCGCACTGCAGTCGCTTCGGTTGGAAGCTCGGATCGCGCAATCGATTCAAGAACACGCTCGCGATCACCGCGCGCTCGTCGTCCACGACGGCCTCCTTCTCGATCATCGACGCCAAAATGACGATCTCGCGCCGCCCCCACGAGAGCGTGTCGGAGAGATCCTTGAGCCCGCTGTCGTGTTTCTCCGCGAGCGCGTCGTAGCGCTTGTCGAAGAGGTGGACCATCTGGCGCACGACGTCTTTCGGATCGGAGTCGAGCTCGAGATCGTACGTCGCCGGGAAGAGGTAACCCTCCGCGCTGGTTGCGGGCACGTGCAGCTCGGCGAGGAGCTTTTCGTCGGTGGTCGCTTCGAGGAACGCGTACGTCGGGCAGACGCGCGTCGCGTCGAGGCGCTTGGCGATGTCGAAGCGCGTCCAACCTTCGGGCACGACGACCTTCGCATGGGACGCGCCGCGGCGCTCGAGGCGCGCGAGGATCTCGCGCGGCGACGCGTCGTCCGTCAGAAAATGCGGGCCTTGCACGATCGAGCCTCCGCCGCCCGTGAGGCGCACGTACCACGCGAAATATCGCGCGTTCGAGATGATGCGCGCTTCTTGAAGGGCGCGCGCGAGCTCGGCGGGGTCGGTCGTCTTCACGTCGATCACGACGGGTCGCCCGGCGCCGGGACCCGGCGAGCGCGGGTACACGACGACGAGGAGCGCGGCGGTGATGAGCGTGAAGAGCGCGACGGCGATCGCCATCCACCGCAAGAGACGCGACGCGCTGCGCGCGTCATCCGTGTTCGGCGCGTTCGCGCGCGATGCGCTCGGCGCGTCTTTGCGCGCGCGCTTCTTGCGCTTCTTCGTCATCGGCGGCGCTCGCGATGCTCGCGATGATCGAGCCACGATTGGAGCAGCGCGACGGCCGCGGCTTCGTCCACGTGCGCGCGGATCGATCGACCGCTTTTTTTCTTCGTCTTCTCTCGAAGGCCCGCGGTGGAGAGCGCGCGGCGCGCTTCGGCGGTCGTGAGACGCTCGTCCCAGAGCTCCACGTCGACGCCCGTCGCGTCCGCGAGCCGCTGCGCGAACGCACGCGCCTTGCGCGCCGCCTCCCCCTCCCCGCCTTTCATGTCGAGCGGAAGCCCCACCACGAAGCGCTCAACGCTCGACTCGCGCGCGATCTTCACGAGCTCGGCGAGGAGCTTCGGCTCGGGGTGCGCGGCGAGCGCGCCGCGCGGGTGGGCGAGCGCGCCGAGGTCGTCGTCGATCGCGACGCCGACGCGCGCGGCACCGTAATCGAGCGCGCACACGTGACTCACGCGCCGCACATTACACGAAGCTTGCGCGCGCGCAGCCGCCCCGGTAAGTCCCTGACCTCATGACCGCGCCGCACGCCCTTCAAGCCGTCAAAGGCATGAACGACGTCTTGCCGGCGGAGTCCGCGAAATGGGCACGCGTCGAAGCGGCGTACCGCCGCGCGATGGCCCTCCACGGATTTCGCGAGCTGCGCACGCCCATCGTCGAGCCGACGAAGCTCTTCGTGCGCGCGGTCGGAGAAGCGACGGACATCGTCGAAAAAGAGATGTACTCGTTTCGTCACCACGACGAAGAGCTCACGCTGCGCCCCGAGGGGACCGCGGGCGCGGTGCGCGCGTACGTGGAGCACGGCGTGCACCACCAGGAGCCGGTGTCGCGCTGGTACTACCTCGGCTGGATGTTTCGCGCGGAGCAACCGCAGCGCGGGCGGTACCGTCAGTTCGCGCAGGCGGGCGCGGAGATTTTCGGCGACGCGGGCCCCGGATGCGACGCGGAGACGATCGCGCTGCTCGTCGATTTCTTCCACGCGCTCGGCATCCCGGATTTGCGCGTGCTCGTGAACTCGATCGGGAGCGGCGCGACGCGCGCGCGTTTTCGAAGCGCGCTCCACGATTTCTTCGTCGCGAAAAAATCCTCGCTGAGCGAAGACTCGCAGCGAAGGCTCGAGACGAACCCGCTGCGCATCTTGGACTCGAAGGATCCGCGCGATCGCAAGGCGTGCGAGGGCGCGCCGCACATCCACGAGCACCTCGACGACGCGGACAAGGCGCACTTCGATGGTCTGCAGAAGATGCTCGACGCGCTCGGCGTCACGTACGAAATCGATCCACGCCTCGTTCGCGGGCTCGATTACTACACGCGCACGATCTTCGAGATCAAAGGCGCGACGCAAAAGCTCGGCGCGGGCGACACGCTCGTCGGCGGCGGTCGTTACGACAACATGGTCGAAGAGCTCGGCGGACCGAAGACGCCTGCGCTCGGGTTCGCGGCCGGGATCGAGCGGCTCCTCATCGCGTCGGAGCCGCAGGGCGACGAGGCGATCGTCGACGCGTTCGTCGCGCCGATCGGGTCCGCGTCGCAAATGCACGCGCTCGTTCTCGCGCGCGAGCTCCGCGCGCGGGGCATCGCCGTGGAAGCGGACACGCGCGGCGGATCGCTCAAGTCGCTCCTGCGGCGCGCGAACGCGCTCGGCGCGCGCGTCGTGCTGATGCTCGGCGAAGGCGAGCTCGCGCGCGGCGTCGTCACGCTGAAAGATCTCGCGGGTCACGCGCAAGAAGAAGTTCCGCGCGCGGACGCGGTGGCGATCGTCGCGGATCGGCTCGCGGCGAGCGGCGCGATTCGCCGGGAGGACCCCGCGTGAAACGCGCCGTCACGACATCCATCGCGCTCGTGGTTTCTCTCGTCGCGACGAGCGCGCTCGCGCAGTCCGCGCGACAAGGCCGCCCGCAGCAACCCGGCGGAGGCGGCGCGGCGATGCAACAAGAGCCCACCGCGCCCATCCCGACCGATCCGCTCGCGGTCAGCCCGACGATCGCGGCGACGATCGGCTCCGACTACGAGTCGATGCCCGCGCGTCCCGAAGGCCGAGCGCATCGACGTTTTTACGGTCTCTACGAAGAGCGCCGCGGCGACTACCGCTTGCGCTTGTTGCCGCCGTTCTACTTCGAGCAAACGCGCGGCCTGCTCGATCCCGCGAAGCCCGAGCTCGGACAGAATCCCGATCGCGAAGGTCTCTACGGCCTCTTCTACTACCAGCGTCGATCGCAGAAGCTCTCGGCCGACGTCCTCTTCCCGTTCTTCTGGCACGTGCGCGACGAGCAGAGCTACCTCACCGCGGTCGGTCCGTTCGTGCACCAGGAGGGTCCGACGGGGCACGACAACTGGCTCGCGCCGCTCTTCTTCGCGGGCAATCACAAAACGAAAGACGGCGGCGACTCGGGTTACGCGGTCGTCCCGCCGCTGCTCACGTTCTCGATGTGGAAACCGGAGAGCGCGTTCACGTATTCGCTCCTCTATTACCGCTACCGATCGGGCGCGGACGTCGACGCCGGGATCGTCCCGTTCTATTTCCACGGCGACAACGGCGACGTCGACGGGTCGCGCAAGACGTACACGCTCATCCCGCCGCTCATTTTTTACCACTCGTGGGACGAGCTGAATCAAGCGAGCTTCACGGTCGCGGGTCCCGTCATCACGAGCTCCACGCCGTTTCGCGACGTGCTCGACATCGCGCCGTTCTACTTCTCGATCCGCGGCAAGCCCGAGTCCGGCGGAATTCGCGAGACGCACACGACGCTCTTTCCGTTTTTTCACTACGGCAAGACCGACGACCTCTCGCTGCTCGCGACGCCGCTCTTCGTCACGCGCAAGACGCACGACACGCGCACGCTGATCACGCCGCTCTACTCGAAGGCGACGACGCGCAGCGGCGCCGCGGAGCTCGAGCTCGCCGGGCCGGTCGTTCCGCTCTTCGTTCGTTACCGCGACAAAGACGTCGATCAAACGTCGACCGCGCTCTTGCCGATTTTCTACAAGAACACGAGCCGCACGCGAAGCGACTTCCTCACGCCGTTCTACGGACGCTTCGAGAACATCGGCGTCTCGCGCACGTACTGGGCGTTTCCGACCATCACCGCGTCGTTCGATCAGCACGGCTACGAAACCGACGTGCACCCGATCGTGTACGTGGGTCGCAGCGACCAATCACGCCACACCGTCGTCGCGCCCGTGTACTGGGATTTTTCGGATCCCGACAAGCGCATGACGATCGGCTTCCCGCTGTACTGGCGGTTCGCGGATCACAAAGACGACTCGATCGTCGAGGTCGTCGCGAACACGGTCTACACGCAAAAGCGGACCAACGATGGATTGGATTGGTCGTTTCGCGTGCTTCCGTTCTTCTCGTACGGCGAGTCGCCGAGCGGATATTTCTGGGACGTCTTGCTCGGACTCGTCGGGTACGAAAAGACCGCGAAGGAAAAGCTCGTGAAGGCGCTGTGGATCCCGTTCAAGGTCGGCGGACCGGATGCGCCGCAGCGCGCTCGGATGGAAACCGACGGCGCTTGGCGCTGAACATTCGCACTGGATCGCTTCCATTGAATGGAACGCGCGCGCGCTCGCGCGGCGCGCGCGTGAAGTTTCCATCTCTCGCGCATTTGTCCGCGTCACTTGAGAACGCGCTTCAACTTCGCGCCGATCGCTGAAGTACTTCTCGAAACGCGCCGAGCGCGAAATCGATCTCGCTTTCGGTCGTGTCTTCGCCGAGCGACACGCGGATGGTCCGGCGCGCGCGGTCCTCGCCCCATATCGAAGTGATTTGCGCCGACGGCTCCATCGTTCCGGCGCTGCACGCGGGCCCCGCGGAGACCGCGACGCCTTCGAGATCGAGCGCCGCGACGAGCTCCGGTCCGGAAAAAAATGGAAACGCGAGGCTCGCCACGTGCGCGGCGCGCGAGTCGGGATCGCCGTTGCGCTCCGCGCGCGCGGTCTCGTGAGTCATGAGCTCGCGCTCGAGCCGATCGCGGAGAGCGCGCTTCGATTCGTACGCGCGCGCGCTCTCTTCGCTTCGAGCGACCGCCGCAAAAAAACCCGCGCACGCGATCGGGTCGACGGTGCCCGGCCGAATCCCGCGCTCTTGCGCGCCGCCGAGCATCATCGGCACGATGCGCGCGCCCTGACGCGTCGCGAGCGCGCCGATCCCCTTCGGCCCGCGCATTTTGTGAGCCGCGATCGACACGCTGTCCGCGCGCTTCGCCAAGATGCTTGCATGGTGCACGCGTCCGAACGCCTGCACCGCGTCGACGTGGACCCACACACCGCGCGCTTGCGCTGCGCCGAGCGCGCGATCGAGCGGCTGCACGACGCCCGTCTCGCTCGACACGGCGCACAGCGCGAGCGCCGCGATCTTTTCTTCGTCGAGCGCGCGCGTCAGATCGTCGAGATCGATCGCGCCCGTCGGGAGGACCCGGACGAAGCGCGCTCGGCCTTCGCGCGCGAAGCGCTCCGCGACGCGCGCGACGGACGGATGCTCGACGCGCGACACGAGGAGCTTCCCTTGGTTTTGCGCCATCGCCGCCGC
>Ga0335078_10004876_pt1 | contig 19855 bp, 15 predicted proteins | sample Lox_Sample_32_FD_206711 | JGI IMG/M metagenome (GOLD analysis project Ga0335078, IMG submission 206711) | Soil microbial communities from Loxahatchee National Wildlife Refuge, Florida, United States - Lox_Sample_3.2 | ecosystem: Environmental > Terrestrial > Soil > Wetlands | place: USA... | reverse complement strand
GACTTCCATTTCGAAACCCCACGGCACGTCCATAGGACAAACGCCACACATGGGAATTCGGCGGGAAGTCCCACACAAAAGTGTTACAGTCTGAACGTATGAGTTGAACGGACTTCTCAACAGATTTCGCAAGTAAGTAGGCCGTACGAAATTTGGCCTCGCGATAAAGCGCGAGGGGTTTTACCTCCTTCCCTGATAAGGGCGTATCGCCGAAGGGCCTATTCGGCGCCCGGTTTGTAGGGCCTTCCGGGCATAGCGAAAGCAAAAACGCCGCTCGTAAATTCGGAAACAGGTGTGTAGCAATCCATTGTTGAAAGTTAGGCCACCCCAGTAGGTGGCTTTTTTGTTGGCTCCAAAAACGTACGAATTTTGGACGGAGGTATAATGCGATCCAAACCACTAAACTTGCTCCTCGCTGTTCGCAACCTGGGCATGCACAGCTACGAGGCGGCCCAAAAAATTGGCATGAATGTAGGCGAGTTTTCCAAGGCGCTAAATGGCAGGCGTGAATTCACACCCGCGCAAAAGGCGCAACTCGAACGGCTCACGGGCCGTCCTGGGGCCGTTTTATTTTCCCCTGCCCCGCCGGAATCTACGAAGGCGGGCGCTTCACTGGCGGACCTTTTCAAATCCCTCGAGGACGCCCTGGCCATCGGCGGCGATCCCGTCTTTGTTCTCGAGCGTATCTACCGCGCCGAGCCCCGAGCGATTTACCTTCACTGCTGCGATCATTTGCTGAGAATTTTCCGACGGCGCTATCAGATCCGACCCGACGTTCATTTCCACATCGCGGCCTACTGGGAGCACGGTCCATATCCGCAGCCTTTTATTTTCATGCCTGGGCCGCCCCGGCGCCCGAACGAAGACACGATCCAGCGGGCGGAGAGCGCGTTAGTACACCCGGTCCACGAGAGCGACTGGCCGCCCGTTCGTGAAACCGCAATGCTGATGCCACAAGGCGAAAGGCGGTGAGCATGAAGGCACACGAGATTCAACTATCTGTCTGCCGCACCCTGATTCGCTTCGACCTGGAAAAACCGGGCGATTATAGGCGGGCGATAGCGGAGCACGAGAAAGACTGCAAGCGCTGCAAAGGTTTTCGAGCAGCCTGCGGCGAAGTCTCGCGCCAGCTCGCACAAGGCAAGCCCGCGAATCCCGGCAACCCTCGCCGCTAACAGAAGGGTGATTCCGCAACAGCCAAGTTTTCGTTTTGCGCCTGCATGGGTGCGGGCGCCAGTGTCCACGCATGACTAAAAACCTCTTTGAGAGAGAAACAGGAGATTAATTCACCATGAAAAAATCAACACTTTTCACACGCGAGGGGCTGCTCGATACTGCCCACGCGATTATAACGAAGCCCACGTTCACGAGAGAAGACAGCTCGCGGGCGCAATGCTTGATGGACCTGGCCGAAAGGATAGGCGCACGGGAAAGTCGTACTGTGTTGCCGGACGACGCAGAGAGCCGCGCGCTCGATCAGTATCTTCGGAGCACGCGCGCTATGGGCATCGGCACGCCGACGCAAAGCACGGCAACCTCTGTCGAGGCGCAGCAGGCCTTCCGTCGCGACCTGACCAATGCTCTAAAGGCCACCGATGCGCTCTTCAATGATGACGTGGTAACGGTGTTCGAAAGCGCGACGGGCACGCCTTGCGTTTTTCCCGTCTTGGATGACACAGCCGAGGCGGCTATCGTCGAAGCTGAGTCGGCGCCTGAAGCCGAAAGCTACCCGGTTATCTCGGCGCAGCTCGGCATTCCCGCCACTTTCAGAAGTGGAATCGTCAGACTGAGCGTGGAGCTGCTACAGGACAGTGCGTTCCCCGTTGCAGGTTTCTTGGCGCAGTCTTTCGCCGTGAGGCTGGCGCGCGGCATTGGGCCGTCATTGGTAGCTTCCCTACTTTCTTTCGCTCCAGGTGCAGTAGGCTTTGCAGCGCTTGGTTCAGGTCCAAACACGGGCGGCAGCGAAACTGGCGCTACAAGCATTGGCTGGCAGGATCTTGCCGGCCTGGTTGGGTCCGTGAACTCCGCTTACAAGAGCCTGCCCAAATGTTTCTGGCTGATGAACGCTAACACGCAAGCGTCGATCAACTCTGTCGTTTGCAAGTCAGGACAGCCCCTAATTCATCCGGTCTACGATGATGACGGGCGGCAGTTGATTTTGGGATTCCCGGTCGCGACCTCGCCGAGCATGCCCAACATCGCCCCTACCAACTTGCCGGTTGCCTTCGGCTGCTTCTCGTATTTCGTCACTCGGATCGTACAGAATGCCACCCGGATTCAGACGCTGACCGAGCGGTTCGCGGAGTTCGGCCAAGTAGGCTACAAGGCATCCATGCGCGCCAATGGCGTATTGCTGGGCGTCACCCAGAACGGCACAAGCCCGCTCATAGTGGACTCTCCCGTTAAGTTCCTGCAATGCGCGTCTTCCTAGTTTGACACGCGAGGGGCCGGCAATCACCGGACCCGGCCCCTCATCTTTCCGAATTCCGAGACAGAGGAAATTCTCATGACCAAAATTGAAAGAAGGATGCTTGCCCAGACCCAGATACGCGCCACGCGAAAGGGCGTGATCGAGGGATACGCCGCAGTTTTCGATAGTTTAAGCGACCCACTACCCGGGGGATTCCGAGAACAGATCTCGCCCGGCACGTTCTCGCGCACCCTTCAACAACGAGCCGATGTAATCGCGACCCTTAATCACAATCCTAGCCTACTGCTTGGACGCACAAAGAATAGCACGCTAAAACTCTCCGAGGATAGCAAAGGCCTGGCATTCGAATGTCGGGTCGCGGACACGCAAACCGGAAGAGACGTGCTCACGTCCGTAGCACGCGGCGACCTTGATGGATGCTCCTTCGCCTTCACGACTCGCGCGGATGATTGGAGCGCCGATGGCACGATGCGGACGCTGCGCGATGTTGATTTGCACGATATTTCCGTGGTTACAATCCCGGCATACCCGGCAACTAGCCTAGCGGTTCGCGGCACATCGGACGGACAACTCGAACGTGTTGGATTTTACCACCTTGCGCAGGATCAGCGCTCACGGCTCTATGTTCCAACCGTGCCGCCCGATCCGGAAGCTGAGAATCTTCGGCGCCTGGCGAAATGCCGGCTAGTTGGACTCGAAATAGGATCTTAGGTTCCTTCGCGCGTGCCGCCCGCACGTCGCGAGGTGATACCGGGCTCGGGATCGTCGCTCCCGGGCCCGGCCTGGTGGGGCCTGGGGAGTGCCAAGCCCCACCAGGATGCCAAGGCGCGATGGGTCCGGGCCGGCAGCCCGGACCCGAGAGCGCGGTATTCTCCCCGCACTCTCAGGCCTCCGCCCCATCGCGCCCAGTCCAAATAGGACAATGAACGCCATGAAAAAATCGAAACACGATCACGTTTATCGCATTGAAATCGCCGGGCTCGATCGAGACGTAACCATGTCGGCAATTACCATCACATTTGAGCGCACGGAAACCGCGAGCGCGGACCGTAAGCAAGATGACAAAATTCGGTTGGCTGCGGAATCTGAGAAGGAACGGTCGATCGGCGTCAGGTGCCTGGCAGATATGCGCTCGATGTTCTCACCGTCCGATGATCCCGACAAGCCATACTCCTTCCATCGAGACCGGATAAGCTCGGCCGCTGCTGTCGAGGCGCTGAGTAAAATGAAAAATAGCCCGTGGGCCAAGATTGGCACGACCGGAAGGAAACTCACCACGATCGGATTGTCGCGGATCTTGAGGCGCTATAACATCCGACCGACCACGGTCCGGATTGACGGTCACCCTACGCGCGGCTATCGGGCCGTGCGGTTCACCGACGCATGGGCCAAGCACTTGCCGCCGTCCACAAGTGAGCCACTGGCCGCAGGTAGCACCCAGGCCCCCCGCAATCTGTTTACGGATGTACTCCAGTGATAGAAAATGGGTTGCTGGCCGCCCATGACACAAAGACCGCATATTCTGTAACACTTGCATTTCTCATATGAACCCTAGTCTTTACAGTCACTTAGATGCGGTCTGTATACGATGTAACACCTTGTAAGGGGGTATGCCCGGTTTTGAAGGCTCTGGGGCGTTTGGCGCGGCGCTAAGCCGTTGATTCTATTTGTTGGCGGGGGGCCACCTGGCGCACCCCTAGGGTCTGAAGTGTTACATCGTATACGGTAATATTTACATAGCAAAGAAAGCCCCTTTGATCCCTGCTAGTAATACTCCATAGGGACCCCGGAGGGGATAGGGGCCTTCGGTTCATCGCAAACCTTCGCTGAGACCGGCGCCCCAGTCGCACGCACACTCCCGCGTTTTTGACCCCCGGGGGGTGCTTTTAGAAAAATCGCTTTTTATCGCGATTTTGGGAGAAAATAATGGCTTTTTCACTGGGCAGTTTATTCGTCGAACTCAAGGCAAATACCGCTCAATTCCTGGACGGAATGAGCAAGGCTGGCGCGGCTGCGGGGAAGACAGGCAAAGACATTCAGAAGGGCCTCGGCCAGGTCGGCGCGCTGCTGGCGCCGATGGGCGAGCTGGGCAACCAGATTTCGAGCGTATTGGGCGAAGTGGGAGCATCGGCCGGGCAGGCGTTCTCTTCCATCGGCCGAGTCGGCGGGTCCCTGGGGATGCTGACGGCGGGCCTGGGCGGCGCCAGCGCCCTGGGCGGCGCGCTCTTTGCGCTCGCTGAGCACGCGGCGGAAGTCGGATCGAAGATCTTTGAGGCGTCGCAGAAGACCGGAATCGCCGCGGGGCAGCTGTCCGGCCTTATGGCGGTGGCGAAAGAGGCGGGCGGCGATTTCGAATCGCTGACCACTTCGCTTTCGCGCGCCACGGTCAATCTAACCAAAACGGCGGAAGAGGGAGGGAAACTCAATCCACTACTCTACAGCCTGATGGGCGGGGCGAAGGGTGCGGCGGACCTCGGCCTCAAGCCGATGGGAGACCGTATCCAGGAAGTTCTGCAACACATCTTCGCGTTAAACGATGTGGGTAAGCGCAACGATGCAATCAGCTCCCTGATGGGGCGCGGCTGGATGCAGAACGTTGAAGTGCTCGAATTGCTGGCGCACCAGGGCTATGGTCCGGCCATCGCCCAGGCGCAGAAGTTTGGAATCTATTTTGATGACGCGCACGCAGCCCAGGCCAAGAAATTTCAAGTAGAGATCAATGAACTCAAGGCGTCGTTCGAGGGCCTGGGAGTGGCTATCGGGAAAAAAGCGGTCGGACCATTGACCGGATTCATCGCAGAAATATCCGGACTCTCGGCAGCCTGGGGCGAGATCTCCAAGCGTTTCAGCTCCAAAACATTTCTAACGTCGGGAGGCGGTTTAATCGGCGGTGGCTTGGTAGCCATTGCGCATGCGAGCGATATGATGGCGGCGTATCGCAAAGGTGTAGAAGACTTCGTGCAAAACACCAAACAACTGGTCGATGGCGCGAAAACTACCAGCGACGCAGAGGGCGGCCTGAGCAACAAAGTCAAAGAGCACAGGGATGCCTTAGCGGAGTTAGTCACGCGCGAACAGGATGAGCTTGATTCGCTCGCCATCAACAATAACGCCCGGCGGGAAATGACGCTCGAGTACGATCGCACGGTAAGCGCCATCGAGAAAGCGGTGGCGGCCGGCGGATCGGAAAAAGAAGCGCTCCAGGCGAAAGCGCTGGCGCTCGACATCCTGAATCGGAAGCTGGAGCTTTACAACGAGAAAATGCTTGAGGGCGCAAAGATCGTAGTGCCTAAAGCGCCATGGTTGGGGCCCGGCTGGGGTAATGAGCCCATCGCGCCTCCGCAACTCAAAACACCTGCCCTGGTGCCCAGCGAACTGACGCCTACCTTCCAGGACAAAACGCTGTCGCAACTGGCGCAACTGCCGGCCATGGCGAATAGCACGCGCGGTGCGTTTAGAGCTCTACGCGAGGAAATAGAGCTCTCCGACGACGCATTCAAGCGCCTGGCGAAAGCCTTCCCGGGCCTGACAGAATCGGAAGTGGCGGCCACTGCCGCAGGGCGCGCCATGATCGAGCAACTGACCCGCATGGATAAGGTGGGCGACATAGGGGCGGCGTTCAAAGAGCTTGCCGACACATTAGAGGATCAATCGGCGGCATTCGGGCAGCATTTGGTGGAGAGCCTCGGCCATTCCATCGACCAGGTGGAAGACCGCTTTGCGCAGCTTGTGGTGACGGGGAAGACGAATTTCAAAGAGTTAGGGCGCAGCATCGAAGAAAGCCTGGTCAAAGCCGGCCTGCAAAAAGTGGTGGGCATGGGCCTGGGAGCAATCAACAATGTGTTCGGGACAAACATTGGCGGCAAGCCGGACGGTTCTCGCGGCCGGCCGTTTTATGTGCGGTTGCTCGACAAGCTCGGCAATACGCCCGTAGAGCCAGCTACGGCCACGAGCGGACCCGCCATCCCAACCGTCAATGGACTGACAGACCTTATTACTGGCGTTCATGACACAGGCGCAAGCGACGTGATTCGCGGCCTCGCTCCAACCCTTTCAAGTTTGGCATCCACCGGCGCGGATTCTAGTATTCCCATGGTTAACGGGTTCACTGACCTTACTGGGGCCGTGAGTTCGGCAGGCGCAGGCGTAAGCGACGTGATTCGCGGCCTTGCTCCAACCCTCGCCAACATAGTGTCCACAGCCGGAAATGCCGGCATCCCGATGATCAATGGTTTAACCGATCTCAGTGGCGTCCTGGGGGGAGGGATAGACGTATCGCAGTTTAGCGGCTTCGGCGGTTTCCTGGCCGATGGTGGATCGGTCGAGCCGGGGCACGCCTACATTGTGGGAGAAAAGCACGCGGAATGGTTTGTACCCAAGGTGGCGGGCCAGGTGATGCCGCAAATGGGCATGGGCCCGGGCGCGCGGCCAATCGTTTATTCGCCCACATACCACATCACCACACCGGACGCCGACAGCTTCCGGCGTTCGCATGCGCAGCTCGTGACGGAAGGGTACCGGGCGGTGGCGAACGCTCATGCGCGCAGCCGGTAAACATTCACCACTGGGGCGCAAGGAATCGTATTACCGGGCAGGAGATCGTCGATCCTAGGTCATCCTGAAGGGTTCTTTTCACCCCGCAACGCCTGAAACTGACAGATTCCCCGCCATACCCACGGCGGAGAATGGGACGGCCCCCTCCTTTGCCGTCCCACGCGGCGCGGACCCTTGCCGCAGGGTCCGCGCCGCACTCCCTGATAACGCAAACTTACCTGCGGGCGGTCTTGCCCGCGTGCCGTAGTAGCCTACGGCAAGGAGATGCCATGTCTGTACTGCTCGAGCCATTGCTCAACAGCCAGCAAGTTGGGGAGATTCTCGGGATGCATCCGAAGGTAGTGGAACGGATGGCGAAGCGCGGAGACGTCCCGGCCCTGAAGGTAGGAAAATTCTGGCGCTACCGGGCCTCGGCCCTTGACGGTTGGATTAATTCGCGCCTACAATCCAACTGCCAACCGTGCCGCATAGAATCTCAAATCTAACCGGAGGGACTATGCAGGCGCGATACCAGTACGGGAATTTGACAGTCAGAGAACGCCAGCGAGGGCCAGACGTCTGGCAATTTCGCTGGACGGAGAACGGCCGGCCTAAGTCTGTGCTGATCGGAACGCTCGAAACACTTCCGACCCAGGCGGACGCGGAGAGGGCCGTCGAGCATCTTCGCATGAGGATCAACGCGGCCAGCCCGCAGCAAGGGTTTCACGTTGCGACCGTGGGCGGGCTGATCGATCGTTTCATGCAAGACTATGCGCCTAAGCGCTGTAGGGAGTATACATCAAAGAATTACTTGAGCCTTTTCAAGAATCACATTCGGCCCCGCTGGGCGGGCGAGCCACTTCCCAACGTCAAAACCATCGCGGTCGAGGACTGGCTTGAAACCTACCCGGCCTCCCGGCAAGTTAAATCCCACGTGCGAAACCTCATGCACACCCTGTTCCAGGCGGCTATGCGGTGGGAGATGACCGACCGCAACCCCATTGACCTGGTGCGCCAGTCACGCAAACGGCTGAAAGCTCCCCGGGTCCTGACGCCCGAAGAGTTTAAGGCGTTGGTGGGGCAACTTTCGGAACCCTATAGGACTATGGTGGTAACGGTCGCCTGTCTGGGCCTGAGAGTCTCTGAATTGCTGGGGCTCCAATGGGGCGACTTCGACTTTGACAACCTCACCGTGCGGATTCAGCGAAGCGTAGTTGAGGGAAAGGCTGACCTGACCAAAACGGAAGCTTCCGAAGGCATGCTTCCCCTGGCCTCGGAGCTCGCCCAGACACTCACGGCACATCGGGCGGCGGCGAAATATAAGGCGGACTCCGATTTCGTCTTTGCGGGCGAAACGGGAAGGCCCCGCTGGAAGGATTGCATTCTGTCGGACTACCTGAAACCGGCGGCGGCGCGGGCCAAGATTGGCGTCATTGGCTGGCACACTTTCCGGCACACCTACTCGACCCTACTCCATGCCTTTGGCGCGGCACCTGTAGTTCAAAAAGAGTTATTACGTCACGCCAATATTCAGACAACCATGAACATCTACACTCAGGCCATTTCGACCGAAAAACGCGAAGCTGCGGCGAAAGTCGTTAACCTTTTGTACGAATCTGTACTCGCGGGAAAGCCTCTGGATGCGGCAAACTGTTGAAACCATTGGTGGGCGGTGCCCGGCTCGAACGGGCGACCTTCTGCTTGTAAGGCAGACGCTCTAACCAACTGAGCTAACCGCCCCGCCCATCCCGAGACGGCGCAGGGCCCGCGGCGTGGTACCGTTCTGATTCGAGCCTAGCGCCAACCTATACCGCGGGAAATACGAACCCACCGGTCGGCGCGACGAGTCAATTCAGACACTACCTGCGGCACATCCTTGACACCTGCATCCTCTGAAATATACACTAGCGTATCACAAGCGTCAAGGAGAGGCCCATCGTCCATGCAGTTTCAGCGCGAGTACGTCACCTATATGGCCAAGCAGGTCCTCAAGCGGCTGACCGATGACGGGCTGATTACCTTTGAGCAGCCTGATTATGTGACCGAGGTCATCAATCAGGTAATGCTGGAGGAATTGAGCGTTGAGGATCGCATTAACGACGAAGTTCGAAGAATCCTCGAAGAACACGGTAACCAGATGAAAGAGCTGGGCGCCAGTTACGAGGACGCGTTCAAAGCCATCAAAAAGGAGCTGGTGCGCCAGCGTAAGGTCATTCTCTGAGGCAGGTCGTTGAGCGATCATGAAGATGAGTCACGAAAAAATCGTGCAGGTTTCACACCAGGTGGTGGCCGCCATTGAGGCTCTGGATGAGGTGGAAATCTACGACGAGCCCAATAACATCCGCGTACAGATTGTTAAGATCCTTACCGACCTCATGCATGAAGAAGAGAAGATTGACGAGATTGTGAAAGGCCGCATCGCCTCCCAGAAGCGGACGATTCTGGAAGGCGGCGGAGAATGGGAAATCCTCTATCGAAAATACTATTCCGAGGAACTGCGCAAGCTCGGCATAGCTCCCCCGCCGGCGCCACCCCATATCTAGGGAAAAAGGATTAGGAGTACAACACGCAGCAGGGTTCGGCGTGTACTGTGCTCGCGTTCCCTCTTCGCTGTTCCCAGATCCTGATTCCCGCTTCCTGATCCCTGTTCCATAAACAAGAATGGCCCCCCACGCTAGGGGCGGCCATCCCCTGATGCGGAGAGGGGGAAACTCTAGTTGGGATTCGGACCCGGATTAGAAGTCGAATTCGGGCCTGGAGTCGTACTGGGACTCGAACTCGGCGCCGAACTCGGAGTCGTGCCGGGGTTGGAGCTTTGGCTCGAATCAGGCGTCGAACTTGGGGTGGTACCTGAGGTGGAACCTGGAGTTGAAGTAGTACTTGAACCCGAGTCGGAAGAGGAGTCGCCACGCCGCTTGAGCACGGGCGGCTGCTCATCGCCGCCGCTGCTGCCCGAACTCTGCCCTGCCGTCTGGGTCGGAGCGGTTGTCTGGTCGGTGGGCTGCCGCTTGCGCAGCGTCGGTCCGCCGGTCTCGCCCGGCTTCAACTTCTTGCGGTTGCTGATCACTTGTTGCAGGCGGGCCTTGACATCGTCGAACTCCGACGTCGAAACCAGATACTGGTCCTTCTTCGGCAGAATCTGTTTGATCTCCTCCTCGGTCTTGATAATCCGGTCGCCGGTCGGCGGGTGGTCCATAAAGACCTGCGGCATGCTTCCCGGCATGCGCCGTTCCTCGTCCATGACCTTGCCGAAGAAAGCCACATAAGAGTTCGGGTCATACCCTGCCTTGTACATATATTGAATCCCGAGATAGTCCGCTTCCGCCTCGGCGCCTCGATTGAACTTCAAGAACGCCAGCGGCACGCCGTTCATGTAGGCTTCCATCACACCCATGTATACCGGGTAGGACATGGGCACGAACATGAGCGGCAACATCGCGAACTGCAGAATGGTGGCCTTGGTCATCTGGCTTGCCCAGTGACGCGCGGCGACGTGCGCGATTTCGTGGGCCACAACCCCCGCCACCTGGTCTTCCTCTTCCGCAGCCTGCAACAGGCCTGTATTGACGTAGAGAAAGCCGCCCGGCAGCGCGAAGGCATTGATTGTGGGATCGTCAATAACCTTTACCGTGAGCGGAATCTTGAGGTCCGAATTTCGCGCTACGTTCTGGGCCACCCGGTTCACATACTCGTTGATCACCGGGTCCGTAAGCATCTTCGCTGAGCGCTCGATTTCCACGCTGTACTGCTTGCCAATGGCAATTTCCTTCTCCTCGGAAATGATGCTCTTGTGCGCAACCTTACGGTTGCCGATTTCGTCAACATCGTCTTTCTTGTCGTCCCCGGCACGCAAAGGAAGAGCGGCGATGCAGAGCATTCCCAGAAGCGCTACGACTTGCATTCGCGATCTGCTCATGGATTCACCCCTACTCGATAATTCGCCCCCATTATATCACCGGCGGCTCGCAAGTTCACCGCTTTTACGATGCCTCTCAATTTGGTATTTGCGGCCGAATCCTGCGCCCACTTGATCGTCACGTGGCGCAAGGGATGAAGGTCTCGCATCGTGCCTGGCACAGAACACCTTTACGCCACTCAGCCAGTAGGATGCAAGTTGGGACCGAAAGTTGCTTGCACGGAGAAAGATAAATCCCGGCTATCGTCCCGGTTTGGGCGTGAGGTTCGCGACTAGGCCTGAATCTGCCGACCTGAAGGTCGGCGCTACAAGTTGAGTTGGGACACCACTTACTAAATTCCGCGGAACTGAACGCTATGGGCTGAAGGTGGTGGCGCCACAGTGAGCCGAATCTAAACTTAAACTAATACTTTACGTATGGCAGGGATTACTCCGGTAAGCGGTTGAAATACCCTTCTGGCGTGTCCTCCCGGGGAACCCGGTGACGAGGAATGGCCCACTGCTTTAGAAATCGTAGGGCGGGCGTCCCGCTCGCGGTGGCACGGGCATTCCTTCGCCCCGCTCAGGACAGGCTCTGCCCGCGCGCGGGAGCGGGACGCTTCCGCCGGCCGCCGGCGGGACGCCCGCGCCACGTTTGTCCGTCGGCGTGCTATCTTCGTGGTCTCCGGGTGCCGGTCAGTGATCGGGCATGAGCGACTGAACTGAAAACCGACCGGTTAGGTAGCGCGGACCCCAGGTTTAGGTGTCCGCGGTTTGTCTATTGCCCCATGGAAGAACCGCGGACCCCAAAACCGGGGGGTCCGCGCTACCACGCTGCCGAAGGGACACGTCAGCGGAGGGGCATGAGTGACTGAACTGGAGAACGCATGTGCCGAAGGCGCCGTGGAGTGAGGCAGCAGCTGTCACCGCTGTTGGCTCGCGTTCCCGGGCGGCAGCTTCGCTGCCGCACTCCATGGCGCACTCTATATTTTCATGGTTTGCCGGTGCATGCAGGAGGCTACTGTACATACAGCATTGTCGGCGCGTCGACATTTCCGAAAGAAGCCAGGCGGGCAACCTGAGGCCTCAAGCGCGCGCGAACCACCCTGGAGTGGGGCAGCCGAGATTGCCGTCTTTCGCCGATGAGCGAGCTTCGCTGCCGCACCCCACGAGGCGCCGCCGCTCTGAAGCCTTTAAATCAATACAGCATATTTCTTCTATAATGCACTTAAAAAAAGTAACTTACCATAGTCAGTTGATCGTGTTGCAAAGTGCGCTTTCGCGGCATACCGCGCGTCGAAGCAGTTAGCAGTCAAATCGCCGAAGGGCGGCCGCAAGGGCCGCCCTTACGGCATTGGGCGCCTGCGCTTACGCCGTCGAGTACCCCGCCTTCTCCTGGCGCTTGACAGCGGCCTGCGCTGCCGCCAGGCGCGCGATGGGGACGCGGTAAGGCGAACAGCTCACGTAGTTCAATCCTGCCTCGGCGCAAACCTCGATCGACGCCGGATCTCCGCCGTGCTCACCGCAGATGCCGACTTTCAAATTGTTGCGAGTCGCCCGCCCTTCCGTGGTGGCGAGTTTTAGCAACCTGCCCACGCGTTTCGGATCGAGCACCGCAAACGGGTCCGCCGGCCAGATCTTCTGCTTCACGTAAGCGTTGATGATCTTGCCGCAATCGTCGCGCGAGAGCCCGAAGGTTGTCTGAGTGAGATCGTTCGTCCCGAAGCTGAAGAACTCAGCCACCTGGGCAATCTCCCCCGCGGAAAGAGCCGCGGCGGGCAACTCGATCATGGTGCCCACCAGGTAATCCACTTTGACGCCCTTCTTGCCAAAGACTTCGCCGGCCACGCGGTTCACGATTTCCTTCTGGAGTTCGAGTTCCTTCACATCCCCGACCAGCGGAATCATAACTTCAGGTTTTGCTTCAATTCCCTTTTTCTTGCAATCGCACGCCGCCTCGAAGATGGCGCGAGCCTGCATTTCGGTGATCTCGGGGTACATGATCCCGAGGCGACAGCCGCGCAAGCCGAGCATCGGATTGAATTCATGTAAAGATTCAACTACTTCCAGCAACTTCTTGGCATGACTAAGCTTAGGACCTTTTTTCTTTAACGCTTCGAGCGTGGCAATTTCCACCATCAGCTCTTCCCGTTTGGGCAGGAATTCATGCAGGGGAGGATCCAGGGTGCGGATGGTGACAGGCATCCCGGCCATGGCCTTGAACAATCCGAAGAAATCTTTGCGTTGCATGGGAAGCAGCTTGGCCAAAGCGGCCCGGCGTTCCTTGGCGTAACCCGCAGCCTCCTTGGGATCGCCGGTCTCTTTACACGCCATGATCATGCGTTGCACGTGAGGCAGCCGCTCCTGGGCGAAGAACATGTGTTCGGTGCGGCAGAGGCCAATGCCCTCCGCGCCGAAGTTGACAGCGGCCAGTGCGTCGCGTGGGATGTCGGCATTGGCGCGCACACCGAGTTCCCGCGCCTCATCGGCCCACTTCATGAACTCCGCGAACGCGCCGCTCTTCGGATCCGGCGGTACGAGGTTGGTCTTGCCTTCGATCACTCGCCCCGTCGAGCCGTCGAGCGAAATCCAGTCGCCTTCCTTGATGACCGTACTGCCGATCTTGAGCTGTTTGTTCTTCTCATCCACTTCCGCCGCCCCGCAGCCCGCCACGCAGGGCTTGCCCATGCCGCGAGTCACCACGGCTGCGTGGGAGGTCATGCCGCCGCGCGAAGTGAGAATTCCAACGGCCACTTCCATGCCATGAATATCGTCGGGGACGGTCTCGCCGCGCACCAGGATCACCGGTTGGGTCTTCCCTGCCACCACCGCCTCGTCAGCCGTGAATACCACGTGCCCTACCGCGGCGCCGGGTGAGGCCGGCAAGCCCGTGGCCAGCACGTTCAGGGGCTTGGATTCGTCGAGCACAGGGTGCAGCAGCTGGTTGAGCTGCTCGGGTTCGACGCGCATCAGCGCCTCTTTAGTGGTCAGGAGGCCTTCGTGCTGCATCTCGACCGCAATGCGCACGGCAGCGGGGCCCGTGCGCTTCCCGTTGCGTGTCTGCAGCATGTAGAGCTTTCCGTCCTGGATTGTGAACTCGAAATCCTGCACGTCCTTGTAATGCTGCTCGAGCCGGGTGGTGAACTCACGAAGTTGGTTATAAACGTCCGGCATGATCTGCTCGAGTTCCTTGATGGGTATAGGGGTGCGAACTCCCGAGACCACATCCTCGCCCTGGGCGTTCATCAGAAATTCGCCGTAAAACTCCTTGGCGCCGGTGGCCGGGTTGCGCGTGAATCCCACTCCCGTCCCCGAGGTGTCGCCCAAATTACCGAAGACCATGGTCTGAACGTTGACCGCGGTGCCAAGGTCGTCCGAAATCTTGTTCAAGCGGCGGTAAGTCTTGGCGCGGGGATTGTACCAGGAGCGGAATACGGCCTCGATGGCCATGTTGAGCTGCACCTGTGGGTCCTGCGGGAAGTCCTTGCCGGCTTCCTTGCGCACCACTTTCTTGTAATCTGCGATCACCTGCTTCAGATCGTCAGCGGTAAGCTCGGTGTCGAGCTTCACCTTCTTTTTCTTTTTCTGGCCATCGAAGACGTGCTCGAACTTCTCCTTGGGGATTTCCATCACCACGTTGCCGAACATCTGGATGAACCGGCGGTAGCTGTCATAGGCGAAGCGGGGGTTGCTGGTCTTTTCGGCGATTACTTCCGCCACCTCATCGTTCATGCCCAGATTAAGAATGGTGTCCATCATCCCAGGCATCGAGAACTTGGCCCCGGAGCGAACCGACACCAGGAGGGGATTCTTCCGCTCCCCGAGCTTCTGGCCCAGCAGACCTTCGAGTCGGGCCAGCGCTTCGTCTTTCTGCGTCAGGATGTCGCCGGGCGTCTTGTTTCCGTTCTGGAAATAGAGACGGCATCCCGAGGTGGCGATGGTGAAACCAGGGGGAACAGGCAAGCCGGCATTGGTCATTTCCGCCAGGCCGGCTCCCTTGCCGCCCAGAACGTCTTTCATGCCGCCGTTGCCATCCGCCTTCCCGTCCCCGAAGAAATAAACGTATTTTTCCATGAGCACTCCTTTTTCAGATTTCAGTTATCAGTTATTGGTCCTCAGCCTTCGGCTCCCCATTATCCGCTTTCAGGAATGCGCTCGCTGAAGGTTGATCTGGAGCCCGAAGCGCTTACGCCGCGGCTGAGCGACCCAAGATTTTGCCGCATTTGATGGGAATTTGCAATGGACAAGAAGGCTCAGTGTTCTAGCGGACGGCGCGGACTCTCTGTGAGAACCCCCTTGGTGTGTGATTCCGACGCGATTCCAGGCCCTTTGATCCAGGACATGTGCAGAATTTCGGAATATGGCATCCGGAGCGCAGCGAAGGATCTCTGCAGTTGTTCGTAAGTCGGTGAACCATAACAACTGCCGGGATCCTTCGCTGCGCTCAGGATGACAGCGAGGGGCTCGGAATGACAGTCTCCGCGGGGTTGTCACGCCAACTGTGGCCCGGAGTTTCAAGCGTAGCGCCGACCTTCAGGTCCGCATTTTCTTGCTTTCCTGCGGTGCTGACCTGAAGGTCAGCGCTGGTTTATTTAGCGTGCGGCTTCTTCTGGTTCCGATGTCGGCGCGTCGACATTGGCTTTCTCAATCTGGGATAAGTCGGCATCTTCCGTGAAAAGGCTATCCAAGGCCATCAGCAATTGCAGGCGGTTTCTACGCACCTCCGGGTCCTCGGCCATCACCAGCACCTTGTCGAAAAAGAGGTCCACCGGCGCGCGCAGCGCAGCGACGCATTCGAGCGCCCCGTGAATGTCTCCCGCCGCGCGTCTCTGTGCCGCCTCCTTCCGAGCGCGTCCGTAGGCCGTGTACAGGTCCCGCTCCGGCCCCGCTTCCAGACGCTGCTCCTCGAAGGCCCGGCCCTCGAAATCCGACGGCCGGGCGGACTTGCCCAGAATGTTGCGGATGCGTTTGGCGGATTGAGATAGGCTGAGGAAGTCGTCGCTCGAACGGATGCGCTCGATGGCGCGCGCCCGCGCCAGAACCTGGGCGGGTTCGAAGACAGACTCCCGAGCGCCCATGGCGGCGCGCACCGTGTCGTAGCGCAAGCCGACCACGGTCTCGAGATGGAAGGTGAGGCGTTCGCGCATGAATTTGCGCACTGCTTCGGCGACCTCGGCGGATTCGAAAGTCACTTGCTCACGCAGTGCTGCCAATTCTAGTACTATCTCTGAATCCAATTGAATGGATGCTGAAATATCAAGCAATACTTTAATAATACCGTTGGCTTGGCGGCGAATCGCATAGGGGTCGCTCGAGCCGGTCGGACCGTCACCAACCGCGAATCCCGCTACCACCGCGTCAAGCTTGTCGGCCAGAGAAACCAGAGCGCCGGCCGCGTTTCGCGGGCACTTGTCTTCCGCTCCCCGGGGCAGGTAGTGGTCGTAAATCGCCGTCGCCACACCTTCAAGTTCTCCTTGAGCTTTTGCGTAGAGCCCGCCCACCACTCCCTGCAGTTCCGCAAATTCCTGCACCATCTGGGTGGTCAGGTCGCACTTCGAGAGTTCGACGGCACGCAGCACCTCGTCGCGCTGCCCTGCCTCAAGAATGCCCTGCGTCACGAGTTTGTCAGCCAGGCGCGTGGCGATCGCGTGCATGCGCCGCACCTTGTCGCCGTAGCTGCCGAGTTTCGCCTGATAGGTGACGTTTTCAAGGCGCGGCAGGCGGTCGCGCAGGGGCAGTCGCTGGTCGGCGTTCCAGAAAAACTCCGCGTCGCTGAAGCGCGCCCGGAGGACCCGCTCGTGCCCCTGCCGGATCAGACCGCGCTCGTCGGTAGCAACGTTGAGAACAGCGAGGAAGTAGGGTTCAAGTTGTCCTTGAGGGTCTTCGACGGCAAAATATTTCTGGTGGTCGCGCATCACGGTGGTCAGAATCTCGCGCGGCAGATGCAGAAAGCGCTCGTCAAACCCGCCGCGGATCGCCGAAGGCCACTCCGTCGAGTTGGCCAACCATTCTTCAAGCTCCGGGTCCTCAACCAGAACCACGGAATCTTCAAGTAGAACTTTAGTTTTAGTACGAAGCGTCTGCAGGCGGTTCTCCGGGTCGATCTCCACAAAGGCCCGTCGCAGCTTGTCGCTGTAATCACGGAAACCCTTCACAGTGATTGGGCCCTTGCTGTAGACGCGGTGGCCAAAGGTGAAATCGCCGGACCGGACGCCCCCCGGGATCTCAAAGGGAACGACGCGCGCATCGTCGCCTTCCCCTAACAAAGCAAGAAGCCACCGAATTGGACGGACAAATCTGAACTTGGATCCTCCAACTTGCTCCCAATACATGCTCTTAGGGAAATTCAGGTTCCACAGGAGGGGCCCCAGGAGCACAGGAAGTACTTCCAATGCTGGGGCGCCATGGTCGGTCTTGACGAGCTCAAGATATTCACCTTTCGCGGTCTTTTTAATTCTGAGGTCGTCAAGCTTTGCATCGTTCCTGACTGCGAACGCTTCAGCAGCTCGTGTGTACTTGCCGTCTTTATCAACCGCCACCTTCATGGGTGGACCTTCGATGTGGTGGTCAATATCGAACTGCGAGGCAAGGACGGAAGAGAAGTAGGCGCCAAGCCGTCGCGGCGTAAAGAAGGTACGTAGCTGAACGAGGGGTGCGTCGGCTAGCGCATAAAGCGGGCGACCGTCTGGGCCAACAAAGAGACGCTTGCCCAACAATGCCTTGCGGAGATGCTCGCCCAGATGTTCTGCTGCGTATTTCAGGAATCGCGCAGGGATTTCTTCGCAGCCGACCTCCAAGAGGAGCGGCAGCGTCTGCGGACCAATCCCCTTCGCTCGTTCTCCGTCACTCAGTGTCGCGCTAGCCTCTCTCACGCCGTCACCTCCTGCTCCTTCTGGCGCGCGACATAGATAGCGGCGATCTGGCAGGCCAGCTTGCGCACGCGCGCTATGAGCGCCACGCGTTCCGTCACACTAATAGCCCCGCGTGCGTCTAGGATGTTAAACAAGTGGGAACATTTCAGGGTAAGGTCATAGACCTTGCGCAGAGGGAAGCGCTGCATAGTTAAAGTATAACCTGAGATTTCATCCCTACCGACAAGAGGCGATGGCCTCGGGCTGATCTCATAAGACTCTATTGCAGAGACGCGTTCCTGCTCGTACTCTGCAAGCAGCCGGATTGCCTCACCTTCGTACAGATCGAGGATCTTGCGGCAAACTTCTGGGTCCGCCTTCTCAAAATCGTACACGGAGAGTTCCAATTCTTCAGATTGCCGCATGTCGCCGTAGGTGACGGTTTCGTTCCAGCGGACATGGTAAACGTCCTCGACATTCTGGAGGAAGGCAGCAATGCGTTCCAGGCCGTAGGTCATCTCGACGCTGATGGGCGCGAGGTCCAATCCGCCGGACTGCTGGAAGTAAGTGAACTGGGAGATCTCGAGACCGTCCAGCACCACCTGCCAGCCAATGCCCCAGGCGCCCAGGGTCGGCGCTTCCCAGTTGTCTTCCTCGAAGCGAATATCATGGTGGCGGACTTCGATGCCGATCGCCTCGAGGCTTTCGAGGTACATATCCTGAACGTTCTCGGGCGGCGGCTTCAGGACGACCTGCATCTGAGTGTGTTTAAGCAAGCGATTGGGATTCTCTCCGTAGCGGCCGTCCGCGGGACGGCGCGAAGGCTGCACGTAAGCCACTCGCCAGGGCTGCGGCCCCAGGACGCGAAAGAACGTCTCAGGGCACATCGTGCCCGCCCCCACCTCGACATCATAGGACAACGCTACCACGCATCCCTGCCCAGCCCAGAATTGGCTGAGCCGGAAAATCATTTCCTGAAAACTGAGCGGGGCTTTCGTTGAATTTAAAGTTTTACTTTGTGTCATTGCAATTATATAATTATAATAAATGGCTTATTTTATACAACTCCAATCGCCAGGTCATTGCAGAACTGAGCCTGCGGAGCGGGCGGCAGCGAGTAGCCCACGGCGCAAGAACATGTCAAGAAATTTGAAAGGTGTCATCCTGAGCGAAGCGAAGGATCTCTGCGGTTGGTCGTAAGTCATTGAACCATAAGAACTGCGGAGATCCTTCGCTTCGCTCAGGATGACAGGCGGCTGATTTTTTTCACACCTTCCGAGCCCTGGGCTACTCTATGTCGGCCCTGACGGGGCTCTCAGCTCATAGCTGGCGCCTGGCATAATCTCCCTGACACCTGGAACCTCCCCTACACCGCCTCTTCCATCATCGCACGAGTCACGAGTTTGCGCTCAGAATGAGTTTCGATCAGGTCCTCGAAGAAACGGCGCGCCTCGCGGCAACCGGCCGGGGCCTTCTCCTCCGCGATCCAACGCTCCAGCGGCTTCTGGCAGCCTGCCCGCAGGGCGGGGGCGACCGAGACTCGCTGGCCCGCCATGCCGCTCCGGCAGGTGTCGCAAACCAGGCCCTCCGAGCCGGTCAGGTAGAAGCCGCCGCTTTCGGCGAGCGGCCGCCCGCAGCCCTGGCAGCGGTCAAAGTCAGGCAGAAAGCCCGTGAGGCGGAGGAGCCAATAATCAAAGTAAAGCAGCGGGCGTGTGACTTCGCCGGAATGCTTCAGGCTTCGCAGTACCGCCAAAAAAAGCCGAAACAGCCGGTCATTAGGTTCTCTTTCCGGAATCATGCGCTCGCCCACTTCCGCAAGGTATTGGGCGGCGAGCTGCACCCGGTAGTCCTTCTGCATATCGAAGAAGGACTCGATCAATTCCGCGGAGTTCATGCGCAGCAAGTCGCGGCGTTCGCGCTCGAAGATGAACGCCCGAACGTGGCTCAGGGGCTCGAGCGCGGCGCCATAACGGCTCTTGGTGCGGCGAGCCCCGGCGGCCACGGCGCGTAGCCGCCCCAACTGGCGTGTAAAGAGTGAAGCAAGCTTGTCCGCTTCGGCCAGCTTGTAGGTCCGTAGAACGATGGCTTCCGTCTCACAGAGAGGCATGGCAATGTCGACGCGCCGACATAAGGCTTAAAAGTAGC